>Ga0307514_10000993_pt1 | contig 41888 bp, 51 predicted proteins | sample 16_EM_MG_FD_203088 | JGI IMG/M metagenome (GOLD analysis project Ga0307514, IMG submission 203088) | Populus trichocarpa ectomycorrhiza microbial communities from riparian zone in the Pacific Northwest, United States - 16_EM | ecosystem: Host-associated > Plants > Roots > Unclassified | place...
CAATATCTGAAAACTCTGCAGACCGAAAAGCAGGGGGGTAACGTTGGCCCGCCGCCGAGCCCACTGGACGAGCAGGGCGGTGCCGGGGTGCCGGACTCCAATCCGATCAAAAGGTAAACAGGGGTTTGGGGCGGTATCCTGTAGGAAACCGTCTATCGAAACGCAAACAGCTGTAATTCGGGTTTTTCGTGTTCCGCGGCTTTTCGAAATTCGAATGAAGAGGACTCATGCGGTCTTGGCGATCACCTTTCTCACGTCCCAGACCCGCAGTAGGAGCCCCTCTCGCAGAACGGAAAAATCAATGTTCTCATCGGAAAGCACTGTGTGGCTTGTGCACTCGTCTTGGCGGATCGGTTTGGAGTCGTTGGGACTCATCCGCCCCGTCGTTTAACCCGCAAAGCACCACAGGGGGGCTCCGAGGGCGGGTTATGGGCGATATTTCGTATGGGAAAGCAGTTTTCTGTGTGTCTGGAACGAGGTAGTTTCTTTACTTGAGGTATCGAAACCTCTGGGTAAAGTTTTGGCAAAAACATTTGTGCGGAGGGCATGAATGGGGGCGATGATGTCTCGCAACCGGAAAAAGGTTACATTTTACGCGCACGATCGAAATTCACACAGGAACGAGAACCGGCTGTGCCTCAAAACAGCTTATCCTTGGCACTTTCCAGCGTTTTTGCTGCCCTTTCAGCCACCCTCCAACTCGGGGATCCTGGTGGCTGGATGGCGTCGATCTGCCCCAGAAACTCAAAGGATTGGGGACGTCGGGCGCGCCGGGCTTGAAACGCAATCCGGAAGGAAACACTGCGTCATCCATGTGCCAATTCACGCTCTCTCTCTATTACCCGTCGACTGTGATTGGCTCATCGATTGGCTACAAGATGCGTCCGGTCCCTATATGAACGCGCCGGTCCAGGTGATCCTGGCCCATTGCTTCTCTTGGCACCTAAACGCCGCGAAGGCCGTGAAACCGACACAATCCGACGGCGGATCTCTACCGGCACCCTGCCATTATAAAGGTTTTGTATGAGATGTCCAAGCGTCCTTCAGTCCCCTGTGCCCCCTCCAGTCCTTCCTTCTCCATTCCTAGCCCACCCCTTCTCATCTTCGAATCTACCAAGTGACATTCTTCTTGGACATGTTCCGTAAATCTTTCCTGCTTTACTCGGTTCTCGCGACACTTTACTCTACCGTCTTCGCCTCACCCGCAATCTACGCCCGGGATAATCTTACCAACGGCAGCTCTCGTAGCTTGTCCGACGCCGCTCTACAATACCCTCATTTGCTCCCCCTCGTGCACGGAAACGCCAAGTTCCGCCACAGCATCGCAAAATCTAATCGTCCTGACCTTCTCCAGCAACTGACCAAGAATGGTCAACAACCTGAGTTTCTTTTCCTCGGATGCAGGTAAGATCTTGTCGCTTGTTGCAGACACGAATTTGTTACCAACACCCGATCGTCTATCCAGTGACTCCCGAGTTTCCGAAGGAACCATCTTCTCCTCTCCCCCTAGTGTCTTCTTCACCGAACGTAACATCGCAAACCAATATGCCAACGAAGACCTCAACGCCATCGCCTCGATCGCGTACGGTGTGACGGCACTCAAGGTCGGCCACGTTATCGTCATGGGGCATTACGGCTGCGGGGGCGTTCAAGCTTCCACCCTCAACAAGCCCGACCAACTCGATAGTGCAGGTGAAGCAATCCAAACATGGATCGATCCCATCAGAGCGTTGTACCACAATTCCACTCGGTAAGTCGATCGTCTCGTTCCCGCCCAGCTTGTTCAGCACGGGAGGAGGAATGCAATGAACGCATTAAAACTGACTATATTCACCCCCACATTTACTTTCACCTTCCATTTTCCAACCCGCGTAAATATGTCTTGGCGATCCGCCTTGTCTTCAGTGATGAAATTGTCAAGCTTCGGGAATACCGTGCGGCCAATCCCAATGCCGATCCTCCCAAGTTCGAAGACCCTGGATTCCATGCTCTCGTCGAGGAGAATGTCAAGAATACTGTCTCTCGTATTGCTAGTGGTACCATCATGGCTGATGTGAGTAACGCATACCCTTCTCCTCGCTTTCATTCCATCGTGTCGGAGACTTCTTGGCCCTTCATCGTGATCGGCGATCCCACCCGCTGACATGGTTCTTGCCTTCTTCGTGATCAGCATTGGAAAGCGTTCTTAGCGCAGCAAAAGAACGGCGGAAACAAGCGTGCTTCCAAGTCCGATACTCTTCTCAAGCCCGTCTACGTTCATGGTGAGTTACAGCCTGTACTTTCATATTTGCATTCGAGTGTGCCTAACCTGGCTTATTTCACCCCTAGGTTTCGTCTACGACATCTCCACCGGCCTGATCTACGATCTCAACGTTTCCCAAGGTCCTCCTGGATACAAAGCTGACTATACCAAGTGCAAGCGTAACTTGATGGACTCCATCCGACGTGGAAACTCTCCTAGTAACGTCGAGGGCTGCTAAGGGACCCGATCCAAGGTTTTTCATACCCACTTCTCACTTTATTTATATTTACCCTTTACGACGCACCCGGACTTGAGAGCGATAGTGGTGTATCCTTACTAGAAATAAATTAATTGCCAACAGGGGTAACTACTTTTCGACAGTACGGCGGGAATATACACTCTCACATCCGCTCCAATGGTTTGATGCTCAACAACCTCAACGCGGCACCCAAGACATCACGGGCTGTAAGGTATAACCACAGCCTCGCCTGAGCCTTGGCCTTGTCGGTCTCACCCTTGACGATTACAACATCCCAAGCGCTCGAAATGGCGTGACTCAGCTTGAAACAGAAGGTCACAACGGTGCTTGGCTCGTGGTTTTTGAGAGCAGTCTTGACGACATCGGGGTACGAACCAAGTAGGAAGGCAATCTCGCGAGCTTGTGGCTCGGTGAGTAGGGAACAGTCGATCTCGGAGGGTGAAGGAAGAGGGAGGAGCCCAGGGTTCTTTCGTTCGATAGATGACAATCGGACGTGAGCGTATTGGAGGTATGGTCCAGTGTCACCCTCGAAAGAAGTCATCCGGTCCCAGCTGAATGTATAATTGTTGATCCTAAGGATGATAAGTGAGGACTAGTGTACTGGACGACGGATGAGTTAACGTACCGCTTTGCGGCCATGTCCTGGACCTTGATACCAGTAATAGCGGTTTCTTGCGCAACGGTCTCAGGATCCTCAACAGCGGCGTACTTGACTTCGTTCTTCTTCATCTGCTCGTGCATCACGGACTGAGCTTCCTTGATAATCTCCTCCAAGAACACAACCGTTCCCCTCCGGGTACTCATGCCATGGACGAGACCAAAGTTTACGTGTTCGAGACGGTTAGCCCAGGGGAACTCCAGGAGCTGGAGAACTTTGAAGAATTGAGCGGTGTGGAGATCTTGTGCAGAGGCTATGACGTAGATCATCTTGTCGAACTGATACTCTTCGTACCGCTGTATGGCACCGGCGATATCACGCGCGAGGTAGATGGAGGTGCCGTCTAGAATCGGGCATCCATAAGCCGAACAACAACTGAAAGAGGAGAGACGGGTGCCAACCTCGTTTCCGAACAACAGCCTTTCCGAGCTTATACTTTTCAAGGTCGACGAGTTTCGCACCATCGACATCGACAAGAAGACCTTTCTCTTCAAGTTTTTGGAAGGCCAGGGTCTGGTATTCTGGTTTGACCTCACTCTCCCCGGTGTAGACGTCGAAATGAACGTTCAACCTTGCGTACTCTCCCTCGTACTTTTTGATGGAGAGTTCTCGCCACAACCTCCAGTTCTTGAGGGTGGACTCATCACCATCCTCCATACGCTTGAACCAAGCCGCGGCGGTCTCCTTGACTTTTGGATCCTTGTCAGCGTCGGCGTTCACTTGGACATAGACCTCGAAGAGGTGCTTGATGGCGTCCTCCCTGAGTTTTTGCTCATTGCCGTATTTCTCAAACCCGGTAGCGATAAGACCAAACTAGAATGGAGCGTAAGGCCAAGACTAATTCAACTCGATGGGGCGAATCACCTGTGTACCCCAGTCCCCAAGATAGTTCATTGAAGTGACGTCCCATCCGTTGGCCTTGTAGAGGTTTGCAAGGTAGGCTCCGATGATGGTCGATCGAAGGTGACCGACGTGAAAGTTCTTGGCGATGTTGGGGGATGAATACTCGATGATAATCTTCTTTCCCTTTCCTGACTCATTGCGTCCATATTCGGGTTGGCCGGTGGGTGAGCTCTTGGTCAAGTCGTGAATCTGGGTCAAGACCTTCCGAAACAGAGACGGCGTTCGACACGTGAAGTGAAGGAACCCCTTTTCTTGCCGGACGGACTCAATCCATTCATCTGGTTTGAACTGAAGGGACGGGGATTACTGAATGAACGGTACGTCTAGATAAGAGATGGGAGATGAGGCGAGGATGCTCACGGTTTCGACAACTTTCTTTCCCAGGTCATCAGGCTTTCCCGGTAACTTGAAACGAGGGAGGGCGATGGTAAAGTCCTCCGCCTTCTTTCCATAGTCAACGCCGGCGTAGACCTGCTCTGTAGTCAAAGGTGGGAGAGCACCTGCGACCTGCTGGGCGATCGCCGTTCGGAAAGAGTCCAAGATGCACTTGGACGGGTCTGTGCCTGAGATATTCGGCAGAGTCGACATTTTTCTAATCGTCAGCCGAGAACGATGAAGAAGGGACGAAAAGGATAGGAAAGCCACGGTGAGAAAAGCCCGAGTCAATCGAGAGCAAAAACGCGTCAGGTGGCAAAAGTTCAACGAAAACGTGACTCGATCGCGTCCCAAGTCGTCTTCGCAGACGCGACGCTTGTTCGAGAAGAACTACGTATCAGGAAGTCACATTCCCTTTCAATCTGTATTCCACGTGACGTATGAATCGGTTACCATCAAACCCCCCGGTTGCGTGTGCCGTCTACACGACATACCATTATGTTGTACCAAAACCAACCTCTGAAGGGTTTGTACCTCCTTGTCCAAGCTGTTGCCGTCCCATTCTTCTATGTCCCATACTGGCTTTTCACTTCTATCCCTTATTACTTCAAACAGCCACCTGGGGTGAGGTCGCGCACTCACGTCGTCACCCGTTATATCAGGATCAATTTCCTACGACGGATGATGCTAATCGTCCAGAAGTAAGTGACAATCAGATCTCATGTCATTTTTCTTCTTTTGCCGAGCTGACATGTGTACTAGTACCGCCCTTTCCGCGTCAACACCAGACCATACACAAATCATACCACCAAAGCTCCCTGGCTCTCACGGAGTCTGGGTACCCCCTCTTGCAGACAACTTGATCGTTGGTGGAATCAAGTCGTACGCAGAAGCTTTGAACGTTTCCTCCACCCAGATCCCGGGCTACTGGGTGCACAAGGACCGCCACTTGAAAGTCGGGGAACCACCCAAGCCCGGCGAGAAGATCCTCTACTACACCCATGGCGGAGGGTACGTCGCTCTCACAGCGCACCCGGACGGTCAGATGGCACCCGTCCCGATGGGATTCCTCGAGCATAGCTCGACTACCACCCGAACCTTCTCCATCGAGTACCGCCTCCTATGTCCCGGTTCAAAGGCTACACATCCCTTCCCCACTGCTCTTCTCGACGCCCTGGCAGGCTATACGTATCTCGTTAATCTTGGCTTCCAAGAGGAAGACATCATCCTCTGCGGAGACTCTGCTGGTGGAAACCTGGCCCTCGCGCTTACCCGATACCTTGTTGAGAACACAGGTAAAGCCGACAAGCTTCCACGAACGCCAGGGGCGCTGGTCCTCTTCTCTCCTTGGGCCGACATGAGCGAATCATTCGAGGCGAACCGCGCTGAATCGGCAACACAGTCCGCCGCACACGACTGGACATCGCCGACGGACAGCGAAGAGATGGTACGGGCCGTCAAAGCCTTCCTCGGAAACAAGCCCGATGAGATCGCGAACGCAAATCGTCATGTCTACTCTTCCCCTGCCAGTCCGTACCTCATGGGATTGACCTCGGATTCGGCTACACGTAAGGTTTCGTTCAAGAACTTTCCGCGGACTTGGCTAGATTTTGGTGGATCGGAGGTTCTCCGTGACCAAATCAAGCGATTGGGGGTTGCGATGGAAGGGGATCTGGGCAAGGAAAAGTTTAAGTTGAATGAATGTCCGGGAGGTGTGCACGGATACATTGCGTTCGAATGGTTCCAACCGGAGAGGTCCGAGAACATGAGGAAGATCGCTGCGTGGCTCGAACATGTATGAGAACGGATTGAACCTCCGTTCGAGCAGCGGTTCGCCCGTGGAGCGTTGATTCCACCGCCTAGATGTCTCAATGTTGTTACGATATCTTGACAATGTGACCTGTATAGACTAGCGCATGAGATTGATTGTGTCCGTTCTGTCGAATCAGAGGCCTCGTCGATCCGGTCACTCAAACACGTCGAAAGAGTGATGGGTCGTTCCAGAACATTGCGACACAAGAGTTTACCGAACAGCCACCGAAAAAAAAAAAGAAAAAAAGAAAAAAAAAGGCGGAGTTCCTACACTTTGAACGAGCGCCGTCTCCCAGGATCGTCCACGAGTTATTCAAAGTGCAAGACGCCGGTTCGTCTCATCACCTCATCCCGTTGACGTTTTACACGCGATAGATTGATCATCCCTTCTCCATCGACGTCGACCCTGGATGTTTGATACTTGCTTCTAGTTCCGACAAGGTTTAAAACCCGGTCAGGTGTTCGATCCGGGGAACTCGTTGCACCTCTCGGAGGCATATCTCGATTGGAGGAACGATATCAGACGCCCTACGACCATCAGAAACTAGTGCAGCGTCAGTGATTTTAATGCCCAGTGTTTTCCATTGACAGACGCTTACCCACTCACGTGTGTAAGTGACACATGGGAACAGAGGATTGGTTCGTGTCCAAGCGAGAACCCCTCGACATACCTCTGTGCGTCTGGGAGGGATCCCATCACCTCCAGTGTGTGAAAGGGTCCACGCTTCCAATAGAGTTCCTGGTCAAGACAGTTAGGGGGCATTGAGGTTGACGCTATGAACTTTGGTGAGGTGGCAGAAGTTCCATGAAATCACGAAGGGGCCGTCTCTTCGGTCCCCTCATGCGTTTTGTCTCTCGACGGGCGGAACAGGAACTAATCCACCAAAGCACCCTGTCCGAATGACATCGGCGGAAGGAGAGCCGGATTGTGAAACAAGCATCCAGATATACACGTGAACGCCCGGGACGAAAGAGGAAATAATCATAGAAAGGTGTCGACATCGTCCGGACAGCAAAAGACCAGAAGCCAGAAGCCGCAGATCGCCAGCGGAATAAATATGACCAAGGAAAGGAGGAAGAAAAAGGTTCGACTAGTGGAAGTTGGTCCTCGGTTCCCCGCTAATCCCTCGACGACCGGTGTATAACAGAGTTAGGTTGCCAGGTGGTTGATACGTAGTACGACAGCCATCCTCCTGGGTACTGCGTCGTATAAGCGCTAGCACCAAGGTCCGGTGAGCAAACCGGAAAACGTGCCCAATGGCAGGCACCGGACTCCACTGAAACGAGGTCGCGAATTGGGAAACTCTAGTGAGAATGATCACCGGAATCGGTGGATTATCAAGAGACCCCATCCATCAAAGTGACTTCAGTCCAACTCACCACAGGCAGAAAAGAGGCCGGTAGTCACCAGGACAGGCCCTCAGGCCAAGCGACCTCTCTGTCTCTCTCACAGGTATGGCGAAATAAAGTTGGGAGATTGGATGGATATCCTCCCCTCCCACTGTTCGTCCTCGCGCCTGTACACAGAAGACGCTTCCGCCGCAGCGCTCTCGGTGTCTGAAAGGATAGGTTCAGGGTCCACTCAGAACCAGACTGCCGTTACTACAACCGGGGTGGAACATCGTTATCAAAGTGCCATCGACCGGCCGCTGGCACAGATCGAGGTTAATTGTCCTCTTGAACACCGGACTCCAACCGGTCGCACGTTGCCTGTCGAGTTACGAAGCAAGTTCGATCGAACCGAGCTAGCAGACATTGACTATCGCGCTTGGAAAACGTCTTGCTTGGTATAGGGTTTTATGATGGTGGAACCCCCCTCCATGCAACACGTCGAAAGGGGACGGTTTCAGTTTAGCCTTCCCGAACTCCGGAAACAAGAAGAAAAAGAGGAAAGAATATCGGTATATATCATAACAAAACGTTCAGAACGCCGGTGAACGTACCGTAGGCTAGAACCTCACGAGATAAGTCGCCGTTCTTTGTCTTCTTTCCTTCCCTCCTTCTGTCCTCCCCGGCGGCTGATATCCCCAGGTGACCGGGTTTCTGGATCAAAGTATGCGAGAGAGGTCTGCCTTGAACCTTAACTTTATGCGAGTGACCGGTCGTATCCTGTCGTAAACCTTCCCTCCCACTGAACACCGCGAATCGGGTCTGGTATGTTTGGTTTAATCGGATTTTCGTTTGTTTTTTTCCCCATTCCTCGTGGCTACCAACCCGAAGCCGCTTGTTTCCTTCGCACTTTGACGCGCGCTCTTTCTGCAATCACTGATCAGCAACCCTCCCATACCACCACACGCCTCATGCCTCGTGACCCATCTTCCCTTCCAAGACAGTGAGGACGGATGAGGCGTCCCCAGAGAAGATCCGATCCGTCTGCGTCGTCAGCATGCCTTCAAGCGATGCGTGTTCGTGGTTTCAGTGTCGTTTGCGGTTTGCCCAACGTCCGGTGATTCCTTCGCCCCGGAGACAGCGAGAGTCAAAATATAAGATTAGATCTTAGGTGTGATACAGACCGTGGCTTTCATCGAAGTCTGTCTTTTAGACGAACCTTGCTCGACGACACATCTCGATACGATCTTCCCATTCTTTTCATATACACTGAACACTGAATCGAAAAAAAGAACATGCATACGTGCGCCCACCACCAGAGTTCGTAGAATGGACATCATAATCGCCCCGATGTCGTCGAAGAATCTGCATACGTCCTCAGTTCGGTGGGGTGGACCATCACAATCACTAGCGGAGTCTTCCCAAACAGTCGAGGCAAAAGCGTGCGAGGTACGTTACACGTACAAACGCCGGGCCCATGTAAGCAATTCAATGCTCTGCGGGGTAAAGGTTGCATATGCCCAAATATATATATTCGCCCCGGCAGAGATAAGTGTTGTGAGATAACGCACGCAGGAGAGGTGGGCGTGATTTCTAACAGAAGAAATAATCAGAGACCAGAGACGACGGTCCAATCGTCCAAGCGGCCTGATAATCAAAGCGAGCAGAAAATCGAAAAAAAAAAAAAAAAAAGTTCACTACCAACTGAATTCTTCCACCACCTCCGTAGCCCCGCCGGACAGGAGAAAGCCTCGGGTCTCAATTCATACGCGTACGTGATATCGAACACGGGGGGTGATTGTGTCAGGGGGTGCCGTTTTGTTTTTTTTTCTTTTGAAAAGGACGCGACGATAAACCGGCCACTTGGGTAGACGGGAACAGTGGAGGGACGTAGGACGTGAGGCACGGGTCTGATGTTCCGGATGTTTAATAGATTGGAAATATCTCCCAATTGAGAACACCGGTGGTGAGCCCGGGAGACAAGAGAGGCCTTGGGTAGCCGGTCCGTCACGATACAACTTTGATGAAAGAAAAGGCGGAATTCCGAGAATCGTGGGGCTCCAAATCACCTCCAAACCACACTCGGACAAAAAACGTCCCAAGGCTAAGACGATCGCGGGAGAGGAGGACGTATCAGCTGGACGATCCCAGAGAAGCGCACTGCTCCGGCAACCGAGCAAGAAGGGATCAAGAATACAAGGAAAAATCGCGGGTGAAATAACCTAGAATAGACCGGTAGATCTCGTGAGAGAAAGAGCGAGATGCGAGACAGCAGGAAACGGGAGCAAATACAGGTACTCGGTTAGTCAAGAGACGGGAGATTATTGGGAAAGGTACTCCCGTTTCGTTAGCGTCGTTTAGCATAAAGTCCCCTCTGAGTAGAACCGAGGGTTTACAAGGCCTTGAGGCCTTGAGGGCATGGCGTTGATGTTTCTTCCATCGCGAGATAATACAAAGTCCTTTACGAACACCTCGTCACTCGCAAGCCTCCGGTATACCCGGTTGACATTCATGACGTGCGTCCCCGCCGAGGCGGCGGCGGGGGTGAAGAGAAACGCAGCCTTTGATGGCGAATAGAAGGGTCAAGATCGCCAGCGGACGCTGGGGATGGCACAAAAGACACATTGACAGCCTTGAGTGAAGATGATGATCGCCGCGCTTTTGTAAACACAAAAAAGAAAAGAAAAAAAGAAAACCATCTGGCAGATCGTTTTCATCACAGGAATACATAAGTATCTCTCTCTCGCCCCGGCGGTATACATGCTACACGTCGACCGGAAGAACGTAATCCTCAGTCGTACAAATAAAGATGACAAGAATACGAACCATGACGGATTTAGGCCGGGTTCTTGACACCTCGCGGCCTTTTTGCTGTGTGTGATATGATTCCCATCGCACGCACGAGGTGAGGCTAACAGCATGAGGAAGGTGGTGGATCGTATCAGTGGGACATTGGTTCCAGAACAGACCTTGATTGAAGGAGATTCGATCTTTTTTGAATATATGTAAAAAGAATATTATGAAGAGAACGGCCTTGTTGTTCGGTGACCGTGCAAACTCGCAGACTCTCGCACGTCTTTATCGGATTTTCCCTGTGCTTGTATAATCCCCTCGTTTTTATGATTACAAGATACGAATTTGAATTCAACGGTCTCCGGGGAGCGGGTTTGGTCGGATTACGCTAGGCCTAGAATCCACTCCTTCGGCCGAGATAGCGTTGAGCGAATAGTGGGTGCAAAATGTCGTTTGGTCAAAGCGAAGGAGAAGGATAGATAAAGATCTTCATACACTCGCTAGGTGCACGCTAGGGGTCAAGTGGAATAGTGTAATATTGATCGTTGCGACCGTTGCCACCTTGAACGAGTATGTATCGTCTACTCCTGCTAAACCGAATGCCATAATGTACCCCCCACTTGGAGCCGTGGTCACAAGAAGTTTCGAAAAAACCAAGACACCATTTTTTTCTCCTAGAGGCGTTAACTGAGAGCAATAATGAGGGGGTATAGCGGGAGGAATGTGACAGAGACGAAGGGAAAAGAGACAGATGTGTGTCGCAAAACTGAACAGTCCGACAAAAAAACAAAACAAGGACAACAAGTGGTTGACCAGCGAGGGCCTAAACTGAGTGAAAAATAACAGAAGGGTACAGCACATCGAGGGGGTGTGGGAAGGGGGTTTTGTACACATGCTTATACAACTATACAACAGGAGATGTGAGGAGAAGAAACTGCATGATGTCCCACGCCAGCGCATCAAGACCACATCATACGCTCATTGTTGTAGCTGAACATCCCCGCGAAAAGCTCGTTCTCACTGGTCTGCTGAGGAGGAGGGCAAAAGTCGCCAGTCTGTTCGGGAACGGACAGCTGACTGTAGTCGGGGACGCTAAGTTCGACAGCTGGGATCGAGCTGAGGTCATACTCATCCGAAGAGCCGATCTCGTTGATGTTCTGCCACTCAGCGTTGCCCCACCCATATGTAGGGTACTCCATGAACGACTGGTTGAAGCAGTTGCCGTCGACTTGGGGAACAAAGCCGAGACTGCCGTCGAGGGACTGGGAGTGAGGGAAGGCGGCGAGAGGAGAGAAGGGACCATCCTCTGGTGATGTAGGAGACATGGTGCCGAACGTCGAGGTAGGAGACACAAGGTCGTTCGGTGAGAGGATCGAATCTGTCTGAGAGATCGAGAGGGATGACAACGAGTTTGCCTTGCTGATTGGGACGTTCTGTCCGGGTAGATCGAACATGCCCTGGAACATCTCGTTGTTCTGCAAGAAAAAGATGAGCGATCGGTATCAAACAAGACGTGAGAAGAGGGCATACCTCGAGGTGTGGGTCATAAGGCGATTGTGAGAAAGGTTGAGGCATAAGGGTGTCGTCAGGAATATAAGTCATTCTTGCGGGCGCATTGCGATCGAGAGGGTGCTTTGGCAGAGGTGTCCGTTGCGAACGCAATGTCGGAGAAGGGGGACAGGAAGGCATATAGACGGTCGGGATGTGAATCGTCTGATATGTAAGGGGAGGGGTCGGCGCGGAACGGGCGCGACCATGACGATTCGACGAGGAGGACGAAGAGGCGGAAGGGAGGGAGACTGGAAGGAGGCAAGAGTAAGTCTCTGGGTCGGTCTCTTGCTCGCCTTCTGTTAAAGCCTTCCTGCCCTTGCTCTTCTTCCCCTTTGATGCCTTGGATCTCTGGGGACGGTAGACGTAGTTGGGATACATCTGCTCATGCTCCTTCTTCTTCTCTTTCGCGAGACTTTCCCAACGCTGTTTCTCTTCCGGCGTGAGACTCTTCCACTGTTGACTGATCATCTTGGACAGATCCGCCTGGCGCTGCTTCTTGACCGGTGCGACCGATCCGCATTGGCCATCTTCAGGACCATCTGTAACGTTACGCTCCTCGCAGCACTTCCTCCTGAACAAGATGAAAGCGTTCTCGGGACGCTTGATGTAATCCTCGTCGCCCTTTCGTGGCCGTCGTTCGACGGGATCACCACCTAGAGACTTTCGTCGCTTCGGTAATGCTTGTGGTTGGGATTGTCGGGTGTCTTGTGGTGAGAGATGAATGGTGGAAATAGGTGATGGGAGGGAGGATGAGTCCGAGTTTATGGAGGAAGTGGGAGACAATGGGCGAGGTGGGGGAGGAGTGAAACTCAAGGCCTTGAGGTCTGGCTCGAAGGGGGAACTTGAGGGAGAAGCGTAAGGATCGTTGGCGTATATGGGAAACTGGAAGGCGCGCGGCGTCGGGCAAATGATCGTAACAGTGGGATGAGAGGATATCACCGGGGACACCTCGAGTTCTGGAAAAGACACGCGGGAAAGGTGAGTTTGATTACGTCAGCCATGGTAGAGAAGGGAGGGCTTACGATGAGAGGCGTTGGTGTCGCGTGTACGGTAAGCGGGCATGATGGGTGGGGTGATTTATATCGGGAGAGGGTGGACAAGTGTCGGGGGGGAGAACGTATACGTGACAAGTTGAGGGGATGAACGCAGGCAGTACTCAAGAAAGGGACTCTGCACGCAGAGACAATACGAGAGGGAGGAGGAGTTGTTTCGTCGCCAAGTGCGAAGATGAGGAAACAAACCTTGGGATGTGGAATGACAAAAAAAACGGGAGGGGGGACAATACGACGAGTGATCTTTATAGTCGGGGGGTGGGGTGAGATTAGATGCATGGACCGACATCGTTCAGCTCGCTCTCTCGGTTTCGTTAAACGCGCTTCTCTCGCGATCTCCTAGACGAATTACATATTCAATTCTTGCTGTGGACCGAACTGGTTCCAACCCTCGGTCAACACCATTCGTGATCCAAATATTCGTCAACAACGTTTTATTGTCTTTGCCAATCTGAGTCAAATCTTCCAACCTTTCCTCTTATTGTCCAATCCATCTAAAATATTTCCCCGATGCCGTTATCTCCTCCGCCGATTTGTCTCAATGTCACGTCCCATCCGTGATTCCCTGTCACGTAATCCGCATTGACCCAACTGTGTGTGCTTGGACCCACCCTCGTCTCTCTCCTCCTCATTTTCACAGTCCCGCGTCTGGCCCTCAGTGGGCGTCACCGTCAGTCACTAGTCAAGGTTCGACGTCAGGCATGTGCTCAGGCCTCCATCGTCCTCTGTCGCTACAGACGCCTGCTTCTTCGCTTTATCCCCCCGTTAGTCCGTACGTGCAAGGGCGGAAATGAATTATATTGCTGATTATCCTGCACATGCGGGATCATTGACCCGCCCTCATGGGTCATCTGGGCAAGGGGGTACCAATATCTCGCAGAACGCTCAACCCATCCGTGACGGAACCAGAAGCCAATGTGTCCGGTCTCTTTGACGCCCTCAGAGAGGCAGAACAACCCCCTGGGCCACATGTTCCGTTTACGGACGTGCAACTCGATTACCATCGTCATTCACGTCTTCCGGATCTTTGACTACATCTTGTCGTCATACGCTTTCCACAACAGACACACGCCTCTCTACTCGCGCGATCCGAAGGCTTTAGCAACCCGAATAGCGGACGACTCATCCGGATCGCTTGTCCCTTGAGCTTTCCAAACCGAGGCTCCGTGAATCCGGGGCGAGTGTTCCGAATTGAGCAAGCGAGGCGCGACGCCCGGCGATTTGGTACGGATGATTGACCACCTGATTCCCTCCTCTCCTGAGCGCGAAATACAAACTCACCGGACCTCCACCTCCGGTTACTCAGACTCCACCAATACTTCCGTCCTTCCGACCCGGTCTGTCATGCTCCATGCAATCCGTAATTTCCAAAACATTGATTATATCTTTGCGTGCGAGTGTTGATGAGAATCTCCCTCCTTGACCGCCACGTTTTTCCATCCGGGCAGGGACGGAAGGGGAATCCCAAAACCGCAGCAGTGGATGCTCGCATTTGCCTCCGTTAGGTCGGATAATTTTCAGTCACCGGACTTTGTCAATCAGTTTTCCTGTATCCAACGGTTCGGTCCGTCGGACACGCGGTATATACCAAATGCGGAAATCCCAAAGAGGCAAGTAGGGTCTGATGGTCAGGAGCCTTTGCCGATATCGGTTCCCTTCGGTTCGATGTTGCCTTTTCCGGAACGATCCCATCATGAACTTAATCTCTGTTCGGTACCCGTTCCGGTAGTTTGGTGCAATCAGAATGACCACTCGTCATTGATCTTCAAGTTTTACCGGTCCGGATGAGTTCACTGGGTGTGAAAGCAAAGATTCGGATCTTGCTTTTGCGTTTTCCTCCGCCGTTTGACTGCCAAGTGAGTGTAAAACATCCAAGGGTTTGGTGGAATGCATTGCAATCATCAACATCTGTCATCAAGTACAACGCCTTGAGTGCACCGACACATGGCTACGCCATCAGAGGTTTCGTAGCCCGGCGGCTTGCCATTTTGAAGGTGTAGTGGTTGGATCGAGGATCGAGGGTCCCTTCGACATGTACATCGAACAACCCCTTCCAGCGACTGAGAATGATGATCCCGTGTTCGGTCTCTCTCCCCCTTTCGAGGGCTGATTAGTTTGAGCCACTACCTCTCTACTGAATCATTCGTGATGATCCATGGTCCGGTCACCAACCTGATGGTCCTCGACCCTGATTTCTCCTCGGCCGAAACCCTGGAAATGCACACGCTCTCGACCCTCTTCCATCCTCGCATCTTTCGAGGTCAGTGACACCACAGGAGACCATTCCCGGCTCACGGTGATTGTTACTCACCTCGTCAACTCACCGGATTCTACCCCACCCCGCGGACAAAGACCGAAGAAAGTAAGACAACATCGCCACGTGCTATCAAGGTTCCAGCCACCCGCGGGTGCTCGATCTTTTTGAACACTCCTCTCGTTCCGCCGATCTCCTCTTGTTCCGAACCTACGTTTGTTCCTCGTTCACCCCATCTGCGAAAAACACTCCCCCCTCAATCAATCAGTCCCAGTGACAGAACGCCGTGTCTCGTGTCGCATGAAACGATCACTTTCCCCTCCATTCGTATCAGAGCCCGCCAGACCGGCGAAGAAGGCCAAAGCGCATACCCCGATTCCCCCCTTTCCGGACTTTGACCATCCCACGGCTGAGGAATCAGGAGAGGTCATACGTCTGCTCCACAGCGAGTTTCCCCATATACAGGCCTATAGAAACGATCACACTACCGAAAAGTTCCAGGCATCTCCCTGCGGTGGCGTGGCTGACGTCGTTGAGGCGCTCATTGAGACAATTCTATCCCAGAACACGTCTGCGCACAATTCCACCACGGCTAAGCGGAACCTTGATACCGTTTTTGGCTCAAACAACTTCGCGGCAATCGCCCGTGCGCCCAACTCTCAGGTCGTTGACGCCATCAGAACAGGTGGGCTGGCGAACAAGAAAGCCACGACCATCCAGAAACTCCTTAACTCCATTCACGCGAAGCACGGCTCATATTCATTACAACATCTCGCAAAGAAGGAGTATTCGGACGAGGACGTGATGGAAGAACTGGTCTCGTATGAAGGTGTTGGTCCAAAGACGGCGTCTTGTGTCCTCTTGTTCTGTTTGGAACGCGAATCCTTTCCGGTTGACACACACGTATTTCGCCTCAGCAAACTCCTTGGCTGGGTCCCTGCCAAATCGAACCGCATCTCCGCGCAAGCTCATCTTGACGTGCGGATCCCGGCAGAATTGAAATATGGTTTGCACGTCCTCATGATCGCGCACGGTAGGCGATGTTCGGGTTGCAAGAACAGCTCGCGAGGCGCTTGTTCTCTCAAAACTTACCGTATGGGGAAGAGGGGTGGGGATTTCGGAGGTGACGTCCATGGCCGTACCAATTTGCAAGGTCCGAGCGCGGGAGCAGGTGACGGGTTGTGAGTACTCAGGTTAGACGCTGCTGCGCCTCTGCTCGCCTCTCGTCACCTTGTTGCTGATCATTTCCCCAGATACACCGCTTATCGCCAATTCAAGTCATAATCGCAAGACGTCAATCATACTCATTGAACTCCTTAGAAACACTTTAGTTATCAAGACACACGTCCTTCATTTCGCTCGTTACTCTGCTCCGGTTGTTGATCTACAACGCGTATCTCAATGTTCCATCCATGCGCAGTTTGTGTGATATGTTTCAGTCCTGTCCTGTTTACTGTCGGTTGTGGTGCACGAATACTGCCTGAATTGGAAACCCGCCAGCCATCGCACTGCAGCCTCGTGCCCATCTGATCCTCATGTTATACTCCACTATTGCTGGTGGCTAAGCTGGTATACACCGCATTACCTGGATCAGACGCCGCCGCCGCCACCACCACCACCACAGAGCCGCCCTCCTTTCCTTTCCTTTCCTTTTCCTAGTCCAATCCCGCCATCGGAAATCGCGCAAAGCATGTACTCCGCCACACAACCCGAGAACGCCTGTTCGGTTCGATATGTCGATCCGAATGTTCCCTGGGTTCCTTCACCGCGGCCGCAACCACATTCCGAGTTTAATCCATATGAACCCGATTTCACCAACCCGGTAGATCATCAACATCGTCCTGAAGGCCCTGTGATTCCCATTTCGTGGGGACTTGAAGTTTCCCTCGCGAGTGTCAACGGGACCGATGCCGCGGGATCGATGAGAGGTGTATGTTTCGGCCAGAACACCAAGGTCCCATGCGATCCCTTTAACCGCAAGAGGAAAAGGTGGAGCTTGATGAAGAAGTTGAGAAGATATCTTGGTACGGCAGCCTTTCCCGCTTGATTGTCTCCTAGCGATGAAAAAGGAGAAAAATCAAATGACTGATGTTCGGGTCTCTCTTCGGTTTGTGCGTGCGTGGGGAAATCACAACTCACAGGAAAGCGCAAGCGGATCCTGCAAGAGAAGGAAAATTGGATGTTCTTGCCGAGCTCGTCGTCCCGGCCACACTTTTCTGTTCAGGAAGCAGCGCCAGACCAGGTGACGCGAGGGGGTGTACTACCCTTATCCGCGTGGAGGGAATACGGATACTGGGCCAGACCGGTGATTGGGGGTGTGGAAGTGTGTAATACCGACAGTACGCTTTGTTCCGTGCCCTTCATCCCATGCAGCAGAGGGGGATTAACCGCCCGTTACCGATTCGCGTGCAGGTCCGCCGCCCGACCACGTGTTGCGGGATGTAAATGCAGATGAAGTGATTAGGAGCTTGAGAGGGGGCAGGGGCTCACCGCACCCCGAAAACTGGGTACCCGGGCTCTCTCACCCTTCGCTACCGCCGAAGCCTGCATACTGGAGAACGCCAGATATCAACCAGCTATCACCGGCACCTTGGGAATGTCAGCTTAATCCTTTTTTGGAACACACAGGTGCCGGCTTGCCAATCCTTTGCTACGATATCAGGCTAGGGGAAGAGTCGATCATCTTCGAGACTGGAGATGTTCGTCACGTTCCTGTGTCCAACTCGAACCTCTATCAGCCCGCCACATACCCATTCGTGACAGAGGTCAGATTTTGTTGTTCCGTAGACGTTTCCCAGAAACTCAAAAGACGCGTAGATGCTGATCGCGGCAGTTGCTGACGACCCGTTTCCGGTATTCCCGTGGCCAGTACTAGTCAGGAACCCCAGAGGAGTGCTGTGCATCGACGTGTTCCGAGCCGTCCACAAGAATTTCCAGGCGTATTTGACCAAGGACGAGGTTTCCAAGTTCAGCACATTCAAGCTTAGAATGGTAGAAGGAGCGTGTAGTCAGCGAAGAGAGGGACGGTTGATGGGACGAGAGTGGAACGATGATGAGGATGGATTGAGACGAGTCGATTACCTTGTCGACCGGGTAATGTTTCGAGGTCTGGAGCCGTCCAAGATTGGAGGCGGTTCGTGGGTGTTGCATTTGGGCCCGCCAGGACCGGAGGAGCAATTCGATGTCCCATACATACCGCCCCCTCTAGAGAAGTGTCCGACGCCGTTCTGAGTGGCGGTTTGGTTCCAAGAAGTTGTGTTTGCTTCTGTTATGTATCTATAGGGTTCTTTTGCTTTGTTCTCCTTAACCTAACGGCGTCTGTACAGATACATATATAATCAATCGCGAGACGATTGGTTTTCCCTCTTGAATGCACCGCGTGGGCCACTTCACTCACGTTCCATGGCTGACTCATACACGTACAGACAATGCGGTTGATCGGACGAGGATTTGGCTCACTGTGTTCCCCATACGTCGAACAATGGGTCCGGCCTGCACGACAAAATCGTGTAGGATAGATGTGGAAATTTTTGAAGTGGAAGAAGGATGGCCTCGGTTAGATGTGTAGGGCTACGTTCTACCTCCGCGCGGATTCATTGGTATTGCGATACAATCCCGTACTCCGGACATAATCGGACGATGTGGCCAAGGGTTTCCTTTTTTCCACAGGGCGGGAATGATGTACACAGAGTTGGAGTGACGAAACCTCCGCCGCGTTGCAGATAACCGCCAATCGCTACGGCCGACGGGGCCAGTCAGTCGTGTGATCTTTCGTTCGTGGGGAAATTTCTTCCGCTCAATGCAAACTAGATGAGGTTCGTGTATTCCTCCGCACGGCCGTAAGATCCGTAAACCAAGGTCGTTCAAACCGTGCGTTCGTGGGCTGATGCGAGACGGGCAAACCACATTGATGGAATTCACTTGGGTTTGGGCCACTTTTTTTTATTACTGTGTTCTCGGAACCAAATCGTCAGACGGGCTCGTTTGTGGGGGCGTTATCGCGCGTAGATGTACGGAGGTCCGGTAGCGAGAGATGTGAAGTGAATGAAAGAGAGTGCGCGTAGTGGGGTCTACCAAGCGAATAAGGGTCAGGGGGCAAAATTGAATAAAGAAGTAAATAACAAATTCGCGTAGCGGATGATTTTTTATTTTTTTCGCTGGATCCGCGGGCCGAGAAAGAACAAACGGCGGCGACAGACAAGAATGTCGGATACGCAGTCAGGTTCGGACGCTCTCCCCCGGATGCGACGCTCATCGTCACCTTTTACCTCGTCGTCTGCTATCGTCTGCTACACCCCACTCGAGTGAGGTTCCAGAGTCCCTCCGCACGCCAATCCCCCCTCTCTCCGCAATCGACCGTCAATCCTCGGATCCAACTCAATCTAACTGACCCGATTGCCATTCTCGGCCGCCTCTTGCCTTTCATAGAACAAACGATCGTTACGAAGGGCCAACTCCTCCCCCCTCGTTTCTTTCTTCCCGTTCCCCACCTCGCGTACCAAAGGTAGCCGTTCTTTGCATCATGTTGAAACACGAGTTCGCCCCGCCAGAAGATTTCGATGGTAAGCTGTCTGCTTTCGTGTGCCTACTTCGCTGCGCTAACCACATGTTCCGCGCGTGGGTGTTTAGATGATATGCCCTCGTTGGTAGACAACCCAAACCCTTATATGAGCTTCACGTTCACCACAGAACCGAGTTCAACGCCCTATGACGAGCCAATCTTTCCCGTATCTACTGGTCCGCCCCCGCCACCGGTTATGTTCATCATGTCGCCTCCCAGTTCGCCCTCGTTAGGCCCAACCCGCACCAACTCCAGAGACAAACGCAAGGAGCCCTCTCATATTCCTCGTCCTCCCAACGCCTTTATTCTCTTCCGCTCCTCGTTCATAAAGGCTCAGCACATTCCAGACAAGATCGAAGGAAACCATAGCAGTTTGTCAAAGATCATAGGTCCGTACATAACCTACGCCACAAACTCCAATACTCACCTTGACAACGCACAGGCCTGATCTGGAAATCCTTACCGGACGATGAGCGAAAGGTTTGGGAAGCCAAGGCTGCGACTGCCTTGTCCGAACATCGAAAGAAGTACCCCGACTGGAGGTTCCGACCGGGAAATGCTCCAACCAAGGTCAAGGATGGAACCAAGAAACGGACGTCCAAGAGGGGTCGCGGTGAGGCCGAGCCCGAAGAGAAAAATCGTCAGAAACGATGCGCCAAGATCGCGAGTTTCTTGGAGGAAGGCATTACCGGTAAGATGTTGGAGAATGCAGTCCGAGAATACGATCGCGAGGCAGGCCCCATTCTCAAGGACGAAACGAAGCTGTCCGCTACCCGGCGAACGCGAAACTCCGAACGACAGGAACGACCACAAGCCAAAATAGAGGCCGAAGTCGTACGTCCCGGGCCAGGTACCGGACGTCCACGCTGCCACACGCTGTCCCCGCAAAGCAGTGTTCAGGTACCTTTGACCAACACGTTCAAACGATCCTCCTCTGTTCCGGCGCCGCAGAAACGAACACAATCCATCGAGCCCTTTTTCTCCGACAGAAGCGGAAGCTACGGAGAAGAGGTCGCTTCACTTTCTGCCTCTCCGTTTGGCGAGAATGCCTACTTCTCTGAGCCACAGCTTTCCTCACCCGTTTCTTCTCCTGCTTCACCTACTGAAAACGGATTTGACTACAATGTGAGTCTGCGCTGGTTTTTTCTTCCCGAGCGCCAACTTAGCGTCGCGAATTTTCAGGCTCTGATGTATCCGGGGAACATGTTTGGGCCACCTCCTCTCGAACCAGATGTCTACGACTGCGATAGCCCAGCCGGACACAGCACGGAACATGTGCAGACACCCAATTCTGTTCCTGTCAGCATCCCCGATGACCCGTGGGCATTTCCTCCTTGCAATCTCCCCGTGGATCCGGTGGAGCATCAACCACCGAGTTTGTCGAATTATTCATCCCTGACCGGCTGGGCGGGTGATGCCCTGTATAACACCTGCCTGCCAAATTACCCTGTGCCCGCCTTCGCCGACCTAAACACTTACCCCCACACGAGCAATTTTGACTGGTTCCAAACCAGACAGCAACCCTTCATTGTTGGGGTTTGAAGACCAATGCCATTTCACTGTGATTTGTACGTGATTCCAGGATCTAGACTTTCTTCTCGCTCGATCCTACATGCCTTCTTCCTCGATTATGTACCCCTGTCCAAGTGCTTTTATGTATAACCCGTTTACTCATCCGAGGGTTTTTCTTGACGTTGTGACCTATGCATCCCGCTTTTATCTTGTGTACGTCTTGTCCCGACTCATGTGTGTACATAATTTGTGTATTTCTTCCCGTTATCGGTCGATCAAACGCCGGTCGGTTAAAAAAGATCCGCTGAATGCCATTCATCGTATGGCCGATGTTCTGTGGTGTACGTTTTACGTCCGATGGCGAGAAGGAAAAGGTCATCATCCACCCACCGGCGTTTACACACGGTTCAGTCGGGGCGTGGTGTGGTCGAAGACGGGAGGAGTGATCCATGTCGGAGCAGTGGCGGCGGCTGAATCGACCCTAATTCCGTTTGGCCCTCTGACGACATATCCCGATGCCGCTTTGTTTACCTCTTTGACATGCTTCCTCTAACCCTTCTCGAAGGTGGGCTTGGGTTCTCGTCAGCTTCCCTTTGTGAGGTCAATGGCGAGCGATCACCAGACTGTATGGTTAATCCTGCGCCACCCTCTCACACACAGTTCAAGTTACCGAGAACCCATCATCATCATCAAAAAGACACCCCGTGCTTTCTAGTTTTCCACACGGATGCGCCACGTTCAAGGGCATTCCCCCCCCCCCACTTTTCGATCACCACGGTCGACGGCCCTTCGAGACCTCGGAACGGTGAGTTGGAGTCTTAGATTGTGGAATTATTATCTCGTTGGGTCACGATTTTTTTTCTTTTTATCAAAGACCACCTTGTCATCACTTCACAGATTGCCCTGAACGTTCCCGGCATTTTCTTGACAGCGTTCTGACGCTCATATAGATTACGTGGCCGGTTCGGTTTATTATCAAAGGGAGCGAGAGACGGACGGACGAGGTTCGTGAGGGGAGGCCCCGCACACAAACCATTCCGTCGGTTCTGATCCCTTATCAGCGAACTTTCTTTCCCAAAAACTTTTTGTGAACTTTCCACTGTTTCGTTTCAACTTTGTTTCTGCCACAAGTGTCTCTCTTCCAACTCAGCTCGGAATTATGCGCTCTTCTCTCACGCAACGCGCCGGTCTCAGTACTGAAAGCTGAAGTCCCTGTTCTAACCTGACCAGGATGCTGCGAACGGTCTCTGCGAGACGCGTGGTTTTCTCCGCACACCCGGAGGTAATTTTGGTAAACTCTCCTCAATCTCGCACTCGCTGGCATTAGCCGCAGAGAGAATTCCCTAGGTAAGCATGAGTTAGCCATCAATTGTGCGCTGTACGGTCGCTCGGAAATCTGGGTAATCTTTTACTAAGGACGATTTTCTCCCCCCTTCCTTCCCCTCAGCGAAGCTTCTCGACGCGATTCGTATTATTCCTCCCACTGGGTTTTTTTCTGAGACCATCTTTAGGGTCTGCATCACGCCTGGCGTGATTCCTTGGATGAATAGCACCCCACCTTCGAGAATGAATGACCCTAGTGGTTCATACGCGCACCCCTCTTCGATAACCGACGGTTCTGGCCCCGTTGACCTTCTGATCTGCTTTAGTTTGCAATGCTGTACCACCGTGTCGCATCGGCTGGACACAGAATTGAATTATTAGTCTACCGGTATCTTGACTCCTGCGGGTGAGAACCTGGCTCGGGCCTCTTTTCCCTTCTTCTGACAATTTCCATTGAATCTATCCCTCTCTCGTTGATGAGATAGCGTGGCCAGCCGGCAAATTCAATGGCGCTGAACTTCCTAAAAGATCTTATTGTCTTTTTTTTTTTTTTTTGCCTCCCCTTGGTTCATTGGGAACGGCTTGCTACTTTTGGTTTGATGGATCTACACGTTCCGCCCAGACTCGTCATCGTCCGCCCTTGGACGTTCCCTACTTTGGTGTTGATGGTGCGTTTGCTTCAAACGTGGAAAGTTGTTATGGAGATGCTTAGGCCCGTCTCTTCCACTTAGATTTTGGGTTTTGGCGTCATGAAATCTCGCGCTCTGATAGGTGTATGTGAGTTAGGTTTGCAGCGTGCCCTTCATGCAGGCGCGTTCTGGCTATGCACGGCGATTTAATCCCCGCGCGGCGTTTAGAGCGAAGGTTATGTGGCTTGGACCGCCGGTTATTGAACTTTCTTGCCTCATGGTTGGTACGTGGAGACACAGGACATCCGTTAGTGACCTCTCACAGCCCCCTCCTGGTTGCTGTGGTGTTGCGCCATGATGTGCTCTACGGAATGATCCTATGGCTGTTTCCTTCATTCGCGACACATCTGGAGCTGCGTGTAATAAAGGTCCATGCATGTTAATATCGGACTGCGCCCGACGAAGAAATCACTGCCCAGATTCGCAAAGCCGTAGGCAATCCGTGTTCGGATGCGTGCGTGCGTGCGTGCGTGTCAAGTCGACTCTTTTGCACAGTCCGTTACCATGCATAGACCATGAATCTATCTTCAAAGTGTTGGCGAAAGATTGCAATCAGGTGTACTGATCTTCTTTGATGGTCGACACCTCCCTCCTGCACCGCGCGCTGTATTTCTCCGAGGATCTTCGCAGTGATTACTCCGCCACGCGAGGAGTGGCCACCGTACTTGCTGCGGTGATGGGCGCTCACCGCGCTCCCCATTTGTCGATGTACGATCGAGCGGGTTGGGATTTCTGGATATTAAACTGGTCAGCTACCTCCGGGATCTTGCGAATGTTTTGCCTGCAGCTTGCGATCCGCGCGGTTCACGATGCCCGACTCGAGTTAGTGGCCAGGGTTCAATTGAGGTATACTTGATTGATATCTCATCAGCTCGGTCAGGTCTTACTTGGTCGAAGCCACGACCTGAGAAACTAGAACACCCTAGTTCGGGTACCGTAGTGTCCCTCCCACCCGACGATCAAGGTTGTTCGGGATTCACAATTCTGTAGCTGGCCACATTGTCTATCCAAATCCGTCCAGACAGTAGGGAGGGAGATGTTTTGATGATGGCTCGGTTTACGCGTGCCTGATGCTTGTTGTTGTAAATTTAATGTCGGGCTAATAGATACCCCCTAATGCTACGTGCTACGGTTTTGCTGTACCTCGGTTTAATGTCCATTTCATAAAGACACACGAGATTGAGCTTTTCATTTGCGTATAGATACCGGCAACATATGTTCGCCGCAGTACGAAACATGATGACAAGGGTTCTGCGTATACATCCGTTTGTATGGACTGTGAAAATTTTCGTTTGAGTTCACTTCAAGAGGGCGGGTGGTTATCTATATATGACGATGAAACGACCACTGGAGGACGTTCAGGAGCCAACGTTTAACAGAATATCAAGTGGGGTTTGCATTGGATGGGAATGAAATCGCATCTACGGTTACTCCCCTGAGGTTTTTCGATGCGATCAGGGGGGCCGACGTGCTTACGAGTTGTTTGTGAATCGTTTTCCCAGGTTGGAATATTGACGCCTATGCACGGAAGCGAGACACTTGGAAAAAAAATGAAAATCTGTCACTCGGAGGGGGGTTTTAGGGGGCAGTCGGAGGGGAATGTTTAAATGTGACGAGTGTCCCCAAGAGAAGAAGACCTTCTGTTCGCTTTGTTGGGTACGGCATCGTCACATAACGAGTACCAAGAAAGTAAACATAAACGTTGATCAGCCCTCGTGCGAAAACAGATTGTATGAGTGTCCTCGATAAGACGAAGCGAAGTGCACAAGCGGGGAGGATGATCACATGAGTTGCCGTATGTCATCCAGGTTCGGAACTGACACGCGGATTAGGCTTTATTGAGGGGAACCTACTCGGCAACGATGAGATCTTGAGATACCGGGACAAAGCGATGATCAACGTCAACGGCGACCAGAGGCTGAGTGGATATTCCGCCCTGCATAAGGGTGACATCGAGCACTGGTGGTGGTCATTCTTGGTGAAAAAATCGTGGGCGATAAGATCAAGAGGGCAATACTCTTACCACCCGGTCATCGGCACAATCAGCTGGCGTCCACTAACGTCGTACCGGTACACCCGGATGATCATGGTGCGTTCTGCATCTACACCTATACGTCACCAAAGTCATGGGAACTTCCGCCGCTTATTTTTCCCTCGGGTACCTCGGACCACTTTAAATAACCCACCTACTCACCAACCCTAAAATCACACATCCCAGGTGTATCTGCCCTCCGTTTTCCTGTGGGTCAAATGACGTCCGTCAGGGTCACCCGCCTGCAAAAAACAGCGGGTTCACGAACTCTGGATGCAACACACTTCACTTCGGCGGTCCCATCAGAGGCTGTTGGGGCCTAACGCCTCCTAGCCCCTAGCAGCCACGGCGGAGAAGCTTGCAATATAGAAGGTCGAGAACGGAGGTCTGTGGGTCGCGAGGCCCTTGATCTAAAACTTGTTCAGTCATCAATGCATCACGGATCGTTGGTTCCGCCAATCAGCGATCGCTGACCTTTCCGCTGTTACGATGATAAAGACCATCCTGCAATTTTCCCGCAGGTCTCGCCGCATGGGTCACCATAGTGGTCATCGTTGGACCGTACGAACTCATTGGTATGGTCCCTACCCAACTCCGGAGACACGGAGGAGCTGTGAAGCCAGCCAGCCTTGTCGGGTCACACTATCGGCCGGAGGTCACTTTCGGCCGATGTCCATTAACGTACTAGGTGGCCTCGACGGTCACCTTCGTCGTTAAACATTTGTTCGGAACGGAACTCCCGCCGTGGTAAGCCCAGCTGACGCATCGTAACGTGAAGTATATATACATAGCCTGTCGCTGTTGGTGGGAATAGAGTGTCCCCTGCTTGTATGCTCTGGCTGAATGTCAAATCCTTCAGGTTCCGACGCGGTAAAAAAGGCTGCCGCGACCTCCTCCACGACACTCACGATGCCTCAAGTCGGGGAACCAGAAAAAGGATTCCAGACTCGAAACCATCCCATCGATGACCCCAACAAGGACACGGAAGCCCAGTCATCCGCAGAAAAGGAGCAGGCCCTAGAGGACGAGATCGATGAGGAATGGCTGGAGAATCCGGCACATCCACGGAACTGGCCGTCGACGAAGAAGTGGACTAACATGGCCATCGTGAGTAGATCTCTGCCAAGACCTTTCGTGTTCCCCGCAGCGTCTTACTTCCGTAATTTTAGGTTTCATTCTACACGTTTGTACCTCCGCTCACAAGTTCAATGATGGCGCCGGGCCTGCCACAGATAGGCCGTCATTTTCACGAGACGAACCCGACGATTATAGCGATGTCACTCAGTATCATATTGCTCGCTTGGGTCTTTTCTCCGCTTATCATCGCCCCGTTGAGTGAGATGTACGGACGTGAGTACGCGTCTCGCCAAGTCCTCACTGTCTCCCACGCTGACGGGCCTCAAGGGAGATGGTTGTATCACGTCAGCAATCTCTTAACCCTCGCATTCTCTCTTGCCTGCGCGTTCGCACCGACAATGGGAAGTTTCATCGGTTTCCGATTCCTCTGTGAGGCTTCATCGTTGTTCTCCCAAAGCACTACTTATTGACAAAATGACAGCCGGTATATTTAGCGCTGCTCCCCTTGCTCTTGGCGGCGGATCAGTAGCGGACCTGTTTGCAGAACAAGATAGAGCGTCTGCTATGGCGATGTGAGCACCGTCGCTACCGATGTCCGTCCTATTTGCTGATATACCTTGTCATAGTTATACACTCGGACCTCTGTTGGGTCCGGTTATTGGACCAGTCGCGGGAGGGTAAGTGATCTTTCAATCGCTGTCGTCTTCTCGAGTCTGACGATCCTCCCAGTTTCGTTGTGCAGGCTATTGGATACAAATACGTGTTCATCAGTACGTGACCTACTTTTTATTTCTGATGTGAAGCTGACCCTATTTCAAGTCATTGCCATACTCAGTGGAATCCTTGCCATCCTGTCAATCCCATTCATGGACGAAACATATGCTCCAGTCGTTCGCATGAGATATGATATGGCTTCTGACGACCCGGAAAGGGTGAGGAACGCTCGCCGCCATCTTGGACAAGGTGTTCAACTTGGCCAATGGAAATTCGTGTGGATCAACCTCTCGCGACCGGTCGTTCTTTTGACCCACAGCTTCATCTGTTTCGTCCTGAGCTTGTATATGGCGCTCATATATGCTATTTATTACCTGATGTTTGCCACCTTCAGCGGTACATGTCATCTTACTCTCGATCATGTCCCGTTTCTCACGGAAACCCAGATCTCTTCACTCACACTTACGGGTTCAGTTCTGGAACCTCTGGTCTTGCCTATCTTGGTCTTGGCATCGGATTCATCTCAGCTTCTGTATTTGGCGTACGGTTCTCGGACAAGGTCTATGCCTACTATCGAGCGAAGAACAACGGCGTTGGAAAGCCTGAGATGCGAATTCCTGCCTTGATCATCGGATCTTTGTTCATCCCTGTCGGTCTTCTGTGTGTCTGCTTCCTCTACCCGTATTTCTGGCAGTTTCTCACGATTCTCACAGCTGGTATGGATGGTCTGCGTACGCCAAGATCCACTGGATTATGCCCATCATTGGTACTGGAATATTCGGTTTCGGCCTTATGACTTGCTTGTGAGGACGGACCCAAGCTGCTGATTGATGTGCCATTCGCTGACCCGATTCCCAGCCTTCCCATCACATTATACCTCATCGATTCATTCACATACGCTGCGAGCGTGACATCCGCGACGAACGTGTTTCGAAAGTGTGTTCTCCTCAACCCCATCACCACATCCTCACAGTTTTTGACCGGTTTTCTTCCCAGTCTTTTGGGATTTGTTTTCCCATTGTTCGGAGCGCAGATGTACGAATCTCTGGGAATTGGAGGGGGAAACACCCTGTTAGCTGGTCTCGCCATCGTCATCGGCATTCCGTTCCCTATTTGGATATGGTACAAGGGCGAGGAAATCAGGTCAAGAAACCCTCTCAACCGGTAACGCGGGTCTGTTAAGTTCTTACATCGTAGAGTGCGCTAAGAAGATGTTTCATTCGGCGCGTTTCCAAGTAGCATACATAGTACCCGTAGGTATATAATTCCCCTAGAAATCCATAATTGAACGTAGCAAGCCATTCGTAGCAAGTCCCAGTCGTGTCTGAGCATCCATAGCCATGCCCGATCGGGCCAGCGGGCTCAAGAATCTCAACTCGGAGCTTCCACGTCGATCGCCGGCACGGCGCGAACGTGAGTGTTTGGATGTCAATCGTCTCAAAGGCCACTGTGGCTACAATTGGCCTCGCGTCAAAGGCGTTTCTGAATAGCGGGTATTGCTCGTCAGTGAAGGTCGTTGGGATTCATCACCTTTTGAACGAGCTCGACCGGAAGGATGGTCGCGGAGTAATAACTGGTATGTTTGTTTGCTCCAGAAATCTTTCTTTCCCTCTCGTCTCACCGGGCAATCTAGTGGCGAATCACCTCTCAACGTGAGGCCGTTTTGAATTTGTGGACAATCCCAACCTCATCCGCCGGTTAGACTAGATGATCCCGTGATGTGGGGAGCCCTTCCGACCTCTACGTACTTCGACTCGAAGACGACGCGTTGGTCTATGGGCGCAGCGGAAATCTGCTTCACCAACCCGTGAGTGTTTTTGTTTCTCCCCCCCTTGTGGACGCGTCGGAAGGGGCTCGAAAAACTTGATATGGAAATGATTCAACAGCGTATCCTCAGCGTTCTTTCGGAACGGTCAGGTCATCGAGACGTTCCGAGGGAGAGGTGTTTGGCAGCCTGCGGTCGACCTAGCTATTGAGAAGGTGGACGCCGGTGGGTGGGTATGTATCTTGCCTCAATTCGAGTTCGAAAAGTCTTTCTCTTTGTGAACAAATTCCTTGGATAGGTTCATTTATTCGGTGAAGGCAAAGTGTGCCAAACCTCCACGTACGACTCACAGAGCGGTGTCGCTCAACTGAGGCGCTTCAAGTGGGGAGTGTGCGGCTTTCCTCCCCTCGTCCCCTCGAACGACCCGGAGCTTAACCTTTTCTTTTCCTTCTTAGCGGAAGAATCATCATGGAAGCGACTTCACACCCAACGGTCATCCCTGTTTGGTTGACCGGGTTTGACCAGATGATGCCCGAAGGGAGGGATTTTCCCTTCAACTTCCTGCCTCGCGCTGGCGCCGACCTCTCGATCACTTTCGGAGAACCTATACCCGCGGAGGAGCTCCTAGACGCGACAAACCCGAAGGACTCCTGTGAAGATATCATCCGGAGCAAACTGACAGCCGCCGTCAAGAAACGAGTGGAACTGTTGGGTAGGTCTGTCTCGGGATTGACGCTCGGGCAGACCCAAGCTCCACGACCGTTGTAAGGGTATTAGAGTACAACATTTATTCCCTTAGATAGTACAACAAGTATATATATATATAATTGATCAAAATTCCATCTGAATCTTTACTTCAGCCAATCGTCTGTCGAGGTGCTGAGTTGCGATAGTACGAAAGGTCCGCAAGGTGTGGACAGCATCCTTAACACACACCGCGCACTTGGCTGCCTCGACCAATGCTTTGTCCATCAACGACTCTGACTCCAGAATCAGAGCAGCGCAAGGTCGTTGACGAACCACGGCTATGATTTCCTGATAGAAGGTGTACCACCAACCCACCACATGCAACTGCTCTTCTCCTAGTTCTAACGAGGCTCTGGCGCACTCCTGACAAGATCCAACAATGGCGTCGTTCACCTTGGTCCTCCAAACGAAGTCTTCCCTCGTCCAGGTCAGGTCGGACATCGCGTCACTGGCGACCTTTGAACATTGTCGTTGATACTCGATGAGCCTGAAAAGGGAACCGGCGGTGATATCCTCCAACGCAGAGAAAGGGAGAACTACCGATCCTAGCTCGAACGAGTAGAGTATCGGACGACGTAGGGACAGGTGGGCGGCGGCGGAGGCGACGTCGGTAAGTCTGTTCTTGCACGCGATCATGAAAACCCTGATAGGTTCCTTGCTCGCGCATAAGATAAGTTTTTTCCGCATGACTGAGATGCACTTTGGCATGTCGTATTTTATCGCAGCCTCGACGACGCCCTCAATCTCGTTGACAAGTTTCAGATCGGGGTCTTCGTTGGGGTAGATAACTCTAAGGAGGGTATCGATAATTTCGCTGGATTCGGTGAATGGGATGACGGGCCCAGTACCCGTGCCATCCAGAGGACTGCCAATTTGAGGGAGGGAAAACATATCTCGGAAGAATGGGGATGCCAAGGAAAGGATGACTTTGTACACCCGGAAAAGGATCCCATCTGAAGATTTCAGAACAACGTCGCCGCCAGAGGTCTCGTCGAACGGTGGCAACGCGGCGGAAGAGAATGGGGAGGGAGCTTTGGTACTCGGAAGGGAGGGGGGGGCTTCTGAACCCTTCCAAAGTAGCTTCGGTCGTCGACTCTTCTTGTTCTGGTTCTTCTTCTTCTCGACGTCCCAGTAATAAGCCAGCAACCTCCAATACGCCCCCGCGGTGATGTACTCGATGTCGTGATGGTACGATTCCCAAAACGGTTTCCGGATTGTATACTCGGCGGCGGTCCGCGCGACGTTTTCCAGGTTGTTTCTGCAGGCGATCGCGTAAACTTGGAGCGGGGACTGTTCGGCGTAGGCTACCAAGCGTGTCTCCAGCATCTCGCCAACGACTTGGATGTCATAAGTGGTGGCGGCATTTAGAACGTCTTTGATTTGGCGAAGGGAGCGTAATGGATATCGGGGTACGGGGTAACAGAGTTTGAGTAATGCCTCGACGGTGTCGCTCCTCTCTGGTAGACGAATCACCTGTCTGCCGTCGGGATCCGAGACCATGCCCAACTTAGTGGAGATGATCCCGTTCAGCACGGACGATGCAACGGAAATTACAGGCGTGTGGACACAGAAGTCGACCCCATCGCTCGTCCTGATGATCAGGTCTGCGTCTTCCCGGTCGAAAGGGCTGGAAGCGGTACGTGTGGGGATCTCAGTGAACGTGACGGATAGCTCGGGCGTATCGTCAAGGGCTTCCGAGTCGCTCATGAGTGTAAGAGGGGCAGAGTAAAGCGCATGACGCTGAGAGCTGAGCGGCGCCCTCAAGTCAGGACACCGGGTCATGCAGGGCCGGGTAGTCCTGCCTGAAGTGGAAAATTATTCCCATCCCATTAGCTCGACGGATTACGGTTCGCCCGTGTCGCTGTTTGCTGTGCTCCTACACCTTTATTCTCGCGTCCCTGTCGAGGTAAGAGTGCCCGTGTTTTCGATAATATTTCTGCTCAAAGTTTGCTCTTATCATGAACAGAAACATCGTGTAGCTATGGGCGTTCGGCGCACCGCTAGACATCTCATTGCGGCGTTACAAGCCGGAGTGGCCAGGCTTGACAAGTCGCTATCTCCTCAAGACACCCTTCAAAAATTCCGCCAATACGAATTCACGTTCTCGGACACCGTCTACATATTCCACATTATCAACGCCACCTTCTGGCTCACTGTAATGCAAACGCCTGCATTCCCTTACAAGCTCCTGATACCCATCCTGTACACCATCGCCCTCCTTATACCCTTCACCTCGCAGTTTTTCGTACCCGCCACTCCGGTTTTTGCGTGGCTGCTCACTTATTACTCGGCACGCTTCGTACCGGACGCGTTGCGCCCTCCGATCTCGGTGGTCACATTACCCACTCTGGAATCCGTCCTCTACGGCGCCAACATATCTGACATTCTCACCCACTTTACGCATCCTATCCTTGACATTGTCGCATGGATACCGTACGGAGTGGTCCATTTTGTCCTTCCGTTCTTTGTCGCGGCCTTCCTATGGCTGTTCCGACCAAAACAAGCGCTTCACCTGTTCGCTCGCGCCTTTGGGTATCTGAACCTGGTTGGCGTCCTGGCCCAGGTTCTGTTCCCTTGTGCACCCCCGTGGTATGAAGTTATCCATGGCCTCACCCCTGCGCACTACAAGATGCTTGGTTCCCCGGGTGGGCTTGGAAGGATCGATGCGATTTTCGGCGGATCAGGATACACGAATACGTTCTCCCATTCTCCCGTCATTTTTGGGGCATTCCCTTCTCTCCATGCCGGATGCTCGACAATCGACGCTCTTTTCCTCTCTCATTTCTTCCCGCAAACAACCAAGTTCGTTTGGGCTTACGTCGCAATCCTGTACTGGTCAACGATGTACCTCACCCACCACTACCTCGTCGACGTTGTGGGAGGTGCATGTTTGGCAGCGGCGACGTTTTATTACTTCCTTCCGGACGATCTTCGAGGGGTCAATGCTACAGCCCCACCCGGTGGTCTTGTTGGGAATGGTTACGGCGGCCGTCGATCCAAGTATGACATATATGACCTGGAAGAGCCTCGCAGGGGTCAGGGCAGGAAGGCAAATGGCGTGGCAGACTACGAGGTCACGGACGATTTTTCTGGTGGAGAATCGGAAGAGGAGGAAGTGGATATCACCTACAGGTCACCGGTTGTTACGGACGGTACGGGGAAGGGCAGTTCTGGTGGAGAGTCTTTCAGCAAGCAGCAAAAGCAGTCGAAGAAGAGTCATAAACATACTGCGAGTATCGCGAGCTTGATTAGGGCAGACGATAGAGTTGAGGATGGATGGAGTCCGATAGGAAGTCCTTTCGCATTCCCTCCGAGCCCGAATAGAACAGAATAACCCTTTTATTACAATCTGTAGTAGTGCCAATAAATACAGTATACAGGAGGAGGAAACCCCGCCTGGTGTTCCCGGCAAGAATCGTTCGGGATACCGGCGATCAATCCGGCCGGACATACTCCCGGTGAACGCCAAGAAACTGCCAAGAATCGAAGGAAGCAACGCAGGCCCCAAGTTGGTGGTCGATAATCGATAACCCATCTCCCAGCTAGGACAGTGGATTTACGGTCGATGCGTCCATGACGAGGAAAGAGAAACAAAAGTTTAAATCCCCACGGTGGCTGCTTCAACCCCATGCCTGCGATCGCCCGGCCCTTTCCTATCAATCATCTCAAGTGAAATGCAGCACAACTTCGGCGTCTCCAGGAACGTTGTTGGAGCAACTTCTCTCCACCTCGACCACCCATGACCGCACGCCCTCCCCCCGAGAAACAGTCAAGGCTCGACGGAGAGGCTCTTGCGTCGGGACGAGTCCAGAGCACCAGAGACAGTCTCATCTTACCCACTCACACCCAGCACAGCGATTCAGAAAACGTAGAAACCGAGTCTAGACGTTCTTTTTCAACCCCGAGGGATGCTTGGCGACGTTTCAACGGGTATGGTCGCAAGCGCGTTGGATTCTTTGACAGTGTCAAGGCCCTCGTTCTCTCTTCTTGTTCGTTCATCCACATCCTTTTCGCCTGTTACTGGTACTTACTCCCCATCCCCAGACTTGAACGTGTTGTTGATTTTCATCCCATTCGCTTGGGCTTCCCACTTCAAACACTGGGGAGATAACACGACTTTTGCATGTGCGCACCATCCATCGGGTTAATATCCCTCGTTCCCTTGCTGATCGGGGTCGATGTCTTTGACCACCAGTATGCTTCCTCTCTATCATACCTTTGGAGAGGATTTTCGATTGGTGTGGAGAGCAAATGGCGCTTTACCTCGGATTGTCCCTGGGTGACTTACTCATAATCACCCTCAACAACGCCGTAGAAGCCACTCTGGCCATCATTCTTCTGATCAAGTGCGAGTGAGTGAACCGATCCCAACCCTCCATTTACCGCCTCACGGTTGCCTACAGGCTGAGGATCCTTCAATCCACTATCGTTGGGGTTATTGTATTGCACTTGTTGCTCATCCCTGGTACCGCTTTCCTTATCGGAGGCTCAAGTATTTGGGAGCAACATCTCCACCCCCATTTGGCGCAGCTTAATAACTCTCTCTTGACAGTTGGGTGAGTAGCCACCACCCCCAACCCCACTTTGACTGACGTAGCCACTTAGAGTGATGAGCATTCTCTTGCCAACCGTCCTCTTCTCGGCTCTGGATCGCACTACTGTTGTCTCCGAAGCTTCAACAGTCGTGTCAGACGAGACGCGCGCTAATTTCCTTCACTTCAGTAGGGGAACCGCTGTCATTCTTCTTGTCATGTATGTGCCAGCGTTACTATCCGCCCCCGTCGACGCTCACCATGATCTCAGCTATATTTGTTCCCGAATCTTCCTCCACAACCCCCCTGGTGAGGACAATGCTCTCGAACTCCACCCGTCCGCCCCAGATGCCCTCAAGAAAAAGGAACGCAACCTCGCGGAGGAGAATGCAGCAACCAACTCGTGGGTTTGCCTCGGTACTATCGTCATTACCATTGCTCTCATGGCCGTCACTGCCGAGTTCCTTGTGGAGAGCATCGAGTCCGTGCGTGAGGAAGGGACCATCAGCGAGGAGTGCGTTCAGCGGTATCGACCTGAGATTTTACTGATTAACCCGTATTTTAGATGGTTCGGTCTCATACTTTTGCCTCTCGTCAGTTTTGCTGCAGATGGTGCAGTCGCAACGGTATCTGAACCAGCTTTCTTTCACTGAAACGTGTCCCATTGACCTTTTTGCTTAGGTCTTCTTTTGTCGATCCAGTCTACAGTACTTTTTGGGCAAGCCTCGGGTTCCTTCTGAACTGGCGAAAGCTCGTGCAATCGACCTGAGTATCCAATTCTCCATTTTCTGGATGCCATTCCTCATCCTCTTGGCCTGGTGGATTGGTAAACCCCTCCACATGCTCTTCGGTATGTATCTTCAGCCGCAAGGGGGTTGCCCACTAAAACCTCCCTAGATCTTTACGAAGTCGCCGTCCTTGTTAGCAGCGCGTTCCTCGTCAACTACATCACCTCGGATGCCAGGACTAACTGGGTATGCCCAACTTTCCCTAAACAAGTTTCTCGTCGTCTAATGTGTGTCTTGCCCTTAGGTTGAGGGTTTGATTATGGTTGGTTTCTACGTCATCATCGCCATGTGGACCTGGTTCTACACCGGCCAACCCGAACTGGAGGTGATGCTCGCGTGTAGAACAACCGTTGCCCAGGCGTTGGCAGCTGAGGAGGCAGCTGAGGAAGTTGTTAGCCATCTTGTTGCCCGCCTGTCCTAAGCCCTCTCCATTTTCCCGCCCCGTCCTGCATTCCTTGGTCTCTCATGCATGCATCTGTTTTAACTGTAATGCTTCTTGAATGCTGCCTGGTGTCGGAACGCTACTAGCTTTACGGTACGGTTGGAATAAACACGAAATAGGATATGGTGTTGGTCGCTTGTCACTTATTCAAGCCAAGCTGGACTTGGGGTGGGAATTGAACATTTGAATGTCGAGACGACAGGCGGCCTATCCAACAACCATCATTCTGGAACCACCACCATCACCACCGCGACAGTCATGTCCAGTCAGAACGAATTCCCATGGGATACCCTCAAAGCAGAGACCCTGCGTTCCATCGTCCACGACCTTGGTATCCCAGTTGCGCGTTCCCTTCGCAAGAGGGAGGGAATGGTCAAAGCGCTGATCTCCGTGACGGAAAAGGGGTGTGAGTCCGTCTCGTAAAACCATCTCTCGAAACACGGCGTGTCTGGTCGGTTCAGTACATTTACTCATGCCGGGCGTGAGTAGTGGAGAAAACGATCGAGGAGCACCAGGAGATTGCCAACGAGGAACTAGCTGAGGAGAAGGTCGCGGGACAGGGCAGGTCCAAGACCTCCCGGGATGTGGGCGGGGCTGTGAGGTCGACGAGGAACGGCCGCCGGAGTGGTGGAACGTTCGAAGGGGTCGTTTTACCCTCCCGTTCCACGAGGACCAGGCGGCCTTCCGCCAAAGCCAGGTCTTCGCGGTGAAGGGTTTTGTGGTGAGTGCCCTTAGGGCTCTCCGCGGAACGCGGGTGGCTGATGCCCCCCTCCCCTCCTCCAGTCCATTGCAGCATATGATTGTGTAACAAGTAGGGATACAATATTCTGTGTTTGTGCTCCCGACTGCCCGTACTTCCACTGGTCAATCGACCTGTGAATACCCTGTTTCCGACTCTCTGGACCCTTCTTGTAATCGCACCAATCTTTCCAACATCTCTCTTGGGCGCCCTTCCTGAAGCGTGTTTCTGAATCTGTCCTCTTTCATCCAGTTGAGCCCATGTTGAAGGATGTTGCGAGCTCTGGCCGACCCTCCGGAGGTTTCGCCCATGCATGCGTGTAATGTCGCCCTTTTCACCCTTGGGTTGTACGCCGCACAATGAAGGATGTTCGAATTGTAGAAGACAGTTTCACCAGCTGTTCGAATTTCACCTCAGTTATGAACTGTAGAAGAGCAGGTGCTAGGACGCACGTTTCAGGGTGACCTGGAGGGACCCCGGCATGTCCAGGGGGATCTCGAGGGGCTCGGACGTGGATGATAGAGCCCGTTGAGCATCGTCTCTGGGCCGTTGGTGTGATCCAGGGACGATGTACAAACACGAATCCTCATACAAGGCACTGCCAACGTTCAGTTATATCAACCTGGGACCGAAGGTGACACCTACGTATTCCACTGGATCTGGAACACCATGAGATGGATATCTAACGAACGGGATCGTACTCACCCCATGGTGCCAGATGGTGAGTGCCTGTCGTTCCTCGTCCTCAGTAGCTGTTTCCCGCACATCGTCGCGGTGCCATCGCAAGGCGAACCCGTGGGACACGGGGTTTATCAACAAATTGAACAGTTCTGGGGCGGCGCAAGTCAGGCTGTGGGAGGATGCGTGTGGTCCCCCAACGCACCCATCTGCAGATCGTCTTCGTCGCAATCAAGCAACCTGCAGATCGTTTGAACCAGAGGCTCCGAAGTATACCATTGTGCAAAAACGGGCTCCCCGAGGTCTGGGTGCATGAGGTGTTGGACGCCCCATGAATCTGGGTTGTTGTTGTCGAACGGAGGGAATTGTTTCCCGACTGTCCTTCGATGCGGCCATTTTCCTGACCTAGTTCTAGCGATGACACGTTCGGTAGCTTCCCGCAACGGTTTGTTGAGCTGCGTGGGGATCAAACTGGGGACAATGACATATCCGTGCTTGTCGTAAAGGGACTTGATGTCATCGGAGTTCATGGAAACTCAAGCGAACTCTGCAAACGCCCGCCACGGTGACATCCTTGATTTCCGCTGTCATGCCGCACAACTTCGACGATTCGCCTACCGCAGACATTATTCTACGGTCTGGGGGTCCACAGGCTGTCCAGTTTAGGGCACATAGAGTGATCCTATCGATCGCATCTCCCATTTTCGAGACAATGTTCTCGTTACCACAACCGGGAGCGGAGAAGCCCGGAACTCCCCCAGTCTGTGACTTATCCGAGGATGCGAACACCCTCGAGGCGTTGCTCAGGCTCGTATACCCCATCGAAGAGTAAGTCGTTCACATCAGATGACTGTTTTACGAATCAACAATCCGATGGTCTTGCAGCCCGGATGTGAAATCTCTCGATGAACTCGCACCGATACTGGATGCTGCGATGAAATACGAGATTGCGGTCGCCATATTTCGTCTGCGTAAAATGCTTGTCCAGCCGGACCTTCTAGAAAAGGCCCCACTACAGTCATATGCTATTGCCACGCGCTGGGGATTTGAGGAGGAAATGAAGGTCGCTTCTGGATATACCCTTGGACTGGACATCATCAACTCCCCATCTGCTGACGCCTTGAACGGTATCTCCACCGTTCATTACAGGCGCCTCCTGATATTCCATCTCGAACGCGCTCAAAGGGCTCAGCGGATGTTGGACGATATTACCCCACGCAACCCTGTATGTTCGGCGTGTCGGGCGTACGTGGATAAATGGCACGAGGAGTTTAAGAGGAGGGCGAGGGAGGAGTTGTCTTTGCGGCCCACGTCCAGCGTTATTTGTTCGTTTGACTTCTTGGCGCAGGTTGCGGATGGGATCGAAGCCGGGGAATGTGTTCTGACATCGTGTAGGAGGGGAGGGAGGAAGCTCGAGACGTACAAGTCTTATCTGGAGGCTCTCAGAAAGCGCATCGACACCCTGCCAAATACCATTCAATGATTCTGTGAGTAAATATCGCATGAGCTCATCTCGACGACAACCACTGATCTTATCCCTAGCTTACAAGATGTTCCAGCCCGAGTTGAAGTGGATTGGCACGCTTCTGGCCGTTTATCTTCTCTTCACGTAGTTTCTGTGCCTGTATTACCTAGGTGTGTTCGTCGAACGAACCTGTTTCCGATTTGAAGGGAAACTTCGTTGTGTGACTCGTGACAGTCTCATCTCTTGACACACAACCACCATGTTACAACTCCCAAGAACTCCTCGTCGTCCTGCTGTGCAGAACACGCTGCCTTCACCCCCTCGCCGTAAACGACTTCTCAATAAGCACCCTAGCCGCTCTCCGCCCCGCCTGCGAGGATCTAAAGTCTACCGACGTCGTGCTCCCAGACTCAGACCTGCTCTCACTTCGTTCGCGCAAGATGCATCACCTGCTACTGATCCAAACGATTCTCCTGACGTGTCTTTTGAAATGACAAATCCTTCTTCACCCTCGGATCGCTATAATCCTACTAGAAAATCTGCATATAAGCAGCTCGTGATCGACTGTGCTCCCTCTCCCTTGAAACTGCTCGGTTCCTCACCTTCTGGCGATCATGGTCAATCCAAACACACTGCAGCGAGCTCTGGATCTCGACAGAAGCCTGCCTCAGTTTCAAAACGTACCAAGTTTGCGCCGCCCGAGGAGGTGGATGATGGCGTATTCTTTTCCAGCGATCCCAGCTCCAGTACGTCGCTCGGGTTGTTTGGCTATCTCCGCCCCGTCACATTTTGTATAGGCCCTGTGACTATCCCCGCCAAAAAACCTCGGAAGAAATCTGCGCATACATTACCACCCCTATCGTTCGCATTGGATGTGGAAGCTCTGGAACTGCAATCTCCCTACTACCAATTCCAGCTTAACTCGACCACTGAAGATCTTCTCGAAGACCTTTCTTGCCCGGCGTATCCTACCTCCCTCGCTCATCGTGCTAACGGACCTGCTTTCGCTTACTACATTAACTGATTACGTTCGTGATTTTCGCTTTCACTTGCTATCGTTTGTCGATCGAGGATTCTGTATCCCCTTTCCCCCATGTTTTCTTGTGACCTGTTATTTATTTCGAAGGGTCTCAACGTGTTTGTAGCTATGTTTTGTCCGTCCGAAGTTTGTACTACGCAATATGAAAACGCGCTGAACTTCGAGAGTGTGTGCCGGTCGATTGCCGGAGTTACGACTGTGGGCATCTAACGCGGCTGTAACTCGCCATTGCCTTCCAGCCAATACTATGTGATGCACTTCTCTCTTGCTCCAAAGAGCCGGGGTATTTTTTCGATTCGGATGGATGAGCTCAAGTGTATGGCTCTTCGGAGTCTTTACAATGAATGCACCTGGGGGTCACGGGTTCTACTTAGTTCTATTGATAAGTACGATGCGGAACCGTTCGCTACCGAGCTTGACAACCGCTCGCGATAAAGCAGACGATGGAGGAAGGGTTCATAAAGTCGGTCTGTCTTTCCACCTCTGAACACTGTCTACTCAATGCTCCACCAGCATTGGATCATACGCCAACACCCTCACACACACCAGGTTTTCTCTCACCCTTCGATCGGAGGAGGGAGAGTACCATTCCTTGATCTTGTTCAGACTCTCACCCGCGAACAAACATGGATCGGAAACCACTAATGACGTAGCTTATAAACAGCTATACGCCATGGAGGCCGCATGCCCGCACCTTGGGGCCGATATGTCGCACGCTGATATCGAAGATTATTGCGGGGATGACGAGGAGGATCATTCGACGGTCATCGTGTGCCCTTGGCACAGGTTAGTCCTGTCTCCATTTTGTAGAATGTTCCAGGTCTCTTCAACCGCCATCCGGTAATAGGTACGATTTTGACTTGGCGACCGGGAAGAGCGATACCGGACTTCGGGCGTGCGTTTACGAGGTTCGTGTCAGACGGCCAGAGTCGGATGGAGAGGCAGAAGTTTGGGTTGAAGCACCGCAAGGAGGGACTAGGTGGCAGCTCGTAAATCTGCGACCAGTTTCCGAAGGTGGGTTGTGTCTCGATGTCTTCTGAAAGCACAAAAAGAAAACCAAGTCATCCATCCGCTCAGAATTTGCCGACCCCCCTCCGACTACCAGTGTTCCCACGCCACACCCACGACAGTTCGCCGATAGCCCGACACAGGAGCCCGTTATCCCTGAGGCCAACACCCCAACGACCCTGGTCGAGTGGGCGGTTCTTATTCTTAATACCCCGAACCCTACGCTCAAAGTGATTTCCTCTCCCTGATTATCACCCTTTCCTTGTTAAATCACAATCCAAAACAGGTGGAGAGGACACGACATGCGGTGAAACTTTTCCAAACCGGCGAACTCCAGTCGATCGGTCACAAATCGAAGGGTGCGCCCAAGCCGCCGGACGTCCCACCAAGAGGCGCATCGTACACTCAAAACATGGTAGAACCTGGGAGAGTCACTGGGCGGAAAAGCAAGGGTGCCACGCTTCACGCTTTGGCGAACCTTGAGCAGTGGGCGTCAGTGTCCTTACGCGTTTCGCATGCTTCACCGTTCTAACTCCCGCACACAGCATCGACCTGTCGTAAGTTCGCCCTCAGGTGGCGTGCTTGTTTCACGCTTACCCCTGTTTATCCCGCAGCTGGGACATTATCGCACGCTACGGCGCCACCAACCGCGACCTACCTCACGCTTTCTTCTCGGACTGGACGAGGATCGCCTTGGACGAATCGAAACACTTCACTTTGCTCACCAAACGCCTCATCGAAATTTCACCCTCGACCCCTTACGGCTCACTTTCGGTAAACGCCGGTCTCTGGGAATCAGCTCAAGATACTTTCCATTCTCTGCGATCGAGGCTCGCCATCATTCATCTCGTGCATGAGGCTAGGGGGCTCGACTTCGGTCCAGCGACCATCGAGAAGTTTCGAAAGAGTGGTGACGAAGAAACGGTGGCGGTATTGGAAATAGTTCATGCGGATGAGGTAACTCACGTTACTGCCGGACACAGGTGGTTCAGTTGGATATGTAAGAATGAAGGAGTGGACCCAATCCAGACGTTTAGGGAGGAGGTGCGCCGCGGATGGCGGGGTGTTATCAGAGGCCCGTTCAACGAGGAAGACAGGGCCAAGGCCGGGATGACGAAAGAATTCTATACCGATTTGAGAGGAGAAAGAGGAGACGCTTCCAGGATTGCCATTGGATACGAACAAGCCGCCTCGTGACACCCAAGGCCGTGTTTTGTGGCTCTTTTTCCACCCAGTGTCGACTAGATGTTTACGAGAACGAAACATGTATCATCCGTCAGGTTCTCTCAGCGAAGAGTTTGGTTGGCCAGGACTAGAACGGAATTTCCGGCCGCCGTCGGGCTCGGGTGGTGGCAAAAGATATCAAGCCAAAATCCTGATCGACGGTTTGTGATGCTACTAATTATCGCGCAATCCATGGACGAAATGGGGAAAGAGGAAGCATATACAGGGGCTCGGGGGTGGGTCACCTAGCTGATAGTCCTGCCCTACTTAAGCACACTTGGTGGTTCCTCCTGTTCCCCAACCCCCCCACCATCGCAAACTTGAG
>Ga0307514_10000994_pt1 | contig 41841 bp, 62 predicted proteins | sample 16_EM_MG_FD_203088 | JGI IMG/M metagenome (GOLD analysis project Ga0307514, IMG submission 203088) | Populus trichocarpa ectomycorrhiza microbial communities from riparian zone in the Pacific Northwest, United States - 16_EM | ecosystem: Host-associated > Plants > Roots > Unclassified | place...
TGATTCTGCATTGCCATTTGATTTACTTTCGCATATTCGCCTCATCAACACTGCCAATTGGCTCGACCAGACATGCCAACCTTCAGCGGAAGCCAAAGACGCTCTGCACCATATCCCTGTAAGCAGGATGCCTCATGGGAAGAGTCTGAATTGCCTCAAAGTACTGTGCAGTTTCCAAACTTTGGGAAAGCATTGTCGCGTCCCATCCACATAACTTGCTGGTGACATCCACAACCTCTGCTGCTCCTGTCGAAAACGCTCGCGGGAGCCTGACTTCAAATTCCTGGGCCAACTTGGTTTCTTCTTCGACCAACCTTTGGTCCTCTTCATCTTCGTCAAAGTCATCGTCTTCATTTTCTCTCCTAATGACATCACGGCTGTAGCCCGTAATTCCGTCCCTCTTCCCAGGCAAAAAGATGATGAACCAGACTTGCTCTAGGTATTTCATATAAAATCGCGGCGGCGGGCCTGATTCCTGAACACCGAGTCCAAACTCGCTGATGTCCATCAATAACGTGCAGAGCTTGGAGCGCATGTAACCAAAGAATTTGCTCTCGTCGAACACTTTGGCGAGATCCCCGATTGTTGCTGGAAGGGGTCTAGCAATTCCTGTCTCCTGGTCATGTCTGACCCAGCCTTGAAGCAAGAATTTCTTTGAGTCCTCAGGAATACGAGTCCAGTCAATTGGAGTAGACGCAGACGAAGCGGGGACGAGACGAAGCGCAGATGGATCTCCCATGGTGACTGCAACAGTTTGAGTTTGAAACCTGTCTTATAGCATTAGCAAGGTGAGACAAACACCACTTATGGCTGTGTCCATATTTGGTAAACTCGTTACTCACCTTCGTCGTTACTCGTCTCTCCCTATCTTTATGACAGAACCAGGTAACTATTTCTCTAGATGGTACTCATTTATACCATTCATTTGATCACACTTAGGTCCTTGCAAGAAGCGAACACTCGAAATAGACATCGATGCTGAGAAGTCACAGAAGGTTCAAAAAAGTGTGTATAGAAAACTTTATTTATCTTACCATAATGGCTGAGCATCAGAAAGTACACCCCTTCTTTACTCAACGGCTTGAGAAAGCGCCTGCTCAAGGTACTTTCCGGTGGTTGCAACCGCTAGGACCCAAACATTCGTGTCTTCATGGCGTCAATCTCGAGCCAAAAGCTTCCTCTAAAATCGCTGCGCTAGATCTGGACGGCACTATCATAAGATCGGATATCAAGGGCAAATCAGTCGATGGAAAGCCAGGATGGGAATGGTGGAGGTCATTTGTGCCAGAAACGTTGAGGGTACTCAATAAAGAAGGGTGTGAATATTATCATTGTGTGCTCTTTCGTGGGATGGGGCCCGGTCTGACCATAGTCCTCAAAGTTATGCCCTTGTGATCATCTCCAACCAGGGCATCAAGCCTGCAGCTCTCAAAACATGGAAAGAGAAGATTCCTCTTATTGCAGAAGCTGTGAGTAATCTCGATTTTTGTCCCAAGGCTGAAAGTTCATTTCATTTATCATTCTAGTTGAATGACGTTCCATTCCGTATCATGGCGGCTAGCCAGAGGGATCAATTTCGCAAACCCATGCCTGGTATGTGGTACGAGCTTGAAAAGATTTTCAAAGACGAGGGAGTGGAGATACGTATGTTCAGTTCAGTCAGTTTTGTATATTCTGATGGCAATCAATCATATGCAGATAAGGATGCATCGTTCTTTGTTGGAGATGCTGCTGGTCGGAAGTACCCAGGAGGGAAGACAGACTTTTCAAGCACGGATAGGAAATGGGCTGAAAACGTTGGACTAAAATTCTTAACACCAGAGGTATCTCCTTCATTCCAGCTGACTTCAAAGGACTAAACAAAATGTTTTTCAGGAGTATTTTCTCAAATTGCCTCGACACCAGAATCTTGAGCTGCCCGGTTTCAGGGCTTCTGCATTGTTGTCAGGTTTGAACAGAGAACTCATCCGTTGTCATTCACCACTTGATCACAAATCTTCGTTTTTTTTAGTTCCTCGCGTAATACCAACTTCGACGCCTATTCTACTTCATCCCCCACAACAAGATGTCGTGTTGTTTGTAGGTTACCCTTGCCTAGGAAAATCGACATTCTTCCGTCAACACTTCCAGCCTGAGGGATATATACACATCAACCAAGACACTCTCAAAACTCGTGAGAAGTGTATCAGAGCGTTAGAGGAAACTTTGAAAGCTGGAAAAAGTTGTGTGGTTGGTCAGTCACTGCCACTGCTCAACGAATCAACACTGACGAAACAACATTTAGATAATACGAACCGCAATGTGACGACTCGAAAACATTACATCGATCTTTGCGGGACCTTGAAAGTCCCAATTCGGTGCGCCTCTTATTTGGATTGCTACGTCTCTGAGCATATCTCAATATACTGCTATTCAGATGTTTTTTGTTCGCCGATTCAATCGAATTAGCTTGGCACAATAACCTATATAGAACGTATAACCTCCCTCCGTCGGTGGCTGAAAAGGAGGTTCCGTAGTCGTCTTTTTGTTTATTTTTTGTCAGAGATTGATGCAGTTCATGTCTAGCCGAAACGGGATTTATTGCCGTATACCGCCTTTGCTTCGTTTCGAAATGATTACGAAGAACCGCATCTATCTGAGGGTTTCTCTGAAATCAAGAGAGTGAACTGGACTTTTGAGGGTACAGAAGAGGAAAGGAAGAACTGGTCCATGTGGTTGCAGATCGACGGCAAATGACGGCGTTGGAACGACTTACATGGTTTTCGTATTGGTCGTGCAACTCAATACACACTCGTCAAAGAATTTGTGCCAAGGAATACAGGGCATTTGATTTGACATTACTAGGAGTAGACACGAGTGAAGAAAAATTGCCAGGACAGTAAACAGCTACGAGTCACAAAATTGGCGAAGCACAGAGATCACTGAATTAGAGCTGAATTAGTTTCTGAAGTCGGTTAGGTCCAGACTGGTAACAAGACGAAAGGAAAACGAAGGTAGCGAGAGTCGAATAATTTACCACGAATACAACTAAGCGAGAGAAAGGATGGTTTGCTTTTCAAAAATTGTTTTGCACTAATGAGAATGAGTGTTCATCTTTATGTTGCAAGCACTGGCGGATCATGGGGATCGTGGGCATCCATCGGCACACCCTAAATTATAATAACGAATCAGAATACGTAAGAGAAAGATAAACGAAGAAATGCACCATAGACCGACAAGCCGGGCAATTATTCCTGCCCTTTTGCATCCACTCGTCTACGCAGACTTTATGGAACGCATGACGACATCGCATAATCCGAATCTCTTCTTCCTCTTGATAGTCCTCAAGACACACGAGACACTGAGAAGTCACATTTGAGTGGATAAGTCACGATGCAAGATGATTGAAAACATACCCGTTCCAAACAATTGGCAGTGATTTTTTCGTCCTTGAAATACTCTTGTAACGAAGCGGGCTTGATGACCTCCAATCCTGATTTCTCGATATCATCCTTCGAGACTGTCGTTGGTTTTACTTGACCTAGAAGATCCGCAAGCTCCCTAGAAATCAGAATATGAGCCAACAATCATGATAGATTAATTGTAAAGCATACAAAAGAGCTTCAAAGGAATCAAAGTTGCTGGGTCCACCAGTGACAATACTGTGGTCTGGCGGGTAATAACCTCCGATGACATAAATCAAGAACGTTCGACTACCATTTGGAGGTGGGAATGGCTGGGACACTGTTGGGCCAGAATCGACATTCCTTCTTCCAGGACGCAAGTTGCGAATAGCGGTAGCAGCTCGTGATGGCCACCTTCTTGGCCGGCCGCGCCCTCGTGATGCCTCACCGGTACTTGCTCCAAGTACATTGGCATCAGATGCCGTAATCACATCTTCATCTCCAGTTTCTCCTTGATTATGTCCAGAGGGGTCAATACCTTCATTCGTTGGCATGCCAGGCCGCCATCCAGGATCAACTGATTGCAAACCAACAATGATAACTGGGACGACTGTGCGTGGAAGTTGTCTTGTAGTAGAAATTGGCACAGAGTTCATAGGTGCAATGGGGTCTTGGACGGTCGTCGGTGGCATAGTGTCAGACTGGATTGGCATGAAGCTTGGTATCTCTGCAGCAGATGTTGATGCTTGGTTCGACGAATCTGGATTTTGGAACGAAGAATTGTCCGCCTGCTCTTCCCCGGAAGAGGCTTGTCTGACTATGCCTATACTTGGGGGTGTAATTTGTGGGAACCGATACAATCTCCACCAATTAATCCGTCCTGATCCATCAATATGGCCCACACCCGATCTAGTAGATGCACCGTTTCTTCCATCCAAATCGGGATGAATATGATGGTCTTCAACTCCATTAACTGCTGAGTGGAAATCTGTAGAATCTGCGTATCAGTTAAAATGTAAAAATCCCAGGGAGAACAGCTTACCTTCGTCGTTATACCCGTCATCGTCGTGGCCGCCCTCGGAATCGGAATCATGATCATCGGAAAGACGAGGCACAAAATCTGTGACAGGGTCTGTATCAGCTATGCCAGGTACATTTGAAGGCTGGCCCTCCTGGTGCACAAGATTTGGAGGAAGAATGGGATCGGAAGTCTGCGGCCCACTTGCCACAACGGGAGGTACAAGTTGCCCACCTACGCCGGATGACAGTGAAGATGCTGGTTGACGGAGAGGAGAAGAGGTCAACGGAGTTGATGGGGAAGAGTGCTGGGATGGCGAGGATTGTTCATCTTGTATATCAGCCTGCTGAGCTTGACCATGCTGTGTGTCAGCAGTACCCATCACCTCCTCATCAACGTGGGTTAATGCTAGTCTCAAGTCGACTTGCAGATCCACAATGAAACGCTCAAAACTGCCTTCTGGCGGCAAGCGGGGTGTGTTCGTTGCCTCATTCGCAGTCGACGGAGGTGCGGGATTTTCGCCGTTGTTCTGGACGTTGGCAGGACTGTTAGTTCCAGCAACTTCTGTATCCGAAGGTCTGGCGATAGCATCTTCATTAGAGTTCGATGATAAGCTGCCCAAACCATTCAGCCCCAAACCAACGTTGAATGCACGAGCCATCTCGGCCAACATCAACTCTCGAGCATCTGTAGGAGATGAGTCGGGTCCCTCAACTTCCGTAGTTGGGAAAATCCTGTCATTGGCCGTTGCTGCTGGTTCGGTAGGTGGAGCAGAAGGACGTAAGCCGAGACGTTCACGCATTGTACCCCATGCTTGCCTCATACGTTCTGTACGACCAGCACCTGGGGCTTCAGGGACTGGACGAGGAAGAGGATCGCCTCCTAACGGTGGTGACGGGCGAGGGAAGAAGGGGGTTGATGGTGGTGGGGCTAGTCCGGATGATAGGATAGGCTCAGAAGAACCTGTGAGTAAAGAGGCTGCTGTTGCCGCAGCTGCAACACTGGATAAAACAAAAAAGAAATAAGATAAAACAATTCTGAGCAACCTTGTTGACTGACCTCAGTAATGTGCCTAAAACATCAATGCTACTAGAAGAAATGGATGGAAGCTGATTTTCTGCAAGGGGAACAGATTCTGGCTGCAATGGGGAATGCTGCGGCTCCGAAGGTAATACGACGTGTTCATCAGCCGTTGGGACGGTCAACCCAGTTTGCGCTGACATCGCTGGCGATGAGAGCGATTCGCCGCTTGTCGACACAGGTGTTTCGGTCCCAGCAGAAGTTACGGTGGGCGCAGGAGCTTCAGTTAAATTAGTCGATGGTCGCCGAGAAACGGACCTAGGCCGCAGCAATGCCGACAATCTGTCTCGTGTTCGACTCTGATTCTGGTCGTCTTGAGCCTCGAGATTTAGTCCTAAAGGTGAGATCTCTCGTGGTAGGGGACGGGGCACGTCGGTCGTATGTACTACACCCTGAACTATGACGAGTGTGCCAGGTGGAGGAAACTGTCTGGCTGGAAGAGGAACGGTATGGGGTCGAGGAGTAGGTGGGAGACTGGAAGGATGGGTTGGAAGAGCTTCAGAGTTGTTATCTGGGATTTCTTGCGAAAAAACTGGAGGAAATTGTTCTGTTGTTGTATTCCCATGTTCTGAATGCCCTTCAAGAAAGTGGGCAATTGGCTCAGAGGGAGCAGCCTGGACGACATGATTATCAGAGGTAGGGGTCGGAGTCGGTGGTCTTGTAAGTTCCTCTTCCACGGCTTCATGATAATCGTCCTCGTCCTCGTCGTCAATAGCCGAGTTTCTCTCTGGTTGTTTCCCTTTGTCGACGGTAGATGGGCCGGCAACAGGAAGAGAAAGCGCTGGTCGTGATGGATCTTCCGATTGCAACACAGCGTCAACTGGCGCTTTTGACAATCGTCTTGAGTTGCGCCACGGGCGGAGGTCGCCCTGTGCAGATGTAATGCTGTTGACACGACTGCGAATCTTACCAGGTTTGACAAGGTTAAGAAGACTCTTGCGGATAGAGGGCTTGCGCAATTCTGGCGCCTCGATGTGTTGTACTCGACGGCTGGGATCGTCCTGGTGAGCTTCAGAGCTGGGACCGGGGGAAACTGTGGGCGCAGGCAATACTGCTGATGCCGATGTATCGGAAGGCTCACGCCGTCTTGAATTGTTTTGTCCCATGGAGGGAATCAATGAAGGAATGAGGCGTTGGTTATTAAATCGAATATATGATTAGGGTGGTGATGGGAATATAATGCAGAATTTGGCTGGAAATGCCGTCTACTGCACCGTCGTCGACAGAATCCTGGTGGTGTTCTTGCACTCGGAGTTCGCTGTCCTGGACAGTGTGTAAGCCGTTGTAACAACGTGACACGTCACGTTTTCGTCACAAGCTTTGTACCTCACCACTTTACAAGCAAAATACTCTATATGTGCAATACAATTGACACAATTTGGGTATTTTTTTGGCGAGAATAAGGTGTTGCCAAAATTTCATGGGCGAGGCATAGATTCGTTCTACTACACGACCTACAGAACATGATAGGAGCGCTCTCGTTCTTCATAAGATAAATCACACTCTAACCCCAATGTTGTTGAGATATCCAATGCGATATAGATTAAGATCGGTTTCGCTGCTCCGGTTGTAAGGGATCCATTTCGGCTCATCCTACGAATCGTTAGTAATTAATCAAGCAATCTTTAGAGTATGCACCTGAAACAAGCGCAGTGCCTTGATGTTGTTCGCCTCATCCACTGTGAATCGATGATAAATACCAGCCGGAATTACGATGAGATCACCAGGTTGCATTGCCAGGCGAATCCATTCATCCGATGATGGCTCTAGTAATGAGGACAAATGATCTGAACAAGAAAAAACTCTCTCAAAATTGCAGACTTTACCTCGGACGTCAAAAAATCCACTTCCAGCAAGGATGTACCTGATTTCTTCATCCTCATGAATATGCCTATACATCTTTATGATAAGACAAGAAAAGCGAAATTAGGAGATAAACGCACTCCTGCAAGAAGGTTTTGATTTTCTCTTCGTAAAGCTAGTCGAAAGGTTCGCAATGAGTATCACTCGATAATCTTTCCCTCCTACAAAACACTCACATCACCAAAGTTCTCTTTACATATATGGATCGTATCCCTGTTCTTGTACCCTCTCTGCCTTGCAATTTCGTTGACCTTTGGCTCATAGCCCTCGACGGGAATCTGCCAGTGTTCCACTTTGATCTTGTCTAGAGTTTCAGCCGATACAGGGCGTGAAGGGACACAATCATGAGATAAGCTGGGATTGCCAGGAAGATTGTCCAGATAGTAAGCGCGCATGGTGGTGAGTGGTCGAGTCAAACTTTCAGGTCGTCCGGGCGTCAGCGCTCAGCAGTTTATATCAGAGTCTGGACAGTGTGACAGCATTAACGCTGGGATTACGAATCCAGATTGCCAACAGAAGATTATCCATATCAAGTTCATCCGAACTAAAAACACCTTCGAATTTGTATCAACTACCACATTATGTTGAGTTGGCCTGTCATACAGTAGTAGCGCACGATTGGCAATCCACCTTGCCAGTCCTACTAACTGTTATCTCCACTCAGCTACAGGTCTAAATTTTCCATATAGTGAACTTCGCTACAGCCTCTCAAACGTGCTGCTGCTTCCTCCGGTGTAAGATCGCGTTGTGCCTCAGCCATCAGTTCGTATCTATCGAGTCCGAGTTTCAAGCCTCCCAGAACAGAGATCGACTGAAAAACTCACCCTACCAGGAATTTCTTAACGGTGGCACTCCTCAGAAGAGGCGGCTCAAAATGAAGGTGCAGATGGGCAACACTGTCCATGTCCTCCGTTTGGTTCCTATCCCTAAAGGCAGGTAGCGGGCGTTGATGTATCCCCATGGAATATGCGAAAGAGCAAGAGAATAGATTATCGTAGCGTCGAGTTATGCGCGCAAGGATGTCGGCGAAAGTTCTCTTCTCTTCCGCATCAACTCCATCAATCGCGGGGATATGTCGTCGATAAGGAAGGACTAGTTTACACTGACATGAGAGCTCGAACGCCATGGAAAGTAATCGCTCCCGGAAACCTACGAAGGATCTCGAACGGCCAAGTGGCCCACCAGGGTACTATAGCTGCCCAATGGGCGTTCGAAACAACAACGCGTCCTTCTTCTCTAGATATTTTCATCTCAGCGTGCGCGTATTCACACAGCAAGCAGGGCAAGCCTCGTTCCAATAGTATAGCAGTTATCTCTGAATTAACTCTTGAACTTACCTCCTGGGCCTTTGGGAGCGTCAGAAGAGTGGCCAGTTGAGAGTGCATATTGCGTCAGCAATCGCAATTCTTGCGCTGGAATGGAAGGTACCGCTGACAGAGACCAAGCTTGTCCATGAGGGTGTGGATTTGAGCAACCCATAATGGAACCTTTGTTCTAGGTAGAGGTCTACAGAATCAGAAGTTGCAGCTTTTGTGAAACACAAACTCGCCTCGAATATCTGGATATATTGAATCCCAGGCTGTGCGCCCCTGGTATTATATATCTTTATCCACTCCTCGATGATATGCTCGATATCGTCTAGATCGAGACGAGCCATTGAAAGGTCATGTCGAGGGTGAAAAATTAGAACATCACAAGCGCCATGAACAGGTTCTGAAATCATCAAGGGATGCGATGGAATAGGAGCCTCTGGTGCGGGTGCGAGGGGTATGGCCGCAAAGTCATTCTCAAATGTGTAGGTGTTTTCATACATAGCATTGCGTTGCCCGCTTGTACGAGCATTACCTGGGCATAAGTAACAGGCTTCATCATATTTAGACAAGCGTGTTGTCTGAGGTGCTTCCACCTGGCCCAACCAGGGTCTCTTTGTTCGATGGGGTGATACAAGAATATATTCGTTTGTTAATGGATTGACTAAGGACTGAGACGTTGAACACTGGTAAATTTTACTATGGAAATACTCACAACGGCGGTGGGGGTGGACAGAGGTGTCAAACGCCATGAGAAAGAGAGTTGGCCAATCAGCTGCAGTTTCACGCCTCAGATTTCACATCCCCACGATGGCCAGCGTTAAAATTGCTATCCGTTAAGGGTTCATAATTCATTACAATAAACTTTAATTTCTGCTGGTCAAAGAAAAGAAAGCAGGGAAGAACGGCGCTCATAGAGGGATCCCTTTACTCTGCAAGTTGCCGGAACTTATCCTGAATTTCCACATAAAGATCATCCAGCTTCTTCTTAATAGGTTCCTTTCCTTGTGAGGGTGACTGCAATTAGGCTCAGTGTACGTTTTATTTATGAAAATACAGGGAACTCGCCTCAAACTTCATCTGAGAAAGTTTGAACATGATGTCCGATGCCGAATCCTTAATCTTGGAGAACGTGAGGTCATTTTGAGTGACGGCCCTGACCGCTGCGTCATGAAACCCAACAAAATTGCGTAGCATAGCGCTGGTCTTGTAAAATGGGCAGTAGCGGTCGTATTCACTCATACCATTTTGCTGAAGAAAATCATCCTTGAGCATGCGAGCAACCTCGAGAGTAATCTTGTCATTTTCGCCCAATGCACTCTTGCCGACTAGTTGCACAATTTCTGCGAGATCCTCTTCCTTTTGCAATATTTCTTTCGTTTTCGTGCGTAATTCCACAAACCCTGCTTCGGTGGACTCGTAGTAGGGCTCCAAGACTTTGGTATACTTTGAATACGAGAGGGACCAATTGACCGATGGAAAGTGCTTCCGTTGGGCAAGCTTCTTGTCAAGACCCCAGAAGACCTGAACGATACCAAGCGTAGCCGAAGTAACGGGGTCGGAGAAGTCTCCTCCCGGAGGAGAAACACTAGAGACGATTTAAGTTATCAAACATTAAAAGATGATGTACTACGAACGCGCCAACGATAGACACGGTACCCATTCGCTTGGGATTTCCAAGACACACCACCTTGCCTGCTCGTTCATAGAAACTAGCCAACTTTGTTCCAAGATACGCAGGATAACCAGAATCAGCGGGCATCTCAGCAAGACGACCCGAAATTTCGCGTAGTGCCTCAGCCCAGCGAGAAGTAGAATCCGCCATCATGGCCACATTAGAACCTTGGTCACGGAAATACTCCGACAGCGTAATTCCAGTATAAATTGAAGCTTCCCGAGCAGCGACGGGCATGTTGGATGTGTTGGCAACAAGTGTCGTGCGTTTCATGATCGGTTCTTGACGGTCGCCGATTTCCATGGTAAGCTCAGGGAACTAGGAATAGGGACATGGGGTGGATGTACAACAAAACAAAAGTAATTCTGACCTCCATCAAGACTTCCGCCATCTGTATCACAAAATGAGCTATAAACTGTAAGCAGCGCTAGGAACGTACCTCGTTTCCACGCTCTCCACAACCAACATAAATAATAATATCACTGTTCGAATATTTGGAGAGAGCTTGTGAAATGACCGTCTTCCCGCATCCGAAGGCTCCTGGAATAGCTGTGGTACCTCCTTGTACGCAACTGCACCGGCAATCAGTACGAAAAAGTTGGTAATCTCAGCCAAACTCACGGGAAGAGGGCATCTAGGATACGTTGTCCAGTGAGGAGGGGATAATCAGCGGTTTGCTTCTCGGTAACAGGTCGTGGTGCTCGGACGGGCCATAGCTGCATCATACTGTGCTTTGTGGTCTTTCCATCAAACTCTGTTTCCAGGATGATATCCTAAGTTAGATCTCGTTAATTTGTGGAAGAATCGCATAGAAATGTGGGGTATACATTGACAGAATAGCTCCCCTTCTCCGCAATGTGGGTGATTGTGCCTAATGCACGGGGTGACAGCATAATTTTGTGATTGTCGACTAGTGAATTCTCGTAGACTCGTCCAAATACGTCCCCTCCTGTAATGTGATCGCCAATCTAGGGAGATGTTACTTGAGGAACAAGATGAAGCTGACTACAAAAAATTCACCCACCTTGAAAGAGTTTGGTGAAAAATCCCATTGAATATACCGGTCAAGAGCATCGGTATTGATACCACGTGGAATGTAAATGGATTTCGAGAGTTCTTGAATTGACTGTAGAGAGTAAGTAGAAGAAAAGAAGGGACCGTAGATCAAGACCGACACGAAGAGGTCGTTGAATACCATCCACAATGTTGCCCATGAGACCTAAATCCAGAAACATTTATGCTGATCGTTGAAAGGTTTCTCCGAATCCCTACCTGGACCAAGTTCAACGCTTAAGGGTTTGCCTGTTCGAAGGACTGGATCACCGACAGTTACTCCTGATGTCTCTTCGTACACCTGAATAGTGGCCTTGTCTGCTTCAATCCGAATGACCTCTTGAAAGGTACATTACTACCATTGCAGAAATTACAAGTATTCTACGAACCTCCAACTAACTCATCGTGCCCGACGCGCACAAGTTCGTACATGGCCGCACCAATCATGTTCTCTGCAACGACGACAGGACCTGACACGCCAAAAACCTGGCCAAATTGGCTTTCGCGTTCTTCATCCCTGACTTTCGGAAGGTCTCTCTTTGCATTCTGAAGGGCACCAGCCATGGTAAGATTAAGGGGCCCAATGAGTAATGGAAATCTCTTATCACTTGTACCGGCAAAGTCCGTGCATCACGTGGAGGACGCGTACTCCTTTCCAAAGCGTCTTCGACGCTCGTCACTTTAGGCTACTCACTTCCGACTCTTACTCCTCTCAAGACATGCCTCCGAAAGCGTAAGTACTGTAATTATTATGACTATCTACAAACTCAGACTATATTGTGTAGTGACTGGGAAAAATGTGCGTTCTTGATTGCTTAGATGGGTTGGAACGGCGGGTTTTGATGGTCCCTTCAGACGAGAAGAAGAGTGACGGCAAGGACGACGAAAAGATCGTAGGTAAAGAGCGTTCATAACCTTTGGAGACGTGACAATTGGCTGATCCTCTTCCTCAGCTCTCGATGAGAGCGACATACAGATTCTCAAAACCTACGTGCGTTGTCCGTTGAACAATCCTGAGTCCATTAAGCTAGTTATTTGACAGGGACAAGGCCCTTATGCTGCTCGAATTAAAGAAGCTGACAAGGATATCAAAGACATTCAGAAACGTATCAATGAGAAACTTGGTCGGTGTCTAATTCTTCGTTTTGTTCCTTTCATTGACGTTGAGTAGGGGTGAAGGAATCGGACACGGGACTCGCGTCTCCAAATTTATGGGATTTGCCCGCAGACCGACAAAGGATGGCCGAGGAGCACCCGCTACAAGTTGCACGTTGTACGAAGATAATACCGGTTGATCCTCTACTTGCAGAGGCAGCTAAATCCGTTAATCCCGCTGGTGCACTACAAGGACAGAAGGGTGCGGATGAGCAAGACAAATATGTGATCAACATCAAACAAATTGCCAAGTTTGTTGTTGGACTCGGTGATCGAGTTGCGGAGACAGACATAGAAGAGGGTATGCGTGTTGGGTAAATAATTTTAGCTCTATGGGTAGGCGACGACGATTGATGCCCCCTCCCTCCCCAATAGCGTGGATCGCACAAAATATCAGATTCAAATACCTCTACCTCCCAAGATAGACGCATCAGTGACTATGATGCAGGTCGAGGAGAAACCGGACGTCACATACTCCGACGTTGGTGGTTGCAAGGAACAGATCGAAAAGTTGCGAGAAGTCGTAGAAACACCCCTCCTTTCGGTAAGGGTGCGCACTATATATTGGCTATCATGTTGACAAATTTTATAGCCCGAGCGATTCGTCAACCTTGGCATTGATCCGCCAAAAGGTGTTCTATTGTTTGGGCCGCCTGGTACAGGTAAAACACTGTGTGCGCGTGCAGTTGCCAATCGAACGGACGCGACGTTCATTCGTGTTATTGGTTCTGAGCTGGTGCAGAAGTATGTTGGTGAGGGTGCCCGTATGGTTCGAGAACTATTTGAGATGGCAAGGAGTAAGAAGGCCTGTATCATCTTCTTTGATGAAGTGGATGCTATTGGTGGTGCTCGTTTCGATGATGGAGCCGGTGGCGACAATGAGGTGCAACGGACTATGCTCGAATTGATCAATCAGCTTGACGGGTTTGACCCGAGAGGAAACATCAAAGTGCTCATGGCAACTAATAGGTTCGTGGATCTTCATTTTGTCCCTTTTCCCTGGCTCATGCTTGTTTAGACCGGACACACTTGACCCGGCTCTTATGCGACCAGGTCGTCTAGATAGACGTGTCGAGTTCTCATTGCCAGACAACGAAGGTCGCGCACACATCCTGAAGATACATGCCAGAAGGTTGGTCATTTGCTGCTTCAGCAGGTTTTGTGACTGATTGAAATATTCAGTATGAGTGTTGAGAGGAATATCCGCTTCGATTTAATTGCGAGGTTATGTCCCAATACAACTGGAGCGGAATTGCGTTCTGTTGCAACGGAGGTATAACAACAGTCCTGTCTTTTGATTGTTGTTTACTTATGAAACACATTAAGGCAGGAATGTTTGCAATTCGTGCTCGTCGGAAGGTCGCCACGGAGCGTGATTTCCTTGATGCAGTGGAAAAAGTCGTCAGACAAGGAACCAAATTCTCCAGCACGTATGTGGTTCCTATACATTATGTTCATGTTACATGTCTGATTTGAATTTATAGACCGTTGTATCAAGTCTACAATTAAAATTTATGTATCTTTTGTAGTATACCATAATTATTTAATTGCTGATATGGGGCCAGGACTTATATTGGCGTATGTGAATTCATTGAAATCATTATTTGATTGCTGTATTGTCCTTGATCGATGTCTCGCTTGAGCGCCTTCCAGTCGTGCAGGTCGTTGTCCTGCTCTAGACGCCATTATTCCTTCCATCGCCGAGCACCAGAACCATCTCTGCAAGTCGCTGAACTCCTGACAAGATACGACTCTAGCCCACACCCACCGCTCAACCTCACTGAGCTGCTCTCCTTCGGTCACCCAGTTACCCCACAGTCTGTTCTCTCCTCTGTCAGTTATGCACTTTCGGAGCTTCCTCGAAGACTCGCTACTCGCGTTCGTTCCATCGAGGCACTTCCTTTCATCGTCGGGACGAACCCTTACGTCGCAAAGATCCTAAGTGCTTACAGAGAGAGCTTCGTATACCTTGCATCTCATGCTCCTATCACCACATTGGAGGAAAACGCCATTTTCGTTCAGCGATTGGCGAATCTCGTCCAACGCCATGCTAATGACATCCCTACGATGGCAAAGGGGTAACGTTTTCGTCCCAAAATTCGGTTTTCGAACAAGAACACTTATGTAGCTGCATTGCTTCAGATTTCAAGAATGTTCGCGTTACATGTCTCCCAAGCAAATAAGCGACTTTTTGGATGGCGCTATACGGAATCGTATCTCAGTACGCCTCATTGCTGAGCAGCATATCGCTGTCTCCCAAGCTCTTAATCACCCCAACGACCCATCGGCCAATGTCGGGATAGTCGACATGCATTGCTCGCCAAAGGACATGATCAGGATGTGTGGATCTTTCGTTAGTGACTTGTGCGAAGCCACCTTCGGCACCAGTCCTCCTATTGTCATCGATGGCTTTAGAAACGCTACCTTTGCGTGAATACTTTCCCTAAACTATCTTGAAAATCGTCTCATCCAATTTGATCATCATTGGCAGCTATGTACCAGTCCATCTGGAATATATCTTCACCGAAATGCTCAAAAACTCCTTCCGCGCAACTGTCGAGTGCCACACCAAACATCACAGCTCCAACGGCTCCCTCCCTCCCGTTGTCATCACCATCGCTCCTCCTCAAGTCTATCATGACTCGGACGGCACGAGCAAATTCACCTATCTTTCCATACGCATGCGTGATCAAGGCGGAGGCGTGCCGCCATCCAACATGGCACGCATATTCTCGTACGCCTTCACCACAGCAGGGCGCGGAGCAGCAGACAATGGTAGTCATTCAGTCGACGATGGGGGTCCGTATGCTGCTCAACATATAGGTGGTGGTGCAGCCGTCGGAGGCGATTCTGAAGGAGGAGGGAACATTTTTGATGTAATCACGGGTAAAGGTTTGCAGACGGGAATGGGAACCATCGCAGGACTTGGATACGGTTTGCCCATGAGTCGTCTATATGCCAAGTGCGTTCCACATTTCATCTGCACGTCCGAATTTGAACCGTCCGACAGATATTTTGGAGGCTCTCTGGATTTTTTCTCTCTGGATGGCTGGGGTAAGCCTCTTGGCATTTTTAAAAATCTGAGTGTCTGATAGACAAAGAATAGGAAGCGACGTCTATCTCAAGTTGAGGTGTTTAGATGAAGCTGGTGATTCGAAGATTTGAGCATAAGCCATGAATGTGTACATATGATATTGATCCAGCTTTTCCTCCGATCGTGTCAAGGATCATGAACCATACTGTCAGAGACATCCAATGCAAAAAATTATAGGTATATTTGGGACAACAATGCAAATGCAACAGAGGAAAAAGAATGCGTGAAATGAAATACAGCAAAAAAAAGGGAAAACCAGTGTAATCTAAAGGGAAATAGTTAAGTGGGAGTAGAGAGCTTTCAATATAAAACATATTCATATTTTATTTAATTGTGCTGGACTAACAAGGAGTCAGCGTATTATTTTAAAAGAACCTTGAGAGTCGAGGGATCCGAAACTTACAGTGTAACCAGTCAAGTTTCTAGAAGAATTCAGAGACGAGAGAACTTGAGATTGCGAAGACCGATATGATCTCGATGTCATCGCAGACGAGGAAACCAGCATCTGCGAATGCGATGTGCTGGGCGTAGCAGGTCCACCATTCGTAGTCCGGGACACACGCGCAGTAAGCTGTGTCGGTGCACCAATCAAAGATTTCTTGGGTGTCTCCAAAATTCCTTTGCTTCTGCTGCTGAGGCTAGATGTTGATGGCGCGGGTCTTGCCGTACCACCTAGAGGAGGTCCCCTTGGCTTTCGCCCACCCGTCACGAAGGGATGGCGCAAAGCAGCTTGGGGCTTCATCCGTCTCTCGGGATCCCAAACGAGACATTTCGCAATGAAATCAACAAACTCCTCATCGTTGCAGCGGAGGACCTGTTGCAATGTCTTGGTTCCTGGTCGGCGTCTGCGTCCCTTGGAATTAACGACTGTCCGAGGGACACCATTCGTATCTAATTAGGGTTAGCAACAGAGCTTTTTTGTAAATAAGTAAAACAGACCAAAGAATAATTTCCTCCTAGAACTCCGATTTACGAACTCCTTATCTGGGATTCCGAGCACTTCCATGATACACGAGAGTTGCTCTTGTTCATTTTCGCCCGGGAAGATAGGGAAGCCAGTATAGAGCTCGGCTAATATACAACCAAGACTCCACATATCGATCGCCATGTGGTAGTTCATGCCGAGAATGACTTCGGGAGATCGATAGAAGCGACTTTGAATATACGTATAGACTTTGGAGTCAAGGTCAGAATCTAGAAGATATAGGCAGAACTGTCCAACATACTCTTTTCATGTTCAAAGCAACTACTTCCAAAGTCGATCACCTTGATTGCACTCTTAGCCGGATGGCGGAGGAGAACGTTCTTTGCAGAATTAAAATCAATTTCGTTTCTAATAATTAAAATCTTACCTCTGGTTTCAAGTCACAGTGAACTATCCGGTGATGACGCATGAGCGAAAGGGACAACAACATTTGGCTCGTGAACCGGCGAATAAGAGCAGTCGTAAACCCAACAAAGCCATTTGCCTTGATCAACTCGTACAGATTGATGCTGAGCAGTTCCATGGCTATGCAGAGGTGGTTCCGGAAGTAGAAGTGTTCATTCATCTTGATGACATGATGTTTTTCATCCGAGTCCTATGACTATTCAGCACATTGCATAGGAACGACAAAGAATACTTGGCATACCCATTTCCTCAAATTTTCCAATATCTTAATTTCCACGAGGGCCTGGTGATGAAACCTCTTCTTATTACGAATGATCTTTATGGCGACCGACTCTCCCGTAGAATAGTCTCGACAATGAAGCACTTGACCAAAAGATCCTTTCCCAAGGGTATCAACGACCTCGTAACGATATGCAAGGTGATCGCGGTTGACGACTAGGTAATCGCCCCGCTCGTCGTCATATCCATGATTGTATTGTGAGTTATCTAAAGTGGCGGGCTTCTTCCGGCTGCCTGCGCCAAAACAGTAAACAGAGGGGTAGTCGAGAATTTCTTTCTTCTCGTATTCCGAGAGTTCCCGAACTTCTGGCCCTTTCAAAATAGCTGCAATGGAATACTTCAGAAACTGCGGTTACCAATAATATGGATCTTACCAGCTGGAGAAGTGGGTGAACCTGGTGGTAAAGGTTCTGGAAATCTCAGCATCTCATCCAGCTCCTCTTGCGTTGCTCCGGCTGCCACTTTTTTGGCATGTTGACGCCGAATGTACATCATCATCTCCTCGTCGCCCAGTAGTTCCTCCTCGTCCACAGAGCTTGGAGCAGGAGACGGAGTGGATAAAGACTGCCTTGATGATGGCGGTGAGGCCGAAACTTGCTGAGTCTGAGATGTAGAGGCCCTCGCACCCTTCGGAGCCAGTAATTTAATACCTTTAGAAGGGGACAGCACAGAGAAACGACTGTGAGACAACAACCCGTTATCCGTGGTGGTCGCTGTGGCAGGGGTGGAGAGCGACGCGATAGAATTAGTCGAAGACTTACGGAAACCGATAAAAGATACCGAATCACGATTGTTTCTTCGCGGTGCAGTAGAACTCGACAGAGGATAAGCAATCGATGACTGACGAGGAACTCGGGAGGTCGACGGAGGTGAGGCGCGGTTGGATGGCTGTCGAACTTTGGGAGTAGTCCCTTCGTCATTCTCGATGACCCCGAATTCACTTGTCAAAAAGCTGGAAGGGGACGCAGTCGTAGAATTAGTAGCGAGGCCACTAGTCCGTCGACTAGCCAACACAGATCCAGAGTGCTTCAAGGGCGGAGAACCTGTAGCAGACATGCGACTCGAGATTCGGGGTATCTTTGTTGGCGTCTCCTTCGGAAGAGTACTGGATGGGTTCACCAAGGACGAAGTATCACGAAAATCTCTAACAGTGTGTGTGCTGCTCGTGGTAATTGTTCCTACTGACGGACTGCCAGCGATGGTGGGCAGCTGATTGCGGCCGCGAAGGGAGGAATCAGATTGCTTCTGCAATGAACTAACCGTCTGTGAAGTCAAGCGTGAAGATGACGACGGTAAAGACGTTCGATTAGACAATGAAGAAGTTGGAGTAGCGTTCGTCGAGGGTTTCAACTTTGCTAGACGTTGCATAGTAGCAGGTTCCAATGCTGATACTTGCATTGGCGGCAAAGAGACAGGTGATTTGGGTTTCCGGGGGTCGGCTGATGACAACGTCTTGAGGAAACGACAAAATCAGTCATTGGACCGTAAATCAACATAAAACACCCACCTTCCCTCTCTTCCTATTAATTAAAACAGAAATTCGACTTTCACTACGATCCTTATCTTCTTTCCTTTGTTTCTCCAGTTTATTCCTTTGTTTCTCCGCTTCCCGCACAGCAGCCTTTGCCTTTTTTATTTCCTTGTCCGAATCCTTTGCATCAGAATGAAGGCTCCTTCGTGAACTTGATTTCAATAAAGATGGAAGACCTAAAAGCGACTTCTTCTGTGTCCCCCCCGGAGTGGAGGTCGAGATGGAAACGGAATTATAATCTTGAGCAGGCGAACCGCTCTGCTTTCGTGGGGTCTGTGCAGAAAGCAAGCCTGAAGACGTGGGTGATATAGAGGAGATCGCTCCCGGTGGAGGTGGCGGAAGATGTACGGATTGTGACGACGATCGACGAGAGAAAAACGGTATCGATGACGGCGTAAGTCGCTTCGAGTGGGATCGCCGTATAGATGCAGCAGGGCTGAGTGGGCCTGGCTGAGGGGCAGTCAAAGCAGACGTCGTGTTGTTGGTACTGATACTCGAACCAGTCCCAGGTCGACTGAATCCAGAAGCTCGATCGAACATCTTCGCAGAGATTGCTGCATTGCTATTAGGTGACGCCGCAGATCCAGCCGACGAAAGTGACGCCAACGAATGCACCGAAGCCATAGCTGCTGGCTGATTTGGAGACCACCGGGCACTGGAAAGCGATGTAAATTGCTGATCTTTAGAATTCATTTTTCGTAGTTGATGTCCAAACGTTACAGATCGAGGACTCATTGGCGCAGAAGATTTCTGACGCGAAGAGGATGGCGAAACCAGCTTCAGATTAAGAGCGCTGGAGAAACTCCATTTTTTAGATGGCGTTCTGACAACTGGTAAACTATCGCTGCCAGAAGCTGTTGAGTAATGTTGATTGTCCCGATGTGCAGAGGAGGGAGCTGGAGGCGAAACCACTGGAGTTGGAGGAACGTCCAAGGAAATGTATCGGTTTGAATGAACGTCAGTCTTAAGTACCCTGTCTTTGTCATCAGAAGACATCGAAGGGAACACGAAACCCGAAGACGTTGGAGGTGAGCGGTAATTCGAAAGATCCTTTGGCAGAGGAGGAACTGGAGGGACACCAGTTTCGTCACTTGCATCTCCGTTCAACCCCATTAATGCTGCGCGGTCCTTTTGGGCCTCAGAGGAATTGATACTTGATATATCACTTCCTGCACTGTTCCTCCTTCCCTTGTTCGACGATTGTCGACCAGATGCAGCTGACACTGACGTGACACTGGTCGCAGCAGACATTGAAGCCGAGTCCCGAGAACTAGGAGTACTGGTATAAGTCGTGGAAGAGGTTGAGCCACGTTTTGGGGTGAAGCTGAGTCTGACGCCTGACTTCTTCGGGGTTTTCTCTAAAACTGCAACATGACTTGGCTGGTCGTCGCTGCTCGTAGCCATAGCGGAAGTCTCAATCAAATTTTGGACCACACGATTAACATCTTTTCCCGAGGCATTATCTTTGCTTCCATGCTTCGACTTCGCAGAATCTGAGGCGGCATCCCATTGGCTTCCAGTTTTGCTGGCAGGAGTTGCAGGTCGACTGGAGCTCGAAGGTCGACCAAAACTACCAACGCTGGCGCATGCGCGTGCACCTTTGCCAGATAGACCATCCAGTTTACGCAGGGCTTCTGCGGCAGCTTCATCGTCCAATGCAGACCAACCTTCTTGAGTACCACGAAGCAATGCATGTGCCACGTTCGTAGATGCATGGGAGTGAAGGTTATCCCTGGAAGCACGATGCAGGGATGGGGATTTACCAGGAGTAGAACGCAGATATTGTTGAATTGAAGTCGAGGACGGAGAAGGTGGAAGATGTAAAAAATCAGTGGTCTGACCGCGTCGTGATGGAGGGGTATCAAAATTTGAGGTCGTTGAGCCGGCAGACGCCTGCCTGACGTGTTTTTCTGGAGAACGAACGGATGTAGATAGTTTTAAACTGGCGTTTAACATAAGGCCGATGCTTTCACGCCGCCGCTCCTTAGTCTTGCCGTCACGGGAAGAGTTCGTACCAGAGGTGAGACTGCGGTGTCTCCGAGCTGCAGCTGCCTTCTCTTCCCTCGTTTTATCCTTCGCTGAAGAAGATGAACTGGCATACTTAGTAACCAACGAGCCAGTTTGATCGAATTCGAATTCGTCAGAGGTGCGCTTACGTGCTGATCTTGTGGGCTGGGCATATGAACTTGGTGGCAAAACTGACGACGTGACTGAATGTTCTGGGGGTCGGTGAGCCTTGGGTGTGTCATCAAACGAAGGCTCTTGTTCCGCTATGCCTCTTGGAAGTTCAACAACTGCAGAGTGAAGATTTCGAGGATATAAAATTTCTTCTCCACCACTCTCATCGGCGATAGAGGGTCTTGTACGCAAAGGACGAGACAACGGTAACATATTGGGAACCTAAAAAGACAAGTAAGTGAATGCTCAAGATAGCAAAGTGTAACCAAAAACGTGCATCCTCCCTCTCTGACAATTCACCATCAATTGCCTCAATTGTCCAAGGACTGTCAGGTCGATCTTCTTCAACCAACTCCGGGAGAATAACGTCATAACCTTCAGCTTCTGCTTCTGCAATAGAGACTTCGTGGTAATGACTACTTTTCTCGTGTCGAGCCCAACGTGGAGTTGCCAATTCTCCAACGCCAACGAGACCACGCCTATCGATCGTGGCTGGGTGGCTCGCAGGTGTGAGTGGTTCACGGACACGAGAAGGGTCGGGCGTGGTGCTGAGATATGCCGTTACATTGGGGAGGGGCGGGATAGGGTCATCGGTCTCAGAGTGCATTCCAAAGTAGTACGGATCCAATGAAGAGGTCACAGAAGCAGAGCGCGACGGTACCAATTCTTCCTCAACCGATGGGTCCTCCGTAACAAAAACTTGCACGTCCAGTCGTTGTTGCTGCTGTTAGAGTTGTGGTAAAATCAGAAGAGCGGTCGAGCTGAAACTGAAGCAGGAATACCTCTTCAGTATTATTATCCTCAAAAATGTGAAAGGCGCGTTCCAGGCCGAATTCTCCATCTGATGCTGCCTTTCTGTCTTCCCCTGGAATGTCAAGGGCCGGTGGTCGATCTCTCTTTCTGTGAGAGAGGTTGTGCCGGGAGACATTACCGATGCGAGGCGATGGAGGTGCAGACATTGGATGGCTAATGATCCAAAAAGAAAGAAAAAGGAAAGAAAGCTTGGAAAGAAAAGAGAAAGCAAATAAAACAAAAAAAACACAAAACACGACTAGGTATCGAGCTTTCTTCCAGGAGAAGACCTGACTGACGAGAAAGATGACAAGCTAATGGCGCGCTGCTCGATTCCACCTCATGTTACAATTTACATTTGTTTGGTCAATGTGGCAGTGTTATTGCTGGCCTAAAGTATACACAATGTAAAATGCCGACTACTTATGAGTGCGTAATATAAAACAGTATTATCCAAGGATTTGGGGAGCAGAGTATTGTAAATGACTGATTAGTCGTGGTTCCCTTGATGCTGCCCTCCGCGTTTAGGACGATATCCACGATGATTTGGTTTGTTTCGGGCAGGAGGGAATGATCGCATAGAATTGGGTTCGACGTGACTTTCGAAAGTTGGAGCAAAAGAGCCTGCTTCAAGATTAGTCGCTTTATGGGAGGGCCGATCTTCCCGGAAAAGATCATCCGGAACAATACAAGTTTGTACATCCTCCATAAATGATGGATTCGGAGTCTCATTGGAGAACAAAAGGTCCGTTTTTACCAGACCATGAAGCGGGGCACTACTATACGTTACACGTCAATTAAAAATGTATTATATCCAAACAATTTGATAAACGTACCCTTGAGAAACGTAATAAGAGTCGTGTCGACGAGTCGTCCCTGTGGACACTGGAGTCAGTGGCACATATTCGCGTTCGCTCTGCGTCTGAGCTTCAGAAGCACACTGAGCTTTCTTGCGTTCTTCTACGACCTTGCGGTGGCGCTCCTTATCTCGCGCACTCTGCTCAGCACGACGCTTCATCATTTGTTCATGCTATCCAGAAAGGTTCAGTGCCCAAGTGAGAAAAAAGTAAAAGTAAACACGAACTCTACTCTTTTCATGCTCGTTCACCTGTTTATCAAACCATGTAAGAGAATGAAAGAAATATGATAATGTAGAAAACCTTACTAGAGGCTTCGCCTTGCTTTCAATGGTCCTGGAAGGAGACACAGAAGACGACGGCACCGCCGAAGAAAGTTCTGGCTTCTGCGATAAAGCAATAGACGATCCAACTTTCTGTTCTTCACGTCTTGCAGCTGCCTTGGCTTTCCTTCTCTCTCTCTGTTTCTCCCAATAATGCTTACGGTGCTCTTCACTGGCTGCATCCCGACTGGGCTTCTTCTTCTCTAATGCTGTCAGTGTGGCTTGTACATCAATCGCATTGTCGAATTCTCCAGCCTCTTCTGCCCGTCGACGAGCCTCTTCCTGTCGTCTCGCTTGTTCAAGAGCCTCCGTAAACTGCTGCTTTCTCTCCCTCCCTTCCCTCTCTTTCTCAAGTAGCTTTTCAATCCTTTCGCTCTCTTCCCTGTGTTTCTGTTTCTCGATCCTTTCCTTCTCTTCTTTCTCTTTCCTTATTCGCTCGTGATCACGTCGCTGTCCCTCTAACCGCTCTTTCTGCACCCTCATTCGCTCCGCCTTCTCTTTGGCTTCCCGTTCAGTTCGTTCCCTGATCTCCCGCTCTGCCTCTATCTTCGCCTCCCGTTCGACTCGCTCTCGTTCTCCCTCAGCCTTCGCTCTAGTCTCATGTTCAAGACGTTCCTTCGCTTCCCGCTCGGCCTTAGCCTCAGCTTCAGCCCCGGCTCTCGACCTGACTTCCTCTAGTTCTGCCTCTGCACGACGAAGCCCCTCCAATCGTCGACGTTCCTCCTCTTCGGCCTTAAGCCGGCGACTTTCTTCCTCCACTTTCTCTTGCCCCACCAAAGTACGCTTTGCAGCCTTCTTCTGGCGATTAATCTCGGCGCGGCGAAGTTCCTCCGCAATTCGAGCTTCCTTCTGCTGTGCAAGCTCTTGTTGACGTTGAGCTTTCTTAGACATACCGCGCGTGGTGGTTTCGAGTCCTTCACCAGGTGGAACAAACCCTTTCTATTGTGGCACAGTGAGTGAAAAGGGAACTCATGCAAAAAGTGTGTCAAGGATCCACCTTTATCCTGAGAATCTCTCTGATGTCTTCCGATAAGCCTAACTGTGTCCAGCAACGTTCGACATCATGTGTGGTCGCGTGCTTCACAAGAAGTTCGATTGTCGGTCGATCATTACTTTCAATGGCAAGTTGTAATGGGGTAAACCCTGATGGAGTGGCCTTTGAAGGGTGACAATCCTGGAATGTTTTACCACGCTGTTCGAGAATAAAACGCACAATCTTGCTGTTCCCAGCCTTGATAGCCGCGTGGAATGGCGTGAGTTGTTGCTTATTGAGTTTGCTGAGATGTGCGCCTAGCCAGAGAAGGCAATTAACAAAGACGCAGGACCCAGTAATCCAACTTTACCTTTTTCGATAAGGAATGTGAACAGAGTTTCATCACATTTACACGCGGCAGCATGCAGTAACGTCTCGTATTGGCTATTCTCTTCCTGTTTTCGGGTGTTTTTGCTATTCTTCGGGTTTTTGGGCGCATTAACATCCAGGTTGAACTCATTGACAAGTCTTTGAACTTCGTCCTGACTACCTGAATACGCAGCCTGCTTTCCAATGTAAGTTTATGACTGTGAAAGTGAAACACTGCTACAGCACCTGAAATGCGCGCTCTTGGGCGCCAAACAACCGATCCATGTCTGCCTTTTGTTTCTTCGCCTGCTCCTGAGCCTCGCGTTCTTCTTCTTCGATCTCGAGTTCTGTGGAAGGAAATTGAGGCATGAGCACTTTGGAGAAAAATAATGAGTGGAAACAGACCAAGTTCACGCTTTCGCCGTTCATATTCCTCTCTTTCCTTTTTCTGTCTAGCGGAGTTCTTATCTTGACGCTCCTGGGAGTTTTCAAGAGATCCAGGTGAGAAAAACGTAAAGACGAGTCCACCTCCGGCATGAGGGTGTGCATGTTCGTAACGGTAGCCTGCAAGAAGGAAGGTAAATGCTGTACAAGTTCATGTTAACGAATGAAACATACGTCGTCCTCTCGCACGATTATAACGGTTGAAGAGGGTTTCCGCGAACATGAACCTGAGAGAAAAATAGAGTTATGATAGGCAGCAAAAGATAGTACACGCGCTTACATGTAAAACTCACGGAGGTCCTCTTCGTCCAATGGAATGTCGTCGTCATCAGAACCGAATAGACCGTCTGGCCGGCTGGCCCAGGCTGGGTTGTCATAAAACCTCTGACATATGTCCCAAGCATGGCCTATCTAAGGAGTGAATGAGAAAAAGACGCGCCAAAAAGTGATTGAGGGTGGTGCATGCCTGCTGGAAGCGCTGGGTGGCAGAGGGATCGCCATGATTACGATCTGGGTGGTGTTGAAGGGCAAGACGCTTATATGCCTTTGTCGCACCTACGATATCAACCTCTGGGGTGAGCCCAAGAGTGGCAAAGGCATCCTGGACATCTTGCCTGAGAGGCATGGTCGTGGAGAGAAGATTGGTGTGACAAGCGCGCCAGGAATGTGACTGGATTCAAAACCCGGAAACATGATGGAAATGGGGAAAACATTTTAATTTACGGTTTTACTTGTACAAGATATTGTTCTCGCTGTTTCCATCGATGCTGTAGGTGGGTTTGACCGTCTGCAGCGCTGAGCTGGCTGTGTGTGTGTACGCTTCAAGTCTAGCTTCAAGCCTACACAATGTCACCTGACTTAACAAAACCCTCTCAACCCTGCGGAACATTACTTTCTCTCCCTTGACACGATGCCTCCCTCCGGCGACAAAGCTGCTGAAGGTGATGAGTCTCAGGAACCGCCTCCCAACCGCTCACCATCACCTCAACAACAACAACCATCTTTTCCCCAGATGTCTATGCATGTCTATCCTTTTCCATCTGCCCTCGCTCCATCCCACCAACCTCTGACCCGTGCAAAGCGTCGTCAAGTCAAGAACGCTTGTACCAATTGTCAGAAGGCTTGCAAGAAATGCGACGATGCTCGTCCCTGTCTTCGTTGTGTCAAGTATGGTATTTCGGATGATTGCGTCGATTCTCAGAGGAAAGAGCGAAGGCGAGGGGTAAAGAGAGGCCCATACAAGAAGCGCGATGGAAAAGGTGTGTTTTCGTTTTCAAATCCCTACTTTTTTTTTGGTCGAAACGTCTCTAATTTTTCTTGAGATCGCGCAGGCAACTACGTTGAACGGAACAACGTGACTGAGGCTGCAACGCCCAAAACTGCCTCGATCAAGGTTTCGCCTGAACCACCAGGTGAACCGTCAACATTATCCGGTCCTTGCCTCCAGATTGGTTACTCTCATGGCTTTTATGGCCAGTATCCACCTGCTCTGCCCACAAAACAAGAGGATGCGCCATTATGCGTGCCTAGCCCACAACCCTATTTCCTGCCGTCCATTCAACCTCATCTACAACACATCACAGATCCTGAGAGTAATCATGGATATCCTCTGCATGGTTTTTATCAGACACCTATGCTCCCACCCGTTTATCACCATCCTCATTATCCAATTCTCAGACCTGATAACGCGCCTCTCCAACTTCCCGACGCGTATCCGCTTTATCCACTCCCTGTCTATCCGAAGCAACCAATGGGTGGACAACATGAGATGGCTCACGATCCCAGGAACGAAACATCGGAACTCTCGGTTATTGACAGACCACTTTAACTTTCTATGCTTTTCAGTCATACACGCTCATTATCTTCCGTGCTTTTATTGCTTTTGATACATTCACTCTTTGGAATACACACTATTTTTTACTTTAGCTTCGAAAGGTTTGTCAAGAAAATTGATTCCATTCAAATTCTGCAGCGTCCATAACGTAAGAATTACGGTTCTAGGCCCATCTCTCTATATGTCTTAATTACTTTGCCTGCAATTGAGGACTTTCAGTAAGTGTTGCGTATGTACGATTTATCTCCTGAGTGCTAGCCGACACCTCTCCCATCGAGGGACGGGCAGATGCATCCTTATGCCAACAACGTCGCATCAGATCCCAAAGTCCGTCCGATAACCACACCTCAGCTGCCTCGTTTTTCGGGCGTTCCGGGGGCATTTTTTGCACAACGATGCGATGGATAACCTGAGCATCCCGTTTACATTCTGGATATGGATGCTTCTCGCTCAGCAGCTCCAAGACAGCCATCGCGAAGGAGTAAACGTCAGCTTCTTTTCCTAGGGCCTTTCCTTCAATCAGTTCAGGCGCTAACCATCGTGCGCTACCGCCCTCTGTCAGAGTTAAAGATGCATTTCTCTCTGTGACGTCTTCGATAAGTTTCGACATTCCAAAGTCGCAGATGCAAGCTTCTCCCTTTCAAATAGATGATGAAAATAAATCGTGTCCCGAGAACCTATCTCATACCTTTGATGACACAAGGATGTTTGCCTAATTTCAATCAAAGATCATTGTTTAAGCCAAATTCTGGTATTGAAACGTTCATAAAAGACCTACACATTTGACTAGCAATTACACAGCAGTCAAATCAGAACTCTTCGAGCGGAATAAACCGCAACTCACTGTTACCGTGAATAATCCTACTCGAGTGAAGGTATTCGAGTCCTTGAGCACCTCCAGATATCTTGCATCTAAATGAGTTAAAAAAAATTGAGGAGTCACTTGGAAGACATACAAGGTATATTCTGTTCGCATCCCGATGCGCTTTGACGTATCTATAAAAATGGGATTTAAGCATCGGCATGCATAAATAAAAGGATCGTACCTCAACACATTTCCGTCTTCTTGCCAAGGTGACACCTACAACAACCTCAGGAAGGTCATATGGAAGAAATGATATAAAATATCCCGTACTAAGTGAATATGTTGATCCAAGTCGGTTACAATGCCGTAAAATGGAAGGATATGGTCATGTCTAAGGTTTGCCCACATGTTGATCTCATTTTCGAACCTCTTTGTGCCATATTCACTTTTTTTCAGCATCAAAACGTTGTCAATGAATTCCAAAAGCTCACCTTCTTCGCCGCACGATCAGAAGATCTAGCATTTCGAATTGCCTTGAGAGCCACCTAACAAGCATTGGAACAAAAAACAATCAATCCGTGTAGACAACGGAGCAATCGACAGGGCTCAGCTGACCTTTTCTTCGCCAAGCCACAAGCCCACCCAGATATCGCTGTACGTGCCCCCAGCCACAGGCAATTCCGACGTTCTCGTCACCTCGCCATTTAATATCTTGATCGTCGGAGGAATCCCTGTTTCCCGATGAAGACTGATCAAGCCCCGCTGGTATTGCAGATACTGTTGACTATCTTGAATCTGTGGATAAGGAAGACCAGTAGCGGCGGCGGATGCTTCTGTTAGTGTTGGTGTATCATTTTCCGCCAAAGGTCCTTCTCTTCGCAAAAGTCGCAGTTGCTTCAAAACAAGAAGATTCGAGAATTCAGCAAAGGGCACGAAAAAAAATGTTCTTCGACTGACTTGTTGCCCTGCAGCCATAAGTTCTTCAGCCACATGCTCACCCTGTCGTTGCAGCGCAACGACTTGCTGCCTCTCCGACTGCATGCTCAAAATCGCAAGTAAAAGTTCTTTTTTCTCTGCGCTGTCCCTTCTCATTTCCGCCAATATATCTCGTTGATTGGCATGGTTGATGATATTTGAGCTATGAAAGTGGCCTTTTTGTGAGGCTTCATTGTGGAGATGGAGACCGCAATACCGACTTTATCTATAGCCAATTTGTTGTAGTAAATATGCATTTTTTCTGGAGAAAGGACTTACATGAAAACGGCTCAAAGCTTCATCCAGTTCCGAATGACATCGCTCGAGACCTTCTTTGATTTCACCACTATGTACTAGACAAGTGAGATCAGACAATATGCGGCGAGTTCGGATACGGTATTTGACGAACAGAATGTCACAACGCTGCTGTAGGTTGACCACTTGCTTGTTCTGTTCTTGACTCTCTCGAGAATCCTATCAAGGACGTCTTATAAGCAACATGTTGGAACGATGACAGAGGAAAGCTCCACGCTTTGAGTTCATCTGCAGCCTGTTGCAGTTCCGATCCCTCTAGATCAGACTCTCGTTCATTCAAAGCGTTAAAGATCTGCACACATTTGCTTGACAGCAATCTTGACTTTTGCTATAAATGTTTACTTCAACTTTAGTCTCTCTGTAGTTGACACACAGGCACCAGAAAACGTACTTTATGAAGCTTGATTTCATCGCAAAGCTTCACGACATCCTGAATTATGATTCCGACAGCTCCAGCAAAAGGAACGCCGCACGCTCCAGCGATATTCAGCGGTCTGGCAGTTGCTTCTACGAGTCGCAAAGTTGCCATTTAGAGGCCGAACGGAGTCAGCAACTTAACCAACCTCAGTTCGTCCAGCGCTCACAGTTTCACACAGAAGAGAGAATGGCAGAAAACGTTTTGACGCGGAGCAATAACGTTGTAAGTACTACCACCCACGTGTGAATAGCCATGAATGAAAAGGATCTAGAGCGTCGTGCTTCCCGGACCGCACAGAACCGCTCTTCCCGCTAAACCTCCGATAGAATGCCAACAAGCACGCTTTTCACTGAATCGAAAAGTTTCTCGCCTTCTGTCTTGTCCGGGGTTGATACTGAAGGTAGGTCGAACGTTGCCCCGTACAAAGCGCTCGATAGAGCTTCATCCTCTGGACCATCTCTCAGCCTCACTCGATGCGATACCACACGAGGAAAAATTCGGGCAATGTCAACCTCAGAGACTTCCAGTATTCGCATCGATGTCTGATCCATCTTAGCTTCAGCTGCCTCCGGGGTACTACGCGTTGAATGGAAGTCTTCTTCGTCCTCGTCATTTCCAGACTCCTGTTCTTCTTCGTCCTCTTGCTCAGGTCTAACCAATTCCGTACCCGTCAAATCAGTTCCAATGACCCTCAAGGCTTTCACAAGGTCTCTGGCATCTTTTATTGACCTTGCTGTCAGGAGTGTCCCATCTAACCTCGACTCATGTCGTGCAGCGCTCATGAGATCGCACAAATACAGGTCGAGGTTTTGTGCGACTCGTGTTTGGCGATAAGCTTCCCGAAGAGGCTCAAGAAACCCGTCAGGAAGGAGTGGGGGAATTCGAAAGGGTGTGCGAGGACGTGGCTGTTTAAACATTGAAGTGTGAGATTGAGGCGCATGCGGTAAAGATTGGGTTACTGAAGGCGGCGTGGCGCTATATTGCGTCGATGATCTCTGGTGTTGGTATTGGTGGGAATGTGGATGATGACTGTGGTGACCATGACTATGATCAGGTAGAGTTTTTGTGCTGACGGGTGGAGAATGTGTAGGGGGTAGTGGGAGAGAAAAAGAGGCAGATGGACTACCCGGATTTGAATACGAGAAATGAGAGTGAAACGGTCGTGCCGACGTTGCAGTAGACATAGCAAATGTCAGCACGCGGAAATCCTGTCGAATGTTCTGGGGAATAAATAGATTCGTGCTCATCGCAAATTTGTCGAGTAATGTCTTATGCAGGTCTGGTCGTTCTTTAGCATTCCATGGGCAAACATAAACGCAAATGAATCCTGCAGGGAAAGTCCAAACCTCTTCATTTCCTTTTTCTCCTTTGAGATCGCCTTCTAAAGAAATGCCAGGAAGAACAACCCTCTTCTCTCCCAGCACGTTAGAAAACGCCCTTTGGACGGCAGTGTTTGCGTTTTCCAATCCAGAAATAACAAGAGCTTGTGGTAGGTTCTTTGTACCTTTGAGGTCTGCTGAATTCAGAATACGAGATCGAGAACGCATTTTTTGTCGTCGAGGAGGGATGGAAAGAGGGTCGGTATTCGCATGTGATAGGCGCGGCGACAGTGATCGACTATGACCTGGCTGAGGAAAAGCATACACCGGCTGCGGTTTAAGGATGGACAGGGTTGAAGAACTCGTTGAAGTAGTAGTGTTAATTGGGTCGTTCTGTGGTACACCTTGTAACAGTAGAACAGTCGTCGACGCACCATCTGCACGGTTTAGTGGTTGAATAACCAGACCATTCGGAAAAGATTTTGGACGCGAATTACTGGTTCTCCGCTTCCATAAGTTATTTCCATGTGCGTGGCTGCTCTGCGACCTCGTATGCCAGTCGGTCAGTTCTTCATCTTGGGATATCACGTTTGAGTTTGATGAGGAGGGTAGTCCAGTGTTAGGTGGTAGAAATAGAGAGCGTAGAAAGCTGTCTACAAGTTGAGGCGAGTCGGGGAAGCTAGTCGTATTTTTGTTCATCTGGCGGTTGGAACTGGGTGTACCACATCGAGCAGGTGGCACAGGAGACTTCTTGACATGGCGTATCCTAACCTTGTGGGTTGTAAAGTTGAAAACGGAGGACAGAGTCCAGACGATCAACTGTACGGCAAGCCCAAGGTCCTCTTCTGGTGTGCGGATGATGAGATGCTTGTCTTGCGCTATGAGACATAGAAGGACAGACTGAAAAATAACCTGGTCAAGTGGCAGGGACGTAGGACCAGCAGCATTACGGATGTGAGCTAAAACGGCTGGTAAAAAGGCTTGTGTACCAAGGAGGCGTCGGGGCAACTGCACGTCCATCTAAAAACTCGGTGGTTCGTTCAACGGATCACAAAACACTTCTTTGCACTCCGACAATCACAATCAATGTCGACCCGTAAGCGCAGACGCCAAGAAACCTTTGAGGAACCAGAATTCGAACAGGACCCAGCTTTGACTGAGGAAGAGATAGCAAAGGCAAGGGAAGAAAAGGAACAAGAAATCTGGGACGCAGTCAGAGAAGCTCATTATGAAGGTTCGTCGAGTAAGCTCGACAAACAAGCCAAATTCTTGACGAGCTTTATAGCTATAGAACAACTGCCATTGACTCTCCAGAGGCAGCTGGCATTGATGAGACAGCTCGATGAGCAGTCCAACTGTGAGTTTGCAATCTCATTCCTCCATAAGCTTTCACTAATCTATTCCTAAGCCTGTGGTTCTCGTCTTTTACCTCTTCTCTTTAGATATATACAACTGCGCAGACAACTGGCGGGTAAACAACTAATGAATGAGGAGGCGGTCGAGCAAGACGAAGGAAACCCTTCAAGTGCAGTCGATACCGTCCCTCCACCAACGAAAACAAACGGCCAGCCAACTCCCTCAACCGACACCGTCATGACACCTCTTCGCGGCACAGAAGATCCTTCAATCAGATCTCCGAAAAAGTCATCAACAACAACTGGTAGATCAGAGGTCGAGTCTTCAAGAAACATGGCGCAACAAATAGCATTCATGACGGAAGAACTTCTGCGCGCATCGCAAGAGAAAGTCAACCTTGCTCAAACTAATCACGATTCTGTATTCCTTTCCTTTCCTCAAATTTAATTGCATAGTTTTCTGAGTGCTCTTCTTCCAGGTGGAGCGACACATTCATCTCCTGGACCAAGCCATTAAAGAACAGGAGGCGTCTCTGTCGGCAGATCCCTCCCATCCTCTTCGCATCCATCTTCCAGAGTTGGTTATCCCTCAGTGGGGTCGTAACAACCGAGGAAAGGCCACAGACAGCTACTTGTTTCCAGGGTCAGATTCCATGTCGTCTGACAAGCGTTCATCGAAAAAGAAAGGTTCGGGAAAGAAGGCCCTCGAATCCTCAGCCTTGACGATCACACTGCCTGCTGTTCAGCCAAATGAAGAACCTTTATATTGTTATTGCAATCGGGTTTCATTTGGAGAAGTGAGTCGTTTGGTGTGACTACGTACATTAAGTCTACAGTAACTTATATGTCTGCTAGATGATCGCTTGTGACAGTCCATCTTGCGAACTTGAATGGGTTCGTTTTAGTGTTATTCCTTGTCAAATTATTAGTTGGCTGATGTTTTTTTTGTATGTCATAAGTTCCATCTTGGTTGTGTTGGGCTGATGGAACCGCCTGACGGAGAGTGGTTCTGCGAATACTGCAAATCGGATGATTCGTGAAAAAGTTTTGAATAGGCACAAAGGCTATACATTATTACAGACTAACTTATCCCGGTAATTTATGGAAGGAATGTCAAGGCAGTTTTTGATTTATTTAGGTAAGGCCTGTAATGTTTGTCCTCAACGGCGCAGATACCTCCCACTGGAGAACCAAGTTGACCTTGCCCTGAGAAGGGATCGAACCGATCCAGCAAAAACGTCCATCACGACCCAACGATTCGATATCGACATCGTTCTGCCCTTGAACGGATCCAAGGCTTATCTCATCTGCACCCTCCCAAGTAGCAACCACCCCTGAAGAAACCTTGACCGGGGTAGGCAACTTCAACTCAGCGCTAGAACCACTTGCACCGCTAATTGTGCCACCACTATTGCCGTCAGTGCCAGGAAGCATCAAAGGCGGTTGGAGTAATCTGACAGTGATTGTCGAATCTTCAGAGATAGGAACCTGATCGACAACCTTTATCTTGAGCAATTCATTGCCACTTCCTGGTGGAGCGGATTTCGTGTTGTGTACAGTAATTCGTTGCGTATAGGAGTGGACAGAAGACTTGTTATAAAACCCAGAATGAGAAGACTTTTTAATCCGTGGGTGGTACGTGACACGGATCGAAGGATCAAGACTAAACAACGTTAGGACCCTGATAAAAAAAAAACTGAAGAAAAGAAGACACACCCCAACGGACAATCAAAGCTCTCGTCAGGGCTAACTAACGGAACATCAGACTTTGAGATAAAACTTCCATCGACATAAACGCTCGAAGTTCCTGGAAGAAGTGTATATTCCGATGCATTTTTTATTTTAGCCTGTCAAAATATTAGACACCTGATGGCCCGCGGAAATGAACAGCCCCAACAAACCTTCAGATGTACCCTTCCATCTTTCTTAGGCACACAGACCCAGCTCATCGTCGCGTCTAATGCCATTTTCGCTATTGTCACGTTGTGTCCGACGTTGTCGCTTGGAATGCTGATCAAACCGGGAACACCAAACGTCGCGTTGACATTACCCTTTGACGAGACTTGCAATCCACGGTATTGCATTTCAGGGACGGCTGATTCTGCCGAGCGCGCTCTTATCGCAGATGGAGGAGGAGAAGAATAAGCAGACAAAGACGGCATATGCCCACCGGCGAGAGAAAATCCCTTAGTCTTAAGGCTAACAGGGCGATAAACAGATAGCGTCCAAGGTGTCAACGTAGGCACGCCAACGCCGAAGGTAGGTGTAGCCGTCTCCAACGTCAGCGGTACATCGTCCCAGTCCTCCCCAGTGTCCTGAGTGATAGAACCTTTATAAACAAGACTAATTGGCTTTTCCTTGGATTGCATGTCGACACGAATGTCATAGCCCGCGCACCAAGTAGCGTCATACACGGCTGGAACAAACTAATCAGCTGTTACCCAGTAGAGTTCTCGTGAGAATGCACCATATATGAGCGCAATCTGGATTTCGCCGTCGACATCTGCGAAGACACCGATGGAAGCCTTGAGATTGAGTTTCTCATTTCCCGTCGGACCAGAAAGTTTCACTTTTTCAGCCTTAATCTCGTCTTCAAGTTCCTGAAGCTCATCCTCTAATTCCGTGACTTTGGTGTCAAGTTCTCCCGCCGTCGCGTTGTAACTCTGCACGACGTCGCGCAATTTCGCAGTATCAACATGGGAGGAACTGACAGATGAAAGGTACTTTTCCAATGAAGAAAGTGACTTCTGAGTGCGCGCAAGAGCTTTTTCGGTTTGTTTCTGCTTGGCGAGTAGGGCGGTCAACGCTGGAGAAGTTGTTGGGGTAGGAGGCGGTATGATGGTAGATATGGAAACATCGTGAATGCTTGCCGCGCCACGACCTTCAACTCTACACCCCATGCATGAGACGAACATTTCCATTATCGACAGAAACTATTCAAGAATCACCTAAAAGAATCCTGATCCAACGCTTTTGGCAGACCCAGAATATTCAATTGATTTTGTCCGAGTTTCACATTGAATGTGAACAACCTCGTAATTTCTGCACGACCAGAGTAGACGCTAACGCTGGTGATTTTACTGTCCTTGACGGAATCCAGCTCTAGGTTGTTGACTGGCGGGAAAGAAGGTGGTTCAGTCGCTGTGGAAGAGGTCATGATGGTGAGGGTAATGTTTCAAATTATGTTTCCATTCCAGAAACACCTCTGGGGCCGGGGGCCGGGGCTCGTATGCTTTTCCATGACAGAAAGGGTTGAATTGTTGAAACGTTGAAGTTGAACTAGCAGTATGATTTCTCACGTTCTGTCAGGTCGACTCGTTCGCGTTATACAGTCTGAGCATGCAATCGGAATCAGACGTATATATACTGATATTTTACAACTAAAGCAAAGGAAATCAGAACATCGGATATGGACATCAACTTATCAAGCAGGAGCATGGCGGCTGCCCCCACGGCGACCATAGGTTATACGGTCGAGACGACGCGATTCTCCAGGGACTGGGACATTGGAGCCTGGGGGAAGGCTCAAAGGTGTAACGAATACTACAACTTCAAGAGAGCGGAGATCAGCAGGGGTTCCATCACTCTATACTTCGTTACAAAATTTCTCAAAAACACAAACTAGCTCCTTACCGTTATCACTCGCCACTCAAGAGCTCGGGTAAGATAAGGTACGACGACATCTATCTCGAAAGAACTCAATCCAGAGTGCTGAAGGATCCCTCGGTTAAGGTGAACGAATCCTTCTTCGATGCCACTCGGCGGGTTACGACGACGATCTACATAGGCATAACTGGCGCCTACGAGATTTGGACTAATTTCCCACTGCTGTGGATTATTCGGAACTTCGCCAAGGAAGAGGAGCACGCCAAAGCTGGAACCAAGCTCATATTTATCGAATGTGAGACGAGCTGTCCAATCGTATAAAGTTTTGTTGGAGGCTACTTGATGCTGAGCACTAATGAACGGCATGATGAGTGACGGAGTGAGTGGAGAGAGTTCTTGTTTGGTTGGTTTTGGACGTTGCAAGGCTCCTAAAAGCCACTCAGTCCATGATCCACGGCGATTTGAACAATACAAACTTTTATGATATCTATGTACGTTCGCCTGGTCACTGAACTTTTGTTTGTTTACACCGACTGATCAGCTTGCCCTATGAGGCTGTGAAGATCTATTGACATCACTTGAGCCAACTGTCTGTTCCCCGTTTGGTCCCTGTAAAAAGTTCTGGAATCGAGAATTCAATCCGAAGGTCCCACACTTGAATTCAGTTGTCAGGTGGTACGGCCCTCATTCAAGAACAGGGTGCCAATTTTTATCTGACAAGTGTTTCAGGCGACCTCATTCCCAAGAAATGAATCACGAAACACATATGCAAATAACATTAGTATAGTAGTACTTAACAGCTGCACCTTCCCTTTTACTCTTATTAGCTTCACTTTCGGTATGTCTACAGCGTTTGTCAACGGTGGTACCATTGATATTCTTGGGGTGTGTATTCTCAAATCATCGATTGCAACATCATCTGCTAATTCTGGAACTTCCAGTCTCTTCCCTATTCCGCGAAGGTGACCGGGACGTGTTATCTGTAAACCCTCAGGCTTAATTTTTTTGTACAGCGCGACGCTTTGCGATGGCTCCTCTATGGGCAAGTGAAAGCCGATCAAAAGTTTGACCGTAACGACGATCCTGATGATTGGTATGTGGTGGATTCGTACAACACGAGTTCAAAGTTTCTAATGCCTTCACTGCAGGAATAAGGAATTTCTGTTCGTCATCATACATTTATCCTCTCTGTGATGGGTTGATTGAGTGGCTCGATATTCTAGCCGTGTTCTAGATAAGGTCGGCTTGAAGGTACAATATTCCGCTTTTCGTAGCAACAGGGTCAATCCACCGTCTAACATTTGGTCCAACAGGTGTATGTGCGTTTGCCCCAACAATCTGTCACTGCCTCTTCAATCGGGGCTTCGGTGGATGAAGTAGGTTGAACTTGAAACTCTGTCTTCGTCTATCCAACAAATTACATTCATAGGTGGTGTTGAACCTCCTCAACACGAACCCCTTCTTAACGGCAAGTCGTTTCATTGGTCGTCACCTGTGCGATTCTGCTCACCTGATTACAGGAAGTCGGTCAACTTCTACTTCCCATTACCATCGGAGCTCTCAACAAGTCGGCAAATGCAGACGCCTTGAGTACCTTTAACAGTTTTGCTAGCAATGGCTCGAATGCAAATCTCCAGGTAACGTCATTGAAACAACAACAAAGTTTAGGCGCCTCTGAATCTCAGCTTATTTTAGGTGTTGGACGGAAGCATTGACGACGACAACAATGTGAGTCAGCCTTTGCAGAGAGAATCACGGATTAAAAAACTCAATGTCGATTGAATACCTTAAGGTGTCTATCAGTGGGTCCCATATACTCTTGCAATCTTCAGTTCTTGTCTCATCTATGTAGACATCAGCTATTTAAACTTCAGTATGTGAACAATTCTTTCAATCCTATTCATACGGCCGCTGACTCTTGCAACGTTCAGCATCTAACGAGACCATCGATAAGCTCCTCTTTTGGAAGTGGACCGATGGCAGTTTTTCCCTGAACTACGGTATTGCTTCTTTTTCTCTTACTATTGCTGGCAATCTTATTAGCGCCATCTCAGGTTGGCTCAGTCTAAACCGTACGTTCTTACCTGAGTTTATATCCTAGCAATCTTCTCATCTCAGTATATCACAGTCGCTGGTACCAATGCCGATAAATTCCGCACACTCATAGCGAATGAGATTGGACAATCTGTCAGTGTGAGTGCCTTCAGACCTTCGCGTACATTAACGTCCTTACTAAAACACATGACTTTCAGGATGATATCAAACCCATTGACCTTTCTTAGACTCATTGAGATGTTGGTAAATTATTATGCCCCCCCAACTCTCTCTCGCGTTGTCACTGACACGTTTACACCGCAGAATTCATTCATATGTCAAGAAAACCTGTTCTCTTGCATAAAGAGACGACTCATCGATAGTATTTTTCTTAATAAAAAAAAAGACGGTTGTGTTTCTCCTGTGTCACGAATATGTGTATTTTGATCTTAGCAATGGTGGTGTTCTGAATTTTATGCATTTACGTGAAATAATTTGAACGGTGTCAATCGAAAAGTCATGGCGTGGACTACAAACTTTGTGAATGATTGGCCATATACATTGCATATACATCGAATTTGATTGTCTCGCTATTCCACAGTCAGCTACGGGCTCTTTCTTCATCTTTTTCTTCATCTACCTCCAAATAGTTTAGTACACTCAAGGTTAAGAAGCATTCAGACGCCAACCACTGATTCAGGCAGAGTAAATCGCCTCGTTTCTTATCTTTGAGTTTCTCAATCCCACGGAACATCAGATTCAGTGATTTTTGAGCCTTCAATTTCTTGTCTAGTTGATGCTTCAGTACATCCGGATTCCGCGGCGGACCAATATTTCTCCAAGGGACAAACCTTAGTTCTCCGCGTATCAGTGACCATATCGGGAAAGTCATCAGGCTGACAATGATCTAACCTTATAAGGCAATTTAAATAACTTCCGATGGTCGGAATGTGATCACTAACATCACTCATTAGAAAAGTGGGGTGCATTGTTAGAATTGACAATGTGTCTGGACTCGGACTCGGGTTAATTGACTCAGTCAATGACACCATTCTTAGTCCTCGTCTATCTGAGTTCTGTCACGGCAATGATCATGTGTGCACTGCGGGGGTTGGTTTTCTGTAAACACAAACTGTATACTCTGCGATTTACCCTTTTTTGACAGCAATATTTCACAAGTCATGGTATAAGAGACACCTTACTCACAAAAAAAACCAACTCCCTCTCCGACAATGGCAGATGATCGAATTTACACCACTGGAATTTCAGGAAGCACATACAACCGTCTTGAAATACGTGATTTCGTTCAGAATGAAAAATTCTTTTCTCTATATATCCAAGCCCTTCGTACGTTTCTTGGCACCGTTTAATAATTGAAATATAATATGAATCCAGCTTTGCAGAGGCTATGCAAAATGTGGACCAGACCGATTCGAAGTCGTTCTTCCAGCTCGGGGGTATTCATGGTTTACCTTACACACCCTGGGACGACTCTTTCGGCGACACGTTTGCATGGGGTGGTTACTGCACCCATGGCAGTGTCCTATTTCCGACCTGGCACAGGCCCTACATGGCGCTGTACGAAGTAAGCTTTCTTCGTAAAACTGTATTTTCATGCGATCCATTTGAACTGTGATGATTCCTCCAGCAAATTCTTCATGATCAAGCCGTAAAAATTGCAGAGACTTACCAAGTCGATCAAGACGCCTGGAAAGACGCTGCTAACCAGCTTCGCCAGCCTTATTGGGACTGGGCCAAAAACTCCGTGCCCCCGCCCGAAGTAGTCGAACTGAAGCTGGTTACCATTACCGGACCAGACGGCGACAAGACCGTTGTGGACAACCCGTTGTATAACTACAATTTTGATCCCATCGACTCGTCGTTCCCTGGGCCTTACTCTAGGTGGCGTACCACCCTTCGACGTCCGACGAGCCGTGAATCTACAGCCACCGACAACGTGCTCCTCGTTGAACAGTGCGTCGTTCTGTTTGAGACTCTCCTCTTGTTCGAAAATAAATACTTTTTCTTTTATAGGGTTCTTCGCAATGCGCAAGGGAATATTACAGATAACACCTACGCCATGTTGACTCAGATTCACGACTGGGAAGCCTTCAGCAATCATACCACTACTAATGGACAGAGCAAGGCCAACAGTCTCGAAAGTATCCACGACAGCATCCATGTCTTGGTTGGAGGTGCAGGACATATGGGTGACCCAGCGGTTGCCGGTACTTAACAGCCATTCCCGTCGTTCCGTTTCCATGCTGATTCTCGATCCCCAGGATTCGACCCCATCTTTTTCTTGCATCATGCCAATGTCGACCGATTGCTCTCGCTCTGGCAAGCGTTCAACGATCCCGTCTGGGTAACCACAGGCAATTCTATTGACGGGACTATAACTATCGCCCCCGGGGTAGATGTTGACAAAAATTCCAGTACGCAAAATGGGGTCTTGCTTGCATTGACATCATCGTGACTACTAAATTTTGCCATTCAGATTTGACTCCGTTCTGGAAAGAGGAAGCGAATTACTGGTCTTCAGACACTCTGAAAGATACCGACGCGCTTGGGTATAGCTATCCAGACTTCGACGGGTTGCGAAGGATCATGTGGCCATCCCTAGGTGTCCAGCAAATCATCCGCCGGAAGGTCGACGAATTATACGGAGGTTCTGTGGTCATTGGTCTGCCCGGTGCTCGTCAAGAGAAGAAAGGCGAGGCCCAATACTACGATTGGACCGCTCGTATTGAATTCAAAAAATACGAGCTCCTCACCAGCTTCAGTGTGCTTTTCTTCGTGGGCGAAGTTCCCGATGATCCACAGAGCTGGCTTGTGAGTTCCAATCTAGTGGGCACCTACCACGCGTTCGTCAACAGCGCCGCTCGTCGTTGTGCCAATTGCCGTGACCAATCGGAATTGGTCGTCGAGGGATTCGTGCATCTCAACCGCGGCATTGAGCGTCTCTCAAAGTTGCCCGACTTTGAACCTCGCAGGGTCGCGCAGTATCTTCAGGACCCATCGAACTTGAAGTGGCGGGTACAGAGGGTAATCTTATTTCATTATTATCCCAGGTTGATCAAACTAAATGTTTTATGCTAGGCTGATGGCGAACCTGCGCTTCTCCCTTCCCTCAAGGTCACTGTGTACCAGACAAATTTGGAAAGAGTCCTTGACAAAGACACCGTCATCCTTCGTCCTGGAAAACGTGAAATCGTTTTCAAGGCGTGATATTCTGAGTGTAAAGGGAAGTAGCCTGTTTGACGGATCAAGAAGATCTATAAATTCTTGGTTGCATTTATGTTTCGACTTTCGTCTTCGAAGTGTGAATAAAATCATTGTGTTTTTAAATCATTGAATAAGCATTGGACGTACTTTCCTTTACAGCCTGAGTTCGAATGCGGGACCGAGTCTGCAATGAATTTGGTATGCGAGTATTCTTAGTAGTGATTTGTGAACAAGATTCGATTTTCCCCCGCAATTGAACCTTAGGAGATTCATGAGCGAGCCGTAATGCCTTAGAATTGGAATACTAAGATACATAATGACCAAGACTCAATAATGTAGGATCGATCTGTAGTATCAAAGCTTCTCGATATATCGTCTGAATACCTTGGGAGGCATAGCAGAAACGTTGGGCTGAAGGAACATCCTGCCTTGTCCTTCAAGAGGAATGATCTCTGCTTTGGCGCCATACGCGCCCTTGCCCCTCGTGGGTGGGAGTACATCCACAGAAATAGGCGACTCTACCACTGACGGAGGCAAATTTGGGGGGTGCTTTGGTGCAAGTTCAACAGCAGCGTCGCCTATAGTCTTATCCGCAACCTCCAGCGACTCATTCGTCACCAATTCTTTCCTTATTTTGACTACTTGCGGCCCCTCACCTGGACAAAACTCTGAATCCAGCCCACATTCTCTCGACGTTCCAAGAGGGCCCAATACGAGTTCAACAGCTTCAATTGAGGCGCAACATTCATTTCCTCGACCATCTTCAACCGTCGCACCTGTTCCTTCGCATTGTCCCACTCAATATATTGTGCGTGTGTTACAGTTCTTCAAAGTTTTTGAGGACGATGTGGTCATGTGCTTTGCGATTCGCTATGGGACGCTTGTGGCCGTAATTACCACGGTGTGTGTATGAATGCCGTGCGGAGTACGTCTGTAAAGGTTGCAAATTTCGAGCGGCGGAGAAGCTCTGCGAAGGGAGACGAAGGGGGTAGAGCTTTGGGAATAACTTCTTTAGCGCCGCGGGTGGCAACATGAGCTGACCACTGTTTGTCGTCTACAACGGCTGTTGGAATATGGAAAGTCCGCGCGACAAACGCGACACAAAATTCGGAGCACGCAAGTGCCGGTGCAGCGCGTGAAGATCGCGCTTCCGAGTTCTCTGGCAGTTTTCCCTCTGCCTGGTTGCCT
>Ga0307514_10000995_pt1 | contig 41792 bp, 40 predicted proteins | sample 16_EM_MG_FD_203088 | JGI IMG/M metagenome (GOLD analysis project Ga0307514, IMG submission 203088) | Populus trichocarpa ectomycorrhiza microbial communities from riparian zone in the Pacific Northwest, United States - 16_EM | ecosystem: Host-associated > Plants > Roots > Unclassified | place...
GAGTACTTCATGCTGCACGCCGTACGCCATATGTTCTAGCCTATGCAGTGTGGTCTGGAGATGTACGGAAGGCAATTTGTCTTGGCCGACGCCGGCGCCCTAATGTGTAGGTAGACGGGTTTCACTGAATCCAAAGCCCCAGGCTGCGTTGCACCTGCAGTACTAGTAGAAGTACCAATCAATCCAAATATTATACCACATATAGAAGGACCGCACCTAGTGCTCGCAAGATGACCAACAAGAAGACGGCCTGCACGCAATAAGACAACAACCACAACAAGATGATCTACAACATGACCATATTCCTGCGGCACAATCTAATTGAGTGCTGACATATATATATATATAGCTATATAGATCGCTTTGTGTCACTATCTATGTACCCGCACCTAGCTCACCTACTTCCAGCACACAGCCTGTCGACATGCATAGGATGATTTACCATAGTCCCAATTCATGCTATTCGGCAGGTTTGCCTATAGGTACTCATAGAGGAACACAAAACCCGTCCCTCGTGTTACACACGCAGCCTAATCTCCTCCTGTCACACTGCGCATCACTCGAACAGCTTCTATTTTCACAATAGTCCCGACCAAAAATCTCATTGCGTGCGTGGATTTGATCAACTAATATAGTATCAAGAAGGTCAGCAACAAACTCTTACGATGTGTTGAACTTGAACCTCTGCTTTACATACCTGGTGTAATCCCACTTCCATCAACAGCCATGGGGGCAATCTTAGGAATCGTACCCGCAGTGACAGTCAAGAACATGCCAACCATGGTGAGGAAGAACATGTAGCTATAGATGGCTGCGGGGAATGGAAAGGCGGTAAACTTCATGATGCCGGTGATCGGTGTTGGGAGACGAGTGATGGGTTTGTCGGTAGTTATGGGTGGGTTGGTTGAGATGAGCTGGGGAGGGTAGGAACTGAATTGTTGGTTGATGGAGGAAGGAGTCAGACTACGGAAGGGCGAAGGGTACTTATATATACTTCAATGTCTGCGCCGCCTGACCAGATAAGCACCCTGCCTAGAGATACCTGCGATCATTCCACTGACATGGCGGCGACTCGAAACGCCCCTTTGTACAGTATGTATATGCATGCCAACAGCAATGCTCTAGACAGGGCTCGGATATTTTTCACATTTTTCATATTCCTGCGTGGACCTGTACTTGAAACCAAGTACTGTTCGCAATATTACGTGCGCACTTTAGCATACTGCATTTCCTTATGTTGCACTATCGGCCCCCGACCAGGAACAAATACGTATATACCCGACCTGGGGTCGCATGGAAATAGCGAAGTGAAGTTATGTACGGAGTAGAGTGGGGGTTAATGGGGGTTCTGGCTATTCTTAGAAGGGGCTCCCTATTCCTGGTAGTACAGCGACGAGCGGTGGCAGATGAAATCGAGCAACACGTGTAACCCCAACGACTTTGCATTCCTTACCCAATGGGAATTATGTACGCATTGACACACAATTGCAAGGGGTAGAGTTGGGAAGGTATAGGACTTTCTGGCCTTATTGTAATCGCTCTCACACTATTGAATCTTGAGTCGTTCCCTCCCATGCTTTTTTTTTTTAAATTAAAAGAACGTAATACTCGCATCCAACCCCGTAGGGCGGTTATGACGACTCGGAGCCATCCAGAACCTCGGGTGAATTGAAGGAAGATGCCGAGATTGCCTGGGCGACGCTCAAGGTGGTGACGGATCCCTGCACTCCATTTCATCACAGCAGTGGAAAATCAGAGGCAGCTTGAATAGGAAACACACAAACAATGTGGGAGGGCTCACGATAGTTATTTCGAGTGCATATTCGTGTCTGTACCTGCTCCATATATTTGAATGACACAATACCACCGTCTGCGCTCCAGGACTTCATACATTCTACTACCTCAACCACATCCTCCCACAAGCGATTCCGCCTGTCAGTTACCATCACTCCTGTGCTGCTGAATACACGGTCGACTTCAGCACTCATTGCTGGTATTGCCAAAAGGTCGAGAACCATGCGGGATAGCTGTGGATAGCCTTTTTGGTGCTGAATCCGCCACAACCGAGGGTTGTCGATCTCGTTTGTTGTAGAGGATATGAAGTCTTCAAGCTCATCCTTTTCACGGGATCGAGGTGCTCGTTTCATTTTCCATGTACTGATCGTTGATTCCGAGATTGTAGATATCTTCCCGCTTGCTAAGCCAGTGTCAGGTTCCACAGTACGTAATATCAGCCCCTTGTTTGTATATTTAAATTAAATATTAACTCAGTAAAGAATTCGACAAGTATAGAATGTTAGAGAAGAACTTACCGACTCTCCCATAAATTCTTAACCTTAGCTCGTGCATCTTCAATCCACTCAGGATGTTCTGCCCAACTAATATCAAAATAATCAAACTTCATACTAGGACGCAGTGCAACAGCAGCATATAATACTGTGTTTGACTCTAGTACTTGTTGAGCTTGGTCCAAGCGAGTTCAATAGAGGAAACAAGATGTGCAGAACTGCACTGTATAAGGATTTGGCGGATTCAAGGTGCTCGAGCAGGAAATCCATGGTAGGTAAGAGATCATAAAGGGCACCATTTCCACGATGACCTTCCAATTCCAATGTGCATAGGTTCCAAAATAGTTACCATATCTTGAAGTTCCTTCCAATGATCCTGATCCAATCAATCCCGAATATGATGTGCAGTAAATACTTCAGAGCCATTCCTTAGTTGCAAAAAATGCTTCATATCCTTCAAGTCGCTATTCCAACGAGTAAAGTTAGCTGCAATAGGCTGAAAAGCAGTTTCTTCAGCAGAGGCTTCTTGAACCAAACGTGCAAACTCTTCATGTCGTTGGGGTGTCCAGCAAATATAGGTGATGATATTTCGAAGCCATCCATAAGGTCCTCTTGTTCTCCCCTGCAATAGGTCTTCCACCTCCTCCTTATTATACCCACATACACTTTCAATATCTTTGCCATACAAAAAAGCCTTGAAACAAGATTGATAATATGACCAATACAGCGTAAACGATGCTCAAGAGGATCAATGAAATACCTTGCTCTTGCAAACGTTTGCACAAAAATTGCAAAGCGGTATCATTGTTAGACGCATTATCCAAAGTAAAATAGCCAACCTTTTTACTTAAGCCAAACTCTTGCAAAACAGAAAAAATAACATGTCCCTGATTTTCTCCTGTATGAGCACCATGCAATCGTCGCAATCCTAATAGTGCTTTACATGCTTCTCCTTCTGAGTTAATCCAATGTCCAACAATACCTCAATGCTAAATGATTTCTAGACGTCTACATATCAAAGCTGAAATGAACAATAGGAATATCATTCAAAAGCCTAATCAGACTGTGACATTGGATATTAAACATTTGCATAGTCCAAGAGCGAACAGTATTACCAGAGCGTGGAAAAAACTGAGGTATAGAGGTCTATGAAGCACTAACAGCTGCTAAATATGATAATAGGAGACGGAAACTTGACTCTTCAACTTGACGAGAGCTAATATGACACTCAACCATCCATTGAACTAGAAGCTGCTTGAAAACATCCAAATTAAATTGAATTTTTGGGCTGGTATTTTCAAATGCTTGTATAATACTAGCACCAGCTGCCGGATCAAGGGGACCATGTACTGTCATTCGATGAGATCTGAGATGGTCAATTGGATGTTTAGTTGAACCTTCCATATACCGTTTGGGATTGTTCCGACATAGATTGCACTGCCAGTATTTCTTACCCCCTGCTGAGACGGATACTCCATGCTGCCAGATCCAACATCCGCCATATGCTACTACCTGAGGTTACCGAGTCTTCATCTGGTGTAGTTGTATCAACTTGGCCTGATTATTGACTTGACGGAATTGTAATACTATCAAAATCAAAACTTCCAGCGAACTGAGCTGAACACAGTTGGGATAAGTTGCTTATGTTGCTTCTTCCTCATATAGCGCATCCGGAATTGAGAGCTCGGCACAATCAAATGGGTTCATTGTTATTGTCATCACTATATTAATCATGGTCAGCTTAATATTACCAAACTCCGACAGACCACATACCTTTAACCAAGTTGCGCTGCTTATTTCCTACCTAAGTCCAGTCGAACCTCTATAAACGCATAACCTCTCTAATAGCGTCGGATCTTCCGGCCCCGACGCTAGGCTAATATAGAGGTTTGACTGTAGTCTGATTAGCCTAGAGCGGCCCAAATAACCTGGGGCTGGCCCAGGCCGGTCCAGGCTTCAGGGGCCATGGCCCAGGCCGCCCCAGGCGGTTTCAGACCCACACGGGCCCCGGCCTGGCCCGTTGAGAATACTGCTAGTAGCGGCGGCGAGATATGTTCTGGATTTGCCCTGCTCACATAGGATTCACGCGATTTCTACTAAGAATCATCGGGTATACCAATACCTATCAAACGTACAGGGTATTACATTCAACAGGCAAAACAAGGTTAGGCAAAAACCCACAGCCAATACAGCCCGAAACATCCGAAACATCTGAATCAGAGGATGGACGTACACCTGACGATAACATGTCGGCACAAGTACCAATTCCCGTGACCCTAATGCCAGACCCCGAACTTCCAACATCCGAGCTTCCAGTATCTGAAGATCAGGACTCAGAGATAGATACTCCTGTTCCAGAAAAAGGAAAAGGGAAAAAGAAAGACGCAGCATACTGGGACGAGACTCTAGGAAAAAGGGGGAAATCCACTAGGGAACGGAAGCGCCAAGTGTTAGCTGTGGGAACAGACTCAGAGATGAGCAGGCCCGAAATTCGCTACAAGCAGCTGAATGGGCCAAAGCTCGAAAAGGGGAAAGGGAGCAATTTGTGAGATACGTAGTATTTACCAAAATCAAGAAATCGGATATCCCAGATGGCACCAAGATCATCGATACCCAATAGGTCTATACGATTAAAAGAAAACCTGACGGGGCTATATTAAAATACAAAGCCCGGAAGATAGGGAGGGGTTTCTCCCAAGAGGCCGGAAAATTATACGATTCCGACCAAACCTTCGCCTAGATGATGCGGCCCGAGACACTCAAGATGCTCCTGACCATAGCCTTGCACCATGGCTGAAAAGTTCGTAGTGGGATATAGTCGTGGCCTATTTACAAGCCCCCCTACACCACCAAATCTATGTAAGCGACGTCAATGAGAATGGAGACAATATTGAGAAGTGTTATTGAGGACGACACAGAGTTGCGATGGATACGTGGGGTAGGATGTGAGAGAGGCAAGGTCGAAGTGAGACAGTTGGTTGAGGAAGAAGTGGAGGAGTGGTCAGATGGGAGCAGAGCCAACGGAAGAGCTGCAGGAGCCACGCGGACGAGGGGTTTGTATCTGGGAGAGTGGGCAACGGTGGCGGATGCGGAAGGGGTAGGGGTGCTTCTAGCGTGGGAGGATTACGACAGAGTAGCTCTCGACAGCCAAGGCGTGGTACAGCGAATATGGAACCTGCGATATGATCAGCCACGGTCATGGATAGAGGAGAGGCTAGTGGAGCAGATGCGGGAACGCCCCAGGACGTTAATGTGGGTCAGGGGCACAAGGGAGTAAGGGGTAATGAAGAAGCGGATATGCGAGCGGGTACGGAGGTTGAAATGGGATGGCGGTTGCAGAAGACGGTGATTGCCACACCGGCGGGTATAAAACAAGAATTCCAAATATACCCGAAGGCGCCGGCACATCTGAAATGGTCCCCGATGGCAGTGGAAGGACTGGTGTATATGGTTACTGACAAAGAACCCCAACGACAGTGGCTGTGGGAGATTGGTAAATCAGATGAACAGTGGTGCGTGTGTGACGGATGAACGCCGCAGAACGCAGCACATCTGTTAGGGTGCCCGTGGGTTGGGGATGGTAAAGGACGGACGAGCGAGATGATCTGGGAGAACGAGAAGTGGTGCGAGGCAGTGGCGGAGTTTGTTATGTAGATGTACATCGAAGGGGGGGGGGAGGGACTGGCCCGTGTGGAAGAGAGAGGCCACCCGGTATTTCCGGGAGCTGCAGTCCATCGCCATATTCTAGATAGGATAAATGCGATTAATGATTAATTGATAATAAAAAAAATGAGAATGGAGAAACAGAATACTGGTTACTCCATAAGGCGCTATACGGCCTAAAGCAAGCTGGCTACGAATGGTTCAAAACTGTTCTCGGTCCTAGGCTCTTATCTACCTACGCGCTAAAATAATTATGTTCAAAACCTTGCAGGAAATCCTGAAAATGGAGGTTTAAAGCAATAGGGACGAAGGGACCTATATGGGAACTGAGATTATTATCGGCACGCATGTCGATGATCTCCTTGCCATAGGATCAAGCGAGGAGGCCTTGGACAAAGTGGAACGGGCCATAGAAGACCATGTAAAACTCGACAAAAAGGGGCAGCCCGTCCAGATGTTGGGTATGGAGTTAAAATGGGAAAAAGAGTCCATCATACTAACCCGAACTCGTCTCATAGAAACCACGTACAACCAGCATTTGTCAACTCGCTCCCTTCAAACGCCGAGTTGTTCGAGCACATCAAAACTCCCGGCGACGAGAGATGCCCGAAACCAACGTGTCAAGCGATAGTAGGGAGCCTACTGTTCATCTCAAGGATTACTCGCCCCGAAATCGCAATACAAGTCACCCTACTGGGGCGAGTTGCAGACAGCCCGCCCACTGCGAATTTACGAGCCGTGCACAAAGTTTTGGAGTATTTAAACTCCGGCAGACATGAAGGAATTACTTTCGAATATAGTCCTGGAGGATAACACCGATGCCTCATGGGAAGACCGGGATCCCGGTCACAAACTGGGGTGCTAATACTGGGACAACAACCAATAAGATGGTACTCTCGGCAACAGGACATAGTCAGCACATCACGGAGGGCGATACTAATGTCACCAATGCTATAGCTACAGACCCACTTCCGCCTGTCCGGGTTTAAGAATGAAGCAATTAATATTGAACATGCTATAGATACGCTAGTAGCACTGATCCCCAAGGATGACAGTGAAGAGGGAGATTTATGGTGCTACCACGTCCGGTCTTTAATGTATCTGAGTACAAATACATACAGTTTCGGTTTCAGTGCACCTAAAGAGCTCTAAGATGGAGCAACAAGGTGTCGAGAGCATATTTTCGCAGCATCACGACCAGCATCCAATGCAGCGTCACAAACCCACTTGCCTCCAACATATACTGGGGTAGCCACAATGACACTTCCGGAGATGCCAAAGGAACCAAGAACGCACTCCCAGCATGGACATATGCAGAGGAAGCTACGATGACACTCCCCTCAACAGCCTTAGCCCCTCCGCAACCACCCCCAACACATTCAAGGGAACGAAACACTGCTAATGGTAAGGGAAAGGAACAAGAGTCAAACATCCACCTTGACCACCAGGCATTAATTCACGGAAGGCCCCAACAAATCCCCCCCCACCTCCGGCATTCCCCAAACCTCAACAAGCTCTAAAACTCAGAGCCCAGCAACCACTACCTCCGGCAATGATGCAAACACGAGTCACAGTCCTGCATGCAGCTCCAACCAAATACAAGCCCGGTCAAAAGCGCCTCTGGACCCAGGAAAATAACAAAGGGAGCGTTTCAACTCCGGGAATACGCTGGCTATTACAAGGACATAGGAGAGCCGGAAACCTAGCATCATTACTAGTCGTCTACCTGAAGGGAAGCGTCAACATTAACCAAGGAGTCCGCACCACACAGCATGACTAAGATAGATGAGGAAGGGGTTATCAGTTTCCACTGGAGTACTAAATCCTGAGGGATTCATGCCAAAGATGCCGTCAGACTTTCTCCTCCAATAACAAACTACACAAGCATCTTAAGACCGAAGCTCATGAATGTTGAGGTTAGGGGGATAGTTGGTTCTAAAACTGGGGAGATCGTTATCGTTCTATTATATAATTCTCTTAGTTCTTCTCTTTATTTTTCTTCTCGTTTTTCTTTCCCAAAACCGGGGGAAGCATTGGAGTCTACAATTGGGGGAAGGAGAGTGCATCTTGTACACGATGAAGCCCGACGAGTAGGGGGAAGTCGTGCTCTTCCGGCCTACCGTAGTTAGTCAACAAGACAGTAGTTAGTTAGCTAGATAGCCTTTTAGAGATAGATTTCCACCTGAGCAGCTTATTGTTTCCTTGTCTTCCACTAGAGCTTTTGTTTCCTGCAAGAAATACTCTCGCCCTCACGTGATATAAGCCGAAGTGCCTAATGAGGATAGCGATGGACACTATTGTGGTTTTCCTAATGGATATAGATATGGTAAATACCTGAATGATATAAGGTCGATGTTTTTTCGCATATAATTGGAATTTTCCTTCGTCGGTATCAGCAAGAACAGTTCTTTCTACAAAACTCAACTTCGGTGTTAGAACTTCAGGATACCGTCCCTCATAGCTCTGTTTCTTACATTTCCTACGTGAGCATTGTTGTGCTTGTGTTTTCCACTCGTACTGTGTTTGCGTTAATTTCCCGACTGGTGCGAGGAGTCCGTTTTTCCTACCTGGGCATTGTAATTTGTCCAGAGAGCTTTTGATCGCGGGGCTACGTAATGAGTTTTTAAATAAAAAAAAAAAAAAAAACTCGCGGGGCTATAGAGCCTATTCCTCTCTCTCGGCGCGGGACAAGGCGATTAACGGACCTTGCTCTCTGAACCCTGCCGGGATTCTGGCAGGCGTACCTAGGTGCCATGTGCCCACGACGGGAACGAATGTAACGTAATGAGTTTTAGAAAAAAAAAGAAAGAATATCTACCGCCCTGTGAAAGACTGCGGGATAGCGAGGAGAAATCTACATCTTGTGTGGGGAGGGAATATTAGGCCATCCTATATGTCTGCTGGTTCGTGGATTATTTTGGAACGGAAGACCGAAGGTATATTAATTGTAGACAGTATATGTTAAGGTTTGGTCTTTCGGCCGCATCTGCCCTTACGAGAATGACACTGTTTTCAAGTCGAACCAGTACACCAATCCCATCTGCTCAAGTACACACAATCAGCTCCAGGTATATTCCATCGCGCACCCATAAGATATCATGCTACCTCAGCCTCCTCTCACGATCAAAGTTGCTAACTAACATTACATAATGTTTGCTCAATAAAGGACGTCCCATTGCACCCTGGCGAGATTCCCCCACTTGTAATTAATATTGATATACACGCTTCAGCAACGACCCCCAACTCAAAGCTCTTCTTCAATATCTGGTGCTACCCAGGCCACTTGGGCTTCTAAGTGTGAAGGCGAAGAGCCCGATGACGATCCTGACCCACTCAGTGCCATCGCCACGTCATTCCAAAAATTTCCTCTTGCCTGTGTAAGAACCGATTGGTCTGTAATTTCCGTAAAACAACTTGTCAAAAAACAAGTGTGAGACTGGGCAACCTGCGCCATATTGCCCTGTGAATCTAAAACGGCAGGGTTCCAGGTGTAGTACTTATCATTCGAGGGCCAACGGAGCTCGTCTGGGTCTCCCGTGATCGCATGAGATACAAAGTATTGTTGGTAGCGCGGGGCAAAGGCCTTCACGAACCTCACAATGAATGGGATTTCAAGTTTAGGGAAACGCATGAATTTGAGGAACGCCTTGAGATCGTAATCACTATGATAAAATGTTGTTATTAGATCTCTGGCGTGTTTCGAGAACATGGCTGATGGCCACGCATATTCTGTGATATATACCTTGCCGGTTGATTTGTATGCGTTGAAGAGCTGGAGAATGTTGCCTGTGAAAAAGGCGTCCCGGGCAACGTCAATGAGGCGTTGCCGTTGGCCATTCAACCCGTAGCCGGAGTATAATGGGCTTTTTTCGATTTCTGCTGCAATTGAAGGTGGGAATATGGACTCAATAAAATTATTGAAATCGGCTTCAGTTTTGATGTTCTGAGGAACGAAACCATCTGACTCGTGAACAACATGGGACAAGATCATAGATTCAATACCCCGCCAATAGTTTCCTATAGTTGAGCATCACAAAATATCAGAATATATCACGCAAGAAGTGAAAGAGGTATAGATGCCGGGCTAGCATACCCTTCTGAAATGACACTGGTGGCATGTCCTTGAGCAGTATCCCATCCACTGCTGGGCCGAATGGCATCTTTCCTGCGCAAGCATTAGGAATAGCAATGTTTTTGTTTGCAGTTGTTAATGACTCCACAGAGGCAGCTCTCAGACACGCGATGTCATGATTGGGGCAACCCGATTGCTCCGCAAAAGCTTGATACGTGTCATTCAAAACACCAGTACGATCCCAAGCCCAATAGTATGCTGCACTTTGGAGAATCGCCTTTTGAAATAATGGATCCGTCTGACCATTATTCACGACCAGGTGGTGCAGAATCGAACTTCCACCCGCAGACTCTCCCCAGGCGCTCACCTGTGTCTTGTCACCTCCAACGAGGTGAATATTCTGCTGAACCCACTGGAGGAGTAATTGCTGATCTGTCAATCCCGCATTTGGAACCCCATTGGATTCCATATAGCTCCCCGCAAGCCACCCAAAACCTCCAAGTCGATAATTTCCAACAACGAATATCATCTCTTTTTTCATTTCCTCGGCCATTTGAAGAAAGGGTGCACCCCCATATAGCATCCCGTCGGAACCGGGGACGCTTTTTGAGCCAAACAGGAAGGCACCACCATAAAACCACACCACCACAGGGAGATTCCCCGGCGATCCGCTGAGAGCCGACTTTGGAACATAAAGGTCAAGAAAAAGACAGTCTTCGTTCTGGTTAGGATCACCCTTGTAATACACAGTCCCAGGACCAAGCCCCAGGTATACTGGTGACGACGATTTACATGTCTCGTTTAAGTCCGTCGGGTTGATGGCTATACAGCTGGGGCCATAGGTGTTGTCTTGAATTTCATCAGGGTTGCTAATCGGGGCAGGTGTGACCGATCTTGCAAATCGCAGGTCCCCAACCGGGGCTTGACCAAACCGAATATTTTGAAACGTATAAAACTGTGTAGTCAAGACAACCAACAGATGGGATTAGTCATCGTTCATGTATTGTATGGAACGCAGGGCACAAACATTATTATCTGCGTTGTATGAGTTTGCTTTCCAAGTCCCCCATGGGAGAGTAATGGAAGGGCAGGGTTCTGGGCAGTCCTGGCTCCAAACTGGCAATGTGTATAGTAAGAGCCAGAGTGGAATTATATGCAGAAGGAGTGCCCGATACTGCGCATGCTGTATACGTATGTGCATCTCGGTCAGTTGATGTCTGGAGCTAGCGGGGATTCCTATAGCTATGACTGTTCTTGTTGTCAGAATCCTTCAAGATAGGTTGGTATATGACCTCGGACAGTGAGGGATAGATCTAGATGCGGTAGAGCACACCCTGTGGAAGAGGCCTGTGGATGATCAGGCAAGAACAAGAGGCCAAAGGTGCGAGACGATCGCTATTTATCCGTGAGGGTATTTATCCATGAGAGTACCTAAAGTGTTATGTGCCATATATATGTACTGCTCTCCATTCTAGTCGGGCTCGAGCTCAGTGGGGCGGTTGCAAGCCCCTTCTTTTTACCAAAACATCCATTAGCCGAATGGAGCTCGAGGGGCTATGGGGAGAGCCACATTCCGGATCCCCGCTTTTTTCGAATGTTTGTATTGTCGCATACAGCCAAATAGTCTGGTTGGCAGTACAAGCCCGCCCCTAGGTGACTACCGGTACCTATTCGGATATGGCGTCTATCTACTCATGTGAGCACTGATAGAGCACTCCGAGTAGACTACCAGTATGTGGCGCTCCTGCACCTTTTTGGGGGGCTATTTTAACAAAACGTCTGTGCTCGTACCCAGAAGTAGGTGTACATAGTAGCTGCGGTGTGCAACGACTACTCTACAACCTGTGGTGCCTGTATCATAGGTACCGTAGAGACTCAACTTATTCGGTAGTGCTCTCACATACATATGCAGTATCCCAAGTGTGTTGAGCTTAACTAAGAAACTTTACCAGAAGGAGTGCAATCTGACTTTCCAATAGGTTTAGATCTGGGGATCAAGGCTTGAGCGTACAGAAGCCACCCGAGTTTGCCATACAAAATATATGCGCACACCACAGATCTAGATGTGATAGCGCTACCGAATATCCGTAACTTGAGTCTATACGGTACTAGTATCCCTTACTTCAAAAAAAAAAAAAAAAAGCTAGGTTGTGTGTAGTCTGTTGGTACAAGCCCCTCGCTAGGGTTGTGTGACCTGACCCAGGCATTGCAACGAACCAGGGGTATAAGTGAAGATTGATTTATAGGTACTGTAGTTGGTGTGCTAACTAAAACAAGTAAAGCAAAAGTTGGAGCACTTGCGCTTACTGTACCTACCACGTGCACTTCTCAAGTACTACCATAAAAGGAAATAAGAAAATGCTGGCTTGGCAGCCAACCTTTTTTTTTTTTTTTTTTCAGCCAACCATTAGGCATCTAAGCTTCCTCGATGCACCCACCTGATTTTGTTACATATAAGCCCATATACCACCCAGACTCAAACGTATAAATGCTCAAGATGCATACACTTCTACTTTAGTAGCTTCAGTCGTACTAGTTTCTCCTTATGATGCTTCGGACGATATTCCCCGAGTTACGGGATCAATAAGATGATTTTTAACTAATCATTAATAGCATTGAGCCTAGGTAGACTAAACACCGATTGGGATCGATTGGGCTTTCCGAGTCCTTGGAGGCCATCGGTTAAAGAGTTTAAGGTGAAAATCGGTGGTGATTGGAGATAGTTACAACTTTGAAACCCCCACCCACATGTGGTTTCCAAAGGGTCGAGCCATAGGGTTTTATGCAAATTGGTGGATAATGGTAACGCTTGAATGAGAAGACTATGTATACGATGCAGGTACGGTGCAAGACTGCGTAAAGAGGCACCCGTCAAGACCACCTGCTCTAACTTTCCTTCAATTGCGGCCTATGCCAGGTATGCAAGTACCATAGCTACATGCACCGTACAAAATGGACAATATGCAGCGGTATGGTTTTTTTCTGATAGATATATGGCGTCCCACGACAATTCTAAACTTATATTCGGTATATTTACTGGCATTCTATGCTGAACTGTGTGGCGGGAATGTACCCTGCCTATAAGTGAATCGGACATAGACCGGATACAAGACAGGGTCGAGTTTATATGCTTAAAGATGGCCCCAATTTGAATTTAGGAGCGCTCGCAATACATACCCGGATGGGTTACACTCCAAAGAGCCTGAGTGATACCATGACGGAAGAGTTTGATCAAAGAAGTAAATGAATGCGCATGTCATACACCCAATACGGCGGCGACGCCACCTAGAACAGTACTTCGTAAAAGGTTCGGGTGATGCTGTGTCGCCTGCAAGATGTTCGGATGATGCTGTGTCGCCTGCAAGTGCAGCATGAGATAGCGTGGATGGGATGTAGAAAATGTGGGATACCATAATAAAGGGTACGGTGTTATTTGCTACATAAATACTTTTTGATCCCCCTCAAACATCTTGTATCTTTGCCTCCATTACCTTCGCTTTTTCTGTCACTCGTTCTTGAGTCGACCCCGACTGAACTAAATTGTCCCAGCTTGTGTAAATTGTGCCTTAATCCTAGCCATAAACACCAGAATGCATGTTCTTCGGTTCGCCGTCACTAGCACCACCCTTCTATGCATGGGAGTGGGAGTCATTGCACATCCGCTAGACTCCAGTCCTTTCCAGGCGCTCGTCCGGAGAATTGAAAGTCCAGACGAAACCTGCGGATTGACTGGAGCAGGAAACAACCATGGTTATACCTGTGGAACAAGTACTTCTGGCCCCTGTTGCTCTCAAAATGTAAGTCGCTATGCGGAGAATACGTTCTCGGAGTTTATTTTCTGACCTATTATACAACCAGGGTTGGTGCGGCTCAGATATAAACTACTGTGGGACGGGGTGCCAATCAGCATATGGGGTAAGGCAATGGATATCAAAACACATAGATTAAGTAGCTTGCTGATACACAGGATCTTATACAGAGCTGTACAGGAGGAACGCAACCCCCTGTGGGTGACGGTACTTGTGGGCCCCAAAATGGGAATAAGATTTGTAGTAGTGGCAAATGCTGTAGTTTTGCTGGATATTGTGTAAACATAATCTCCTGGTTCAAATCTCAATGTATGCTGACTTCATTCAGGGTACCACCGAAGCATATTGCATCTCCCCAGGCTGCCAGTTAGGCTTTGGTGTGTGTGATTCTAGGTATGTTTCCATTCTGCATGTTGTAGGGAGAAGACGCATGCTAATCCTCTCATAGTAAAACTCCGGTTGGTGATAGCACACTGAATGCTTCAAGGGCATTTCTTGGAAGCGTGCCCTATGGGACGGATATTTATGACTGTAATCAGCCCGGAACAGTTGCGTTGACATATGATGATGGTCCATTCACGTATATTTACAAGGTACCAAGTTTGAAGAACCAATGCTCACGCTCGTAGATATACCATGGACCTCCTTGACATCCTCAAGGCCCACAATGCAGTTGCAACGTTTTTTGTCACGGGGGTCAACCTTGGTAAAGGTAAGCTCTAAACTTTTGGGGTTCTAGGTTTATGCAAAATTGACAACCTTGGGACTCCTAGGAATGATTGACGATCCAGCACTGCCTTGGGCAGCAATGATCAGGAGGATGATTGCAGATGGCCACCAGATTGCATCCCACTCTTGGTCACATCCTGACCTATCGTTGCTCAATGAAGCTGATCGCAGAGCTGAGATGGTAAGAATTCCTTTATATATGAAGGTAACCCGAGCGAGTAATAATGGTTACAGGTTAAAAATGAGATGGCATTGCGAAATATCATCGGGAAGTGGCCAACCTACATGAGGCCTCCGTACTCATCTTGCAATGCGGCTTGTATGGCTACCATGCATGACTTAGGGTACTCGCTTCTCCCTCGCTCCACCATCTACATGAACACAATCTAATGCTCCTTTAATTCAGATATCATGTCTGTTATTTCGACCTGGACACCGAAGATTACCTCCATGCTACTCCAGCAACGAATTATATCTCCCAGCAAATAGTACATAATAAACTCGCCACTAGCGAGGACAACTGGCTGTCGATTATGCATGACATCCATCAACAGACCGTATATAATCTCACAGATTACTTCCTCCATGAAATTGCGGTAAAGGGTTTTAGAACTGTAACTATAGGGCAGTGCCTTGGTGATCCAGAGGCGAATTGGTATAGAAGTACGTAATCCCTAGTGTTTGAATTCTGGGGTGGCGCTGGTGGTGTATATATGCAACAGCTAGCATGCATGTTGGAAAGATACTGCACTACCGCGTTTGCCTGGCGATTGTTGAGAGAACGGTGCTGATTCAAGAGTTGTGTTGCATGAAGGTGTGGAGGCACCAAAAAGCTCTACAGTGTCTACAACAACCTCTACAACACCTACTAGTGCCCCAGTCACTACCACAACCTCGACTACCACAACCGTGCAACCTCCCCCAGTCACGGTGACTACGACAACCACCACTTTAGCCACCACTGTAGCTACTACTTTACCCATAAGCACCACTTTACCCATAACCACCACTTTACCCATAACCACCACATCTGTAATCACTACTACACCTATACCTACCACAACAACCACCACCACCACCACCACCACCACCACCACCACCACCACCAAAAGAACCACCACCAAAAGAAGACCTGGCAGAGTGCCTCGCGTATTCAACTAATGCATGTAATAGTCTCATGAAGTATTGTCGGAGTGGCAGCTGTCCGTCGAAGTCGACGACATGTACGAAGGCATGGTGCAGGCGAGATAGAAGGTAATAAAAATGTGGAGGAGGGTAGGGCTGAAGGGGGTATGGGCTAGCGGGATGGGAAATAGTTGTGAAGGAGTGTTCTCGAGAGGGGATTATTCTGATAAGGCGTGTATATGTTTGTGTCAGGGCTTTTTGTAATAGATAATAATCATGATGCTTGTTTATCGTAGTTTAAGATTAGACATGTACTTTTGCTTTGAGAAAACCCACTGAGACAAACCCGCTTAGTAGAATATGACTAGGAAGGGAGTGGTACCTATTTCTCATGTACCGTAGATACCGGTAGACATGTTCTACTAAGCGAGTGGTGTCTCACAGTTAAGCGAGTGGTATTTCAAACCATTTTGGGCTTTCGAGTGTCACTTTTATCCTAGTAGTATTTCTTTTTTTGAGTCTATACGCCTTTCTCCCGAAGGGAGCCCTCGGCTATCCTAGTAAGTATGCTGGCCTCTTCCGAGGAGCTATACGCCCATGATTATGGTAACCTATGTTCAACCTAGCATCATGGAATATCCAGCCCAGTGTCTAACATAGCGTGTCATATAGTGAGTGACTAACACGTGGCACGGCGTACCGCCTTCCTACGTTTACCTACCATATAGCCTAGTAGCCCTCCCAGTTAAGTGTTATCATGGCTATAACGAGAGAGGGGACAGTAATAAAACAGTAATAATTAGCGAACTTATGCTAGGGGCGAGCAAGTGATTAGACGAATATTTATCGGACACGGTGAATTAATTAATCACTTGCTCGGGCCTAATGAGGTAGAACGATATATCAAAGGCTCAAAATAACAGAATCATATTTCTACCAAGTCAATAACTTCAGAACGTACTTCCTGTACCTTTCTGTATGTGGCGCATGGCGTTTCTTTACGAACTTTACGGGCCATGTTCCTACGTTACATGACATTGCTTCACTGCTGGGGCATGAGTAGGTACTCATGTCGCCGAAAAGTACCCATGCACGTGATCGACGTACTTTTCGGCTGCATGAGTAGGTACCTATATGTAGGTACAGCATGCATGATCTCCGATCATTGAGGTGCGTCAGGTGCGTCACAGCTAATAGTTTTGCAATAGTTGTCTTCCTGACGATTTGTAGTAGGTAGTTGGCTCCTGACGCACCTGACGCCGACATGAGGAGACAAAATTTTTTTGGCTGATGAACCCCTACGATGGTACCACAAAGAGCCACTCTATATAGTCTCATGGTCAAAGGGAAGGTCGGGGCAATTGGTGGCGTGGATGGAAGAGAATTGGTACGCAGGAAGCAGATGTAAGGGATCAAGTGTTTAAGAATGATAGACGTGTCATGGTGAAGAGAATTTGCGATAAGGCAACCAATATGAGAAGGCAATGGAGGGACACGCGACACAAGGGTATTAGGGAGGGTCAGAATGAGCTGTCCATTAATGAAGCATTGCAGAAGAAATGTGCATTCTTTTGGCTGCTGGATGCATGCAATATGGGGAAGTCGTCCCAATGTTATGGCCGTCAATACAGCCAGCAATAACTTGTGCACTACCTTCTGGGCATTGTGATATGGATGATGTTGATGATTCAGCCACTACATTGTCTACCTAGTTGTATGCCAAGCCCCTGAAAATGCTTGTGTACCGTAACCGATGTCAGTCAACAATCTCCTGCCTCTTCTGGTTAGTAAGCCCCCTGCACGTGTAGCGCCACGTTCTGTACGCTCTAGATCTGAGACCCCGATTATGTACAGTATATACAGTTGGGTTGTAAAGTGACAGACTGTCACCAGGTACGCCTGTCCGATCACTTTACAACCCGAGGGCAAATATATCGGAAAGCGGGGTAGTTCAAGCCACCCACTACATTATGTGGATTGTATGCCGGCGTGCCGCTCAGCCGTATACGAACATTAAGCCACTTGAGAAAGGGCCAGCATACTTCTGCACTCAAAGCGATACCCAGAGCCCTAAATGGGAAGGGTATTGGAGCTCCTAGGGCCATTCGTGAGTCTTGATTCTCTGGAGGAGGGGGTTGGGAGGAGGATAATGGGGTAAGGAGGGTATATCTTTTTTTTCAGGTGAGCTGATTCAAGTCGAACTCTTGGGATTGCTCATTTGGGAGGTTAGTCTCTGTACCTGAGTTGAGACCCGCCATTTTGCATGCTCTCCCTCCCAATACAACCTTGACATATATATAGATTCTAGGTACTTAAAGGGCTTCTAGTATAATACGCACACTCGTGCAATATTCGGCCTATAGGAGGTAGTTGGGGCGGGTTGTAAGTTTTTGGAGGGTTAATCCTTAAGTCGGGGCCGGGGCATATTGGGGTCTCTAGAGGCAATAGAGACCCTCTTTGAGTGTTGGCGATGCTCTAGAGCAGGGGCTTGATAGCGGGGTCATAGATGCGATATATTTGGTTAATACAATGGAAGTTCTCGAAATTATTCGTTTTACACATGTTAATGCCCTAGTAAAAATCTACCATTTTGCAGACTCCCACTTCAATACTCACTTGAGATGAATATGGGTGGTAGGTAAAGGCCTCCCCATGCTCATAGGCTCACCTACCTAGGATTTGGCCTATAGTGGGGAGTAGAGGGGCTTCGGGGAGGCCATATTGCAAGCCACGGGTATTGGGTATTAGCTTGAATTGGGCGGGATATGAGGGTAATCATGTAGTTTCCATATATCTCAATTTAGTTGGAATGGCCTCTCACCAAAAAGCGGCTAGTATCTTGACCCCCGGTTATCCAACGGTGCTCAGTCATCCTAGGGTAGCGGATGGTACAAGATAGCGAAGCAACATTTGGCGACTTGAAGGTCGTATTGTTTAGAGCAGAATCGCCTCGCTTGCTGTTTATTGCTAAGAAGACTTCGTACAAGGCATACCACAATGGATGACACTTATCGGTAAAGTAGGAGATGGTATTATCCGGCTAGCCAAAGTTATATTCAACTTCGTCAATACTTCAACGCTACTCTACTTTTCAGTTTCCACAATCCCGGAAAAAATCTGTCCATATTTTCATGGCGTCCCATCATTCAACTGACCCTACCGTTCATATTGAAGAATGGCAATCACTGACAGTCGTTGATCATAGGTGTGAATCGCCAGGGCCAGGGCCATTCCTTTTCACGAAGGGCATGCCTATTGTCATCAATCAAAATTTATACCCCTCGCTGGGTATTGTCAATTGCATTAAGGAGGCTATAGGAGTAGATGCTGTTATCGATGAATCTGCGAAAGTCTACTCAGTAGGTCACAATGTATGGATTGTTGATTCTCCGCCAAAGTGTCTGCTTGTTCAAATCCTGAATCCTAAATTTACGCCAATGCATATGAATGCAAGGTCTGCCAGAGGGAATACTGCCAATATTTCCTCCAAGTTCGGGGGGGCAAGTCCCCATCTCCAGCATGACTCCAAATCGACAGAAACGTATTTCATTTGGCGCCAGCAGGTACCATATTGTGCAGGGTTTGCTATAACAGATTACAGGTTCCAGGGAAGAACTCCCAGTGACCCAACCCCGGACCTTGAGTCACCTACCAAGATAGCAGGAGGCCGCCGTACATATACAGCGGTGTATGTAGCTCTTTCAAGATGCCAGTCGCTAAAGGGGTTACCATTTCTTCGAGCATTTCCGCAGGCAACATTTTTTACAAAGCCGGATGCATTGCCGCACTTAAGGGTGAGATGAGCAGGCTTGAGGAGTTGGGTCGAAACACCTCACTTGCCCATTAATCCCAACAGAAGGGCCGACAGTCTCGTGGATGATAGGATGAAATGTTCATCATACTTATAGTTTTGTAAATTACTCTGATCAATATCGTTTCAGGGTAATCCCCTTTCCGCATTAGTAACGCAGGTTGCGCTTGGCTTCCTGTTTAAGCCAACTTCCTTTTTTGTGCAAAGTGACTTCCCACTCACTACCTAGGTAGTCCTAGCTCCACTAGTCACGATAGGTTGGCATTATGCCACACAGATATAGTCTACTGTATTCCCCCATCATCTTGACTACGATATTCTCGTGCCCATACCGATTTATTTTTTTGATGGGTATGCTAAGATTGTATACAATTCCATATATGAGTGTGTTCGAGTCAGCTCTATTATACACAAATATGCTCTCGTGCCCAGGCAAATTTATGGGGTGTGTGTGTGTGTATATAAATCGGTCTGGGCACGAGAATCCCACAGTAGTTTATTTTACGAATTAATTTATTCTTTGGACTTATTTATTCAGGGGTACATGCTAAGTTCATTATACGACGAGTAGATATTTTGTATTTTGTATTTGGTACTGTTTTTTATGGTTCGAATCAATCTTTTGGGAAAATGGAAGATAATTATTATTTGGGGGTAGTTGAGTATGGTAGTTGGGGTTAGAGAGTGGGTTAGTTACGGGCATATTATTATATTGGTGAGTTTAGCTGGGAAAGAGTTATGGCTGGTTTGATTTGATAAATGATAGTGTTATGGTGTGTGAGTTATATGTTATTTGATGGAGGAGGTGATTATATATTTTAGATAGATGGGTCAGGATTCGGGTGTTGATTGACGGTGATAATTGTGAAAAGGTGAAAAGGCTTTAAAAAAGCCACACACAAGCAAACTGTATCAAATCTTCCATGCTCTCACAACTAGCAACCACGTCCCTCTTGACAATATCCATCAGGTGAACCAGCAATCTATTATCTAGCAACACCTAAAAGCAACGCCCCAACCCTCATGAAATAATAATAGCTACCATCATGTACTCGTATTCTGTATAATCCTAATCTCCGCCAGCAACTTGCTTTCCATCACATCCAACTTGCTTTGCAACACTGCCTCACTTGCCTGCACTGTCGTCTTTGAAGTACGCCTCCATCTTCACCTGCTGTTTTGTGTCATGCTCGAGTATTTTAAAGAAAGACTAGTCGTAGTTACATCAGTAAGAACTATACCAACACTATAGGGAGCGAAAAACATACCAAGAAGCACAGTAACCGATGATGTACTTATTCAAGCTGTCAAGGCAAGCAGTTTCTGCATGCAAGAGTATACTGCTGATAATTCGTGAGTTTATATCCAGGTCAGTGTATACATACTCCCTCTAGGGTGGTAACTCTCTCACCTATCACGTTTAAGCCAGTTACCTCGCCTGTTTGCTGCTCAGCAACACCACTCATACAGCTATGTGGCAAAAAAAAAGGTATAAAAGGCCGGAGCATGTAGCTCGCCTGATTCAGATCCAAGAATATCTTACCACGGATCGCGGTGGATATGTATGATCGCCTGGCCGTTCATTATGAATAACAATATCCCTTACCACTTTATTCATGCCAACTCATGCTGATATGGCCCAACCTTCTCCCTCAAATGCCTCTTCAACAAATGCTTATACCAAGCCGGCAAAAACAGTTCTCTGGCTTTGAGAAAGAGAGAGGGGTGAAATAATGCAGAAAAATATGTTGAGATTTTGACACATGTCCTTCCTGATGTCTGTCTCGAATTGAGTGAGACTTTGGCATTGATGATCCAATATTCATGCAGGACAACTCATCAGCCCATACCTCCAAACCCGCATGCCAATGGTTCAAAGACAATAGCTGTGTAGTTGCTAGCCACCTCCCTAATTGGAATATTTGGGCAGACATGAAGCGCCAACTTCATAAAAGGTTTCCGCATCTGATGAATATGCCTGGGGGGCCAGGGTAGTGAAGGAAACCCTAGCAGATGCGTTGCAAGAGGTTTGGAAAGATATTTCAGAGTCGCTACTAGAAGGCCTCTATAGCTCAATGCCTCGTTGTGTACAAAGTACTACGTATGTATCACTCGGTCGTAGGTTCGTTGCACTAGAGTTGAGCACGTACCTCCGATGCCCACCGAGCTTTTAGTGTCTTCCCCTCCGGCTACGTATCAGCGAAGGTGTAACTGATTCGATTGGACAAGCTCCGTAAAAGAAACTACTTACAATCGCTGCCGTCTCGGCCCCTATGCCAGACTGCACGTGCGCATTGCAAATGTGGTTTAGTTTGGTTAGTTTGGTTGTTGATCATGGAAGCGGGAGCGAAAAGGGCAGGGTCTCTTAGCCGAAGATAGCTTTAGCGCAGATAGCCTAGATCAGGCAGGGTCATAGCACTTCCACGACATGAAATAATACCCCTCGAGTTCCCTCTACATCTCACGTCTTCTTCATCTCTCATCTTCCTCACCTCTCATCATTACCCCTATTTATTCCAATTGCAATGTCATCACACCGTGGCCCCTCCACCCACCGTGGCCTTCTCACCCGCCAGACCTCCAACACCTCCGGCCCCTCCACCTCCAGCAACCCACGAACCCGCGGTCCCATGAGCTCCAGGTATGACTCCTATTGTGCAGACTGCCAGTGCGCATGCCCCTGCGCTTCAAGGAAGGAGGGATCTCGTGTTTTGAAAGTGTCGTCGGTGGTAATCAAAGAATGCCACTTTGCATGACTTCTGGGAGTTTTTGAGAACTTGGCTCACCAAGACAGCTTCACCGAAGCAGTCACGACATCGTTTTATCCTCATCGCCCAGTCAACCTACCCTACCGTTCCCGTCACAACTTCCACCCCCACCATCCACCACCACCATCCGAAGCCTCCACAGATGTGGACATAGAGATTCTGGAGGATGCCTCTCTATCACCTCCCAGCCACCAGAGTAAGTGATCTTGAACTACCTGAGGTGCTTGAGTGACTGACTGACCGATGTTAAGGGGCCGAAAATAGGGAAAACCAGCCACCCCCACTGGTAGCCCTGCGAGACCTCCCGGTCCCGATGCCCTCCCCTTCTCACCTGCAACGGGTAATTCCCTTGCTTCCCCACCCACCTCCCTTGCCTCCTGTCCCCTCCCCATCCCGACCCCTCCATATGCATCACCTTGCCTTACCCCCTCGTCTTGGCTCCCCCCCTCCTGTTGGCCCCTCCCGTCGGAGAAGGCACAACCTCAAACGACGGTTGAAGGAAAAACGGCGGCGACGTGTTGAGTGGCAGCGGGGCCGTGGAGAAGCGGGTGGAGGAGTGGTGGATAACCGGGGAGGGATAAATGTGATGGGGGGTACGAACATCTTTTTTGGGGGTGTAAACCTCTCTAATTGTAATATTAAGAAATAAAGTCGCATTTGCGTAGTTATGGCTGTTCTCGTGCCCAGACCGATTTATTTTTGTGTGGTAAGATGCCCAGACCGATTTATTTTTGTGTGGTAAGAACCCCTTAACATCACAAAAATAAATCGGTCTGGGCACGAGAACAGTTATGGCGTGCATATCTGCTATTTTGTAAAGGATGTTGTATATAATTGAACATTTATTACTTGAGAACACCAACCTCTCGTATGACCAGTGCAGTGCACGAGCGGTTTTGGATCTTTGTTACTGCTCGTGGGTTAGTGTAGCTGCAATGCATGTCTTGCACGTCTCACAACACCATGGGATATATATCATATCAAGGTGGTACGTGAGTAGGTAGTAGGTACGTATACCCGTAATTAATCATGCTCTACGGATAGGTACTATAATAGGAAGCATATTTCCAAGCCCACCCGCCTCAATCGTCTAGTGAAGGTATTGATATCAGGGTATTGAGTCTTGATAGTTTAAATTTGCCAGATTGAACACATTTTACTTCCATACTGAAGGAGAGTAGGTACTGTACAAATTGCTCACTACTTAGTGCTATTTGGCTGCCCACTGACTACCCTCCTCTTTGGTGCGGGATCCGCTATAGTATATATCATCTCTGTGTGCTGTCATCCGTACCCCGGCTCACCACTGAGCGACCAAACAAGAAGCGACGGAGTACGCCTCGTTTCCATTGGTAGTAGCCTCCATCCATATAGTGCAGTTTTCAGCGAATTCAATAAACGAGGAATCCTATTGCACCAGTCCGGGCGGAGGGCGGACATCCCCAGTTTAATAATTCAACAACCAAGGAAACAAGCTGGCGTAGCGGTAATCGCCAACAGCAAAAACCATAAACCCAAGATTTAGGACTATGGTAACGAAGTGAAGTTTTGCCATTCTCATACTAAATTTTATGGAAGCGGAATGCAGAAGCACTTCATAGTAGTGCAAGCCCCCACCATTCAGGTCCACAAAGAAAATTCGCTAATACTGGCAAGTTCCTATCAAGGACAGGGCACATTTTAGGTTCTTGGGAGGATTGTTCATATGAAAGCAGCTCCCTCTCCCAGCTGCCGAGATATCAACGGAAATAGTATGGGTTATACATATATATCGGAATTCCCCAACACACATGTACTGTGAGCTACATAGCAAAGAGAGCCATCTTGGTAGTATACCTAGGTCTATCTCACTCTTTCCTGAAATTACAGTATTTTATTGATGTATATACCCAGTTCAAAAGCCCACTGGACAATTTGAGATGACAACATAAGACAGCGATTATTGATGAAGCATGGACAAAAACTAAAAAAAAGCACTCGGGGATATTCTTGCTCAGACCCATATCTCGGAGTTGGTCATGTTATTGCCTGGTTATGTGATTGCAGTTGCAAGTTTTGCTATGTGAGTGTTTGAAACTGGCATAGGATACCCTGGGCTAACCAAGCGGACGCGAGTGCAACCACCTGAATACATGCATGAAGCCGCTTGTTTCGTTTGAGTCGGTTTTCTTGGTTGAGGAGATATTGCAGTATCCACAACGGACAGTGGCAAATTCGGCTTGGAAGTTAGCAGTGGTCTTAGCAGTCATTACCTAGTTGCTGATCATGAATTAGTAGCACATGAATTTTATTGGGGGGACACTGCATCAGTGCATGGGTTAGGATGTGAATATGTAGGTAAAAGTAAGCCCGAGTCTCCCTCGCGGCCGTCGTGGTGTCGGTTCTGCTCTCCATACTTGACCGAGCAACCTCCAACAATGCAGCCTCACCCAAGAGTATATCCTGAGAGGCTTCCCGCCTTACCTCGGTATGACCGCTGTGACATGAGTGAATGCTGGTCATCGTGTTCAAGGCTGGAATGTAGGGGAACAAGGTTTGATTTCATTGATATAGGGATGCAAATTGCCATGACGCATGCCCATAGAAGGAGCCTTTTAAAATTTAAATCAAGGCCCTAGAATAACCAGGATGTCCTGGATATAGAACATAGAAGTTATGTCTATGGTGTTTAGTGACTGGTGCCTTGGTGTAAGCCTACAAGCCCCAGGCAAACGAGGTGATGCAAGCTTCCGGTATAAGTTCTTGCTCCCCCAGTCTCTCCAAACACAACACAAGCATTCTCCATCTCTCATCTCCTGCGTATTCAATCTCAAACAGGTTCACAACCCTTTCCAACCGAGCTAGCCGAGGGTATTGACACCATGGCTCACTTTGGAGATATAACCTGGCTCCCTCGTCTCACACCGAACCCCTTCTGTGATACCGAGGAAAACTCGCACACCACAAACCCAGCAGGTACATCAAAGTCTGTGGTTCCCGTGAGTGCGACTGGCCAGGCCATTACGTCCCTTCGCAATCGATACCACTTCCCTAGTGCTGCAAACCTCCCGCATGATGATGATATTGACAAAAACTATTTCGGTATGGATCATAATGCAGGGATGTTCCTGCCTCAAAAGCACTGGGCCTATTTTGGTGAGATCGTGAATATGAAGCGGGTTGCCCGATTGAATCTGGTGACCCGTGACATGGCAGGTAACAGTGTACCAGTTTGGTTCCATTTCGAGCATTATGGGAATGGACGCCCCAGGTGGATGGGGGATTGGGAGTGGGAACAGGGCGACCCAGCTGGTACGATTACGGAGGCTCGGGCCGATGGTGTAACCTTGAAAGTTGGACATACTCTGGTGATTGTTTATGCTGAGCTCCGCGATTTTGAGGATAAAAACAAAACTTGCGGACTTCGTATTGACGGCGATGAAAGACCTACCTTCAAGGTATGCATATTGAGCGGTGATGGCTTCTGTCTTGTCAAGCCGAACCCTGGTTATATTGACAGTAGCAGGTGCTTCCATATTCCCTAAACGATCTCCTCGCAGCAAACGACATCATCGTCTCCCAAAGGCTCCCAAGTTTCACCCCGGCATGCCACCACTGTAAGAAAAGCATCAGTAGCACCCTCTTTTGTGCGAGATGCCATATCGCTCATTACTGCAATAAAGTAGGTTTGTCCATCACTTGACTTGTTACGCTGCATGTTCGGCTCTCTGCTCACGTGCACACGGTGTAGGATTGTCAAACAAATGATTGGGCGCCAGCTTCTGATGGAGCCTCAACCACGAAGTACCATAAGTACCTTTGCAAACTCTACTGTGAAGTAAAGTGGTTTATAGATATGGACTGGGATAGTTATATCTTTCGCAAGGGTATCAGATTTGTTAGATGAATGGATGGATTGTTTAGGTAGACTATCATTACCGTGGCGAGAAGTGACTTGGAACACCCCTACATGTTAGTGTAGTTAGCAGGAGAGATATAATAAATGGAGTTCTCGTTAATACTGAAGCGATTCCGTTGAAGGAATACAATTTCCTCCACGCTTTGCTGGGAGCTTCTAGTCCCTTTCCTATGAACCTCGGGCCTGTCATATCTGTGGAAGCTGGATTTGGGCATGCTCATGCAATCGCCCATACTCTGATGGCACGAATAATATATATTGTAGCTCGCTGTAACTGGTGGTTGGAGAGGGGTTTAGGAGACAACGTATGCTAGTCTGGCACACTCACTGTTATGCTTGGCGGGATAGGCCTATAAGCAGTCTAGCCGCCCGCACAGCCATGGACCTATAGCGCGGCACGTGCACAGGAAACTTCCTAGGTACAAAACTTTTTTGGAAGTCATTTATTCCGCGTATTCAGCCTACGGCTATGATTAGTAGTACAAAAGCGAGATTCACGGATACTTGAGTACTCCTTTGATTGCTTGCCATTGTTCTCTAATCCCACTCTAAGGAGCACTGAATGTTGAAAATAGGATTTTTTTTAATCTTTTGTACAAGCCAATGGCAGGGACCCCACAGTAAGAAGTCTGGAAGGGCCCAAACCCGATGAACGCGGTCTCTCGTCGTAGACTAGATAGTCTATTATATACGAGTAGTGATTTACCAAAAAAGAAGGTCTCAGGAAATTGTGGCATAAAATCCTGTGGATAGCTCGAGAACCATAACACTGATATTTACGTGCTTAGTATTCACTGTCTTTTTTCACAGGATAGTCTTATTCGTCCGCTCAGTTATTTGCAGGACGCCCCGCCTTAGTATTGTCTTGACAAGAGATGTTGCAATGTACACCCGCATTACGGTATGGCTACCAATGGGCCAGTTGGCCGGCAAGACACAGGACACGACTTTTGACATAGCTAGAAGCACCAACACACGTTACAGCAACAAGCAACCTCCAGCTCCACCATCCTTATACCCACAAACACGCCCAAACCCCTGAACAGAACTTAAGCCCGGGATTGTGGGCTCCCTTCCCCCTCACCAACCTCCATACCTCTCAAAGTACGCCGTCATCTTGCCCTTCGGTTTCCCCTTCCCACTCTTAAAGAACCACCGGTGCTCCTCCATAAACTTCTCAATCTCCCCCATAACCTTCTTCTCATCCTCCCCCTCCTCCGCAATAACCTCCACTTCCCCCACGTCGTGCCCGAAATCCGTCGTATCCAACGCAACCGTAAACCTCCCATTTGCTGCAAACTCCGTCCTGTCTGTAATATACTGACAGAATGGGCTCAGGCCAAAGTTTTCCTTTGCCCCTGGACATTCAGGAAGATATCTTCTAACGAGCTTCTCAATCTCAGGAAGGGTCGAGACTTCCTGGTAACTGACTTTCTGGAAGTCTTTATTTGCGCTTTTTGTTACTTTAGCTTGCCATTTGTCGTCTCGCTTTCGTAGCCAAACGGCCCCAGAGGGGTTCTTGCTTAGGATGCGGGATTGGTTGTCGAAGTATGCGTCATGGAAGGAGATTTGTTTGAAGGGTGTGAGATGGGTGAAAGGCAGCCTGCCAGAGTTGGTGCGTAGGAGGGGCAGGAGGTGGCGGTCGAAGGTGAATTTCTGTTCGATTTCGCGGAGAGCTTGTTTGAGTGCCATGTTTCTTTGCGGGCGGCGGCACGAGACCAATTGCAATTGCTTGCAGGTTGCAGTTGACGTTAATGTTGATTTTGGCCAAACGATGAGCACACTGATATGCTTAGAGGCTGGGAGTGGGGGTCGTGTTATATGTTAGCAGTCCTCCTAGAGTTCCTATCCAATACCTTAATGCACGGGTATACGGTAAGCAAACTTTTCAGTGGCATAAGCAAACTTTTCAGTGCTCATGCTGTTCATACATGGCATAAATGCATGTCCTCTCCAATGCTAGATATGTAATCATGCAGTGAACCAGACTACATGAGCGGTGGATCGGGCTGTTATCGTGCCCAGACCAATTTATCTTTTAGTACAGTAAATCGGTCTGTAACTAAACTGCTCAGATTACTAGCGTCTTTCTGCTCAGGGTCCTGAGAAGCACTGGAACAAGAAATGCTAGTATCACGTGACCTCTAAATCGAAGCCGTAGCAGGAGCAACTTTAGGCTAATGTTACTGAGTAGAAATGTGTTGGATATTTTCAGTTGAATCTCTGTTCCGGGCGCTGCAGAGCAGGTTTGACCTTTTCCGGGGCGATTTATCCACAGGAGCAGCCGGAGCAGCTAGCGCAGTAGAAATCTGAGCAGTTTAGTTCCAGACCGATTTACTGATACCAAAAAATAAATCAGTCTGGGCACGAGAACAGGATCAGGCCCCCAACTGCAAGGAACTCTTCGCTCTACCGTTATATACTCTAATGATTAACCTTACCGGCAAAGCAATTTACCACACCAAAAAAATAGATCGGTCCGGGCACGAAATCACCACCAAAGCTACATATGATGCATAGGCTTTTAAAACTAAGTCCATGTTTATTTATTGCATCTGTTTGTGGCTCTTAACCATGAGTAGAAAGCAATTGCAGCTATCAACTCCCCAAGCCCCCTAATGTAGTAGGCATATAATATTCAGTGAAGATACCCCATTGAAGAATAAACTGTAGTATGTAGCCCCAGACGTCCCGTGATTATTTCGCGATGACTGGTATGATTTTCCCCTAATATAAAATTAACATCGGGGCTATTACCCTTAAACACAACTCTCACCTGAAGCAATGGTCGCAGCTGCGTATATGTTTCCTCAACGGTACCCTCGCTGCTCACCTAGGAGTTCAGAGTCTTAGCCTCAACGAATCTCAATGATTCGAGTTTCAGAGAATAGTATACCTCAATCAATTTCCCTTGAGCTCGAAAATATTCCACCACTGGCACTGTCTCCGCAAAGTAACCCTCAATTCTCTTCAGAACAGTGGTGCGATTATCATCAACTCTCTGAGCTGTGCCTTGACGGTCAGAGGTACGCCTCAACATCTCCTCTTGAGAGCAGTGGAGCAAGATTGCATCGTGGCAGTTATATCCCTAATATCAATCAGCGTAGGTAGTGAGAATTATCCAAAATGGTCGAACCGTCTGTTCAAATAACTTTGCTTGATGAGCTATCCTCGGGAATCCATCTAGCAAGATACATGTTTTCCCAGTCTCCTTTGCCATAGTCTCAATACCTTTCCGAAGGTAGTATAAAATCATCTCCCAAGGGAGTAACTTTCCATCTTTCATTGTCTGCTCGATAAAGGGGCCATCCACGCCTTCTTGTGCAATTTCTGCACGAAGGACATCCCCAATGGATACATGAGCTATGTCTTGGAAGCCGGGGTCGGTAAGTATACGATTGCAGATGCTGCCCTTTCCTGATCCAGGCCCACCTGTGAATAAAATAAGGAAAATAGGTCAGGTCCCTGATATTAGATCTGATGATCCGAGTGAGAAGTAACTACGCACCCAAGATGAAGAATATGTTGATTTGCTTCGGGTCCATGCTTCCGGATGCTCAGTAAATGATTTGTTTAAAATGCAGGTTCAGAGCTTTTGTTGTTGCCGATAGAACGTAGCTTGGCTTGAGGGACGGTACGAGCTCCAAGAGATTATTGAGAAATGCGAGGGAGAATAAAAGTGTGTAAGTCTTATTCCTGGGCCAGGGGGCGTTAGTGATATTGTTTGTACATTATCTTCAAGTCCCGGTTGCAGGTGCCAGCCAGCCTACACCCGTGCATAATGTGCCTACCAACATTCCTCATGTATTACGAGCATCCCACATTCCTCACCTACGAACAGAAAGTGAGCAGTTACCTCCTATCTTAGGCCCTCTCATGACCACCATGCCCTTGTCCGTAGGTAATAGCCAATCAATAGTCACTGAATGGAAATGATACACGCCGGGCGTTTGCAGTAACCAGGCAAAAGCAACCGCCCGAATTGTCGGGTTTAATTAGGAAATGAATACCAATATTGGCTTGCTATTGGGAGTCATATATTCCAACATCAGCCTTGCAGTTGTGTTTGTTTGATGGGCCCGTAAAAGGCCTGAACCGGACGACGGCTCCAAGCTACTCACAAATTGGCCTAGTTTGCAAGTGGCTATCATGAGAGGCCTTTTGTAATGGGTCCTGAGCCTGGTACTGCAAACAGCCTCCACCGTCATTACCTCGATGGAGGCTCGCTAAAGTTGCTGTGGAAGCGTCAACGCACCTCGTTCTTTGAGTCGATTATCCCAGGCCGGGCAGTGGCTTTCGGGCGTTTGACCCATATGCATTACCGTAAGAACAGGTATCTCCATAGCCATTGCCATTGTTGCAAAGAGGTTGGAATCTTTCAATTTTCCACTGCCATACTTCAATGCTATAAGCATTGCCTGTGCTCCTACTGACAGCCACCTTAACGGAGCCACCTCTTTCAGGTACATATCTCTTGAGTGACGATCGCAACTCTTACCTATACTCGCAACTCTCCTCTCACCAGTCCTTGAGTTCCTCCTATATACCTTTCCGCGATGCACCCAGTGGTCGTTTTTATATGTATTGCTCTGTCAACTGTTATTTTATATCAGTACTACTTCAATCGTCGAATTGTCCCTACCTCGGTCAATTTCCACTTCACCCGGAAGTGTAACTACGAATGTGGATTTTGCTTCCACACTGCCAAAACCTCACATGTCCCAAGTCTCCCAGATGCAAAACAGGCTTTGACCCTCCTCAAGAACGAAGGCATGCGGAAGCTCAACTTTGCCGGTGGCGAGCCATTCCTTTACCCCCAGCTTCTCGGTGACTTGGTCAGGTTCTGCAAAGACGAGTTAAAACTTGAGTCTGTCTCAATTGTAACCAATGGAAGCAAGGTTAATGAACACTTCCTCTCCAAATATCACAGGTTCATTGATATCATCGCCGTCTCCTGTGATTCTTTTGATGAGCAAACCAATAAGCGTATTGGAAGAGGGACGGGGAATCACCTTGCCAGCGTGCAAAATGTTGCAGCTCTCTGCAAGAAATACAACATCCGGTTCAAGATCAATACTGTGGTCAATAAATTCAACTTTGAGGAGAACATGAACGACAAGATTCAAGAGCTTGCGCCATTTCGGTGGAAATGTTTCCAGGTTCTGGTCGTCAAGGGGGAAAATAATCAGTATGCAACCCCAGAGGCGTTGAGGGATGCATCCAGTTTTCTGGTCACGGATGAGGAGTTTCAGCGCTTCTGTGATGCTCATTCCCACAACAAATGCTTTGTGCCCGAGTCGAACCGACTCATGGCTTCATCCTATTTGATATTGGATGAATACCTTCGGTTTGTTGATCGTGGTTCCCCAACCAAGCCTATTACCGAGATTGGGGTTCAGAAAGCATTACTCGACGTGCAGTGGGATGAAAGTGGGTTTAAGGAGCGTGGAGGGATATATGATTGGTCAAAGGGGGCTGCTGAAGGGAAATCTTGTAACAGCATGGAGGGGAAGGAATTTGATTGGTGAGGTTGGATCGCCGGTCCCCTGAGACAGTATATATAGCAGAGATTCCTTACTCAATTAAGGTGTCAACACCCACAGCATCCTGGTGCTCAAGCCTACTTACCTACATTTCTCTCTGTCCTGCTGAAGTCGATACCACCCACTTGCTGTTTCCGTACTCTTTTCTACTTATACATGTATGTACCTAAGGTCGGCTCTGCATAAGTATCTACTGTTTCCCCAAGACTCCTCTATCGTGCTACTCTAAGCAGCTATATGTGCAGGCATGCCACCTTGCCCAGCCGCGGTATTCCCACGAGGATATCTTCACGTGGCACCGCCGGCTGCATTTTTTGTACAAGGCTAGTAACCGAACAAGAGTTTATTTCTGCTATGGTAAACTAGCCACGTGATGTCGGGAGAACTAGTTTACATCTCGTTGGTACTTAATGCTAGGTACATACAGCCAGTCCCCTCTCCCTAGCTCGCTTTCCCAAACTGGAAATTCAACCCCACAATATAAACTATACTGCCCTATACATTTCTGAAGGGGAACTCTATAGCAGAGGTGCCTCTCGATTTACACACACCCAAAAAATAAGTCGGTCTGGGCACAAGAACAGTACCTCTCCAAACAAATCCAAACATCACAGAGTAATGCTTGAGAATATGGCTCAAACAGGTATGGTCTATACCATAGGGCGCAATGCGTGTTCAAGGATTCAAAGATCCACATTACTTATCGCATTCTTCATCGATGCAAGAGCCTAGAGATCCATTGCCGAAAGCCATATTTCATTCAAGACAAAAAATTCAGGCATATATTTCAAGACAGGTTTTAGTAAGTGGTCTTGCTACTGCCAGCTTTCTGATGTGTGGTTCACACAAGCCTGAGGTTTCGCCTAGAGGTAAAACAAGTCCAATAGAAGCAGCAGGATAGATAAAACAATGGGATATAAAAACTAACATGATCGCGCATGCATCACTTCCTTCCTACTGTCCATGAGGCCTTCTGCTTAGTTTCAATGCGCTCTGTTGTGATCTGCTCCTTACAATCTTTAATCCAAGTACTCTTACTACCTCCTGGTTCTCTTTCATCCATTCAATAAGTCACTCTATATCTGACTTCTCCCATATGAAGGATTTGCCTATCGCAGTTTTTGTGGTCATGGGGTTTACTGGAGCCGACGATGCCATGAGTACTGTTGAGAGTTTCTTTCTTTCTAAAGAGGTAACTCGCTGCTAGATATTCCGTAAACATCCTGGGAAACCCTGAGCGCGAGTATGTAGTCAAGGTCTCTATGAGAGGCTGGCGCCCGCCAGAGTAGTAGCTTAACATTGGTACCTTTACCCTAGCCTCACAGTTGCTGTAGTAGATAACCCGCAACACATGCCTAGCCTCGGTAGCATAAGGGAAAGGGAAGTCCCTTGATGACCATGCGAAAAGGTTGAGGAGTACTGCCAGGGTTCGAGTCCCGGTTGGAGCTCACTTAATAAATAAGGTGGGCCAGCCGGTCCTCGATCTGATAACCTGGTAGGGAGAGTAGCCCGCTGGGACTCGGGAGAGCCGCGGGCTAACTCTTTTGTTATTTGGGTTTGCTTCTTATTTTTATTTTTATTTATTTTTCCTTGAAGGGAGGGGGTTTGATGCAGAAGCACGGGGTCCGAGCCAGTGGCTGCAACTCCTTTTTGCTAGTGGTGAGGCGACTTGTAGATTACCGCTGTGCTAGGCCGGTTAAAGTGGAGACGTGGGTTATGAGGAATCGAATTATGAAGAGGGCATAAACCTGTAACGACGCTGTAACAGATTTATTTGTGTAGAAAATATGTATATATTGGGTGCGTAAACAGTGCCTTCGGTCAGACGCCTGCTTATATTCGCTACCCTAGGGTTACCCTCAACTACTGCAGTGCACTCGAGCTCACACAACCTAGTTGCTCTAGCTAACAATAAAGGATATTCTCCTTGTCAAGTCTCTTGAGTAATTCCCACCCGCCAGCACTACCACCAGGTTGCTCTATTTGCTCACTGGTGCCCCCCAATTTTTTTTTACTTTCTGGCTGCATAAATTCTCGTCTGGTTACATAAATTCTGCACCCTCTGTACAAGTTGCTTTTGCGAGTCTGGTGGGCACTGATTTTGCTAGATAGGGGTCACCCGGTTCGAGTCTCACTACCTTGCCCCGCAGTTGCTCTGATCCCGTAGAAGTTGCGAGTCTGCGCCGGTGTCCTAGTTTGGAGGAGCTTTTCCTCCCGCTCACCAAATTTCTGGTCACCTAGTCCTGTTTGCTATACTGCCCCGTGTAGCTCCTCCAAATGCATGGCTTGTAAGAGCTTCCTGGATAGCTCAGTGCGTGCAAGAGTGCGAGACGCATGATCTCCCAGAGTGGCTACGTCGACACACAAGTAGTAGTTGAGCTTTTACCCGCTAGACTATTGCCGCGTTTGCATTATCCTGAGTCATCACATCTATATATCTTAGTCCCCCACCGGGCCTTTACCCAGTCCCCTCTTACGCTTCTTTTATTCTGTTATTGGTGAGTTCAAAGGCTTGGCTTGTGTAAGTTCACGATGTGGGAAACTGACCTTTCAGGTTTCAGGAATGAGTGACAACAGTGAATCAAAGAAGAGAAAAGTGAAGTGGGAGCAATCGTATTCTAGGATTTCTAGGATCGATGCAGAGAAGAGGTTGGGTGTTGAGATGGAAACACTGGATAATGAAGCGATTCCGGTTAGCAAAATGCTAGCAGAGGCAGGGTACACGATTGAAGAAAACAATAAGGGGATTCAGGAGGCCAAGAGACAGGTGTACAAGGCAATTCTGCAGTACCTTGATTTGGAAGGCTATCCTACGGAAACAAATCCCGATTATAACGGGAACAACGTTCGTGACTTGGTCCTGTATATTCTGGGTCCTTTGGTATCTTATTTTAAACGCAACCATGTCCAGGTGGGGCGGAACATTCGACTGCGAAGGGAGAAACAAATCGTATTCGCTGACGATGAGACCAGCGGTAATGAGGAATTCATCATGATGGACCAGGTGTGTGTGACGGAACGATACTGTGTGATAGTTATTGGAGCAAAAAGATCATCGCTTGGGGAGGCATTCAAGTGGTGCCTGCTTTCAATGAGAGATACACGAGATAGTAATGATGCAGGCAATTTGTCACAACGGGTGAAAGTTGGCAGATGATGAGATATGATGGTATGTCTTTTCAGGTTACAGATAAGTTTGTAGCAACGTTTAAACGTTTCGTACTATGAGGGGTCAAGAGGGAAAGTGGATGAAGGATTACCGTATTCGCTTGTGGTGAACTGCTTGGAGATGGCGTTGCTTCATGGAAGCATTGGAAACAATACCGAGGTTGTTGGATAGGAGGAGTTTTTGTGGTTGAGCCGTATTTTCTTGGACGTGTCGGAGGATTGTGTTTACTATCAATTAATTAATCATGTATCTTGATATTACGAAAGGTGGGGGGCGTAGCCTGTGGGTAAAATAATATTATACATAACCCGATTCCTCCCCCCAACACAAGGACAGCGTGGCTATTTCTACCACTACACCTGGGACCCAGCGTGAGGTGTTGACAGCAGAAAGCCGTGCCAGTGGGGCTGAATGTGACGCCCATAATTGCTCCCGAAAAAAATTGTAATGAAGCAAAATGAAATCAAACTTTATATATATCCCGTGAGGGTCCCATAGACTGAGGTCTACATGATCCCCACTTCCTAGCCTCATGCCCTATTCGCATTAGAAAATGAACAGCAAAAATGACGCCAGAACCCTTATATGCGCAGATAAAACCAAAGTAACACATGCAGGCTCAGAAGATTATATACAATGAAGAGATGAATAAAAGTGACTAGTACCAAATGATATAAGTGAGCATTTGGCCATAATGAAGAAAAAAAACCCATCCCTTCCAGACCGAGTTCATGAAGCCCAGAATGAAGGAGCATGCGGCGATAGACCTGGAAAGCTAGCAGCAATCCCATGTATCCTCAGCACGCATGAGCACGCGCCACCTCGTGAGTTGGCCATTTGAGCGTTGAGAGTAGTAGACACACCAAGAAGAAAGAGCTGAAAAAGACCAAAGTGCTAAAACATGAAGGCGCAAATATCCTTCAACGAGATGAAGTAGATATGAAGGTAAATAAACAACCCTTTGGTAGATCCCAAGAACAGTAGAAGAAGAGGGAAATGTACAGAGTTTCCAAATAACGGAAAAACGAAACACCAACTACATCATCATAATGGCCAAGGGACTACCATGAGCTCCATTTAGACTTGCCACCATGTTCACTGGTATACATACGTCCCCCATCCCTTCTAATCGACACATACTGGATGAGTGGTCCCGTTCAGTGCTGAAATTCGGATGGTGTTACCGCATGACAATGGTAAAATATCCAGGCCTCCTTCACTCCAATCCTTGGACAAACTGAAATTTTCCTAAGCCCCTGTATGAACCACAGCGGGCTGCCGCCTCATCTCATCCTCAAACCCACGGGATGGTGAATTCGACCGTGACCGGACCTTCTTGATTACCCGTCCCTCCGACCCATCTTTCATCTTAATATCTCCATCTACGTCATTATCTTCTCTTTCCCGCTTGGTTGGTGTTCCCATCATCGGGAGAGACAACTGCAACACCTCCGCCACACTGGGTGACTGCGGTAGCGAATCTGGCTGAACTGACTTCTCCATTCGCTGTGAAGCCGCTGACCCATGTGGCGACTCAACATCTGCGGGACTATCGGACTTCGACCTCTTCCTTGGGCTTAGGCCCCCCATACCCTGACTATCACCACCAGTCTCTTCGTCCTCATCTTCCCTGTTCCGTTTCCTTGGAGAGGAACCTGAAGCGGGCGTGGATTTTTCACTTCCCTCCTCGGTCGCCACCTTATCATCATTCACGCCATTTACCATAGGACTATCCTCTGCGCCCCCACTCGATCCAGGTTGAGATCCTGATGGTTGAAAATTTGACCGCTCAAGCTTAGCCCCGGCTGGGGATTCCTCATCGACACCGGACTGTGCATACTCCTTCCTGAATTGCTCGAGCTTCTTCTTACAATATCGTTCATCTTTCATCCATTGTTTTACGTGTCCTTCTATGCGAGCTCTGTACTCTTTGTCAATTGCGATACCGGGTTGTTCAGCGTATTTGCCGCCTTTCTCGAGTGTACGGTCAGCGAGCTTGTAAGAAAACTAAAAAATGTATTAGTCAAGAGCATGACTTATGTGTAGCTATCTCATACCCCTTTCATGAGAAGTTTGAAGTCATCTTTTGGCCAACTCCACTTATATTTGTGGCGGTAAACATTTGCTACCTCGAAGGCAATCACCCCGTGCTAATACGTTTGTTAGAGAGGCCCACATCAAGCCATGGAGGCACCATCAACTCACAGTCTTTGCGATCAACTTCCGGGCCAACTCCGGTTCAATGTTCTTGAACTTGTCCTCTTTCCTCTTTTTCAACTTTTTCACTTCATACTCCTTCCGTTTCCGCTCTCGCCTCTCCTCCTCATATTTCCGCCGCTCTTCTTCCCTTTTGTGTCTCTCCTCTTCTTCCTGGGCCTTCTTCTCCATTTCTGCCCGCATTTTTGCTTCAGCAGTCTCTGCGTATTCTTGTTGACAGGCTTGTATTATGTCGTCCAATCCGCGCTTCTTGATAATCCCAGTAGTTTGTGGAAAGATTGATGGATCTAAAGGATGGTTCCATTGTATCTTTGAATAGTCGGAGGTATAAAAGAATTTGACTCCTCGTGGATCTTTATGCCACCACCAACCCCTGGGTAAAAGTGCCCCATTCGTTGATGCTGGTATAATGTGTCCAGTGGGTATTGAGGGTGGTGGAGGGGGGGGGGGCTGATTTATTGGCTGTCGTATCTGCCCCACAGGAGCGGCGTTCGCAGGGCCCTTTGGTGGATTGAATGGCTTTGCCGGTGCACTGTTACGTGGCTGCTTTGGTGTTGGTGGTCGATTCGGTGGGGTCGGTGACTTCTCACGCTGTCGCCTCCCTTCATCAAATGAGAATTCAGGCGCATTCTCAACGCCAGGTGCTCTTCGAGGAATGCGGTATGCTGACTGTAGGCTCGCCCATGACTCCAAAAGCTCCCTAGAGAGGCTTTGCACCTTGACATCCTCGTTTTTCTGGCATATCTCTTCAACTGTCCACTCAATTTTTGAGCTAGATATTTTATTCTTTGTTAACCTGGGCCATTTAGCAAGAATCTCCAGAATCGTAGTGATAATATGCTTTTCATCCCCCCATTTCACCAAAAGGTTGTTCATGATACTGTAACCATGCAGCCGTAGTACACGGCCCTGCACAAGTGGGTCCTCGCTGGCGTGAATCCTGTTAAGCAACTTGATAACGATCCACTTTTCTTTGCACGATACCAGACTTGACATGATGCCATTGACCGCGGAAGCTTCCAATGCCTTTGGCTGGGCAGGCTGCACGTAATCATCGTCAATTTCACCCTTCTTCGGCTTCTTCTTCTTTGCGGTAGCAGTGCTCCAAGAATAATCGTCGTCGAGACCAAGTGCCTCAAGGGTCTGGTGCGATAATTTGGTTCCACCTTCAGTCTGTGTCTTACCACCAATGTATCCAATACAGTTCGGCTCTCCACAATAGCAAGCCTGTGGATCAGCACCATACCTGTCGACGTTGTAGTCGAAAACTAACTCCTCCCCTGCCTTAAGGTTTCTCTTGGCAAAAATACCCATTCGCAATTTGTCCCCAACAACCCATTTGTCGACATAGCAATTTGGGTTGCATGAGTGATTGCAAAAGCGCCCGAGACCACCTTTTCGAGTGGCATCAATAAATTCTGATTTTCCCAGAGACATGAAGTAAAAGTGCTTGATGCCTTCTTTGGCATATTGCTCTGTCCTCCGTCTAAATTTGGCCTCATCTATTACTTCCCCGACATACTCGTAGATGAAGGTATTGATTGGTGTATCTCGATTTATTCTAATACCGTATCCTTTCTTCTCAGTAAGAATAACGTCGACATCCGCGTATTGGCGGTTCTGAAACCGTTGGTTCTGACAGTCAGCCCCGCATCCGCAGGCAGCGCCGAAACACTCCATGGAGGTAAGTCGATTGATGCAATCAGAGTCTTCACCACAAGCCTCATTTATTGAGCCATCTACGGGGCGTTAGCAGGAAACCTTTCTGTAACTTGTAAGAGTTTGGACTCACTCCATGAGGATCTACAGTCACATGACATAGCTTCATCTTGTCCCGAGTCCCCTAAGTATTTTGTGGTGTATATAGAGTCTTGAATGACTGCGAAAGTCTTCGTGGCTTCCTCAGTAGCAGAAGGCAAGTGGCTGAAAAGCGGGGGTGCTCTACGCGACATCTTCGTTGCCGATGCACCTCGCCCAGATTTTGTCTCCGAATCTGGGCTTTCAGATTTTGTCTCTTTCTTGATTCCGTCAGTTTCGTCAGTCATGGTTGATTCCTGTGTGCCCCATGGCTGGGTTGTAAATTTTGTTGGGGCTTCTTCGGTGTCAGGAGTGAGCATCTGTGGTGAAGGCTTTTCCGTCTTGACAACAGAGATTTCCATCTTGACATCCTCGCCACCTCGCTCTTCTGTGAGTCCCCCCATTTTTCTTTCTGCTGACAGTTTGTGTAGAAGGTGTTGCCTCTGCGCTCAATGACCCTTATCCCCCTCCTTCCTATCCAACCTGGCAAATTACCAGACAGAGTCCCACCCCGGTCCAATGGTGACAACGAAGTCAATTCGACAGCGTAGACGTTGAGAGCGTAGTGCTATTGGAAGTGGAATGTCATGCGTTGGAGCGTTGAAGTCGTGGGTGACGATGGTGCGCTAAGGTTAGCTACGCGGTGGTGGAGACCGTGGTAAGAGAGCTTTGTTGAGTGCGCGTGTTCAACCAAGCGCAATCTCCAAGTGCTAAAGGTATGGGTATAAGGGATGGAACAGGCGAACAACCACAGAAAAGGAATGGAAAGAAATATGATGTACGGGACCCAATGACGAGAGGAGATGGAACATATGGGGGCGGGGGTAACCGATTGTTCCTTTTCACCTTTTTTTTTCCCTGAGGTTCACCATGAATGCTAAATGACTGAGCATACTTCGTCTACAAGGCAAGTGGCAGCAAAAGGTTTCGCTCTTTGCATACGGCTCCGAGCCCAGTCTTGGCGCCCGCCGTACCTGGTCTCGCCCATATATATTCTACGTCGCTTGTCCATCCCGAAGTTGGAGTTGACGCCAGCCCGCCTCACCCTTGACACATGGGCACAAGTATACTAGCTATCGTATCTGATCTTGGGGATCTCATCGAACGGAGCCCGGGGGTTTCTTCTGTACCTTTGGTTGGGCAGCCACCTGCAACTATCTCGTACTCGGGAAAGGGCCCAGGAAGAAAACACGGCCATATTGTGGATCGTTTGGCCAGGAGCTCCCCAGCCTCTCAGCCCCCACCCCGCTCTTGCGGACCATTCAAGCTCCAGGAGCTATAAATCCTCCCCTCGAAGATCTAAATATTTCTATGAAAATCCACAGCTACTTAAGTATGCAGGTTCAGACTCGGCCCACGTGTAAGATGCATGGGTGCCAGTCTAGGGCTCGGGTGGACTCCCATTGGCCTAACGAATTGTTTGGCGAATGAGGATGCACTTCAAATTCATGGGAGGTGCACTGCATTTAATATACCCTACTTACCCCAGCTTTGGCCATCATAGCATCACATGACCTGAGCACAAATCCCCTGGGCTCTTATATTGTGTTTTTTTCATTCTATATACGCCTTACCTGGGTACTATGTGTGGGGTCAACACTCTGAGGATATAGAATTGGTTTCGTATAAATAAAACCTTTGCAGCGTAGAACCGCACTCGCAACCTCAAAATTCCTATACCCATTTGAAAACAAAGCGGTCGTATGTGCTTTTGCCACCCAGTGTATGCTATCACAGGTCTATTGAAAAGGGGAGATCAATTCGGAGCTAAATTCTGAAAGCTTCCCTGGCCGTAAAAGGCGATTCCGAGGAGGAGGAAGCAGGTATGTTGTATTATTATCCTTGACTGCCTATTGAAACACCATCCGAGAATGGGAATTCAGTAAGAGTGTACTACAATGTCATTTGAATCAGGCAATCTCGACCCAAAGGATACACCCTTTCTCCAAGAGCTTCGTGTGTCGGTCTATCTTTCTATTCAATTGACTTACAATCAGACGAAATAAGGAAAATCTTTGCCACGTGACATCAGCAGTGTAGACTCTTTTATTTTTTTTATTTTTTTGAGTCTATGGTCTGGGCACGAGATCACAGCCCAAGGCTATGTATGGGATGGCATGGGTGTGGACTTACTTACATACAACAAAGTTAGTCTGATTGATCTACCCCTCGTAGAGACAACAAAGTATGATATCCGATATGCTTCAGATTGCTTAGCCAGACTCGTGCCGACGGGACTATCGAGCTGGCGCAATCACCGAGATACAGAAGCTCTCATTGATTACAGGTGTGTGCAGATACATTTTTATCTCCTGCTACATGACAATACACTGCTTCAGGTCTTTGTCTCACAAGGGATAATCATTAGTCTATCTGTGCTAGTTGTGAGTATTGGATTGTACTGATTGAAGGTATTTGATACAGATTTAACCCGAGATCTGTAAGTTGTTTGCAAATGGGAATGCCTTTATCATTCGGATACTGATGGCAGTAGGTAGTGAGGTAGTGTATTTTTCCATGCACCAACCAGCTAAGCAGGGGCAGCAATGATCTCCAACCAGACATGATAAATATCTCCGTTCAAATAAGGGTTCCTTCTCCAACTCTCTTGCTAAGGTTTTCAAACACCAGTACCCCCGTGTTTTATCGAATCTACCACTCTCGAACCACCTCTCCGTCTTGACCCACGGCAATTCTCATGCACAAATCGAATACGCCTCTGGCATATATAACCTAGTCCACTTACATCACCACCCTTCCCTTCTCCTCCGCAGTTCCTACTTCACGTCTCAACGAATAGCCCAGCCCCCTTTCAACAAACAACCCCCCCCCCTCCCTCTACCCCCCCCCACCACCACATCCTTCCCCCTCCTACCGATTACCTTCTTATTTTCCCTCTCCTC
>Ga0307514_10000996_pt1 | contig 41651 bp, 57 predicted proteins | sample 16_EM_MG_FD_203088 | JGI IMG/M metagenome (GOLD analysis project Ga0307514, IMG submission 203088) | Populus trichocarpa ectomycorrhiza microbial communities from riparian zone in the Pacific Northwest, United States - 16_EM | ecosystem: Host-associated > Plants > Roots > Unclassified | place...
CAAACAAAGAGCGCACTGTGGATCACTTTGACTTCCATCTCTCCATTGTGCATGACCTTCTGCAAGCTGGAAGTCCATCAACAATGAAAAGTTCCTCCCGCATTCCGGCTTCACAGAAAATCACTCGGTCGGCTCCCCCCACACAATCTGCCCTGCCCCCACTGCCTACCAGGCAAGCTACCAAGCACACCCCCCTGCTCCTCTGCTGAAAGGCACCAGGAATGCATTCCCCGCTTTGGATAGAGAGTAGAGTAGATTGTTTCCTTTGCAGGTGGAGAAGAAGTCAGGGTGGTAGTGGAGAAGGCATGAAAACCAGCATAAAGTGTGAGGACTGCAATGAGGCTTTATGTTTCACACCCAAACGAAATTGTTTTCATGAATTTCACCATATGTAGAGTATTTCTATTTATTCTGGGGGCATTTGGCTGGATTGTGGTTGTGTGATGTGTATTTTAAAAGCTGGCCCATCTGTGGGCCCAAACCCGGTTACCGGCAAAGGGATACTGCAGTTCGTATGTAATTCTGGAATTAAGCATACTGTGCACAATGAGAAGAATAAGCTATTGGCTCTAAATAATCCGTGGGAATTGCGATGTCGAACGTGGCATGCTTGCTAGATTATATTCGACGATGAGAGGGTGCAGTACCTTTTTGTGACGAGTGATCTATTTGTGATGTGAACACGAGCTAGGGTTGTTTAATCATACTATACTGTATTCACTCTATGAGTAGACACGAGCTGGGGTTAGGGGAAGGTAGCTAGCTAGCTTGACTTCCACCTCCAAAAGATCTCGACTATCCGTCTCCAACACCACCACAACAAAACTAAACATCTAGCGATATCATAACTCGACATTCCGTCATGGAAAAAGAGAAATCCAAGAGCCTTTCCCTCCGCAAGCGGCGTGGGAAAGCCGGCGGAGCAAAGAAGCCAGTCATTGGTCCCCCACGGTATAGCTACACTCCCGCCCTCCGCTATCCTACATAAGTTGACCCAAGATCCGGTATAGACAAATCCCCATGCCCGCCATGCCTGGTGCCCGTCTCGGACCCACCACTGATCCCAGTGCTGCGCAACCGCCGCAAGTCCGGAGTCGCGAGAAGGAGAAGGTAGAAGCTGAAGCTTCGTGAAGCTCTTCTACGTACTGAAAGTTCCTGACAGGTCGCGGATCTGGTTAAACGGCGGATGTCAACTCGGTTTCCCACGTCTGGAGAGACGACTGATGTGCCGCCGATGCCATCGATCCCTGATATGCCGTCGATACCTGCCGGCGCAGGGGCGAGACTTCCGGCGCAGGGGTCGAGGGACAAAACTGGGCCAGGTCTGAGCATTGATATAAGCCAGTTTAGAAACCCAACTTTTAATCCTGATCAGTGTATGTTCTTTTCTCCAGAGCAGTGCACTAAGAGCAGTGTGCTGATACGTAGTGATGGTAGTTGTGGCCACGGTGTTGGTAAACTCTACAGACGAGGAGATTAAGGACTATCAACGCCGACTGAAAGATATTCGCAACCGCACGTCGTCCGACCTGCAAAAAAATGTGTTTATAAACCGGACCCAGTTCATCATTATTTCTAAAGAAATTGATAAGCTCAAGAGCGAAATGCGCGTGCTGAGAACGTTATTGACGGATCTCCACAACACCACTGATTCTTTGAGGACTGAAAGCTCTTTTGCCAACACAGCCAGCGATGTACAGTCGCGGAAACATGCCAACCGCAGCAGCGTTGCAGATTTGACAGCACTACACATGAGCCACCTCCAAGCACTCTGGAAAGCCGTTGAGGGCGCTCAAAAGTTCCTTCCTTCGGTCCCTGGCCGCCACATCGTCCTCGAATCTCGACACTGGATAGAACTCAACTCAGCCACCTGGAAACCACGGAGAATTGTACATATGGTCCTCCTCAACGACCACCTCCTCATTGCAACCGTCAAAAAAAAGCGCGTAGATCAGAACGCGGCCGCATCTAACTCCTCGCAAAGTAACAGAAGCCCACAGACTAAGAATGTCGCAGACAAATGCTGGGGTCTGTCGGAGATTGAGATGGTTGATCTTTCCTCGGACGCGCCGACCACACGGAAGGGGGTTTCTGATGCCATTAGTTTACGAGTCGGGAAGGAGGCATTTGTGTATAAAAACGAAGACTTGGGAAAGAAGGTGGATCTCTTACGTCAATTCAAGAAATCCCGTGACGAGCTGAGGAAAGCATTGAGGGCGGAAACAGAAGATAGTCTCCGTAGACGCGACAGCGTCACCTTCTTTGCCGGCAGAGACCCAAAGCTACTGGAGCATGGTGATCTACTGAATAGCCTTAGTGCCCATGGATCGGGCCATTCAATGTTTACCGTCGAAGGCCAGTCACGGAACCTTCGGTGGGTAGAAACGCAAATGGATGAATTGGACGAGAACGTGGCGCATCGTAAGTTTGAGGATGCCGTATCGAGCGTGGGGAAGCTGAGGGCTCTCGCACAATCGCTCGCAAAGAGCAATTCTCTTATATCGGAACTTATTCATCTTAAACTCGACGAACGTGCCTCCAAACTGGCCTCAATAATCACCAGCGACCTCGTCGAGAACCCCGCACAAAAGACTGCTGTAAAGGCCAATATCCAATGGCTTGTAAAACTCGACTATGAGGACAGGGCACGGGAAGCATTCCTGGAGGCTCGTTCGGCAATTATAAAAAAACGTACCCGGTACTTCTACCTCTTCCTCTTCTACTCCTTTTCATCTTCACTACTCATACATTCATAGACAAGTCCGTTTCGAAGGCGATGTGGCTCTCTACATTTCGCAAGTAGCCTTAGTCCAGTTCACACTGATCAAAAACACGGTGGAGATCTACAACAGCTGCTTTGAGTACCGCCTCGCTAGTGCGCTCGTTCGCTGGGCAAAGGAGCATATTGGAAACTATATAGAGCTGCTGGGGCGCCAATTGCAGGCGGTGGAGCCCGGGTCCAAAGTGTTTGAAGATTGTATGGAGATCACTAGGATTCACTCTACCATGTTGGTAGATTGTGGTCTGGATTTTAAGGAGTTGAAAAGCCCACCAGTCAGACGGCCGTCGGCGGCAGCGGGTGTTGAGGGTTTGAAGATATCTAAGTAGTGTGGTGCTTTCAGTGGACGTATTAGCGTGTGAGGATGATTTGAGCCATGAGCTCCAATGGTGATTTCTAGTTAAAGCGTATATACCTACTAAGTAACATCTAGGAGTAAGTAAATATTACCACGGGTATCATAATTACTGCCTCCTCTGGAGACCGAGTTGGTTTCCCCGTGGAATGTTGAGAAACTGGACATCTCGAATTGTTTTAACAGCCCTAGGTCACACCTTCCAGGCACTGAATCAGGGCCCATGAAGTAACCAGTTGGATTAACTGTCGTGTAGCCGTGCGAACATAAGTGATCAAATAACTTTATCCATAACCTTCTCCCACTAACGAACAAAAGTATGCAGGTTAAAAGATCTTGCACAAATGTTACACCACATCTATGTCATCAACTTTTCATCATCCAATCGAAGAACAAAGCTCCCAAAAATAAATCAGCACGTAAGGAAATAACAGCACAGAAACATAGAAATTCTTATATTCCCAACGCCTTGAATGGAGCCCACTCAAAACCATGTCCGATTAATTTGTTCAAGCATCTGTTCAAACTTTGTTAGCCTTTGATACATTCACTTTCAAGGTTAAGAAAGATTACCAACCTTCCAAGAAGAAGTAATTTCCACCCAGCTTCTGCTCCTGATCCAACTGAGAATCCAACTTGTTGATTCGCGGTCGGAAGGTGTTCTTGTCACGTCGGAAAGTGACGTTCAAGTTCTTCAGGAACTGATTGCAACCAGTCAACAGGCTCTGTGGTGCAGTAGCCGTTGCGTCCACAGATGGAGTGCCCTCAAACACAATGACACGGTCTGCAAGATAAGTAGCCATGATGAAATCGTGCTCGACTACAAACGCAGTCTTTTTGGCATGCATGATGAACCGCTTGATGACACGGGCAGCAATGATACGTTGCTCCGAATCCAGGTACGCAGAAGGCTCGTCAATAAGGTAGATATCAGCGGGCTGTCCCAATGCAAGGACAATAGCAACGCGCTGCAATTCTCCTCCCGATAAATGCTTAACCTCCTGGTCGATGAAGTCTTCAATTCTGAGCGGTTTGTAGACATCCGTTTGGAACTGAGGGTTCAAAAATGATGATCGGACTTTCTTGAGGAGCAACTCCCGAACAGTTCCGGGAAACTTAGGGTTGATTTTCTGCGGTTTCATGGAGATACTCATTTTTGGCACCTTCATGGTTCCATCCGGCTGTTCAGCACCAGCAAGCATGCGACAGAATGTTGTCTTTCCAGTCCCGTTTTCACCCATCATAACAATGATTTCCGAGTCGGTAAAGTCACCCGAGTCGACTTTCAGATGGAAGCCTCCAAGGGTCTTCTCCAGAGTTGGGTATCGGAACTGTCGTGTTCTATCGACTACGAATTCGTCCCCGGCTTCGGCAATTCGAAACTGAAGCGACTCTTCACGGAAACGCAAATTCTCGGTGGGGATGTGACCATCCAGGAAGATGTTGATTCCCTCGCGCACAGATGCAGGCAATGTAACCACACCATATACCGATGGCTTTCCATAAAGAACACAGATAAAATCAGAAAGGTAGTCCAGCACTGACAAATCGTGCTCGACGACGATAACGTAGTCGTCCGGCCGTAGGAGTCCACGAATTGTGCTGGCGGCCTTCAATCGTTGCTTAACATCCAAATAGGACGAAGGCTCGTCGAACATGTATCTGTGGCTATTAGTAAGCATTCATTGAAGGACATCAATAAAAACTTACACATCCGCCCTCTGAACACACGCAACTGCGATGGCGAATCGTTGCAACTCTCCACCGGAAAGCTGCTCCACATCTCTTTGTAAAACTGGTCCAAGCTCCAAGACGTCAATCATCTCCTGCATATTGTCCATCTGACTTTGCTGTTTAAGCAACGCCTCAACGCTCCGCACCTGCCCCCGGATCGCTTGCGGTAGCTTATCAACATATTGAGGCTTCACAACAGCCTTTAAATTATCCTCCACCACCTTTGTCAGATAGTTCTGCAGCTCACTGCCTCGGAAATACTGAAGGGTTTCATTCCAATCTGGTGGGTTGTCATAACGTCCCAAATTCGGCTTCTGTTTCCCGGACAAAATCTTGAGAGCAGTCGATTTTCCGATACCATTTGTACCAACGAGTCCTAGAACCTGGCCAGGACGAGGAGTGGGGAGACGGTGGAGCTTGAAGGAGTTGGCAGAGTAACGATGGGTGACTTGGGATTCGAGGTTGGTAGGAAGATTGATGATGTGGATTGCTATAGGTAACAAAGATGTTAAAAGACCCGGATGTCAACACAACGGGAAATTAGGCGCACCTCCGAAAGGACACTTCTTAGGGCAGATGCCACACCCAATACATAGACGCTCCGAAATGAAGGCGATTTTGGACTCAGGTGTGACTTCAATACAAAGCTTTCCTGTTCGCACAACAGGACATGATTTTTTACACTCTTGACGACATTTCTAGACATCAAGTTAGCAATTGGACTGGGTGATATGTGCTCTTTAGGATTTTACCTTTGGTTTGCACTGTTCCAACCAACAGTTCCGTCAGTCTAAATTCCCGCGCGCAAATCCTGGGTGCATGCGAACCTTGTCTGTGCTCACAATGGCAATACTATTCAAGACTGTCAGTGAAACTCATAAACGCGAAGAGTGGTGATGGTTGAGCGGAAAGCGGAAAGCGGGGAAAGTATACCGAGTAAGTTTATCGGCCATTTTCGTTAAATGAACTTGAGAAGGCCGGGGTACAGGGAAAAAGAAACAACAAATGAATTTGTGGGATGATTGTTGTAATGATTTTGGTAGCGGTGATAGTGGTAGTAGTGGTGGGGTTATGCAGTTGCGGCTTGTGTTAAGGCGGGGCAAAGTTTCATTCACAATGGGCCCTTTTATCGTTGTTCCTTTGAGCGCTTATTCACTAACTTTAGATTAGTCGATCAGATATCATCCATTATCACCGTGAATCATAAAGCATACAGCATCCATTACACACTATAGTATGTACTACTCATTCACTGTATCAGTATACGTATCAATACAACCAAAGAAACAAACACCAACAGCGCCAGTATTTTCCATGAATGATAAGAAAAGACCAACCAATCTACAACCCAAAACTACTAACAACAGCCCAAACGCCAATTGGTACCGCCACATTGTCATTAACCCCGGTGGTCACCGCTTCTAACATGCTTCCCCAAGCTCCAGTGAATATTAGTTTGCCCCAGAGCACAAGGCCCCAGTCTCCCCCAGAGCCCACAATCCATAATCTTGCCACACTCAAGCCAGTAACAACTGCAACCGTGAACGCCAGACTCCCTTCTATGCTTTTGCCTCCCTTCCAACCCCATTTATGCTTTCCGAATCTCCTCCCTATTAATGATGCCGCCGCATCGCCGAGCCCCACACAGGCAACCCCGCTCGAAAATGCAAGTTCCTGGTGTCCATCCCAATCCCAATCATCCTGTTGTCGTCTAGCCAGCGTTAACCACCACCCTATCCCCGTCCCCATTAGCAAGAACACATGTGAAACCACCATCGGTCCCTTCAAATCCCGGCCGTCGACGTATGGCTGTAGGAATCTCGCAATATATTGACTAGCTGGAGGGAGCTGACCAGCGCGTATCAAATCGCAAAGCAAAAAAATGGCCACGGCAAGACTGAGACTAAGGTGAGCGAACGGCGGATCGAAGAGCCCTGGTATGAGGAACATGGGTATGACCATCCCATGAAACACCTTTCTGCGGGTATCAACTTCTAGCCTGGGCGCGAAGGTTGTAATAAAGGTAAGACCGATCGTGAGAACAATGACCCAGAATCCGATGATGCCCAATCGTATATTCGCGGCTTTAGTAGAGCCTGCTGTGACACAATAACCCATGCCGGGACTAATCTGGTCAACAACCTTCTGATACCAACTCTGTCCGCAAAAAATGTAACCCAATGCCCAGATGAAAGGATCCATTCCATCAAGTGCTCGTCTTCCAATATAAGGCCTCAAACCCAGGAATACAAAGCCGAGTACAAGGCCATACACATACGCAGCATATCCTAGTCGTCGAATCTTGGCCTCCTTCCGTGTGAGCGTTGCAAAGTAGAAGCCTCCATTTCTTGGCTTTGTCGATTGCTTCCTAGGGACGACAATTTCGGACTCGCTATCGCTGGCTTGTGCACTCGCCTTCCATGTCATTTCCTTGAGCCCAACTAGTTTGCGGAATCGACCAATCCCAATGATGGCATTCCCAGCACGCCGGAATCGATGAAGGGGAACACGAGCAAGGCTGACATTCCACCTTATGACGTCTTCGCATAAAAGAAAGACTGCTAACCCGCCGCCCCACATCAACGCCCTGAGGATGATAGCTTGCGGTGACGCTGCGTGGAAAAGAAGGTTGATCAATGCTGACGAAAGTAATCGCAGTTCGCTCGGAGTCAATGATGGATACAATATGTTTGTGAGTGCAGATGTTAATGTCGCATTTATGGGCGGGATAAGTGACAATGTATTGTTAGTTGATCCATGGTTTTGGTCCCATTGGGATGGCAACAGTGGAAAGAGTGACAGAAGCCAATGCAGACCCCAGGAGGGCACCAGTATCGGTGGCAGATTGGAAATTGAGATGACCAGATTGGCGAGGAGAAATGGGTTGGAGGATTTAGTCCCCGTAGGCGTGAGCGAAAGCGCAATGAGCACAGGAAGGAGCGTCGGGTAAAGTAAAGGCGAAGGGTCGAGGGAGCGCGGACGCTGCAGGCTGCCGTTACCGCGGAGTCGCATTCGGATTGGATACGCAAGAATAATGGCTGAATATGGAATTAACCAGCATATGATCTCTGCGGTGTAATCAGCACCTCTGGAGTTCCGTTTGGTCAGCGCACCATAAGAATAGGCGAACCTCGTCTTCGAAGCAAGACCTCCCTCAAAGCTCTCTGTTCCTTGCCCATGAGTACAATAACCACCAACACAGCTATCAGCCCAACTTCAATCCCTCTCCTTAGAATTGCAATCCCGTGTCTTTTCGGCCTTTCGAATTTTCGCGCTACCAATCCCCTTCTGTTCTCGCGACCCCGACCCCGTCCATCCTTACCGCTATCATTCCAAATATCGTCCTCTGAAGACACGCGTCGCTGCTTTGGAGGAGCTAGCAGTCTTCTCGTTAATTCATCATCTGCCTCGGTACCGGATTCTGAGCCCCCCTTTTGGGGTGTAGTGGATCCCAAGCTTTCTGTCGAAGCGACCGGGGGGTAGGTATTAGAGTATTGAACTGGTGGCCTTCCAGGCTGTTGTCTTCGACTGTAAGGCTGTGGTGAGCGCGAAGGTTGTCGATGCAAGACGGGAGACGGCGAGCGCGAGCTTTCTCCTATCCCCGATGTTGGTACTGAGAGCGTCGTCTCCGACGGCGTCATTCTCGGTGGTTCAGTCGTAGCACAATAACAAGGTGGCTCCAGGGTGGCAGTTGGAAAATTGATAGATTGCGCTGAGAGGTCCACTAGTCTGGGAGTAGAGAACTTGAAATAAGATAAAATGATGGAACACCGCTTTGCTGAAGATATATGGTTACCTATATTGTGATGTATACTAACCTATATAGCATGCAAACACAGGAGGGAAGGACTCGCGGCCTCTTGGGCTCTCGTTGGGATGACGATGTTGCATGGTCAGATAACTGCTACTCCACAAAACGCCGTGTCACCACCAAGTTCTAATTCCGGATTATTCAGGGTTCCGGGTCGCAGATAGCCGCTGCGCACCATACTCGATAGATTTTAGATGGTATCATTCCTAAATCTCTCCCGTCACTCGCAAGTTATGTTCTCAACAGTTTTGCCTTCCACTGCCAAAACCTCCGGGAGTACTTAAAGAAAATGGGACCAAGATACCATCAGTCAATCGACTTTGTGGGAGAGTTCAAATTTCAGCTGTATGGAATACTTTGTATGCGCAAAGTTTGGGTCTCAGAGCAGGTACTACCTCATTACATCACGCTATTGGTTGGGCTGTTTCTGTGGTCTACCGAGTAAGCGTTGTTGGTTGGTCATCTTGATGTACGATACGCTATTGCTAACGTTGGCTTAGGACAGTGGTAGTGGTTGGCACGAGACGAGATATCCCGAGACCTCAACTTGATACACGGGCCCAAGAATAACAAAGCGTAAATGTCGACGGAGCGAAGTATCTTTACAATAATTCCGAGGCCCGATGAGTGATATTCGGTGACTGAAATAGCATGATATCTGATCACAAACAGCCGGATTCCGAAGATGGGGATGCTGCAAATGCTGCAAATGCCGGTGGAGGTGGGAAGCGTATGGCCAGATGTACCCGTCGGTATACTTTATGCTCCTCTAGTCCATGTTCCTGCGAGTAATACGTTCACTAAGTAGAAAGTGCATCAAACAGCGCCAAAAATCCAAATTTACGCTATGTACACTATCGACTACATAGTGTAACAAGACAATATGTACACGTCCTCATACAACCCCATATCGCCACCATACACTCACTCGCCCGCTTCTCCATCTATCCATAACCTTCGGTTTTATCGCTTGTCGTTCCGCAAACTCCTCGGGCTTGCTCAGGTCCCGGCCTTGCAGCTTCTGCAGTTCCTTGCGGTCGTTGTCCCCAACTTTCCACGCTCTCAGAAGCCACATACAGGTCGCAGCTGCAATATACATGATCCCAGCGAAGATCTGTGGGTAAAGGTATTCATTCTCTGAACCGGGCTGCCTCAGATAAAGTCCTATGGCCTCTGAAAATGTAGTTGGAAGCACCAACGACAACCAAACAAGACTCAAAGCTGCTGGTAAATCCTTTAGCCCTACGACTTCAACACTATGGCAAAGCAGTTAGCAACACATTACTCCACTCGAGCCGGAAGGGGCGATCACTTACCACGCTGGAGCAACGGTTGTCCAAAATGTTCCGCAAACTGCACCATTTATGAGAGCGAACAGGACCGAAACCCAAATTTCTTTGCTGGTAACCAGAGATGAAGCAAGATAACCCGGTCACGAGGGTCATCAAGCTACTTATGTTAATTCTCCCATATCGATCGCTAGACAAGCCCACAAGCGGGCGCCCAAACGCTATACTAAGGTTGAGAAGTGCACCCAGAACGCTGCCTTGGACTTTTGAGAATCCTCTGGATGTTGCAAAATCTAGATTGTGTTAGGGTTTCAATGAATTTTATTTGGAAGATATCAACTCACCTGGCAGAGAAAAGAGTATTACGACGTATCCAAGCATACTAAAGAAGCTCCAGCCTAGGTAGGACAAGAAGGAATTCGTACCGGCGCAAAAGACTCAGATCGAATGCACGCTGATTTGGATTCACGTACTTATTCCGATCCCTTGTAAAGATTGTACAGATGGTATTGTTGGTAAAGACTGCAATAGCAACAATCCGGAAGGCCCAGGGAGTTCCTATATTCGTGATAATAGAGCGTATGGATAATGAAAAGATAAGGCCCCCTATACCGGAGCCAGCTACTGTAATCCCAGCTGGAACACTTCGTTTTTGGTAAACCATTGAGATATCACACCGACACTGCCGGTAAAGATGAACCCCATCCCAATGCAAACAATACTCCTTGAGTCAAGAACAGATGCCAGATTTTGCTCGAGAATGAGGCTCCAATGAGGCCGCCGGCTTCCATGACTACTCCGACAGCCATGACTTTTCGAGTTGATGTTTTGCAGAGTAAGAATGTTGCCAGAGGCCCGATGATCATGGCTGAAGAGATCGAGAGACCATCAACGAATGCATAATGCAAGGGCGTCACCTCTGGGTAAGCATCGTCGGATAGATAGTGAGCGAGGTAGACGCCGTATGACTAAATATTTCAATAACAATACAATCACGATACCGAGGTATGGAATGAAGCACTGACTGAGTTAACTCCCCATGTACAAGCATTAATCTGCTTTCAATTAGCCCAAGGTCTATATGAATTTCAGAAGCATACCTACCATAAACCCGCATGCCACACAAACCCACCCATATCCTCCATCTGGCGGGATATCCGCGCTGAAGTCTTCAATTGCTGCCGGAATTCCTGGTGCCTCTGAAGGGATCTGCCGTAGCTCGGTGACATCGTCCAAATACTTCTTGCCATCGGTGTGGAAGTTGTCCTCGCGGTTATGGCTTGCACAAGAACTGTCTTTGCATTCTGACAATTGTCTGTCCGACTCAATATCGGCCATTGCGACGATTATATCGACAACACATGTAGCAAGGCACTGCTACCTACCCTGCCGCTGGACGTCCGAAACTATAAATCACTCATCTCGAATCAGTGTCAGCAATAAACCAGTGGCATGAGGTTTCTAGGGCTTCAGCCTGTGAAATCGATACTTTGCTCTACAGAGCCCGAAGGGTTTAATAAAGTACCTGCCGTTTTTTACGACCCAAAACGGTTACAATAAAGGGCCTGGGATACTTAAACGTATCAAGATTCATCAAACACAAACTTATCACTAGAGATGCTTTAGCCAACCTTCCCACTGTTTTTCGTGAACCATAGTGAATCACTTTTTAAGGAGCGTCATTTTATCAGCCATTACCGGCCTTTGATCTAGATGCCAGATAGCCGAAGGACAGTGGTCCACAATGATGGGGAATTCTGTAGCTAGTATCCGGTGAAGTACCGGGCATGGATACTTAGCGGGATATATTAATAATGTAAAGTAAGTCCAAACATCAAACTGATATTCAAAACTTTCGGTCGCAGCAACAAAAGTAAGAAACAAGGTAACACATCGCTATGCTTTCAAAATGATGCGAGAAAGGTTGCAGCATTGGAATCTAAGGGGATCAGACTGTAAAAAAGATAGAGAAAAACATACTAATTGCTTACCCTAACAAACGCCACGATATTATATACGGGACAAAACGAATAACTATAATGACGTACACCCAAAGAGCAAGACGCAGGAAGTAATACAGGAATGAACATATACAGATGATGCCGCCGAGAAGAAAGTGCTGCAGGAATGAAATCGGATAGAGAGCCGGCCTACTCGAACGTGTTAGTCGAATCCTGTCGCGGCTGGCTAATCTGTCGATCAGGTTCGACCTTATTAGTGAAATTCAACATCCGAATAGCCGACGCTTGCCCCATATGTCAGGAGACAGCAACGCGGCTAGCGTAGTCACCCAAGCAGAAGCAGCCAGGGCCAGTAAAGAGGCTACTTGAGACCAAAGCCCTCGCTCTCAGTCACCGCTCGCCACAACAACCTCTCCAATTTCTCCCTTCTTTTATAGCGCCACAAACAGAGTTGATTAAAGCATGTTCTTGCCACAGGAAATCTATCACAATCTTGCCCCAGGCACACAACCTTAATGATGAGATTCGTAGCGCCCATTGCCGGTATTCTGTCACTTCCGGTGATAAAGCTTAATAACATCCTCTGCTCGTCTGGTGATATCTTTTCGAAGAAGTTCCAAAACCACTTGAGCACCGTATCAGACTCGGGGACATTACCCGGGCCCCAACCGTCATAAATAGCAACCGCTTTCAGAGCCTCGACATCAAGGGGTTCAGCTGATCCTCGTACAAGCAATTCTATTTCTTCTGGTCCAAAAAGAGATAACGCGTTTCCTCCGCAGACCGTATAGAATCCTCGTTTAAAGGGCTCGAACTGTCGACTGACCGAAGTATCAAGGATATATTTCAGATATAAATCCACAAACTCTTTTCGATTAGCATTCGTAACCGGTCGGTTCTCGCCATTTGGACATAAAGGCGTGACTATCTTCTCCCCATATCTCTCTGTCTCTGCCACAAAGTCCCGACAGAACGTTTCTTGAACATCGCCCTCGAAATCAAGAAGTCTCTGCAGTCCTACTGCCAGAGCGGGACGAAGAACCGCCAAATCCTCCAAGGAGCGACGAAAAGCAGGTCGTGCGCGAGCGTCCACACCACCTTTGCTGCTGTATTGCGGAGCAAAATAGATAAGCTTGCGGAAGACATATGAGGGAAGAGTGATGTCAAGAATCGTCGAGTTGTAGATTGCAAGTCCTAGCAGGACCCCAACCAGATAAAACTCTTCTGATGATTCGAAGGAATGGGGGTTGAAATAACAATAGCGAGAATCCTCGTCGTAAACAAACAGACCTGTGTTTTTTTTAAGCACCGGCGGCAACTTCGTACTGAGGAAGCTTTACATACCATGATTTGGGTCAAAGACTTCTCTAGCAACCATTAAAAACCATTCTTTTTTGAGCCCCCCCGCATCAATGCCTTCTTCTCCCACGAATTCTAGCATGGTTAGCTAGCAAAGACCAAGGTTTAGATCGAAATACTTACCGACACGAAGGCCCTTTTTTAAGTCTTCCAGCGTCCCCGCACACTCACTGATGCCTTTGAGGCTGTCTTCTACCAGGCACTCACGCCTGACCTTAAGAACCATATATTGACTAAGAGCCGTTCGATTTGATATGTTGGTTAAGAACGCATTTCTAGCTTGGACTTCCATCTGCCGCCTGGCGTCATACTCGAGAATCTGTATTTTGGCACCCATCGACAAAAAAAATGGATACTGACAGAAGCAGAACTTAGCGACTTTAGATTCCCAGACATCGAAGTCGGCAATCAAATCGCAGTAATCTAGACGCATGTTATAAAAAGTACTGCTGGGAATAATCTGACCCCGACGGTACGCATCTTGTCTCCATGCTGAGAGGGTATTAGAACCCTCTCCAGCAGACATAGACCGCATATGCCTCCGGCGTCCAAGAGAATTATTGTTGGCTTTATCAAGTAGCGACATTACTCTAGCGGTAGCCTTGATTTGCCAATCGTCACTGTATGGTAACTTTCCCCTTAAACCACTAGCATTCCGCACAGGTTTTTTGTTATCGTCCCGAGTGATGCGATATGTGGTAAAACTACAGCCTAGCTCCACCAGTCGGTGGAAATGCTTTTCAGGCATGATGCTAAACCATGTTATAAGGAAATGATGGCATTCGTTAGGAAGGTTCGACAACAGCCCAAATATGCGTTTAAGGAGACCAGAATGATAACCGGGACCTCCCATGACGCTATCTTTGCCAAGCGGTGAAGCCCTCGGGCTGGAGGACCTTGGTGAACCTTGGACTTGTGTTTGTACTTCAGATGATGTAGGGACTGTCAGTGACCGATTCGTAGTCAATTTCGCAGCTCCAGGGTAGAGGAGCGGGTTTGCTATAATAACCAGCAAAAACCGTATATCCTCCGGTCGCCGGAGTGGTCTTCCAGGTCGCTTGAGAATATTTTCTGTTGTCTTGAGCAAAGCTTTCAACATATCAATTCTCGCATCGTCAATAGCAAGTTTGTCATAGCGATCAGCATCGGTCCGAGAATCGTTGGAGAGATCTAGGCTCGACAAGCCTTTTCCAGCGCCCAGGACCAGGTCATAAAACTCTCTGGTCAGGTCCCAATCAATTCCAGGAGGAGCCCGCAAGCTAGGCTTTGATTCATGGCTTTTAGATCCCCTCTCGTTGCGAGAATTTGCTCGCTCCCTTCTCACAGCCCTTCCAACTGTCAACATCAAGGCCTCTTTCTCGCCCGGCTTTTCAGTGACCGGAATATAGATATCGAGGGTGTCACGTGGAGGTTGGATCGTTTCATCGGTTCGAGGTTCAAGGAAGGCATTACTAGAATCCGTTCCCGAGTTTGCCGTAAAGCTTGCATTCAAACACTCCCAGTCGCTGAAAGCTGCCCGAAGATAGTCTTCGAGTGGTTTGAACAACTTCGCCGCACGAGATTTGCTTCTAGTAAGTGCAGCTTCAGACTCCGCATTGTCATGAACCGGAGGTGGGGGTGGAGGCCTCGAAGGAGGTGCTATAAAATCATTGAGTATTGATTCAGGTATTGCAGAAAAATGTTGGTGGGTTTCTTCAAAGGTACCGACGCTGGTGACTCCAAACAATCTCTCCCCAGCAGACGGCTGCGGCTCTCGGTCGCTGAGAAAATCTTCCACGGAAGCGTCTATGATACTCCTCACGGTGCCGATAGACACAGGCGGTGCTGTTTCACCATTCATCAGCTTGCATAATTGAAAGCACTAGACGAAGTGGATCCGCACGTTTTCGAGATAATGTGTCTATAGGATCGTTTGCTACAGGCTTTGCTGGCTTCAGATCGTTGACTGTCATACATATTGTACAGCGGAAGTGAGTCAAGTTCGAAGGCCACCGGACAGTTGAATCGCAACATATGCATTGGCCCGTTACCAGCTCCGCCGTTCCATGTGGATGTTGCATCATGCCAGGCACCGCTCGCCTTGATGGAGTTGTCCCAGCAAGCGTTCGGTCTGCATCAGCTTCAGCAGCAGCCAGGAGATCCCCTTCGCTTCTTCGAAGAGCCAGAGAAGGACGAGGGAATAAGCGAGCTTCAGAGGAAGGCGGCGATGGGTTTGGAGGTATGTGGTGTGATTTAGAACGGTTATGGGAGGATGTTCGTGTACCACGAAGATTGGATGATTCTAGCGGTTCAGACAAACTATTAGCAGGCGGACGACGAGCAGAGGTCGATGACGAGGCCGAAGAAGCAGACGAGCCAAGCAACCGCCGCATTTTGAATACTGGCACGGGTACGGGTAGGGTACTGAATTGGGGGGATGGTCGCGCTATCACAGGTAAGATGAAGTAGTAAGATTAGGTGGGCTTTGTCGCCGCCGAGATTTCCTGTCTGACATTCCCAACTCTGAGACAGGCAATTCTTATATACTACCTGTAATGAGCATTACGGTGAGTGTACTCTTAACGTAGGTACTGTAGTGATACTGTAGTGCTTCTGGTGAAGTTTAGATGGGGTACCTGACTGTATTAGCAATCTCCTGTCTATCCGTCTATCCGTCTATCCGTCTATCTGCCCACCCATCCACCCCATCCACCCCATCCACATATTCATTTATTATGCTTAGAATATATTGAGATGTATAATTTAGGTAAAAGTTCGTATTCCGCCCTTGGTGAGAATGGCTCACACTTAATCACTCGAAATAAAACGAATGTTGTAAGTGATTGAGCGACAGGAGAGGCTAGGGCTGGAAAATCTAATAGAAGGTACTTGTTTAGGTTTTAGATCGTTCTTATTAATTCTGACTATCGCCAAAAGGAAAAAAATCCTTGCACTGTATATTCTCTCGCCAGTAGAAAAATATTTTATCAGATCTATCTATCAATTGCGAAGGCGGTTTCAGGATCACAGGATCTGACTCGGAATGCGCTGCTTGGGAGTGCTAGTGGCTGGATGTTAGGTTACGCGATGGCAAGGTGAGGTTAGATTTCCACACGTAATGTCGCCGGGAAGGTTTAAACTTCATCCTTTGTTCCCAGCTTTGTGCGTAGTCATGATCAATGCTGTGCATCTTTTCTTGTCTTCTACACAAACTTTATCATCGCAACACAAACATTCCACATTCCACTAGGCACGTTATTCACGGGCACTGCATGATAGGGAGATTCAGAGGGACATACATGATGGATTATAGTGTAGTAGAAGTAATAGACGGTAGAAGGAAGAGATTATGTGTGTGTGTGAAAGAGACCCTCGCCCTAGAACTCTAAACCCGCCTATCCCTAAGCTTCACCACACCGCTAGCCATTGTTTTTCTTTCTTCCCTTCCCTTCCCTTCCCCTTTCCTTTCTCTCCAACTTTGCAATTGCCGGCCCATTCGGGTAACTTTTTCAAACAAAATCCCCATCTCCTCGGGGAAGCACGGAGAATCCTTCGACCTTTCGATAGCTTTCCGGATCCGCACGACAAACTACACAGGCTTCGTTCTGCTCGACGTTATGAAAAGCAACAGGGACAAACCATTCTCATCACTTTACCCCTTACCCATTGCGACGTCGTGGCCGAGGGAAGCAAAAACTAACAGAACATCCCGTCAAGCAAGCCACCAGCGCGTCTACCTCTATCAACCGCTTCTCTCGCTTTTTCTCTCTTGCTCCTTTTGAAGCTCGAATATATGACCACCATCCCAACTAGATCTCGGGACTTGGAGCGAAGTCCCGGCGGTAGGGTTGGGTTTATCTCGTCTATACATTCTGTACATAGGATATGTGCCCTACCAAGGTCTAGTCTCCTCACCAACTAACTCTCCTGCTCCAGTAGCTTAATACCCAAACCTCTGAAGCCCTAGAGGAAATGATAGGTCCGGGGCAAAGACAACCCGGCGGAATGACCTTGGTCAGATGCTCTTGGCTAAAAAATCTGGATGACCCACCACCCACGGAGTCCCACTGGACCCGAATAACCCCAGTTCACATCGGAGCAGCTGTCAGACATAGCCGAATACTTCTCTGCGACTAGAGTTCTGGATATTAGGCGTACGATCGTTATCTATAAGGCTCTAGTCACCGATGAACCTCGCCCACTACTGGTTGGCGGGAAACTTGCTGTTTTCCTCCATGACTCGGATCCTCTGCTCTTCGGATGCTTTTCCGCTCTGGGAGATCCTGCCATGAGTGTCATCCACGAAATGAGACGAGACGGGACCTGGAGATATCTTGTCCCGCTGTCCTGGGATTTTTATATGTACATGGAGTTAAGGCAGCCGTAGTTTAGAAGATTGTCACAAAAGTCACAGTAGCCTCCAGTGGCCTTAGCGATTGTCAAAAGAGGGCAGTGGTCTGAGAGATTGACAGGGGCTTCAGAGATTGTCAATACCCTTGCGACCAGCAGTCACCATTATGGTTGCTGTATCTCGACCCACTGCTTCATGTCAAGAGTACCAGTTAGTCGAGGCAGTATGTTAGCGCCAAATCCTTCCCGAGATATCTCGTCTCGTAGGCATGTAGTCCCAGTATTAGTCCGAGACAAAGTCCTGGATGCCCATCCCGTGGCCAACACTTCTTGCGTCGCTATCGAACAAGGTATATTCGCCACAAATACGGAGGTGATCTCGGAGCCCCCTCAGATAAGAGATGGTATGTATGGAGCCCCATTTGCTATGGACATTGATCCTCATGGAGTCGCTGCTAGCACAGCAAAAGTCGCTAGATTCTTTCGCTATGCCGACATAAAGGGCTATTCAACAGACCAGCTCACTGACGACGAATGCGCCTTGGTGGTTGAATTCTTGGTTAATTTACTGGGGTACGTTAACTGCTCTCCGCCGACGTCATCTTGAACCTCGCTGCGCCAGCAGTAGTTAGAGGGGATGGAGCTCGATTTAGTAGTATAAAAAGAACATGTATATGGGAATCAAAGGTGAAACTGCACGTGAATCCGGGATGTGAATTACCGTATGTGTGAAGTTTGGCACTTAGTAATATCGGAACGATGAGACACGTCGGACGCCTTGTAACTAGCGGTAGGGTAAGATAGCATCGAAAATGTTGTGCCAAAAAACCTCTCCCCGTTCTCTCGTTTTGATGGCGTCTCGCACAATCCTTCGTCTCCAAAGACTGCAGCACACATCCATACTCCGCAATTACCACCACCATCCCATTCTGCTCCCACTCCTTCGACGATGCTATTCTAGTGCATTAGCAACTCCAACAAGCAGTTTTAAACAGAGCGTTCCTCCGGCAAAAGTCTCTATACCGGCACCAGTGCAAAGTCCTCGATGGACTCCACCTCTACTCTGTCCCGGTTGTGGTGCTCCTAGTCAGCAAACAGATGCATCACTTCCGGGTTATTACCCTCTGAAGCCGAGGGCGCGAGTTCGGATCAAACAGAACAGGCGGCAAAAAATTGAGGAAAACAAGCTATGGGAAGAAGCATTGAAGCGTATTGAAGGAGATCAGAATCTATTAAAGGAGCTAGAAGTTGGGGATCAAGTGCAAGCGGGCATTCAGATCGATAAACTTGATGCAGGGACTCCCCCAAGGTCTGTCAAGGTGCCAGAGCATTTGAAAAAGAATGAGCCTCCACTCATTTGCAATCGTTGTCACGAACTTATATATCATCACCATGCACCATCACTCCCATCATATCCCACTCTCAACACGCTTTCCTCCTTACTCCTGTCATCTAGACATAAACACAATCATATCTACCACCTTATCGATGCGGCCGACTTCCCACTCTCTCTGCGCCCCGAGTTGTGGAAGCACCTTTACAACACCCTGCCAAAGTCAATCACTCGAAATTTGACAATATCCTACATTATCACTCGATGTGATCTTCTCATGCCCAAGAGAGAGCAAATTGCTTCGCTCATGACATACCTCAAGTCAACACTCAGGGACTTTCTGCCTGAGGACCAGAAGATTGAAAGCCCCAATGCGAAACTTTACGCTATTTCCACTCGTACTGGCTGGGATGTCGGTGCACTGAAGGAAGAAATCTCAAAACGGCAAGGAGGGGTGTGGTTTCTAGGCGCTGTGAATGTTGGGAAATCAACCCTTTTGCGAGAGGTTTGGCCTATGGGGGGAGAATTGAGACCGGTTTCTCTCGAAGATACTGAAGAGTTCGAAATTCTCTCAGCAGATAACGAGTTAGAAGCTGGAGAACCCGTAGAAAATGAAGTAGAAGCCGATTTCAACCCGATGGAGGGAGTCGAAGAAGCCGGGCAACAACAGCTCGATAAAATCTTGACCAAAGCCCAGGAAATGGGAAATCGACAAGTAACACGGTCACACGTACCTCCGACCGTATCTGATGTTCCTGGAACAACCGCAGCTCCGATAAGAGTGTCGTATAAATCCGTTGGAAGAGGTGGCAAATTCCGAGGAGAGGTGGTAGATCTCCCAGGCCTAGAGAGGTGGGTAGGGTTCCCGGAGACTGGTCTCATGAAGTACGTCCGGAGAAATAGACAGAGAGCGTTAGCAATGAAGGGGAGAGTCACCCCAGAACAATATACCATAAAGCCAGGTATGCAAACTTCAGTAATATAGATATCATCCCATTACTAACTCATGTTATAGGGCAATCCATGCTCATTGGGGGCCTCATAATGATAACACCTAAAATTGACACGGTGGTGCTGGCGAATCCCTTTACATCAATTCCTGTGCATATTTCAGCCACTGAGAAATGCTGTGGGTTTCTTTCTTCCCCGGATCCCGAAACCGCTCTTACACCCCAACCCGAATGCCTCTTCCAAGATCCTGCAAGTGTTAGCGTACCAGTACCACCAGTAGTCAAAGGCGTAAATAAACGATTGACTATCAACCCCATCCCACCTGCCTTTGCCTCAGCTGGCGTTTTCACTTTATTGGACGATGTTACAACTAAACGGAATCCGATGCTACTTGACAACAGTCCTGAGCAGGTAGCAAGATTGCCGTATAAAGTGCTAGCAACTGATATACTCCTTGAAGGAATTGGCTGGGTGGAGTTGACTGCTCAAGTACGAAACCGACGAGACACTGAGTTTAAGCCGGTGGAAGTTGAGGTGTTCACACCCGAAGGAAAGGGAATCGGACAGAGGAAGACAATGAATGCATTTATGACCCTTGAAGAAGGGGCATGGAAGCGAGGCTTACGGAAACACACGTCAAGGCCTATGAGGAGTATGAAAGGTCAAAAGAAGCTGCAGAAACGCAGATGACCTTCAAGTTAACGACGTATTGTTATTGACCGCAATTATGTAATTGGCGGTTGTATTATAGAGAGTTAAATATTCCCTGCGCCAGAGAGTCGTTGCAGAATCTGATATCACTGGGGAATTTTATGGACATGACCCCCAGCCTCGTCCTTGACATATGGCCAGCGAATTAAGCCAATGGGTAGCCTGCATTCTATCCATGTACTAGTACAGCTGAAACTCTGCCAAAGTAACCCGGAACAGTTTGCGCGTTTTTATTTGCATCTAGCGTAACGTTACCCGAATAAAAAATCTTGTCGAGAGAAACTCTACTGGCTGAGTTTCCAAAAATTGGAATGTTCTCGGCCCAAGGTTTGCTTTTTTCTTCTGTGTTCAACAAGCAGCGTCATCACAGAGCTGTTGTTCAAGGGAAGCCTTGCGACTCAGCAGCAGTTACAAGGGATATCGCCGAGTTTAGTACCGGTACTCCCGCTAAATTAGCAGAATGACGTCTAGTACAGGATTTTCGCTCTGGCTTCCCGGGTCTCGCAAAATAATGGATTATGGGGATGCCAATGAATTGCTAGATAGCCTACCTGAAGCAATGAGTTGAAGCTCAATGTCATTAAAAAGAGCAATTCCTCAATGTAGGGCGAGCCGGGTGGGAAGGCTGCGCTGCAGCTTGGGAATATTGTGGTGAGGTTGTAAATGCTGTTATACTCCCGAGAAGGTTACCATAGTTGACCGAGGCTTAGAGCTGCAAGGAAGATCCAAATTGTACTGAGGTTCACATCTTTCTTCAAGCAGTAAACTCCATGCAGTCGTTATTATCCTCAATTCCTCTCATCTGGTGTTTGTATTACTATGCATGCCTGCCTCGCGGCTAACTATTACAATTGAAAAGATAGTCGGCGTCTGAAGGAAACCTTTCTCCGGCGTTTCGGTGACCATTGAACATCCCACACCCCACGAAACAACTGGGTTTGAACGGAGAAAACAATGTCCAGAAAAATTTCTTCCGTTTATGAACCGAATAATGAATGGGAATCCTACCATTGCCGCTGCAGAGTTCGGCGAAAGATGGGTGTGTTGATTATTTGTTTTTTTTAGAGATGTCGATGCATGCATGCTCCAGCCGTTTTTCTAGCTGTTGATGATCTAAGCAGGGCAGAAATAGATGACGGTTTTTGGACGGCTAGTGTGCGGTTCAGAAGCCTATCGAACAGATCATCGTAGTGAGTATTTGAGAAGTCGGGGGTGGGGTTCTGTGATAGCTGAGGCTATTATGCCCCAGAGCAAAGTGCAGTACGGTAATTGCAGTGTGGGCAGCAGTAGTGATGGTGGTGAGGATGGTGATTGCGTTGATTAGCTATCCGAAGGACTAGAGGTTACCATACCTAAGCAGCTTATACCCAAGAACTATGATACCAGGCTGGGGAGTTTCGGAAGTGGGGTTGCTTCGGCGCCGCTCGCGGGAAACAGCGGCGTTAGCTCTTATCACCCCTCCTCTCCTCGTACTCATTGTTTGCTTATAAGCTCCTGTTTCCTGCTCTCCAGACAGTTGCTGCTTCAATTCTATCAGTCCCATCAACTACTCACTTCAGTTACCTCATCAGTAATTCACTTTCCTGCAAATACTTCACAATGTCGAACCTTCCCAAGACCATGAAGGCTCTCCGGTATGTCATATAACCTTCTGTTGTTGATCCTACCCCACTTCTCCAATTTCCCCGTCCATTGAAACTTTTTCTCGTTACCAGCCAAGCTTGAATGGTATCTGATACTAACTTCTGAATAGTTACGACAAACCCCAGTCGTACGGAATCGTCGAAGCCCCTCTGCCTGTTGTCCGTGATAACGATGTTTTGGTGCGAATTGCTCCATATAATTTCTGAATGCGAAGAATTACGAGCTGATATTACAACAATTAGATCAAAGTCAAGGCTTGCGGTGTCTGCGGAACCGTACGTTACACTGAGTGATACTCTATATCAACTGGCCACTGATTGCTCGTAGGATTTGCATATCCACGACGGAGAATTCATTGCAAAGGTGTGTTTGACATTTTTTCTATTCAACTGACAGCACTTTTTGTGGGGGGAGCCCTTCTTTAAAAGCTCTCTGGCTTGGGCACCTTTTTGGATACACACCTCCCACACCTGGGATAACCCAGTTACTAAAAGCGCCCCCAATAGACTCAACTCATGTTTGTTACGTCTTCTGGTACCCGAGCTGACCCTTTTGTGATAGTTCCCGCTCATTCCCGGTAGGAAATATGGCCTTTCACCCATACCCCCTCTTCCGTTCTAATATTTGTCTGTCCAATTAGGCCATGAGACCGTCGGTGTTGTAGCTGCAATCGGAAAGGATGTTAAGGGCTTCACGGTTGGCGAGCGTGTATGCGCCGACAACTCAGAGCTCTGTGGAGAGTGCTTCTACTGCCGCCGTGGACAGACCTTACTCTGTGAGCACTTCGAAGCTCATGGTGTGACCAGTAAGTCATTACCATCAAGAATCACTACAAGTTTTTTATCTGACCGATTCTAAGTGAATGGTGGTTTCGCTGAGTATTGTGCCTACCCTGCGGGCAAAGTCTTCAAGATTCACAATCTCAGCGATGTCGATGCTACTCTCTTGGAGCCCGCCTCCTGTGCCTGCCACGGTCTAGAGAAGATTGCCCCCAAGCTCGGTTCATCCGTTCTCATGTTCGGCGCCGGTCCTACTGGTCTTTGCCTTGCCCAGCTCCTCAGGCTCAATGGTGGTTCCCACGTGGTTATCGCAGCACCCCAGGGTTTGAAGATGGACTTGGCGAAGAAGCTTGATGCAGCCGATGAATACATAGAGCTTTCCCGAAGCAGCCCTGAGGCCCAATTCCAGGCCATCAAGGATGCCAACCCTTACGGCTTTGATATTGTTATTGAGGTAACTGAAAACTGCAAGCTCTTACCTTAAACCATGCTAACAGTCTGATCTTAATAGGCCACTGGCTCCCCAAAGATCCTCGAAGATGCTATCAACTACGTTCGCCGTGGTGGTAAGTTGGTTGTTTACGGTGTATACAGCAACTCGGCACGTGTCAGCTGGCCTCCGAGCAAGATCTTTGGAGACGAGATTACCATCCTTGGTTCTTTCTCCGAGACCCACATGTTCCCTGCTACCATTGGTTACCTTGATACTGGCAAGGTGAAGGTTGGAGGCATCGTCAACAAGACCTTCAAGTTAGAGCAATGGGGCGAGTGTTTGGAAGCCATGAGGAATAAGTCAGCCATCAAGGCTGCCATTGTGTTTGACTAAAACCGTTTCCTTTGATGTTTGTTTGGGTTGTGGGATAGTTACTCGTTATGATATTATGATTGATAAGGGTTGAACGTTGTGTTGGAAGTGTGGGTATTGCCTAGGTATTCGAGTGGTATTTTTCGGTTATCAAAGTAGTTGTTGATTGAGGAAGCATAATAAATAAATATCTTACATGAATGTCTTTGATCTCCAATACCAGAACCACCCTAAAACATTAAGCCATAATGATTTCTTGTCAACTGGACAGACATGCCAATCGTCCTCTATCTACTGCTAGATTCCATAGCAGGGTACCACTCTCGCCGGGCTACTTATAGCTACATACCAATACTTCATGGTCAGCGATAATATCTAGAGTAGTTAGGCTTTTTGCAATGTTTAGGATACCAAACAAACTCGTATACCCAGGACAAATCTGTGCTTGCGGGTAAGACGGATATTGTTACTCTGGATCGTTGCTGGGAAATGCTGGTCGTCAGTCAGTCAGGGTACGGGTTCATATCGGAAAGCAATGAGCTTCGCTCCGCTTAAGCAAAGATCCGAATTATATAACATAGCATATGAAGTAGGTCATAGTGCATTCGAATTTTTCTAAGAGGCGGGGGATGGGGGACTGAATCAGTATCAGCGTGTTCAATTGGTGTAGTGGTCAACATGGAGCCTGCTTATATAGGTACCCGTCTGGCTTCCCAACAAGCAAAACTTTATATGCATAGAAACATCTTGTCTTTACTTCTCAATTTGGGAGGGATGCTGTTCGAAGCATCTCCAACAGCACCCATACGCCCATACACCCAGAGCATACGAAACGGAAGAATCCCACTTTATCGGTCCTTAGCAGGGCATGCACTTGTTCGGCAAGGGGAGCTGTGGATGGAAGCGGTCTAAGTCGGTCGACTTGCTACCCACTACTAAAAAGATTTGGGGCCGCCGCTCCCTCAATAAAGCCCCGATTTCGACTCTGCCCCATAGCAGCTTCACAACTAACATATAAACCCTCGGTGCTATCCCACCAATTCGAATCACATCATGGAGCACCAGAAATAAAAATCCCTGCCTTTCAAAGGATCTCTCTACATACACAGCGGACACTTTACACCCTGCGAAGGAATACCATATTCAAATAAATTTGGTCCGAGCATCTTTGACCACAGCAGGGGTAGCCAAAACTTATTCTGTCTACCACTAAATTCCCATCGGTAACCATTAAGCTTTAATAAGATTACTTTGTACCCACTACTACTACCGGTTCCACTCCCGGGGCTCCGTGCTATCATTCCATGCTGGGGCGGAGCTGGGGGAGGTGCTGAAACAAGGGATATGATAGCTGGTTAAGAAGTAGTCCATCCAGGGACAAATCTCAATTAGGGTTTAAATTAGAAAGTAATGACGTGGGCGACTCTTAGCTGTTAGAGTTCTCGCCTAACAAGTTTGGTGTCACGGTGGGCCTGAGTTCGTGATAGAACCTCAGTTTTTACCAAAAAAGAGTTGAAAAGATCGTGTACTCGAATATGTAGTAAGGGTCTAAAGTGGACAAAACCAACCCCCAGATTCCAGTTTGAGATGCATGTGACTTATTTTTCCAGCACAAGCAAATCACGCCGGAGAATCCGAAAATATTGCATATGACTGTGTATGCCTTCATATGTACATATATGCATACATATGGGCAAATTGCACTAACAAATGCGCGAGTGATGGTTTGTAGGAAAAATCATAACCCAAGCCGCAAAATAGAAGAGCTGTGTGTACGTACAAGTGAGACCGGCACATATGGAAGCACATGTGTACATACGATGCCTTGCGGTGTTATAAAGCCGGTGGTTATCCTGATATTGGAGTATTGGGATATTGATGTATAGCGTCCTCGTCACCTGCTGTATCCAAATAGTGTGGTTAATCCGCGGCTTCATGGGTGGACTGTAGCTTTTGAGAGCATATTCGTCCAGGACGCGCACATAGTCGGCGAACAACAAGTGAATGAAGCTAACAAAGGTGGGAAAAAGAAGATGCCGTATAGCAGGAAGGCCCATGAATTGTCAAGGCAAGATTGAAAATATCAGTCGAGCCGAACTGAACCACTGAGAAAGAAAATACCATATATGTACCCTACCTCCCGAGCTGAGAGTGTCAAGCGCAACAGATATGTAAGAATCATGCGGTCTCTAGAGACCAGTGTCTAGATTTTCGATTTACCCGTTTGTGTCTGTTTTTGGAACTGGCTCTCACTGGCCGAAGCCCTGAATTGGGCTGGACTGTTTCCGATCTGGAATCCAAGCATTTTATGACCTGACATCCGCATCAACTATCCCGAAACTCTTTGGTAGGTGAGTTGAAGATGTGCTCTGAGATGCCACCGGATGGGAGACCCAGATGTGGAGACTAGACGGCCGGGTCCGAACGACGGAAGAATGTCGGTCCGAAAGACCCGACGCCAATGAAAATCCGGGGATCCGGACATTACTAGTGGCGCAAGATATCGAAGATACTTTTGGTAAGTTGAAGATATAATTCCGCCGGTCCAATCGATCAGGGAAACAACATCCACATCAAATTCCTCAATTTATGTGTTTGCGCTCAACCCCCAAGACGCTCATTGTATTGCCAGCATCACCATGAGGTTGCTGGTTTCCTCTTTCGAGAATGGTTCCTGGAAAACCGCAGCATACATGTAGTTATATAGACCTCGGATGGTATCGAAGTTGGGTGGGCGGGCTAGTGATTTCCGGGGCGGGGTTTCGTTTAAGAAACCACGGATGAAATCCGGCTGGTTGTCAGTTCGGTGCGTGCATCAAACGCTTTTCTGCGCTTTCAATTAATTGCCTTTCATATGACCTTGACCCGCATGGAGCCAGCCACACAAAGCTGGAATCTGCACGGGTGCAAATCTTGGAGACGCTAGAACCTTGTCAATGGGAATTTGCATAAGCAATGTTGCGCGATATCTCTGGCGAGAGCAACCTGAGGCGCTCTCACTGAGCATATCTCGTGTTGTGGTTGCGCATTTACGGTCCCGGCGACGAAGACGATGGCGTAGAGACGACCCCACATTTTACGTCGCCGTATTGAAACTGTACACGAGCATTACCTATTTATTGAAGGCCTGTGTGTCTTCATGCATCACCCGCCGCTGTAAAACTGCAAACCCCGCGTCCCCACAACCCCAGAATGCAGATTTAGAGAGGAAAAAGAAAGACGTTGACATAGAGTACCTATTCGGCCTTATGTTTCCAGTCGGCTGTTGGTCGTATGTTCCGTTCCTGTTGACCGCTGCGACTGCTGTGGGATGTCACCTCATTGTCGGAAACTATTGGAAGGTAGGGATGTGATGTGGGAAGTGTACCGTACTTAAGGATTGAACTCTGCACCTCGATGGAATTTATGTGGTATGTCGGTTAGGTTCTGTTCGACTCGGCTTCTCTACTCTCACACTCTCTCGCGAGCATACAGTCAGTTCCTTCGCACTTGCCAAACGAGTTCGTTCCGGTGAAATCGGTAGTTTCTCGGTTCTGGAGTTCCGTGACCGATAACCTCTCACGTGCACCTACAACCCTTGCACCCCACACTTCGTACTTTAGCCCAGCTCACCTGTACAATTGAGAGGAGTGACTCAATAATCCGCTATTTCTCCTGCTTCCCACTCACGCCGTCTGGACCCTTCTCGACCCCAAATTTCCCTTGCGATCTGACTTGCCATCCTAATAGTTTGCCCTTCTTCCGCACAATACACACTCTACCTGCCGAATACCACTACGAGTGCCCCACCTGCGCAATTCACCAAGGCTGAGTCTGGGTTTGGAATTACGGCGAGTATTCGTGACTGCGGGCCCACCACTTTCTTCTAGCGGCGCAGCCTTGAGGCGGGATTGAGAAGATGTGGAAGCCATCCAAAGCGTTGATGGACACCATCACGCATTACAGCTCCTTTCCGGCAACCGGTGTGAGTTTGCGGCAGATGGTACAGTTTGGTCAGAACCCATCGCAAGGTAAAACTCTCCATCAGCACGATGGATTCTCCGTTGCTCAAGTGGAACTCTTTCAGGTACATTATTCAGAGGCGCACAGTTCCTGAGCGAAGAATTGCCAATACGGCTGGCGCACCGCGTGAAGGAACTGAACCAATTGCCTGATGGACTGAATGAAATGCCCTCGATTCAAAAGGTTGCCAATTGGTATGCACAATCGTTCGAGGTAATAAACCATTATTCCCGCCCACCGTTGGTCTGTGCCTGTAGAACCTGATCTTACGAATTTTTGGGAAACAGGAGATCACACAGCTACCGAAACCGAAACTTTCCCAAGAGATACGAGAGAAGTTGATAAATGGCTCACGAGGTAACGGCGCACAACTACCAGCGGCGACGCAGAATCCAGATATAGAGCCAGGGAAATATCGGAGTTCTCCCTGGCAGAATGGCAATGGAAATGGGAATAGCAATGTACATAGTAAAAAGTCTGTCCGGTAAGCCCTGTCACCAAGATTCGTGCGTATAGACTCTTATGGACTGGACTAAATGATAACAGGCGGTATTATGCAACGGTTGATGAGGGCACCCAATGGCCACCGGAGATCGTTGACTACAACAAACGATTCACCAAATTACTACAGACGATCAAGCATCGACATGATCCAGTTGTCACTACTATGGGTATTATACTGTTCCTCCCTTGGTTTCTTGGGGCTTCCTGAGCTGAGACTCATGAAGCAATGGGCATCAATGAATACAAACGCCAGAAGCAGCGCATGCAGATCGATAATTCCATTCAGTCATTCCTCGACCGGTTTTACATGTCCCGGATAGGCATACGGATGCTGATTGGCCAACATGTTGCATTGAATTCCATGCCCGAGAACGACGATGAATATGTTGGAATAATCTGCACGAGAACAAATGTGAAAGATCTCGCCCAAGAAGCCATCGAGAACGCACGATTCGTATGCGAAGATTACTACGGGCTGTTTGACGCTCCCAAGGTGCAGTTGGTGTGCCGTCCAGATCTCCACTTTATGTATGTGCCAGGACACCTGAGCCACATGCTCTTCGAGACTCTAAAAAACTCGTTGCGAGCGGTCGTGGAGACGCACGGCAGTGACTCGGAAGAATTCCCCGCTATCAAAGTGATAGTTGCTGATGGAAAAGAGGTGTGCATTGTGCATTGTTGGATTGATGGTTTTAGACCCTAGCTTAGCGGCTAACAAATTAATCGTGTCATAGGATATCACAATAAAAGTGTCAGATGAGGGTGGTGGAATTCCTCGCAGTGCTATACCTCTTGTGTGGACGTATATGTATACAACAGTGGAGTCCGAACCTTCCATTGAGCCCGATTTCAACAAAAGCGACTTCAAGGCACCAATGGCGGGTTTTGGTTATGGGCTTCCGATATCTCGATTGTATGCACGGTACTTTGGGGGTGACCTCAAATTAATATCCATGGAGGGGTAGGCTCTCCAAATAAAATCCAAACTGCCGAGTTGAGCTGACATGGCTGAAGTTATGGAACGGATGTGTATTTGCACCTCAATCGATTGAGCAGTTCGTCGGAACCGCTTCAATAAAGTGTCTGTCCTACGGTTTCTGGATTTGTTACGATATCGCAGCGGGACTGTACAAATTGTGCCCTCGTTTATCCTATACATTTAAGGGGTTATCTTTTTTTGATTTCAACGGGTCTTTACGATTTCATTTGTTGTATAACTATGTTATGGGTTGGTTTTGTGCAATTGCTCGATGAGCGGAGTTTGCATATACATAGTTTGTGCTTTAGAGTACTTGATTTATATCAGGGTATCAGATGGATGATGATATGCGGCTGGTAATTTTTACCTACCTAGTAAAAATCTAAATAACTAGCTGTATAATAGTAGTGACAGACGAAAGCCACACAATGTGAGGAAAGCTGTAATACACCCAAAGCGCCTGAAGCGCCTAAAAATCTCGGCAAGTCGGTGTGGTAAACCTTCAATATTGGGAATAACTCCAAACCCTTTCCCAAGATAAACGAAAACGATAATAGGTAGTAATAGAAGGAGCGTAGCATCGTGACCCATGACTCGCGGCCCCCCCCCGTCCTATGGCCGACGGGGATTCGGTTCCCTAGAAACTCGTTTCCTTGTGGATGGAGATGGCGACGCGCTTCCGCCACAGTTATCGGAGGTGGGAAGTCCAGCAAAGGCTTTTAGCATTCGCAGGCGGATTCGGGGAATTGACTAGGGCCAGAGGTTAGCTACCTGGGCGAGGCGCCTAGTCTGGGGTGGAAAAGTGCCGGTATACCTCGTCGTTCGCAATCGAGTGCATTGCCAGCAGTTCCCAGCACTCAAGGTTGACAGCAAGAGTGTAGCGGCGCTCGATGGTTTCGTAGTCTGTAGCACGGGAATCGGGCTCGGAGAGGTTTGCCATGACGACAACGAGTTGTGGTGATAGTAGTGGGGTGTTAAGGTGTTGTCGGATGAATGATGGAGCTGTGGTATTGGGTTCATTCAGCCAAGCATTCGACAACGTTGCCCTAGCTGTTTCTCCAGTGACGAGTGACGACTTTGTGACTTTGGAGGATTTCTCTTCCCAGCCGTTTCCGCCGTTCCAAGGTTCTAAATTGCTTAGCCTGGCTATTCCACATCTCTATTCCGGAACTTCGTCGACATGCGGCTCACTGCCCTGCTATTGCGTCATTGCCACCTCCAAGCTGCTTGGAGAGCTGCAACCCACCATCATCCTCATCCTCATCCTCATCAATTTCTTCTGCATCGAACTACAACGTCCCTATTAAGTTTTACCTCTCGTATACTATCGCGCACCATGTCTTCCGACGCCGATTACGAAGCATTCCTCCGCAGGTCTCAGAAAGACTATTCAGCTAGCTACGAAGGGTCCAACCACGCCGCAGCGGCGGGGACCATCTCGATCCAAGTCGAAAACAATCCACATCCTGCGATAAAGGCTCTCGGTGAACGGTTCTACACCTCTGATGTGGACGAACCATTCGAGGGCATCAGTTTCAAATGGCAGAAGGAGTCGTTGCCTACCGCCGGTACGTAGTTCCCGTTGTTTTTTCCTCTCCTCGGCCCGCCCCCACTCGCCGGGATTCAGATTTAAAAATACTTTCGGGGCGATCATGAACGGAAAGCTGATTAACCACCGGTCCGCACAGACGAGTTTGGCGACTTGACCGGGTCAGGGAGCGGGAGTGATATCGAGGTGCTTGAGCCGAAAGACTGGGATCGCCGAGACTTGTACAAGGATGTGAAGGATGCCGTGTCCGCCGCATGTGCAGGTGCTGCTGACTTGAAGGTTTACCGGGTCGAGGTTGGATCCAGGGTGACTTATTATGTTGTTTCGTTGGACGAAAAGGGCGGTAAAGTTGTGGGCGTCCGAGTGAAGGCAATTGAGTCGTAATTGGAGCATTAGTGTACGGTGTGTATCTACGTCAGCTTGTTTTCTTTTGGTTAGTTGAGGGGGCGTACTTATGGGCATGTGCTGCTACCCCTATTATGTTGCGAATGAAAAGGTCAGCATTGGGTCGCTGTGGCTGTGGGACTCTTCTGCTCTGTCGAGTGCTTTCATATCCGCCAAGCCTCAAGAAACACTCATAGTACAAAGAGTTTTGCTCTTGGTAGACTGAAGACCTTCTCAAGTGAATCATTTAAGTTGTTATGATGTGCGCTTTTCTTGCTCTTTGAGGTTGATGATCGATGATGGCTTGCGCGTTCCTTTTATAAGTGACACAACTCACTGCATTAGAGGCCGCCTGCGGCTCGGACATTGTGCATCTTCCAATTGAAACATAGAATCGCACAGCTAAAAACGTGGAAACTTCCTGAAATCAGGAGGGGCAACCGATGGTGGTATATGCTCCGAACTCAGATACAGATGATCCGAGTCCTTACGGCCCGTAGTCCTTACGCTATTGGAGTAAGTTCCTCCCCTTGAGATATATGCCTGGCAGAATCTCGAGATCCAGCGGATGACAGATACTTCATCGCGCATACAGCCATCTCATTGGGCCACGAACAGGCAGAAAGCAGCAAGTAGAAGCAGGGGCTTATGCAGGAACGTTGTGTCCCTTTCCTTCGGGAGTGACAGGGAAAAGGATACATGCTCGGCAAAGCAAGCTCTCACTCACAACTGCCCGTTTCTAGCAAGACGTTTTTGCTGGCATTTAAGCGCTCCCTGTATTCTTAAGTAGTTCCAAGGTTGTAAGGTCGCACAGTAGGGCATTGACCACTCCTGGCATGGAATCATCGAAAGTCATTCATGCCCCTGCGTTTGGCACATGTATGGCCGAATGTGGGAACAAGCAATTACGTGCGTTCTTCCAGTTGAGATGGCTTCCACGAGCAATCGTGCCGCCCAGACTTTTTGCCTCGTCCACAAGCGAAGAGGAGAAAATCTGAGAACGAGAGCACTAGAAGGCGAACAAGTTCTTTCCTTCCATCTGGTTTAGATTAGAGTCTGCAGTGCCAACCCGAGATGGGTCTGCCAGAGAAGTAGGTCGAGTTCACCAGTTAAAACCGCCGTGGCATCAGATTACCAACAAGATCAGCAACTTTTTCCGTATGAATCTCGACCTAGGCACAATCTCAACTTAGAACCAAGCAGATGTCCACATTTCAGGTCCCTAAGAGGTACTTCTACCACTATATCCCTAGCCGCCCCTCAACGATGTACTCCATTACCACCGCCACCACCACTACCATATCCATTGTCTGATTTGCTCCATCGATCTTCACACTTGTTTTGTTCTTTGGTTCCCCTTTCCATTGCATTTTCTTCGGGGGTGAATCGCAATAGTGTCAACAAGAATAATAACAGCACGGATCATCAAAGCTACCAGCGGGACGGACACAAAGCTGCGCCGAGCTACATACCCTCGACGCACCACGCGTAACCATTCCGCTCCCCAGCATTGTCTACGGCTATCGCATTCTTTCGGCTCACCAGCGGCTTCATCGGACCATACTGCGGGTCTCCCGCTCACTGTCACTATTCGCAACCTCCACTACTGAAAAGCAAATTGTGTTTATTTTCATCCTTTGTCTAGACTATATAAATCAACATGACACGGCCGACACCGCCTCCAATAACACTAAATGCCGATAGACAAAACCTCAATAGAGACGTAACAAGTGTAGGGGCAGGTAGGGAATCTGGAGATACCTCACCGAGCCGAAATCGACCGTTGTCCCGGGTGTTAACTCCCCAATCCCCAACGCCCAATTGGCCAATAACTGGAGCGCCTTACTCGGTATACCAGAGCCAGAGTCCAGACGATTCTACCGACCTTTTAGTACCGCCTCCACAAATCAAGCGACACTCTAGCTATCTCGACAGCCCTATATCCTCGTCGAGGAGGTCGAGTTGGAGTACAGATGCGGGACCTGGGGACTTTAGTCGATACGGTCCTTTTGTGTCTCCATTTGATGATTCTCGAGCGCCATCCCGATCTGGTTCTCCAAGCCCGGCGGAACCCTTGGGCATGAAGAACATACAAGAGAAATACAACATCACTCCATCAGCAGGACTTCTGCTCTACCCAAACGACAAAGAAGATGACGATATATTCCACGACCCAGCGACTGGAATGGAAGACGACCGAGAGTGTGATATATTCACGAAAAGGGGGTTGGTGAATATTGGTGGACTTGCTTTTATCACCGCGGGCATCTTACTTATTTTCATTGGATATCCGGTGTTGTGCGTTTCACTGGCGATATTTGCCGACCGCCCTCAGGTATCAGCGCTAACTGCGATTTCGATGACAGGACGTTTGTGCGAAACATTGTTGCAGAAAAACAATTGAACGATTGTGTTGGAGAGCTATGTTTAGAGCCTAAAGAACTACTAAAGAATTTCCGCCAATCCCTCATTGACCCCGATACACCGCAGAACGCAATGTGGAGAGAATCTGCAGATGGAAAGAAGCTGAAGCTTGTAGTAAGCATTGATGATTGGATTTCGTTAGAATGATACTGAGCATCTTTGTGTAGTTTTCGGATGAGTTCAATACGAACGGTCGAACATTTTATCCAGGTGAAGATTCATATTGGTATTTTTAGCCCTATTGCCTGCTTGTGTGTTCCTGCATGCTCACGATCTTACAGGGAAGGAGTAGATCTTCATTAGTGAGTGCGACTAGTACCCGCAGCGTAATTGGTATCTTAGTGCTGACAGGTTGACGATTCAGTGCTGCAACTATGGATCTTGAGGTACAACCAGACGCGGTTTACGTTAGAGTGATACTGATGACATGTTGCGTCTAGTGGTACGATCCTGATGCTTTGACAACCAAGGACGGTTATCTTGAGATTGAATTCGCCGCCATCAACAATCACAACCTCGACTACCGGTCTGGCATGATTCAAAGCTGGAATAAGATGTGTTTTAAGGGAGGTCTGGTCGAAGCGAGCATATCATTACCTGGAAGAGGAGATGTATCCGGACTATGGCCTGGTTTCTGGACCATGGGAAATCTTGGACGCCCGGGCTATCTTTCCACAACGGAGGGGATGTGGCCATATTCATACCATGATGGCTGTGACGCGGGTATCACGGCAAATCAATCCAGCTCCGATGGCATCAGTTTCCTTCCTGGAATGAAGCTTCCGGGATGCACATGTTCTGGTGAGGATCATCCGAATATGGGAAAGGCGAGGAGTGCCCCCGAAATCGATGCTGTCGAAGCTACTGTCGGGCCGATTGATGGCGATAAAGTTGTTGGGTTGGTTTCTCAATCAGCGCAAGTGGCCCCGTTTGATCTCTGGTATCAGCCGAATTATGACTTCTTGGAAGTGTATAACCCCGAATTCACATCCATGAATTCGTATCGAGGAGGGTACTTCCAGCAGGCCATCTCTGGACTTTCCACTCTCAATAATAACTGGTACGATGGTAAAGAATATCAACGGTATGGATTTGAATATATCCCTGGCGATGACGGATACATTGTGTGGAACATTGGCGACATGAAAATGTGGAAAATGACTGGAGCTGCTACGGGACCGAGTGGCAACGTTGGACAACGACCAATTCCAGTGGAACCCATGACTGTCATCATCAACTGCGGAATGTCGAGCTCGTTTGCAAATGTGGAATTTGCCAAGCTAAAGGAGTTGTTCCCAGCAAAGATGCGTATTGATTGGTATTTATGTGTAACATCTTATCATGCATATCTCATTTACTAACGTTATCGTCAGGATACGCATCTGGCAAGACGAAGATTGCACAGACTGCTCTGTGACCTGTGACCCTCCAGGGTACCCCACAACAAAATATATCGAGAAACATAAAAAAGCGTATATGAATCCTAACCTCACTAGCTGGAAGGATACAGGATTTGACTGGCCGAAGAACGAGCTCGTCGACGGTTGCAACTAAGAGATTAGGAGTCGCAATCTACTTTTTGGACGCCTGTTACAGTGCTAGAACTCATCAGTTGTGCTCAGAATAACCAGTCTCCTTTCTTCACGCTTCTATAGATAGCCTCGTGTATATCTTTATATCCTTGACATACTGGGATGTTTTTTTTTCTTTCTCTTTTTCTCCCCAGGTTCCTTTTCCCTTTTTTGCATGCTATATGTATATCATGTCTTTCCTTGGATATCATTCACTGACCGGTTTCTTATCTTTCCTGGGTTAAATTTTTTTTCCCATTATTGTGAGTCAGTTTGGGTCAAACGGAGTTCGGAAGATTTGGACATTTCTCTTCATTTTCATTAACGTTTCTTCTCCTTGCTTTTGGCCGATGGCCATGGGAGTTAAAGTGGGGACGTGATCTCGTAAACCAACCCTTGGGCATGAGATCAGTAGGGAGGATGATAAAGAGCCAGCTAATGATTTGTGCGCGCTGGATGTCTGTTTAGATAGTGCCTCTAGAGCAGCCATTTCTTGTACATTTGTTTCGTTGCGCGTTTTAGGGACTTGATTTTTTCTCATGTACTCTACCGGATGCCAATATTTAGACGTCAACGATGAATGTGTTGCAACGTGAACTGTGCGTGTATTTTTGACTGGTACAGAGAGAAGAGGAAGACTGGAGATCATGCCCCGCTTTTGTCCCTTATGCTTTTTCGGTGCCTTAACAAGCAACAAAATGAGATATTCTTCATCGAGTGATTTTCAATGCACAACTATCTAGCGTGTAACATTCCACGTAATGTTGTCCTAGGTCGCCAAAGCTCCACCTAGAACTCCTACCCCTCCAAACCAACCCACATCACCGAGTTACGAGCTCTTCGCCAGAATGGAAGGTACCGATCCACCCACACTGCCACCGCAGATGTTTACGACGTCTGCCCAACTTTTGGATCTTACCGATAGTACGTTTTACTCCGCTCTTTTCGACCGATTTTCGGATATCCGGGAGTGCGCCAATGCGGCTCTCACTACTCTGCTGCTGCTGCTGCTACACCCGTATGAAAGGCGGACTGACACGATTAGAGAAATTGATGATTGCTTTAAGGGATGGTAGGAAGCTGATTGGGGTTTTGCGGGCTTGGGATCAAGTATGGGTTGCCTCGTCGCCGCCGCCGAAAAACTTATAGCTGCAAGTTTTATGTCCAGTCGCTAACAAAGAGATATCGCATCGCAGTATGGTTAGTTGCCGCCCGCGCCCCATCGTCATCCCACTGACCCCACTCATCCCATCCATCCATGCTCATCACACACATATCACAGCCAATCTCGTCCTACAGAATACTATCGAGCGCATATACACCGAGAAAATGTACTGCGATATTCCGAGGGGTGTTTACATTGTTCGTGGAGAGAACGTCTTGCTGTTGGGTGAAATTGTATGTGATTATGATAGCTCGATGGTAGTTGTGGTGGTGGTGGTGGTGGTGGTGGCTTACGCGTCGAAAACCGCAGGATTTGGATCGGGAAGACGATGTGCCACTCCAGGCGGGCTCGGTGCAAGATGTGTTTGCGGAACAGAACCATGAGAAGGCGGATACGAAACGAAAGGATAAAGTTCACAGGAAGAAATTGAGGGCTTTGGGATTCGAGGATGAGGGCGAAGTCCTTCACTAACGGAGAGTTAGATACCAAGTGCTGCTGCTGTGTTTTGTGTGGGGTATTGCAAGCACGAACGGCTGTTAATGGTGGGGCTACTACCGTAGTAGTATGCCCAGAGTTTTTTTTCCATTTTTAAGCATTTTGAGAGAAGGATGATTGCCCTTGTTATATCAACCCAAGGCACATCCACAGGTCGATGTCAGCGAGAAGTATGGTACGAATTAAAAAATAAACGGATGGAACGGTCTTTGCGTGGAGAAATGTCGTTAATCTATAGTGTTGCGCTTTGTTTTCGGCTTTTCAACTCGTGGATAAGAATATCCACCGCCCATTCTAATGTATCCTCCGCAGATATGTTGAGCGTCTGAGGTGTGTGGATGTGCCGTTGCTCTTCCACCGCTGGTTTTATGCTGCCTTCCACATCTCCATCTATGAAGAGGTACTTGTGGTCCTGGCAATAATTCGGCCACACAATCTTATCAAAATACCCCGGAGGATCCGCCCAGAAACCTGTGAAGATGTTCAGCACCCACTCTGTACTGGGCTCAAGGAGGTTACGCTTCCACACCATCAATAGTAACATAGCCGGTTCTTGCTTCACGGCGCTGCTTTGCCTGCAGATGGGACGTCACTTCCAACCCACTAACTAATTACCACCCCAGCGCACAGTGTGATCATACCGTCTCATGTGGTACCCGCAGCAGAATCTTCGCATCCATCATATCCTCGATCACGCTATCTTTATGTAGCAACAGGAACCCATCAAGGATAGCAACCCTCACATCTTCATCAAGTCCAGGCTCTTTTACTTTCGCTTTCATACGCTCCAAGAACCCCGGGTCCACCAGGTCGTCTGTAGCGCCGACAGGACTGTCATCCTGCAGACTCTTGAGGTCATCCGGGAGTGCACCGTGAGAACGTATGTGCTCGAGAACGCTGGACATGTGAGCCCAGTTTATGGACTCGATGCAGTCCCAGTCTTGGAGACCGTCCGAGCGGACGGGGATATCGCCGTCGGGCCAATAGAAGTCGTCTTGGTGGAGGATGAAGGAGGAGGGGAAGATGCGCCGTAGGAGACGGGAGAGGGTGGTTTTTCCGGTGGAAGAGAGACCGGAGATGCCGACTATGAATGTTGCTGGAGTGGGCGACATTGTTACGAGGATTCGGGGTGGTGATTGCGGGGTTGGTGGCTGTAGGGCTGAGGATTTTGGAGTGAAGGTTGCGGGTTAGGGTTGGTGGTTCTTCACTTTCATTAGCATTCACTCCTTATTTCAGACCCGGAGACCTGGACAGATATAAAATTTGGTATGGTTAGTGTGGTTTGATACAGCGGGTACAGCAGAGGTTAGGGGTGGACTGGATCAGTGACCCGGAGCTATGTGCTCTAAGGACAGGGCTTGCGGGGATTAAGATGGCCGCAAGCGGCCTATAACACAAACCCTTATTTCTTGCTAGTGTGTCCAATCGCCCACACGCGAGGCGAGAGACTCCAGGTCCCATCAAAGTAGCAGCTGCGTTTGGATTAATATTCACGACCAACCACCGCTAGTTGGCATGACAATGATAAGCCGTGGGCCGGGAAATTATAAATTGCCATATGTGTAGACAGCATCCGCAGGAGTAGGCTTCATTCCCTCAGTATAACATTCTCAGCAACATCACAAACAACCAAAACCCCCCCATCACCGCTACTCCCGCCACCCCAGCAATCACCACCAGCACCTTCATATTCCGTCTCTCAACCCCCTGCTCCCACTTCTCCCTCATATCCACCTTCCCAGCTTCCGTCTTTGTATCCACCTGCGGAACATACTGGAATTCGAATCCCGCTTCACCCCCCAGGCCTGTCTTTCCATCTACAATCAACCTATAGAACACCCGCCTCAATCCTGCCACCTTCTTCTCATCAAGATATGGTATAGATCTATAGACATAGCAGAACCCGCACACAAACACGCACTGCGCAAAGACGAGTGCGCGCGCTCTGAGAGATGGAATTGGAAGACCCAGAGCGTCTGCTAAATCCTCACCGTTCAGCCAGCGAGTCATGGCTACGAGATAATCTGCGCTTGGGTAAGAGGGAGGGTGTCCCGCGAGAGAAGAGATTATGTTCTGGCTGAGAACTTGGGATGATAGGGTTGGATTGATCTCCGTGAGGAGGAAGGACTCGGCGTATGCTCTTGCTAATTCAGGGCTGGATAGTGCTCTAGTAGTGGATATGGATTTCAGCAAACATTCGGTGTCTACGGTAGGATATGAACATACTCGGTTGGACAACCGACATAATGGGCAACGAGTCGCCAGAGGGCTATGTAATCAACTATTCTGGGGCGAAGTCAGTCAATTCCTAGGGCCAGTTCTGTGGAGAGCACTTACTCCTGGTGTCGAAGAAACAGGCCTTGCCGGGGAAGGCTTACCCAGATGAGCGAAGCAGAAAACGAAAGGATAGTGACAATCGAGTCCAAGTCATTGATCGGGATTCCGTCCCGTTGGAGGTCGTAGTAACCTGGATTTTCGGCATGGAGTTTGAGTATGCGCTTCCGTACTGCTGCATGCAGTAGACGGACTTTTACGCTGACTTTATGGCCTGCGCCACCAATCTTAATTGAATCCAGTGACATAGTGCACTGGAGTATATGCCTGGAACGTTCCTTCGTCATTATAAGTTTGCAGGCTTGGAAAAATGGAAAACTCACTGTGTGGTCTCATACATTCGCCTCCTGGCGACGGCTTTGGAAAACCCGCCGGTTCTGATCAAGACTTCCACGATACGGTTGGCACCCTGCCATCCATCAGTATCATGGATATCCCATCACCATTTGCCCTTACCATCCCACCCAGTAAGCTATGGTATGCTAACCCGGTTAACATAGCTGCACCGTATCGGTAGAACACCTCACCCGCCGTATCAGCACTCCTGCTACTTATTTATTGAGGGCAAAACAGATCTCTACCTTTTGACCACGTTCGATCTGGTCCCAATCCACCCACTTCGGAATATCCTGCGTCTGCTTCCATAATTCCATCAAAACCTCATCGTTCACATGCTCTTCCTGAAGGGCTGTATATAAATCCCTCTTCCCTCGAACGGCATTAAGGCGATCCAGAGCACTGTCTGCCAGCTGGTCATAGCTGTTCCGGAAAGGCAAAAGCTGCTCTGCTGTTTTATGTAACGGGGACCAGGCGAACTGATAACCCCAAACATCTCGGATATCAGATCCACGAGGTCCCAGGAAATAGTCAATGAGTAACATGTCGCAGTTTTCCTTGGAGTTTGAGAGGAAAAAGAGAGTTTTGCAGTTTTAATCCGTTCGAGAGCGGGGACTGTCATATGCTTTTTTGGTGGGCGGCGATGGTCCCTACATTATACCCTAACGATCATCATGGGATCGGGCTTCACATGGAAAGCTTGGATTTCGGCAGCTGCCCAGTGGTGGAATCCTTCGATTAAACTTAGAGTAGGCGAGTCGCGCAGTTTCCTCGGGGTCTGGTTGATACCATTGGTTCCCGCTCGGCCGAAGACGACAGATGGACTCGCAAGGTTGCAAAACGAGAGAAAACCCTAGCCTGCATATCGTTTCGATACCGCTCAGACACCAATCTCTATTTTTCCTGGTGAGGAGTTGAGATGTACTGTGCATCTCCGTGTGTCTAGTAGTCCTTTATAGGTTATACTGGTTATGTGTCAACGAAAGGGTCATACAATTTTGTCACTTCAAGTTATGTTACTCCACAATTGCTCGGTGTTGATTGGTGACATCAACACCCAACAATATTCTCCCTGGGACAGAGAGCCAGTAACTTTCATGCATTGCAGTGTTCACAAGTTTTACTACAAAGTGACAGGAATTGACACACACTCCTGGGACGTAGTTAGGTACCATGGGTGTAGAGAATAAACGACCCAAACAGCATAAACATGCATATTCGTGGCGAGGGGACTGTCATCTAGTGGATTAGGGTTGGTCTATACATGTGATGTTTACCGGTCCATCAAACACCTATGAAGGTGTCCACTTCCTTGCTAAAAGTAGGAGGGGAAATCGACCTAGTGCCTCGTTATTTATCTACCGAGGCAGGTAGAGATTGCACATGCAAGAGTTCTTTCGCACATGGTGAGTTCTTCGAGAAAGCCATCGGATATCGAAGACCACGAGACTAACCCCCCCCCTCCTATGACCCCGCCGTTGTCTTCAGGTATTACTCGGCTTTTTCATGCCGCCATATTCGCCCGGTGAAACTGAAGACTGGATGGAAAGCCAGATGGGAGCTGGAGGGGAGATCTCACTGCAAGCCATTCACGTCACGTGAGTTACTTTGATGTATCTCCCGCAGTGGTGATAAGTGCCGTAGGGAACTACAATCCGCTAAGTATGGGGGAATGGTTTTGGTAAACAGAAGGAAGGGGACTATTCAGTATAGAAGATCAATCAGCCAATCGGCACAGCAGTGTTTAGGATCGTTAGTCAATTTATAGTCCTATCACGGTGCGGGGGATAAACGAATTTGATACAGGATCGATAGATGCTTATCGATGAAGCACCTTTTACTGATGCGAAGCTTGCGGGGGCCTGAGCTGGTGGAGGTATCATTGGAGAAACAACGGTATCCCCTGGATCGTAACGGTTCCCGGCCCATATGGGCCGCCCACGCAACCACCTCACCACACGTCCAAAAATGGTCATCAGAGGCCGTCCTTTTTATCAAGTCTTCTTTAGTAGCAAATAAAACTTTCTGTCAAAGTGAATTGTAAATTATATGTGATGTGACTTTGTAA
>Ga0307514_10000997_pt1 | contig 41542 bp, 27 predicted proteins | sample 16_EM_MG_FD_203088 | JGI IMG/M metagenome (GOLD analysis project Ga0307514, IMG submission 203088) | Populus trichocarpa ectomycorrhiza microbial communities from riparian zone in the Pacific Northwest, United States - 16_EM | ecosystem: Host-associated > Plants > Roots > Unclassified | place...
ATGCTCCCTGCAGCATCCTGAAAATGAGCGTCAACGGAGCGTCAACAGTTTTAGGACTTGCATATTGCGTAATCAAGGCATCGCGCGGATTTTCGCGTGCATAACTGTATTATTGACTGCCTTTCTCAGCAAAAATACTATATATTGAAGGTGAAACACAGATACCAAATTAATCGATATTGCAAACTGCTCAACAAGCAAAAGCTCATTAATGGTTGCTGAAAACTTCATTTTGATACGATACTATTAACACACTGCAAATACAAGAGCCTTATATGAATCTGTAGATGGACCCGCTGTGCGACCCGCTGACAACCCGCCCAATTCAGATGGGTTGGGAGTTTACCATGGAACCGTACCCAAGTGGGCAGTTCGGGTTTATTGACGACCCGGACCGCCAATTTGGCAACGGTTCGGTTTGGACCCGGACCTGGACCCGAAGTGACGGTCCGGAACCGTTGCTAACACTATATTCCACATATAGATTATGTCACAATACGATCAGAACTCCAATACTTAACTGGAGCAAGAAATGTGGACTGTTCAGGAGCGTGTTTTGTGTGGAAACGAGTTGCAACGGTCTGGTTCCAGGTCGGAACCGGACCCGGACCCGAACTGGCCATTTGGACCCGTTGCTAACACTAGAGCTGGTGCTGCCATGTGCCAGCAATCTCTGGAACATTTGGCAGAGGAAATACTAACTGACTGTGGATTCAATTAAGAATCAGTTGCCATCAAAAAATCATTGTAGTTTGGCGTGTGATGAGTAGATATCAACCAACAGACAACCCATTATGTTGGTCATTGCTAACAATATGAATCCAAATTTGGCATTGTGTGAAGTACATTTTGAATTCAATGAGGTTAATTGTTTATTCGTTTCCTATTTCAAAATGTAATTAAGAATCCCTGGTCAAGTGTCAACATATTGTTGCAATGCCAGGCATACAGTTGAAAGATGTTCTTGATAGTTGAGAGCCTCCAGACAGCCGTTCGGTTGGAATTATAACTGATATCTATTACTCCAATTACTTGATCACTCCGGAACTATCATCAACTATTCAGCCCTGTGAACTCATGTGGCGCTGCATTGAGAAATCACATACCATGTACGGCGCACATCATTCAGCATTCTTTGGGTGAATTCAAGAGCAGTCTTGGTGTAACAGGCCGCGAATATCTTGTGAAGCCCATGTGCGCGAGCAGCAATTTTTAGACTATGAGATTAAAAGGCATGGGAATATCCAGAGACATCGAAAAGAGGGCAATGTTAAAGTCAATCTGATGTCGGCCATCCGACCAGGTTTAGCAAAGATAATTGTGAATGTATCTATTTGAACATATTTTGACAGTCATGAAACCGACCTTGAAATAGCAGCCAATGCTCACTGAATTGATTACACTGACCCCTGCCCATCGAAACGAGTTCATTGACAGTCCACACACCAAAGTATCAATTGCGGTACTGAGAATTATTCATGTGGAGATACGATGGGATTAAACAGTGGAGTTGCTTGAGCTAACCTCCCGATTACAAGAATTCACCCGGGAGTTATATCAGAAGTTATAATCCAGTGATTACCGGCCACCCTCTACCACACAGGACGAATGAACCAGCATGAAGGACATTATGGATGGATTAAAGCCATTCCAATATTGCACACTGTGAATGTCAAAATGGTATACGGTTTTTCTGCATTGTATTGTTGCAGTGTACATTGCCATGTTCGATCATATGGACTGCATCATAGATGGTTTAGCTATGCAGAACACTCGTTTGGAGGAATACTTATACTCCGTCGTTAGGTGCACATGCCAGAAGCTGGCGCAAAATCAGACCTCATTTGCTAAGGTGACCGGTATGCTTCACAAGCCAGCGTATACTCACATTCCTTTCCGGTAGTTGCCATCATTTAGGAAGTTGGCCAAGGGAATGGATATCAATCCTGAGGACGAGACTTCTTAAACTACCAAATACTGATAGGCCATTGTGAAGGATATCGAGAAACAATACTGTGCCAACCAGCGACAATTGACAATCATACAACCCCAAACAATACTGAGCAACAATTTATACCCCTCTACAACGGCTTAAGAATCTGGGCAATCTGCTTTTGATCCATATAATTTGTACTGCGATGAGGAAGAATACCCAATGACAAAAAACATTACTGAAATGGCAGCTGGAGGTAGCAATCGTGCAGGACAAATATTTACAGCCACAAGGCTCTATTCATTTTGCACTCCTGAATCACCAGGGAACAGGGGTCAAGTTAATCTGACTCAGAGTGATTACCACTCTAATCCTATGGGGTTTAGCATGACATTTTGCATATTGGGTCTCACCGACTGCGGGCGCCAACAAGAGCAAACAGACTCAAGGCAACACAATCTCTTAACTGTGGGATGCGATATATTTTCAATCATACCACAGGGTGTCAGAGTGTAGGCCAGATTTTCACTTGGGCGAGAGGTTATCGGCAGCAGACAGTCAAAAACCACAAGCAAGAGCTTTCTCAAACAAGTCGTTGGACCCCAGTTTGTTGGAGCCACTCACTTGATATTTGTGGGCATTAGCCCCACAATGGATACAACAGAAGTTGAAAAAACTTCAGAATGATGAAAGAGGTGGAAAAGACAATTTGCACAGAATGCCAGGGTCCATGAATTTCAATTGATGTGGTAGTGCAGCCGAAATTCATGTCCTACAGGCAAGGAATCTAGTGCTCAATTCAAGCTGAAGACAGCTGTTGGTGACATTTGAGATATGGAAGAGATTGCCAAAACATCTGGGTTAAACTTTCAACATGATGGTGCGCCTGCATCTGCCTTATCAGAACGATCACCTTTGCCAAGAACATTCTCTGCAAATGATTGTCTACAAAGAACAACAGTAGTAGTAAATGTTCCCCGAAGTAGAAGCTAGAATAAATAGACGTATTCATTGCCATCAATCAGTAAGTGATGATGAGAGAGCACCTGAAAATATTTCTGACCTTGAGAGTTGGCTTAACTCTAATGGTGAGTAGGATAATCCAAATGAGAGCGAAGAAGATTGGGAGGAAGATGATCCATCAGGTGTAGTGCAAGATGACAGCATCAAGGATCGCGAAAGTCGAGGGAAGCAGGATGTAAGTGGCTTCCATAATGGCCTTGGATTGATTCAGCCAACACGGACGTCAAACAACATCGCTGCAAAGGTGTTGCTGGATTTCTATGCGATGGAATCAAGCAGGAATAATGGATGCGAGAGAACCTAGGTCAGCTTTTATCAATATATCTTCATTAGGTTCTCTATGTTTCTTGACCAAGAATGTCACAAAGAAAATTATTATGGGAGAATAGTGAGCCGTTGGATGTGATGATTATTTGATACACTGAAGTGTAATGGGTGAAATGTATCAGACAGCAAGATATACCAATTTTCTTTGAACGAGTGCGACATGTGAAACAAGATTACGGGGCTTGGCTTGGCAAGGGGACGAGTCTTAATCTAGTATGATGGCAACCAATATGTTCAAACAATGATGTATACAACGATTGATGGCAGCAGACTTTAACTATACAATGCATTAAAATCAATCTCAATGGAGAGTCTACAATTGGTGGTCTGGTAAGTCAGGTAATTAAGAAGTAATTTGGTCAATGTTATATATAATCCTGGCATTGGCATCCTATACAGGCAAATGTATGCACTGCATACTCCCTGCCCCATCTTGACAATGATGCTCAATGGAGTGGCAATGATGTTTGGTGGATAATCTAAATGGCGCTTGTTTGCAGACATCGATACACAAAGAGTTGGCAGCCTTGATAAGCAGAGAATCAGAAGATATTCCTGCGAACAGCTTCCCTGATCATTAAAATTGAATTCATACTCAAAGCGGCAACATAGTGTTCATGAAGGTATACACCTATGAAACCGATTACAATATTGTACCTAGTCATTAATGGCTACTTCACACCTGGACAATCCAAGGTGCAAGGCCTCAATTGTTGCCACCCCACTGATGCTCATTTTCAACACAGGGCAGGGAGCATGTTGCAGTTTGCATTACCTATGAAGATGGCCAATATTATGAGTATGTGTACAATGACCAAATCACTCTCTAATTACCTGACATATCAGAATAAGAATTGTTGATGCTCCGTTTACACTCATTTTCAAGATGGGCATCAAGTGTTTTGCTGTCTCTTATGCCTATCAGGGCAGCCAATGCATGAATTTGGCTGGCAGGATTGTATATCTGAGGATTTGGCTGTTGGATGCTGGTGTATCCATGTTGTTATTGGTTGAGGTTGGGAGGTTTAGGGCTAGTTCCAGATTTGCAGTGGGCATATATTGGGGTGGGTCACTTAAGGCGAAGAATGACTATAAGTGTGATCATTTGGAATGTGGATTTGTACCAAATTGTCCCGTTCTGTTTGAAGTAAAGGTTCACCTGTTCTGACATGTGGTTGGTTGGATTCAGTGAATTATAAAGGAAACTCGAATTGAGGGCTGTTCAGCCTTAGGGGAGATATCCCTTTCATCATTGGCGGGTTTGCAAGCCTCTATTGCTTAAACGATATGTGGTGGCTATGTCGACTGCTTTCTCATGCCTACATAATGTCCCTGGGTGAGGTCCATCACAGGTCAGTGAGGCGAGAGTTTCGTGGAAACCCAGGGGCATGTGCAGTTGTCTATCTTATAGTTGTTCCAGATCACATCTCCAGAGGTGTTACAGTTGGCAGGGTCATGAGGTGCACCGGCTGAGTGCTCGTTGCGCAGTGTATCCTGGTTTTCCAACAATTGATGTGACGATTAGTGCTATCTCGAGATGATGGAGAGAGTTGGTCCACATAGCAATATCTGCTACAATGTCCTAGAGCATGAAACCAGGACTCCTGCCGCAGAAGAGACCGGCATGTTTCTATCTGCTCCCAGTGAGGCAGATACAGGTACAACAACCCCAGTGCCCACGGAGAATGAGTCAAGTTCGATCGCACCAGCTACCACCAAGATAGAGGCTGGTTCAACGCCACCACCTTCTACCGGGAAACAGGCCGGTACGACCACAGTGAAACCTCGCCATGCTAAGTACATGGGCACCACAAAGCCCGAGCAGCCTGCAACTCCCATCAGTGAAAGTACAAGTTCCTAGGATAACAATATTGTAGATGAACACTACGCGAGCTGCTTACTACTACTGCTCGGCCTCCACGCCAACTGCAACTGAATGTTGGACAATCCCACCAAGATGTTGGTACAACAGGACAGACAAATGGGTTAGCATGCTGTACCTATCGTCAAACAAGCAGTAAATTAAGACATCGGGTTGTTTACAGAGGCCCGGGTAACACTCACAGCAGCGCTGGATGTGATGCGTGAGGTGACAGTTCGATTCAATACTTCGCTTGACATCATCTCATACTTCGCAAGATTTCAATAAAACAGGAAGGCAGACACCGAGGGTCGCAGCAGAAGGTGGGTGGGCAAGGAGTGGGAGTCTTTATGTTTTTTCTTTGAGTTTATTGGTTTCCTTTGGGTGTATGGTTTTCATTTGGGTTTATGGTTTTCATCTGAGTCTACGTCTGTGTCTTTCCTTTGGGTTTATATTATTCTTATGTTCTCTCCTTTGTGTTTATGTTATTCTTAGGTACTTTCAGGTTTAGTATGTGTTATTCTTGTGTTCTTTCGGGTTTGGGTATATGTTATCCTTAGGTTCTTTCAGATTTGGGTATAAGGTTATATGGGATGGAATGGCAGAGGTGTGCTTCGCACAAAGGGCCAGGGAGGAGTTGAAGTGAGAAAATCCGTTTCCCACCACCACCGCCACTCAGCTTGGCAGAGGGGAGTGATGGCGGGTGTATGGAGGTATATCGATGATGGAGATAGACTTGGCGACGGGGATATATGGCAATACAGAGGTAACCCAGAGGGACGCAGCGATGGGAAGTAGATATTAGGGAGACCCCGGCGTCGATAAACTGATCTCATCTCATCTTATCATTCAACGAATTACATACTCTATCTTTCCCAGCTTTTGCTCAAACTCGCTCTTTCCAAGATTTCATAGATCAACGCAATTGCGTGGATCATCATGGCCGGGTAGTATCATATCTTCTCACCATCTTCCTACGCTCCTTGGGCCAGAACCTCTCTTTCTCATGAATTCCAGTTGGAATGCCGCCAGATGTGCGGCGGAGTGTTGATGATGGGCTCTCTGCCTTCTAGCTCCGCCGTTTCACCACACCGTAAGTTTAGGCCAATATAGAGATTCAGCACAGCGGACACGACACAACAATATATTAAGCACGAGGAACTTGCTGGCTTCACAAAGGGAGTATGGCTCGATAAACACCAGGTGGAGGGTAACTGTATCCATTGATATGCAACTAACCCTAATCCCAGAGCCGGCAACAGCAGCTGTTCGAATACGTAGTTGCTGAATTATACATAGTTCTAATTCGATGACTGTTTCATTAGTGGACGAGTTGTTTTCATGTGCCAGAATTTTCGGCTGCGCTTCAGGGTGAACTTTGCGAGCGAGGCGAAAAAGTCAGGGTACAATAACATGCGTAAATAACACTATTATAAGTTTCCTGCCCCATCTATGTCTCCGCGGATTGTTTCACTCCCTTTGAACTCCACCACAGTCTGAATCCTCTCCAACAACAAAATAAGGCAACCCAGAAAAAATTTAAAACAAGTAACTTCCCGTTATACCAAATGCACCAATAAAGTATTGCCATCCAAAAACCCCCAGACACGTCCGCGACAGCCATACATTTGAACACATCCAAGAACTGTGGGGCTGTACCGATATTCTTTTCCTGGAAGTACTCTGAAAGACGCATCATCAGAGTAGTCGCCGGGAACCCCATGTAGAACATTATAAATACAATTCCTGCATAGGATGTAATGCCGTCAAACCCACCGCTGACACCTAGGTGCCAATCCTTCGTGACGTCTTGCATTCTCCTAAAATAGAATTCGTTTAGAAGTATCACAACTAACAAGGCCATATCCACGACAGCCGTGAGGACTATAGTCAAAGTCGTAGTGCGAAGCCAGTGCAATAGCGTGCCAAATAACATTGGGAGAATGATTGTTACGACCATCAACGGAACAGAAATAGCCCAAAAGAGGCCATAACCTGGTATGCGCGAAAGATTTTCTGGATGTTGCAAAGCGTCGAAATTCATACTGAAGAAACCCTACGAAACTGTGAGCAAATTCCTACCAAAAGTTCATAGATGTTGCTGTTCCAACCGTCATGAAAGAGAGAGGTATGAATATCGAGGCAAGGGTTGTTAGGATTTGTGTTTTCTCAATCTGTGCAACTGCGATTTGATCGACTAACTAAAAATAAGTATTCGTTAGTAGCGTTACTATGACTATTGACGACCTTCATATATGATCATCACAATAATTTCGAAAAATAGGACATAAGGAAACCTCGGTTAACGCATACAATATCATTAATACTTGATGCTTCCTTGTAGAGCTTTTCCGATATCGTTAAAAGGTACTCTATGTCGCGCTCTGGTCTATGCAGCTGTGGCATAGAGTCCGGAGTTGAAATTGCCAGCTTTTCGATAGCTTCAATTGTTGTTGACAAGATACAGGGCATCTCCCGCAAGCAGTCCTTAGCCAAAAGAAGAAATTCCGTGATCGATTTTTTAGGCGATCGAATACCTTCGTATTTCTGGGTTTCGTTCCTCTCAGCAAACACCAATCTAAAATTGCAGGCGGTCACCTATTAGCACTTACGGCTTTATGGATCTCTGCAGCAAGGGATCGAAGAAACGAGAATCCGTCCTCAACAACTTGTTCGAGAAGCTTTTCCGAGAGCAACACCCGAAATTGTAGCTGGGAACAATTGTCGGCGTCTATGTTGTTGGTGATGTTCTGGAATGCTTCATGGTCACTTGTGACCAACAATGATTTCCATGGAGAAATTTCAGCTTGTGTGGTATAAATGGTGATCTCAGCGACCTCCGCACGGTGGGTATAATAATGGCGCCCCAACGCAAAAAGTCTCAGCGAGCCATGAAACATTGGTGATGTCCGAAACCATTTTATTTTCTGGACTACATGTAGATATTTCCAAAATTCAGCAGCATCCGCGTCGAAAGTGATGGTACTTACTACTCAACAGTACCGGGCGCGAAGGACGATTAATGTCCGAGAGATAAGGTTTCAGCTGCCAAATTGGTGCTGTACATATCATGGAGTTTGATTGAAGAAACGGCGACGGATCTTCCTCCCAAACGTGAATACACATAGCCAACAAAACTCGTAGTCCCCATGGCTTCATATTCATCTTTCCCACGTTTCTAAACTCGTCCAACCAGGGTAGCTTGGATGACGTTGTAACGATAGAAAGAAAACTTGAGCCAGAGTCAATTAATGTCAACTATGAGCACTGCAAAAACCAACTCACATAGCTGCAGATGTAGATCTTTCCATCACGCGCAAGCCGGAACGAACCACACCACCTTCTGAAGGTTTATTTCATTAGATTTGGGGATTAAGATAGTATTGGGCACGTACGTGGAGTGGCGGCGAAAGCAATAGTGGTGCATGTACTTGCAAGTCGATTTTCGTTGTGGTAACAAGCGTGTTTGATCTCACGGAGTTCCCCCAAGAACTGCGACACTGTTTCTGGTCTCCGTCCCGGTTCTCCATAGAAGTTATTAACATAGCTTTCGAAGTTAGTGACCACAGAACTTATGAAGTGGGGATTTGACAGTGAATCTTCGGTCGGTCCTTCGTATGGCTGTGTTGGTCTCGCCGCCGAGAGAACTTGTCCCAGTTCAATGTCAGCAGGGGCAGGGGTCATAATTATGATAAATAGCCGTGGTGCTGAAGAGGGGCAATCTTTTCGCTTTTTGCGGCGGTTGATATACTTAAGTATTCAGGGGGTGTAGTACAGTGCGTGCTACCAAAATAATCCTGCCGCCTTCGGGAGATCATGGCTTCTAGTAGGCAGGATACAATAGTGGGGGGACGTCTTTAGCCAGGGTGTTTTGAACCCTCTTCGTAGAAAGTTTTCAGCGCCACCAAAACAAAAGATTTTTTAATTGGAGGACTAAGATCGACTCAGTTTAAGGGGCTCTACTGATCCTAGATTTTAAAATTAAAATATCTGTTGTGGTTGTAGTGCTACAAAAATTGGGATTCTAAGACTATGTGAAATAAAAGGATCGAGTGTGTGACAGGGGACATTGTGTATGTGTGTAATATTTATTTTCGAATGTCCGCACCCCATTTTGAATGGCGTCCCCCTCTATATCTAATAGCGATAAGAGCTATACACACCCTCTCATGACACATTGTGTGTTATCTGGGGGCGTCCGACTGATTGCAGCGGCGCAGGATATCAGATCCGTTGCTACTATTGGTCCACGTGCGAACTTGCATCGGACAACCTCGGAGCACTTGAACGAATAAAATTCTACCATCGGGATTTAAGATGACAACTGGTGCTACGAATAAACACCACCAAAATGGCCATGGTGACGCGCAGCTCGTAGTGAAGTTGTTATTCGGAGGTATTGTGTACGATAAGAGACGCGTGGCACTATGAAGGCCTATGAACCTGCGCTAACTATGATACACAGGCATATATGTGCACTAGAAACTATACATGATACTACGTATAGCACACTTGACTCCGTACTTCCAGAAGCATTTCACTGTATGCTCCTTAGTACCTTCCAGATTGCACACTTCCAGCCTTTAACAATACGCTCCCAAGTACACTGCCAAGAAGTGCTCTTGAGTGCAGAGTATCTAAGGGGCGGCCTGTAAATGAGGGCCAGGCCGGCCTGCACGCTTTCAGATGACGGCTGGGTCGGGAGTGTAGGATATTCCGGCCTCACAGTTGAGGCAAGTTGCGTACGGTATCACGAGATCCGAGTGATCGGCTGGGATATATGGATGCGATATCAACAGGCGTTGGAGGCGGGCCGCCAGTAGCGCAGGCATTAGGAATGGATGCCAGGCTGCTTAAAAAAACTATTTAGGTGCAGGTGTAAAGGCGAGTACCGGCACCTGCTACCAAATACGGAATTGAACGGTAATTGGGTGAATATGGTGGTTGTCGTTTCCTAGAGATGTGACGTCTATTCTATGAATGTTCCCTATACACAATAATTCAGCTGCACATGTGTCTTCCGCAGCACTGATGAACATCATTCATGCACCTAGTTTCACTCAAATCATCCTGTCTGAATAAACCAATGGTAAACACAGTGTAATCAGCGTGAACATGAGGGTAGAAAGATGACATTTTCAATTGACTAGATTGCAGATTTGAATCAATCATATTGTTAACTAACTCACCAGGTGTAGTTTCTCCATATTCGGTCAATGCTTGGACTTTTACCTCCTTTGAACCCTTTGAGTATATATCACCTAATACATGCAGGTTGGTGCTGAACAACAGTTAACTGCCTGGAAATATTCTAGAGAAGAGTATTGAGAGTGTTATGGTTTATTCATACGATAAATTGCTATTGTTGATCTGTTTTATGAGATGTAAGTTGCAGGCAACTCCAAGTCTATGCAAAGTAAACTTTGATGACTGTACTTACAGATTGAGTTGTATCAATAACTGAATTCATAGAAACAACTTAAGTTATTCTGTTGTAAGTAGTAAATCCACCATTTTCAAGAAATAGTATTTCAATTAAGGTACATCCATTTGATTAAGTTTATATTTAAGAATCAATATCTGATCATCTTGATGTACACTCTCAATACTAGAATATCTGAATATGAAAATAAACAAATAACATAGAGATAATCATTCTTATCTTATATCAATTGATATTGAATAAAAATAATATTGTATTAATGTGCCTAATGTGCATTAAATGCAGCGTTCGGAATTAGTGTCATGTTGCTGACTGTGGATAGGCAATATATTGTACCAGCATGTGCGCCTACGCCTCAGTACTGAAGGATTTGTAGGTGGATATGGTTGCCAACATGAATGAGTGAGTATCTACAGATGGCATAGTACAAAGATATTTGATACATACCTAAGTAATATAGTGATGATCTGGATACACTTGAAGTTAGCCTGTATCAGAATTGGAATCCCCCTTACATTATCCCACTCTCTAGGTGCAGACCTCCCACGGTGCTAAAGCCCATATATAAGAGGCACATAGAAAGGGAAACAAAGAATGAAACAATCACGGTACAAACACTTTCGTACACACCTATATCTCCCAAAACGGAATTGTAGAACTCAATGGCGACCTATCTGTGGATTTGCCGCAAGAGGATACTCTACCTCCATTGGTAGGTGGTAAAATCCATGCCGACAACATTTATACCAGGCTGAAATCCAATACCATAAGAAGAGAATAGAAACAACAGTACAATGTGACGTCCCAACTGATTCTGTGTTCTCCATACCTCCACTAACGCTTAATAATCCTCCATTCGCAGGGCCGATCAGGGTGCTGGTAGTCAAATTAGTGAACCAAATCGCGGCGGTCATTCAGTTGCTTCGCCGGTTCACAGCTTGTACCTATATCAGTGTATCCAGTTGATTGGATGTGATACTATACCTTCCGATAGTGATGCTGGGAGTCGAGTATGGTTTTGACTCCCCATTCCTCTCTTTCATTCACGATCACTGGAAGTAGTCCTGTTGACAGTTGAACTCTACCTTGTGTTGTGTAATGATCCAGAAGCGACACATGGAAAACATTGTTGTTATGCATTGTACTCGGCAAGTCTAGTTGGTAAACATTGTTGTTGATGATAATAATTACCATATACTGTCGTGTGAGATTGAAATCAAGCTAGGTTGAAGGCTTGGATGTTTGTATATTCCTGGTTGCTAGTCATGTGTTGTCTCCAACGACAGAGTAATTTGTTTGCCACCAGTGAACATTCGTTGGCACAGCCGAGCCCGGGGTATGTTTTCCCAGAGGACTCAGTTACTCTTTTCCCAGCCTGCCTTTACGGAGGCCGCATGCACCCGTGATCCAAACCTGGGTTCGTTGGGTGGCTTCAATAGCATCATTGGATGCTAGTTGCAGTTCTCGCAGCAGGATGACATCTGAATTGAGTGGTGAATGGAGCTGTTTTTTGCAAATACTGCCAATGGTAAGAATACAACCCTGTTGTGCTGCACGCAGCTGCAACTGGCTCAGAGGTACTGCTGTATGCAGTTGTTGCACCGCTACGTTTAATCCTCCGGCTACAGGTGCCAGTGGCTGAGAGTCTGTGATTGATACTGAGGTGGGGCAATCAGAATCCCAAAGTTGAATGGAAAACCCACCGCGATCTGTGGTGATATTGTCAGGTACACAGGGTCTGCAGATCACCTGTAACAAAAATAATTGTTCTAGCTTGGGGAATTCAATATCCTGTCAGCATGGGACCTAGGGTACTAGTGTAGAACAACGGATGATGATTGCCAAGATCGTGGAGTGTCGTGATGCCCTTGACAACTCTCAGTCCGAAATGAAATCGATGGTCACTCCCTCCCAGTGATCATAAAGAAGAGACACTGAGATTTTGAATGCATAGCATACATGACGCGAAGCTTAGATTCATTGCCACAACTCACCACCAGCTATATAGTTCCACTTTTCTGACTCCATACCAACTTGATATGTATGGAGTGATATGACCATGGATGTGATCATCTGGCCAAAATGACTGGATTCAAGCTTGTGGTGAAACAGCTAGCCCATTGTACTGAGTAGTGCTGTGTAACACTGCGAGATCCAGCGTAAGTCCTCACCAATAAAAGCCCCTGATGATTTCTCGACTGATAAAGAGAAGGATGATTAAAGACTCACTCACGACGCCTATCAGGATTACCACCCAACGTAAGAAGGTAACTCTTCCATTCTCTGCTGCTGAAAGGTACTATCAATTGTAGATTATCTTCTTATGCTACCAATATACTGGAGCACATGATTGAAGAGTATCCTACTCATCAGATCCTCTGAACTAACACACTATTGTGCTTGTCCTCAGACGCCCTTAAGACTCAAGAGAATCAGCCTAGCAACCGGCACGTATATCAAACGACTGACTGACCTCCAGTACCACAATTCTTACTATTGAGATGTCTAAAAATACACAGCAAAGTAGTTTCGTTTCAGCAGAAGGATTAGTGTTGAGTCAAGAGTATCCTAGAACTGGTATTCTTGTAACCACCACGCTAGTGGGCTGGTTATTCAGACCTCCTTAGGACTCTAAACTATCGTCTTACTTTCTTGCCGATCAACATCTTTCTTCAACGAAGGGCCTCAGAATATACAAATATAAACAGTATTAGCTTTATCTGTGATCTACAACTGAAGGTGAAATAGAACTCTGGACGTCAAGAAAGAACTATCCTGGTTGATTTCGACACAGAACTAATCGATAATACAAAGGATTAAAGTTATGGCTTAACTTGTAGTTGGAGATGGTCAATAGGTATCCTTGGATAAAACTTAATGCAGATCTTATGGTTGCAAGAATGTATTTGATGTCCTGCCTCCATATCGGGATCGCCGCAATATTTTGCCGATCCAGACCCATCTCAATCTTAAGAATGTCAAATCCTACTTCGGAGCTCACAAAAGTAACTGGCTTGTCATCCTTGCCTTCCTCCATTCATGGTCGAGTTAGAACTCCAACGAGTATTAACTGTTCTAGGCCATTCACAGCGGCGGTTCCTCTGCAGAGGAACCGGTCCATTCGCCGAGTTGCACCCTCCGTGACTGGACTAGTTCATTTGCTCAATGTACCCTACCTCTGTGATTGGACCGGTTCATTCGCAGAGTGTACACACTTTGTTGATGCAGTGTATGGATAGATGCGCACGAAGGTATGCACACTCAGCTGGCGATATCCAGTTGAATTCAATCGGGTCAACCAAATTGACTTCTTCCAAATATCGAAACTCACCATCTATATCGTAGTTGACGGTTGCATTAGTTCCAAGCAGCACTATCTGGTACTTTCAATCTTAAACGGAACAAAGCTCCCCCTGGGCGCACTCAGAATCAATAGTGACTTTGACTCAGCAAATACACGAGGAGAGGCCAGGGCGCAGACAGATTCCACTACTGCTGATGATTGCAACAATAGCGTGGAGGAAAGCACTGCAATGATTGGACCGAAATGGATACTGAGGAAGGAGAGGTTCACGAGGAGGAACAGGTGACTAGAAAGGAGATGGAGGAGGAGTAGAAGATGAAGAAGGAAGAGGATAATGTGGAGGAAGCGGGAAACTAGGAAGAGAGGGTTTTAAATAATGACATAGAGCACTGTGTAATTGTAGATATACGACGATGTTGAGGCATACAGCTCATCTGCATCACGACCAAGGTGTACCGAGTAATTAATTTTTTGGTTAAGCGTAATTTGCACTTGTGTATATACACTCTGCAAATGAAGCAGTCCATTCACAGAGAGTGAGACTCCCCAAATGGACCGGTCTCTCCGCGGCGGAACTGTTTTTGTGAATGGAATTGAACATTAACTATATCATTGAGGTATTGAGCTTGTATTGCTACACTATTGCTATTGGCGATACCTCGTATGAATACGAGCTTATCTGAAGGCAATTATCACCAGATTGCGCTGCATCACCAAGAGCCAGTAAAAGTGCCCTCTCATATACCCACCAGGTATGTAATGGCTTAATGATTGTGGCAAACAACAAAACTCATAGTTTAACAAGGGTTTATTGGAGTCAAATATACAGTATATCTGGAACTGAGTTATTTTGCCATATATTAAACAGAGAGTATCCCGCACCACTCAGGGCATATGGATCTTCAGTCCAGTTCGCCCCAGACCAAGATGGTGTCATCTAATTATGGGTTAATTCGAATAAGTCCATTCGGTCGACAGGACGCAGATACATGCATCATTGTTCATTTACTTACCTATTATAATATAGGCAGATTTGAAGACGCTGGTTTGAGGTTAAGGCTACACTTCCGGCCGGAAAATTCGGGCTTTCAGTTTAGAACTACATCTTGCAACCAGAAGTTGGGAGTCTGTGGAACCTCTGGCCGGACATTGAGAATTTCTCCCAAATAATTGCATTATTCTCCGACACAAAGTGGAGAATTTCTCCTAGATTGATAGTATTGAATCCTCCGGCCAGGAGATGAGAGTTTCTACAAGTATCGAACCAAGTGTTTCGAGTAGAAACCTCCTACAGTTTGGTAGGTAGATCTCAATTCTCTGACCGGAAAGTTGAAACCTTCCCACAAGGAATTGCATCTTCCGATCTGAATTTGTGAATTTCCCCCTGGCAGGTAAGCTGCATTGAATCTTGCAGCCGGAAGATTATAGTTTCTACCAGTGTTGAACTAAGACTTTCAAATAGATAGCTTGTAGGTTCAGCTAGGTAGATGTCAATTCTCAGACTGGAAAATTGAAAGTTTCCGCAGTAGCATTGTATTTTCTGTCCAAACGGAAGCTGATTGTTGCTACCTGCGTTCAATTCAGTCTTCCGACTAGACAGTTTTGAGCTTTGGCTCAGTTCAACACATTCCTCCAGCGGGATGCTGACATTTTCCCAAACAGAATTGCATTTTCCGACTTGAAGTTCACAATCTGTTCCAGGTATAGACTATTAAATCTTCTTGCCAGCTCATGATATCGTCTATCAGTGTTGAACTCAGTACTCTGACTAGAAAGTTCTGAGACTACCTCTCGGCAGATCTCAATTGTCCGGCCTGAAGCTGGCACTTTTCAAACGTTAACTACATTCCACAAACTGAAGGTGGGATTCAATTCAGGTGTAAAACAAATGCTCAAGCCAGAAGCTGAAACTTTCCCCCAATCAAAGCCAGTCTCGGACCGGAATTTAACAATGTCTCCCGTCCGGATGGTGTTAAATCTCCTGTGCAGAATATGTTACATTCCAGCGCAGTTGACCACGGTCTTCGGACTGGAAAGTTCTCGGCTTCTGTTAGGAATACCTCATTTTTCCAACCTGGATTGGAATCTTTCCCATGACAAATGGCCTTCTCCGGTTGGAAGTTGCGAATCCCTCAAAGTATTATTTTATCTGGATAAATCTAACAGCCGGAAGGTGATAGTCACGACCAGCGTTGAACTCTCTTTTTTGACTAGAAAGTTCCAATGTTCTGCTCTGTGGACCTCAATTCTTTAACCAGATGATCACTCTCTCCCAAGAAGAATTGCATAGTCTACAACTGGAAGCCTGTATGTTTCGCCCGATCTGGAAATATTTGCAATCCCGGCCAGCAGATGATGCTTCATACCGTCTTTAAACGTTGTTTGCCAAGTAGAATATACCAAGCATCTGGTAGGTAGAGCTATATTCTCCGGCCGGATGTTGAAATTTGTTCAAGCGGATATGCATTTGGTTACCGGAAGCTGACATTTCTCTTAGACAAATACTATTGAATCCTCTGGCAGGAAGGTGAGAGTATCTGCTAACTCCAAACTGAGTCTTTCAACAAGAAACTGCCGAGGTTGTGTTTGGTAGGGCTCAATCGTCCTGTCGGATGTTGAAAGTTTCCGAATCAGCATGGCATTTGATGAACGGATGTTCAATATGTCTCCTTGTCAGCGCGTGTTTGATCTCCCTGGCGGAAGATGCTAGTTTCCACCAGCTTTGAACTCAGTCCGCCAAACAGAAAGTTCAGAAGATCTGCTAGATCAGTCTCAAACCTCAGACCAGTAGTCCACTATTAGTATTATATCGACCACGTGGGACCACCAAGAAGTTAGGTTTAACATTCTCAAGTGACAGTTGACAATGTGGGACTTTCTAAATACTGAAAGGGGAACTTTGAGCATCTCACAAAGCGAGAAATACCTCCTGCAGCCGGAGATCCAGATTTTGAATCTTATATTGCGAAGAGGTCCACTGTGAAGTTGCTTATGGCATGATCTCTAGTTTGGGACGACTATGTATGACTTGCTGAATCATCCGCCCAAAACGATGAGATGTATTCATAGCCAGGTGGTAGTCAATCTTCCAACCGGAAGATGTCAGTCTCTACCAGCCTTTAACTCAGTTCTACAGACAGAGAGTTGACAATTTCTCTGTACCAGAACTCTCTCTTCCAACTGGAAGTTGGCACTTTGTATCTGGTCTATCAAAGGAGACCTCCATAAAATTAGGTGTTTCATGCTCGAGTTATGGGTGACAATGTAAGACTTTCTAAATCCTCTGACCGGAAAGTAGAGAGTTTCTCCAAGGCATGTACCGTTGTCAATTCTCCAGCTGGAAGTTGGCAATTGGTCACTGGCCAACCAAGCGAGTCCATCTTAAAATCATGTGTGGAATGGTCTAGTTATGGGTGACCATGTGAGATATTCAATATCTTCCGACCTGAATGTTCAGAATTTCTCCAACTCAGTAGTCGTTTACAATTCTCCGGCCACAACTGGGAGCTTGGTACTGTGGTCTGTCATGAGGACAACCATACAGTCACATACAGGACATATGGTCGACTACGTGAGGCTGTGTACATCATCTGTCCGGTGATTTGGTGCTTTCTTGTATGCACACTGAAATCTATCATCTGTCCGTAAGCTTGCTACTCAACAAAACTCCCTTAGCCGGCCACATTCTTGCGCACGGATATTGCAGCCTTACAAGCAAGCCATTGGGTGAGCCGCAGTCTGTTCCTGGATGTTAGACTATGAATCTAAGCAACCCCCATTGATGTTCTGGGTTCCAATTTGTGTTCAGGTCTGTTACTCCGATTCAGGAGTTGAAAGTGAAAAATTTTATATTGGGGAATCCTTCGGCCCGAAGTTGGAATTTAGATATTACGCTGGATGTCGTTCATTGAGGTCCCGTTTGGGTCATGTTTGGGTCATGTGCGGGACCTATTTGTGTTCTGGTCAGGTTCTGGTTAGGTCTTTTTCAGATCCTGGTCAGGTCCTGTTCAAATCCCATTGAAGTTCTAAGTTTCATTCTGTCACAGACTTCTAAAATAATTCACTATAATTTGTATTGAAGTTCCACTCAGGGTTGTCTAAACCATCCTTGATCCCTGTATACTTCTTATACATTTATTGTGAACATCTCTCCTACTCTATCGAACCCCATCATATCATACTTTCTAATTTTTCAGGTCTGCCACCTGTACTCCCTGTTTCACAGATGACGATACATCTCTATGAGCGTCACCTGTCTTTCGTGGTGATTCGGGATTGATGACATAACTTCGTCTGTACTACGATAGGTGTCATACTTCAATAATGTCTTCCTAGTGCAAAACCTTCTTCACCGGGAAAAATGACCTTATGCGACATGTAACTCTTAGAGATGCTGTTTTTTGGTTTGTAATACATAGCATATTTGAGGCTTGGTGCAATCACGTCCTATGGACCTGCACATTGACTAGCTTACTGTGAAATACATGCAATTATGTGCGCTTGATACTATACATCACGCTGCATTCAACAAACTTGACACCCAATTGCCAAATCAATTACGTTGCTTGCTCCGAAGTACATTCCGAAGAGGCACTCCATCACACACCGAAGCACACTCTCAAGCCCACTCCCGAGTATGATCTGAAGTTCACTCCAAACTGGACCCGATGGCACACTGCCAGGCTGCTGGACTGTACCCTCCCCAGTAAGCTCTAAAGTCGCTGGCAAGCACACTTCCAAGCGTGCTCTCAAGTATACTCCCAGTTACACTCGATGGCACACTCCCAGCCTCCTTGTTTATACGCTTCCAAGTAAGCTCTCATAACTCTCTTAATCACACTCCCGAGCACACTCTCAAGTACACTCCCAATTGCACTCGATCACACGCTCCCAGCGTGCTTGACAATACACACCCAAGTCAGTTCTCATGACACTGCGAAGATCACCTCCAAGTACGCACCCAAGTACACCACCGAGTTTCTCGCAATTCACTTGCAAGAGGGCAGACACTCCCAATCTCAGTGAACCGTAGACTTTGGTGTACATTCCTACATGCTGGAGCTAGAAACTTGCTGAGTTGCCAAAGCCGGGCACTGGGTGCTGCGTGGAGGGTCTTGGTGGCCTAAATCCTGACATCCATTGACATTATAGTCTAAACAGTATCTGTATCATGCTCACAGCGATGAGACCTCACAATGCGTCATGGTTATGAAGTTGACCATTACATCCTTAGATACTGCAGGAATGGTAGACAATTAGATCTTGGGGAGAGCAGATCGCTGACTCTGATTGTCCTGCTGAAGCTGCTCCCAGCTTCCCACGGATTGTTGGCCTATGTGTGCGCATCTGGGCCGGGGCTGATGGTCATGACGGTGATGGTGATATTTGCAATAGTGATAATGGGGACGGTGATGATAGCAATGGTGACGATAGCGATGGTGACGGTGTTGGTGATGGTGATCATATTAACAGAAGTACTTAGACAAGTAGGTGTGCTACGTCAACGTCAGCATCAAAGCTTCCGCAGACTTCGAGTCTTCTACTTGCCCAAGCTTTCAAAGACCTAGAATATTCTACTAGCCAAAGCTTCAACAGACCTAGAGCCTTCAAACAGGTAAAGCTTCCACAAGCTGAGGGTTTTCTATCGGCCAAAAGCTTCCCGTAGAAAACTCAACTGCTTCCGAATCTGCTGGTACATGCCCAATCCAGAGACATGGCGAGTTGCAGCCGCCAGGCTCAGAGAGGTGTGAGTCAGGCAGTCGGTGTGTGCCGAGAAGTGTTTGGTGGGTGGCATGTGGCATGAGTGTTGAAAGCACAAGAGAACTGATGATGAAGCTCAATTGTCTATCAATACAAGAGAAGGAAAATACTAAACGTATCTCTAGAGAAAAGACAATACTTGGCGAAGGCAAGTATCACTCCCGGAGCCCGAACCCAAGTACCTTTGCTGGAACTAGGCCTCCTCCTCAGCATGGTGGAAGGTTAGGCCCATGGGTGCCACCAGGCACCGGCCTGATGCCTGCAGCGTTAGGCCAATGGGAGCTGTATGCCCCCGAATGCTCAAGGGCCAAATTTGGTGCCAATTATGAGGCAGGTGCCGGGTAGCGCGTTGTGGGTGGCCAAATGATGACATAAGTCCAAATTACCGGCTGAATCTGCTCATTAGCGCACTCACTGAGACGGAATCTCACCATGACTCTGGAACACGGTGTTGACAATTGCAGTCTTAGATTTGTAGCAATGGTCAGCAATTGGACCCTGGGGTGAGCAGATCTCCAACTCAGATATTCCAGCAGAATGTGCTGCTTGCTTTCCACAGATTTTGGCAGTACGTGTGTGCATTTCGCCCGAGGCAGATGGTGGTGATGGTGATGATGTTGAAGGCGATGGTTATGATGGCGATGGTGACGACGGTGATGATGATAATTGCAATGGTGTTGATGGCAATGGTGATGATGGCAATGGTGATGATGGCAATGGTGATGAAGACGATGGCGATGATGTTGGTGATGGTGATCACAGTATCAGAAGCACTTAGACATGTAGGCTGGTTATGTCAACGTCAGCATCAAAGCTTGTACAGACTTAGGGCCTTCTACTATCCAAAGCTTGCGCAGACTGAAAATCTAGGTTGATGGAGTGGTGCAGGTCATGCAACCTGCAACTGAATGCTATTTGTTGCATTCACGTTACACTATCATAGCATTCAGTTACAGGGGGTCCAAACAGGGGTCTGACCTACCATCGCATTCACATACAGGGGTTCTGATCTGCTGCCAGAGCATTCAGTATAGGGATGTGACCTGCTACCATAGCATTCAGTTTTGGGGTGTGAACTACTCCTTCCCATTTGGGTTTAATCTGGTTGCACCACCCACACCAAAAAATTCTCGGCAGCCTGCATCATACACATTAATATACTGTATAATATATCCACAATAGTAAAATAGAGAGAAGAAATAAACAAAAGGCATTGCATATAAGTATCAGGAGAAGGTGCTAACAAAATTTCAGACTCTGAATAGCATTGGTTGTTGGGTAGTTGTTGAGGGTACTGTCGAAGTTGTAAAAATACATCAAAAAATGTGACAGGTGATGAGCTGGGGGTTTTACCCCACCTGAAATATATCATGCCAGCTTAACAGTTTCACCTTGTCAGTCAGTACTTATTATTTACAATCCTGCATTAGAGAGTAAAAAGACATAAATGACAGGAGAGGTAAGTATTAAGAGAAGTGACTCACAAATAATCAGACTGAAAATCACCGCGTATGGAAAGTAGTTGTTGATTTTCCAGATTATGAATCAGACTAATTTTAGTGGAACATGCAAATATAATTTTTCGATCATAATTTCAATGTATGTGGTCCGGTAAGATACTACAAACTTGGTGAATGTTACTTCACCTATCCAGATACAAATCTGTGATGGAGAGGTGATACTACAGTCGTTCGGTTAATTCAAATGTGAATGCTAGATTTACTGGACAATGCAAAGATAATTTTAGTATCAGATTATATCAATGTATTGTCCAGCAATAATGCTAACAATGTGGTTAATGGTACACAACCTATCCAAATTCAAAGATGTCGTTCAGAACTGATGATACATTTGTTTATTTAATTTAAATGTAAATACTATTATCAGTTAATCTTGCAAAGATGATATTTGAATCATCTTCTATGTATGTGCTGTATGTGAAGATACTAACAATCAGGTAAATGTTACTTGACCTATCCAGATCCGAATATGAGTTGGAGAACTGATACAACAGTTGTTCGGTAATTTCAATTGTGAATACTAGAAAATGTGGATAATGTAAAAATAATTTTGATAACATATTCTCTAAAGATATTGTATATTACAGATACTAGCAACTTGGTAAAGGATACTCCACGTATCCAGATATGAATATGTCAAGAAGAGCTGATACATTAGTCATATGTGTGAATACAATATGAATACTACGATCAGTGGATCACCCGCGGATACTTTTTGTATTATATTGTCTATATATGCTATCTAGGAAGGATACTTGCTCATTGTTAAATGTTACTCTATCTATCCAGATACATTTATGTAATTCATTAGTGATATTTCAGTCCTTCATGTAATTTGAATGTCAATACTAGTATGTGTGGATATTAGAAAGATCATTTTAGTATAGTAGTGTATATATATGCAATCCATTAAAGCTGGTAACCACATGATATATTATACTCCACCAATTCAGATACCAATAGGTCATTCTGAACTGATACTAGGTCTATGGAGTATTGCAGGTCTGCTAACCTGCAACTGCATCCTATGGGTGCGATGCACGTTACACTTCATAGGATGTAGTTGCAAGGGGTGAAAATGGGGGTCTGAGCTGCCATAGGATGGACATGCAGGGCTCCGGACCTGCCACCATAGGATGCAGTACAGGGATCTGACCTGCTACCATAGGATGCAGTTCAGGGGTGTGAACTACTCCTGCCTATCTGGGATGAATACACTATTTTCACCCACACTAAAATTTCTTACCAGCCATGATGAGACCCTTCATCATATTGTAGTATATCCCCACATTGTCACAATAGAGAGAAGAATTAAGTAAAAGGGTTTAAAGATAAGTATGAAGAGAAGCCAATAACAAAATTTCAGACTCCAAATTGCATTATGTATGGAGTAGTTGTGAAGAATGCTGGGGAACAGGGATAAATATAGCAAAAAATGCGACAGGTGATGAGATGGTGAGGTACCACACACAAAATATATTGTCCAGTAAAGTTAGTAACAACTCGGTAAATCATATGTCACCTCTGCGGATACAAATATATTGTAGAGAACTGGTACTATAGTTATACATCTAATTTGATTTTGAATCCTACCATCAGGGGAAAATGCGCATAAAATATTAGTATTATATTAGATAAATATGCTGTCCAATATGAATATTAACAAATGTGTAAAGGTTACTTCACCTATCCAGGTACAAATATCTCCCTGAGAACCGATACAGCAGTTGTTCATTTGGTTTGAATGTGAATACCAATATCAGTGGTAAATGCGAAAATAATTTTTCTATCATATTGTATAAATATATTCTCAAATATACATACTAACATTTTTATATATATTACTCCATATTTCCAGATAAGAATATGTAGGTGTGACTTGGTAATATAGTCGTTTATTTACTATGAATGTTAATACTAATATCAGTGGCTTATGCAATAGGATTCTAGTATCATATATTATATATATGCAGTGTAGTACAATATTAACAACTTCGTAAAGGAAATATCACCTATCCAGACTCTAATGTGTTGTTGGGAACATTTCCTACAGTCGTTCATTTAATCAAAATGTGAATACTAGTCCCTGTGGGCAATGCCACAAGAGTTTCAGAATCATATTGTATACATAGTCTATCCAGTCAACTTACTAACAATATGGTAAATGTTAGTCCACATGTCCTGACATGAATATGTCAGTGAGAATTGATTTCAAAGTTGTTCATTTAATTTGAATATGAATACTAGTATCAGTGAATCCATCAAAGACAATTTCATTATCACATTTTGTCTATATGCTGTCCAGTACGATACTAACATCATGATAAATATTACTTCACCTATTTAGCGAGAAATATGTCGTTGCAAAATGATTCTTCAGTTTTTCATTAAATTGGAATGTGAACACTAATACCAGTGGATCATGGAAAGATGATTTTACTATCATAACAAATATATGTGCTGTCAAGTAATGTTACTCCACCTATTAAGATGAAATTATGCCATTCATAACAGGTACTTCAGTCATTCATATCATTGGAATGTGACTACAATGATCCATGGATAATTGAACGATTATTCTGGTGTGATATTGTATCAATGTCTTCCCCCGTATTGATACTAACCACTTGGTAAACGATACTCCACATCTCCAGAAATCAATATGTCATTCAGAACCGATACTATAATCATTCATTCACTCGGAGTTTGAATATCAATATCACTGGATTATGTAGGCAATATTCCAGTATCATACAATAAATAGTAGTATATATTGTACAGAGATGAGAACACAGTCATTGTTGTAATTTGAATGTGAATACGAGTATCAGTGTACAACTGTAAGAGAATTTGCTATCTCATTGAATTAATATGCTGTCAAGTGAAGATACTAACAACTTGTTACATCTTACTACACCTATCAAGGTATAAAGATGTTGATCAGAACTCATTCAACTGTCGTTTGAAAAATTACAATGTGCATACAAGTATTAGTCCTCAATGGGAAGAGAATTTTTGTATGATATTTTATATATATGCTTGCCAGAAACGATACTAACAACTTCGGAAATGTGACGTCACCACTGCAAATACAGATTGGGTGTTGGGACGGGGTTCTTAAGTCGTACATATACATTGAATGTGAATACTAGTATCTGTTGAGAAACAAAAGAGCATTTAAGTATCATATTACAAATATATGCTGTCCAGTATAGATAATAACAGTTTACAAAATGTTACTCGTTCTATCTGGATAGAAATATGTATTTCAGCCCTTATACTACCATTATTCATCTACTTTGAATGTCAATACTTGTATCAGTGGATCATGCAAAGTGAATTTTTGTATCATAATATATAACGATGCTATCAACTATGATACTAACAACATGTTAAATGTTTCATGACCTATCCAGATACGAATATTTCATTGACAACATATAGTACATTTTCTCATTCAATTTGGCTGTGAATAATTGTATCACTGGGAATTGCAAACAGATTTGTTATAATATTTTGTATAGATGTGTCGTGCACCAAGAATACTGACAACTTGGTAACTGTTACTCCATATATCGAGATACAACTATATCATTCAGAAGTGATTCTACATTCAATTATTTAGTTTCATTATGAAATTTTTTATCAGTGGATAATCCAAACAGAATTCTAGTATCACATTCCATATACATGCTGTACAGTAATGATACTTAAGACTGGTTACATCTTGCAGCTCTTATGCAGATTCAAATATGTTGTTGTGAACTGATACTGTACTCATTCATCAACTTCTAATGTCAATACTAATATGTATTCAAAATGCAAAGTTAATTGGACTAACGAATTGTAACAATATGCTGTCCAGTAATGATACTAAGAACTTGGGAGATGTTACTTCAGCTATTCAGATAAAAATATATCCGACAGAAGTGATACTACTATCGACTTTGACATTCAAATGTCCATACTAGTATCAGTGCAAAATGCTATGAAAATTCCTGAGTCATATTTTATGTATATATTGTGCAGTAATGATACTAACAACATGGTGAATGTTACCCAACTTGTCCAGAGACGAATATGTCACAGAGAACAGGTGCTACAGTCATTCATGAAATTCGAATTTGAATACTTTGAGCAGTGGATTTTGCGAAGAGAATTTCAGTATCAAATTGAATATGTATGCTGTCCAGTAAGATATTAACAACTTTGTAAATGAAACTTATGCTATCCAGATAGAAATATCTCGTTGGGAATTGATACAATCGGCGTTAATTGAATTCAAATCTATATTCTAGTATCACCGGAACATGCCAAGATAATTTTGATATCACATTGTATCAATATACAGTCTAGGAAAGATAGTAACAACATGATGAATGTAACTATACCTTACGATATACACATATGTGGATCAAGACTGATACTACAGTCATTCAGTTAATTCAGAGTTGAATACTAGTATTGGTTGATTATGTACGGCTAATTCTCCTATCGTATTATAGAAATATGTTGTCCAGTCAAGACACTAACAACATGTTGAATGTAAGTATACCTGACAAGATATGAATATGTGGTTCAAAGTTGATACTACAGTCGTTCACATAATTCTGTTTTCAATACTAGTATCGGTAGATACTACACAGCTCATGTTCATGTCATAGCATAGAAATATGCTTTCCAGTAAAGATACTAACAACATGTTGAATGTAACTATGCCTGACCAGATTTGAATATACTATCCAAAAGTTATTCTACAGTTGTTTACTTAATTCGGATTTGAAACCTAGTATAGGAGGATAATTCACGCGTAATTTTCGTATCATATTATAAAAATACTCTTTCAAGGAAAAACACTAACCAATTGTTGAATGTAACTCTATCTGGCCAGATACGAATATGTGATTCAAAACTGATACTACAGTCTTTCACTGAATTTGGATTTGAATACTAGTATCGGTTAATAATGTACAGCAAATCTTTGTATCATACCATACAGATATGCTGTCCAGTAGAGATACTAACAAAATGATGAATATAACAATACCTGACCAGATACGAATATGTGGTTCAAAACTGATATTCCACTTGTTCACTTAATTCGGATTTCAATACTAGGATCAATTCATAATGCACAGCAATTTTTGTATGACATTATACAAATATACTGTCCAATAAAGATACTAATAACATGGTCAAGGTAACAATACCTGACCAGATACGAATATGTGGTTCAAAACTGATACTACAGTCATTCACTTAATTCGGATTTGAATACTAGTACCGGTGAATAATGTACAGCAAATTTCCGTATCATATCATTGAAATATGCTGTCCACAAGGGATACTAACAAGATGCTGAATGTAACAATACCTGACCAGATACGAATATGTGGTTCAAAACTGATATTCCACTTGTTCACTTAATTCATATTTCAATACTAGTATCAATGTATAATGCAGGGTAATTTTTGTATCATATTATACAAATATACTGTCCAATAAAGATACTAACAACATGTTGAATGTAACGATACCTGACCAGATACAAATATGTGGTTTAAAACTGATACTACAGTCGTTCACTTAATTCTGATTTCAATACAAGTATTGGTTGATAATACACAGCAAATTTTCTTATCATATTATAAAAATATGCCGTCCAGGAACGATACTAAGAGAAATAGTTAAATCTTAATCCATCTTTCCAGATACGAATATGTCATACAGAGCTGTTACCATAGTTGTTGAATCAATTCCTATCTGTATACTAGTATTAGTCCATAATGCCACGCAAAGTTTAGTATCATGTAATATAAAGTTGCGGTACACTACAGGTACTAACAACCCATCAAATGATACCCCACCTGTCCAGAGATGATTATGTCATTGAGAACTGATACAACGGTGGTATATTCAATTTGAATGTGAATACTAGTATTGGTGGATAATGCAAAGATAATTTTAGGATAAGATTGTATAAATATACTCTCCTGTAAAGATGCTAATAACGTCGTATATCGTACACCATCTATCCAGATACGAATACACAGTTCAGAACTAATCCCAAAGGCGTTTATTCAATTTGACTGTGGGTAATAGTATAAGTAGATAATGCAAAGAACATTGAAGTATTATGGTTTATAAATATGCTGTTAAGTATAGATACTAACCACTTCGTCACTGCATCCCCACCTGTCCAGACATGACTATATCATTGAGAACTGATACTACAGTTGTTCATCTAATTTGACTGTGAATATTAGTATCTGTGGATAATGCAAACATCATTTTGCTATCATATTGTATACATATGCTGTTCGATAAAGATACTAACCACTTAGTAAATGTTAAACCACCAGTCCTGATATGATTATTTTGTTCAACGATAATACAATACATGTCCGTTCAATTTGAATGTGAAAACTGGTATCACTGGATGATACACTGAAAATTTTGGTATCATATGTTATAATTATGCTGCCCAGTTATAATACCAACAACTTGGTAAATGTAATTCCACCTATTCCGATACAAATATGTGATTGAGAATTGATAATACCATCATTCATTTAACTTGAGTGTGAAAACTACTATCAGTGGATTATGCAAAGAAAATTTCACTATCATATTTAATATAGATGCTGTCCATTATGATACTAACAACTTGGTAAGTGTTACTTCACCTATACAGTAATCCATATGTCGTTGAGAACTGATAATACCGTCGATCAGTTCATTTCAATCTGAATACTAATACCTGTTGATTGTGAAATGATATTCTGTTATGGTGTTTTATATCTATGCTGTCCGGTCCAGATGCTCGCCTGTTGCAAAATGCACCTCTACCTATTCAGATTCAATTATGTCATTCATAACTGATACTTCAGTCATTTATTCAATTTGAATGTGAATACTATCTTCAGTAGACAATGCGAAATGCCATTGATTGTCGTAGTGTATAAATATGCTGCGCTGTATTGATACTAACCACTAGGAAAATGATAGTGAACCTGTCCAGATACCAATATGGCATTCAGATTGAATACTATAATCATTGACTCAATCAGGGTATGAATACTAGTATCAGTGGATTATGACAGCATCATTCTAGTATCATACAATTAATAGTAGTATATATCAATCAGAGGTGGTACCACACTCATTTCTTTAATTTGAGTGTCAATACCTGTATCAGGGGATAATGGAAAGAGATGTTTGTTATCATATTTTTTAAATATGCAGTCCAGCTAAGATACTAACAACTTGGTCAATGCCACTCCACCTCTCTGGATACTAATATGTTGTACCGAACTAATACTACAGTTATACATATACTTTCAATATGAATACTAGTATTTGTGGACAATTCAAACAGAATCTTAGTATCATATAGTATATATAAGCTGTCAAATGAAAATAGTAACAACGTGGAAATAGTATTTCACCTTTACAGATACGAATATGTATTTGAGATATGACCCTACAGTCGTTAATATAATTTGAATGCCAATACCAATATCAATGGAAAATGTAAGGAGTATTTTATTATCATATTTTCTAACAATGCTGTCCAGGAAAGATACTAACTGCTTAGTATATGATACTTAACCTGTCCAGTTACGACTATGTCGTTGAGTACTGATAGACTAGTGGCATATTTGGTTTGAATGTGAATACAAGTATCCGTGGACAATGCGAACATAATTGTTATATCATGTTGTATATTCATTCTCTCCCACCCGAATTCCAACAACTTACTAGATGTTACTCCCCCGACCCAGATACAAATATTTATGTGAACAACTTCTAACACTGAGAATGCTCATTTTTGGTGCATCTGATTTTTATATAACTACACACAAAGGAACACAATTTCAAATGATAGTATTGTAAAGAATATAGTTGAGAATGCAATTTAATGAAATATGTCTTCTAAGATTAAGATTATTGCAATCTGAATATCCATGCTACAATGCAAATACAAATAATATCAATGCGATGATGTGATATCCACTTTGTACATGATCGAATCTTCATTGCAGGACGATGGTTCCGTAATGCGTTAATTTATATGTACAGTGGGCGTGACGTGGCTGCTGATGGGGAAGTATTGATATGGATCTTACTATAATCCATCAACTGATCAAAAGTACAAAGAACAAATGTTCTCCAAATTAGGTATTGACTCAACAGTGTGATCTGATCAACAGCGCAATAATATGCCTGGACGAGTGTTCATTGTAAATATACCAAGTTCTTACACATTCACTACTGATGATACTGAGGATGTAATCAGATTACAAGCAACAAAAATGAGTAATATAGATTATTGAATCAAGATACTAACAAGTCAGGATTAATTACACAACTTTCAATTATATGAATTGACAATTATTTGATATACTATGCCATATGAATTGATTGGACAGGGGATGTGAAATTGAAATAATTGAGACATAGTATTGGTGGAAAATGTCCAGAGAATGTTTGTATCTTATTTTAAAAATACGCTGTGAAGGAAAGATACTTACAACTTGTGGAATGGACCATTGCCTGTCCCGATATGAATATGTCGTTAAGAACTGATACAAGAGTTGTTTAAATAATTCATATGTGAAATCTACTATGATGGATATTGCACACCAAATTTTCATATCATATATTATAAATCTGCGGCCCAGTAAAGATACCAACAACTTGTTAAATATTACTCCACCTATCCAAATACAAATATGTCATTGAGAACTGACACTATTGTCATCGATTGAATGTCAATCTGCATACCAGTATCAGTGGATACTGCAAGGACACTTTTTGTATCATATATTATAAATAAGCGGTAAAGTCCTGATACTAACAACAGGTCATAAGTTACTCCACCCATCCAGATAGGAATCTGGTATTCAGAACTGATACAACAGTGATATATTGAATTTGAATGAGAATACTAATATTAGTGGATAATGCAAAATAATTTTCGTATCATATAGTATAAATATGCTGTCCAGCAAAGATAGTAACAACTCAGTAAATGGCACTACACCTATCCTGATATGAATATGTGTATCAGAACTGATCCTAACGTTGTTTATTTAATTTGACTGTGGATACGAGTATTAGTGGATAATGCATAGACATTTTTGGTATTATCTTTTATGTACTTGGTGTCCTGTCAAGATAGTAAGAACTTGTGAAATGTGTCTCGACCAATCCAGATATGGCTATGTCGTTCAGAACACATTCTATGGTTGTTCACCTAATATGACTGTGAATACTAGTATGAGAGATAATACAAACATTATTTTACTATCATCTTTTATAAATATGCTGTTCAATAAAAATACTAATAACTTGGAAAATGGTACATCACCTGTCCAGACAGAAATATATCTTTCATATCTGATACTACAGTTGTTCTTTTAATTTCAATGTGTAAACTAGTATCAGTGGATCATACAAAGATATTTTAATATCATATCTTATATATATGATGTCCAATCAACCTACTAATAACTTGGTAAACGTGATTCCACCTGTTTAGATATAGAAATATGGTTCAGAACTGAGACTAAATTAGTTCTTCTGATTTGAATGTCAATACTAGTATTAGTCGATAATGGCCAAATGATTTTTGCACCATATTTTGTTAATCGACTGTCCAGTTAAGATACTAACAAGTTGATAAATGTTACTCCACTTATCCAGATACGAATGTGTTGTTCAGAACTGATACTACAGTTGTGCATCTGATATGAATATGAAAACCAGTATCTGTGAATAATCCAAACATAATTTTAGTATCGTAGTTTATAAATATGCTGTCCCGTGATGAGACGAACAACTTGGGAAACAATGCTACACGAAACCTGCTAGAATATGTTGTTCAGAACAGATACGAGAATCATTATTTCAATTTGAATATGAATTCTAGTATCTTTGGTTCATGTTAGCATCATTCAAGTATCATCTAATAAATGGATATATATGTCATTAAGGGTGATACCACAGGCATTTGAATAGTCTGCCTGTGAATACTAGTATCGGTCGATAATGCAAACATACTTCTAGTATCATATGTTAAAACATGCTATACAATCATGATATTAACAACTTGGTGAATGTTAGTCCACCTGACCAGATACAAATTTGTTGTTGAGAATTGATACTACAGTCATTCATTCAGATTTGAATGTCACTACTGGTATCAGTGGATCGTGCAAAAACAATTTCAGTATCATATGTGATATATATGCTGTCCAGTGCGATACTAACAACTAGGTAAATGTTACTTCGCCTATCATGATATGAAAATGGCATGGGTACCAGATACAACAGTCACTCATTTAATTCGAATATCAATACTAGTAACACTGCATAATGCAAAGCTATTTGCAGTATCATATTGTATACATATATTGCCCAGTAAAAATATTAACAACTCAGTAAAAGTTACTCCCCGTAGCTCGATATGACTATATCGGTCCGAATGGAAACTGCAGTTGCTAATATAATTTGAATGTCAATACTAGAATCAGTGGACAATGTAAAGTGAGTTTTTGTATTATATGTTATAAATATGCTGTCATCTATAGATACTAACAACTTGGTAAATATTTCTCCACCTGTCCAGATACGAATATGACTTTGAGAATCTATACTGAAGTTGTTTATCTAATTCCAATGTGAATACTAGTATCAGTTGATCATGCAAAGAGAACTTCAGTTTCATATTTGATAAATATTCTGTCCAGTAAGATACTAACCAGTTGGTAAATGGTATATCATCTATCCAGATACAAATATCTTGCTGAGAACTGATACTACAGTCATTCATTTGATTTGAATATGAATATTAGTATCACTGGCAATCTCCAAGATATTTTTGATATCAGATTGTTTCGATATACTGTCCAGTAAAGATACAATCAACCAGTTCCCTGAAACTCCAGCAGTCGGGATACAAATGTGTTGCTGAGTAGTGATACGACAGCCTGTCATTGCATTTGCATGTGAATACTGTTATGAGTGGATCATGCAACGAGAATTTAATTATCATCCTTTATATATATGCTGTCATGTTGCATACTAACAAGTTGGTAAATCGCAATCCAGCTATCCACATTCAACTATGTCGTTGAGAACTGATACTACAGTAGTGTATGTAATTTGAATATGAAAACTAGTCTCACTCGAAAATAGAATGATAATTTTAAAATCACATTGTATTCATATCCTGTCCAGTAAGAATACTCAAAACCTGCCAAAGATTACTCTACTGATCCAGATAGAAATAAGTAGTTGAGAACAAATACTGCAGTCATTCATTTGATTTAATTGTGCATACAAGTATCAGTGGCCCCGCCGATGATCAGTTTTGTATCACATCATTTTATAAGTTGTCCCTTGAGACACTAACAACTTATTCAATGTTACTTCACTTGCCCAGGAACGAATATGTGATGAAGACCTGATAGTACAGTGGTTTGTTCACTTCGAATGTGAATACATGAATTATTGCACAATGCAGAAATTGTTGAAGGATTCTATTTTATGATCATGTCGTCCAGTAAAGATACTAACAACATGGTAAACGCTAATCCACCTATACTGATACGAATATGTCATTCAGAACTCACACTACTGTCGTTTATTTAATTTGAATGTGAATACTAATATCAGTCGATCATGCCAGGATAATTGCAATATGCTATTCCATATATATGCTCGGCAGTAAGGATAATCACTAGTCGCTTCAAGTGACTCCACTCATCCAGATACAATCATATCATTCATAACTGATATTTCAGTCATTCAATTAACTTGGATGTGAATAATATTTTCAGAGGATAATGTAATGATGATTTTAGTATCGAATTAAATAAATAAGAAGTTCAGTAAATATACTAACAATTTCCTAAATGATACTCCACATTGGGAGATATCACTATATTGTTTGGGGTGATACTACTATCATTCATTTAATTTGTCTGTTAATACTAGTATCAGTGGATCAGGTCAGCTTCCTTCTAGTATCATACATTGATTAGTATTATATATAGTGCAGAGGTGATATCTCAGCTATTTTTTAATTCGAATGTGAATACTATTATCAGTGGATAATGCAAAGTGAATTGAGTAGCATAGTTTATGAATGTTGTGTCCGGTAAAGATATAAAAAACATGATGGATGTTGATCCACCCATCCAGATCGAAATATGTCGTTCAGAACTGATACTACAGTTCTTCATATAATTTGCATTTTAATAGTAGTATCAGTGGATAATTCAAAGAAAATCTTAGTAGTATATTCTATATCTATGCTGGGCAGTAAAGATAGTAACAACTTGGTAACCGTTACGTCACCTCTGCGAATACGAATATCTCATTGAGAACTGATACTACAGTCATTTGTCTAATTTGAATTTGAATACTAATATCCGTGGACAATGTAAGTATCAACTTACTGTGATATTGGATAAATATGGTGCCCGGTAAAGATCCTAGCAAATTGGTATCGTTTACTTCACTTATCCAGGTATGAGTAAACCTTTGCAAACCAATAGTACAGTCCTTAATTCAGTTTGAATGAAAATAAGAATATTAGTGGTAAATGCGAAGATATTTTTTGTATCATGTAGTCTAAATATTGTTTCAAATATAAATACTAACAACTTAATATAGGTTACTCCACGTATGCAGATACGAATATGTAGTCGAGACCTCGTGATACTTTCGTTCATCTTCTATCATTGTGAATACAGATATGAGTGAATGATGCAAAATGGAATTTATTGTCATATATTATATATATGTAGTGCAGTATGATACCAACAACTACATACATGATACATCACCTGTCGCAACTCAAATATTTTGTTGGCAACTTATACTACAGTCGTTCATTGAATTTGACTGTGAATTATAGTCACTGTGCACAATGTCAAGAGAGTTTCAGTATTATATTGTATAAATAAGCTGTCCAGACAAGATACTAACAATTTAGTAAATGTTACTACACATGTACCGATAGAAATATGTTGGTTAGAATTGATACTACTGTTGTTTGTTTAATTTGAATATGAATACTAGTATTATTGAATCACGAAAAGAGAGTTTAAGTATTATATGTTGTATACATGCAGCCCAGTAAGAGACTGGCAATGTGGTAAATGTTACTTCACCTATGCAGATACTAATATGTTGTTGAAAACTGATACTACAGTCGTTTCTAAATTTGGATATGATTACTAATATCAGTGGATCATGCGAAGATGATTTTGGTATGATAGTATATATATATCCTCTCACGTAATGATATTGAGTAGTTGCTTAATGTTACTTCACCTATCCCGATTGATTTATGGCATTCATAACTTATTCTACACTCTAGCGTATCATTGGAATGTGAATACTATAATCCATGGATATTTGGATGATCATTTTTGAATTGTATTGTATAATCATAATGTCCTGTATTAATACTAACCACTTGTCAAAGAATACTCCACTTATCTAGAAACCAATATGTCGTTCAGAACAAATAGTATAATCATTCATTCAATCTGAGTTTGAATACTAATATCAGGGGATTATATAAGCAACATTCCAGTATCATACAATAAATAGTAGTATATATTGTTCAGAGCTGATACTGCTGTCATTGCTTGAATTTGAATGTCTATACTAGTATCAGTGTATAATGCGAAGAGAATTTTGCTATCATAGTTCATAAAAATTCTGTGCATTCAAGATACTAACAACTTGGTAAATGTTACTCCACCTGCCTAGATAAGAATTTGTGGTTTAGAACCAATAATGGTGTTGTTCATGGAATTTCAATGTGAATATTAGTATCAGTTCACATTGGAAAGAGCATATTAGTATCATATGTTATATATATACTGTCCTGTAATGATACTAACATCTTTGTAAATGGTACATTATTTCTCCTGATTCCAATAGGTAATTGAGATATGATGCTACAGTCGTATATCCATGTTAAACATGAATACTAGTATCAGTCGACCAAGGACAGAGAATTTACATATCCTTCTATATATATATGCTGTCCAGTATAAATAAAAGCAGTGTACTAAATGGTACTCGTTCTATCCAGATACGACTATGTAGTTGTGAGCTAATACCACAGTTGTTCATCTACTTTGAATGTGGATACTAGTATCAGTGGATCATACAAAGTGAATTTTAGTATCATATAATATATTTATGTTGTCCAATGTGATACTAACAAAATGGTGGATGTTACTTCACCTATCCAGATATGAATATTGGATTGAGAACATCTACTACAGTTGTTCACTTAATTAGACTGTGAATACAATTATCACTGCAAAATGCAAATATAAGTTTATTATTATGTTATATAAATATACATTACAGCAAAGATACTATCAACTTCGTGCAAGTTACGACAGCCATCGATATACAACCAAATCATTCACAAGTGATACTACATTTATTTATTTAGAGTGAATGTTTATTCTTCCATCAGTGGATAATCTGCCCACAATTCTAGTATCGTAGTTTCTATACAGACTGTGCAGAAATAATTCTTATGACTTGGTAAATGTTGCGGCGTTTAGCTAGATATCATTATGTTGATGTGAAGCGCGACTACAGTTGATCATCAATTTTGAATGGGTATAATGGTATCTGTGAAACATGCAAATTTTATTTTAGGATCAAATTTGAAAAATGTGTTGTCCAGTAATGATACTAAGAACTTAGTAGATGTTACTTCAGCTATCTCTATTGGAATATATCCGTCAGTAGTAATACTATGGTCCATTGTGTAATTCAAGTTTGTAAACTAGTATGAGTGGAAAATGCAAAGATAATATCTGAGTGATATATTACGTACATACTGTGCACTGATAATACTAACAACTGGGGGAATTTTACTTCACCTGTCCAGATAGAAATATGATCTAGGGAACAGATGGTACTGTCGTTCATTTAATTTGAATGTGAATACTTCCATCAGTTGATTTTGCAAAAAGCATTTCAGTATCAAATAGAATATGTATGCTGTCCAGTAAGATACTAACAACTTGGCCTATGTAACTCAAGCTATCCAGATACAAATATCTCAGTGTGAATTAATACAACAGGCGTTGATTTAATTTGAATGTGAATACTAGTATCACTGGAAAATCCCCTGATAATATTGATATTGCATTGTATTATTATGCTCTCCAGTAAAGATACTATCAACTTGGAAAATGTCACTCTACCTATCCCGATATGAATATGTCCTTGAAAACTGATACTAGTGTTGGTCTTGTAATTTGCATTTCAATACTACTATCCGTGGATCTTGCTAAGAGAAGTTCAGTTTCATATATAATATACATGCTGTCCAGTAAGATACTAACAACTCGGTACATGTTACTTCAGCTATCCAGATACCAATGTGTCAGGGATAACATATACTGGAGACGTTCGTTTAATTGGAATGTGAATACTTGTATGACAGGAAAATAGAATGATAATTTTTGTATCATATTGTATAAATAAGTTGTTCAGTAAAGATTATTACAAATTGGTGAATGTTACTCCTTCTATCCTGATAAGAGTATGTCTTTCTGAACAGATACTGCAGTAATTGAGATAATTTGAATGTGAGTATTGCTATTAGTGGACAATGCAAAGTGAGTTTTCGCATCATATGTTATTAATCTGCTGCCCAGTCAAGATGCTAACAACTTGGAAAATGTCACTATACCTGTCCACATACGAATATGTCTTTGGGAATTGTTTCTACAGTCGTTCATTTACTTTGATTTTGAATCTTAGTATTGCTGGATCATGAAAAGAGTATTGGAGTATCTGGTTTAATATATATGCTGACAAGTTATATACTAACAACTTGGTAAATGTTACTTCACCTATCCAGATACAAATATGTTGTTGAGTAATGATACTACAGTCATTTTTTCAATTTGACTTTGAACACTAATATCAGTCTATAATGCAAAGATAATTTTTGTATAATATTTTATATATATGCTATCCAGTACAGATACTCACCGGTTGCTGAATGTTACTCTATCTATCCAGATACAATTATGTCACTAATACCTAATACTCCAGTGGTCCATAAAATTCGATTGTCAATATTATTATTTGTGGATCATGCTTAGATCATTTCTGTATTCTATTGGATAAATATGCTGTCCAGCAAAGATACTAACTAATGAATTAAAAATTTGCCCTGTATACAGACACCAATATATCGTTCAGAACTGACACTAGAATTATTCACTCAATCTGAGTTGTATTACTACTGTCTGTAGATTATGTAAGCATTATTCTTGTCGCATACAATAAATAGTAGTAGATATTATTCAGAGGTGACAGCACAGTCGGTTTTTAATTTGAAGTTGAATATTAGTATCAGTGGATAATGTATTGAGCATCTTGGTATCCTGTGTTATAATTATGCTATCCCATAATGATACTAACAAGTTGGTACATGTTACTCCACCTGTCTACATACGAATATGTAGTTCACAACTGATACTAATGTCATGCACATACTTAGAATGTGAATAATAGTATCAGTCGACAAAGCAAAGAAAATTTTAGTATCCTGTTTTATATATATGCTGTCCAGTATAGATACTAACAGCTAGGTGAATATTGTATTACCGCTGCAGATACGAATATGTCGTTGAGACCAGATACCACTGTCCTTGATTCAAGTGGAATGTGAATACTAACTTCAGTGAAAAATGGAAGAATATTTTTATTCCCATATTCTATAAATATGCTGTCCAGTAAAGATGCTGATAACATGGTAAATGTTACTTCACTTATTCAGGGACGACAATAAAGTTGAGACTGCAACCTCCAGTCGTTCAATCACTTTAGCAGTGAATAGTAGTATTAGTGGAAAATGTGAACATAATGTTAGTATTACATTGTCGAGATATATTGTGCAATACAGATACTTTCTACTTAAAAAATATTACTCACCCTATATAGATACAAATGTGAAGTTCAGACCTGATACTACAGTGATTCGATTAATTTGAATCTGAATACCAGTAACTGTGGATCATCCTGAGTGAATGTTAGCATCATAGTTTAGATATATACTGTCCGGTACAGTGTTAGCAACGGTTCCGGGTTACCCGGCTGCCGTCCGGGTTTGGAACAGGACCGAATGGTCCAGTTCTGGTTGTTACCCGGAAAACAGGGGTACCAAGTGGGTTCGGGGACGGGTTGGAACTGGACGGCGGTTCCATATTGCGGTTCCTGCAACTTTGCCTCCAATTAAGTATCTGAGTTCTGATCGTATCGTGACATGATCAGTACGTAAATTGTGCAGTTCTAGCCCCTCTTTCACCTCCCGCTGTCAGATTTGCGATTGGGCCAATATTTGTTGAATCGCTGTGAAATAAGGTGAGATTTCGGCTAAAAAGAGCGGGTTTTCGATAGCGACTCAACGAATATTGGTCGGATCGCAAATCTGAGATCGGGAGGGGAAAGAGGGGCTAAAACTACACAATCTACGTACTGATTATGTCACTATACAATCACAACTCAGATACTTAATTGGAGCCAAAATTGTGGATTTGAAATGCCGGGTTTTTGGTGGAAACCCGTTGCAACAGTCCGGTTCCGGGTTGGAACCGGACCCGCAACCGAAGCGGGAATTTGGACCCGTTGCTAACACTAGTCCGGTATGATACAAGCGACATGGTAATTGTGAATTCGCATATCAAGATTCCGATATTTTGTTGAGAACTTGTACTCCAGTTGTTCGTTCAGTTTCAATGTGAATACTAGTATCACTGGAAAACGCAAAGATACTTTGTATATCATATTATATACATATGCTGTCGAGCAGCAATACTAACAACTTGTTGAATGCTACTCCACCTATCAAGATAGGAATGTATTGTACAAGAGAGATTCTCTAGTTGTATATTTTTTTTCAATGTGAATGCTAGTATTAGTGCATAATGCAATCAGCATTTAGTAACATATTTGAAATATATACTGTCCCGTAATGATAGTGACAACTTGGTAAATCTTACATCACCTACTCACATACAAATATGTTGTTGAGAACTACTGCTGCACTTGTTGATCTAAATTGTATCGGAATACTAGTATCTTTGGACAATGAAATGATTTTCTGTCATTGGGAACTTACACTGTGATCCTAACCTTCTGAACAATTGTTTCGTCTACCTAGTAACATCTTGTGCTGTCAGCGAACTGATGTAACCAACTCATGAGTGTCCGGCAAGAAGCATCCTCTACACTAATTCATTGTCATTTTGCTCCCACTCTATCTTCAGCATTACTCAGTATGGTCCGAGCAACTGGTATGTATACCCCTCAACTAACTCTGCTCATGAGCGACGACTGCATGAATTGAATTGTATTTCGACGAACAGGGATCTGGTTTCACCCTCGTAGAAGGAGTTGCGCTGACCTAACAGTATTCTGGCAATGTATTATGCGGTGAACTATGCTATAGAGTTTCACTCATACTTGTTTCAAACTCTCATGTAATGTTTTTGTCTCCTCTTGATCAATGACTTGATGCGATTCAGGTACTAAGAATAACCGAGTAGAATGAGTGATACATATATTGTTGAAATTGAACTGCAGAATGAACAATCCGTAATATAGAACTGACGAAAGAAGTTATAACTCTGGACATATACAGAGAAGTATCTGTTTTGACTTCAACACATAACTATTTGAGAGTGCATGGGAATCAATTCAAAGATTAACCTTCAGTTCGAGAAGGACAATAGGTAACCGTACTTACATCTCAACCTGGGTTGTATGATCCATGGTAGTATGATCCTTACCGTTCCTTGATGTCGTTTTTGCTGAGATATATCAGATGATCCACAACCTTAACATGTGTAAGACAGCCAAAGCTGGATTCAGAAATGACATTATTAACTTCTTCATCATCGTTGTCCACTACCATTGATGATCGAGTTCTAACCCCCAGCATGATTCACGGTGTCATCAGATTGATGTGCTCGTAGTGCGAGACTCTTGCGAGTGGCGATACCTCGAATGAATACGACTTATCAGTAGCCAATTGTCAACAATTGGATTTCAGTCACCAAGAGCCAGTGAGACAGCCTTGTTATAAAGCCACTGGGTACATTATAGCCAGATTTTCAGTGGCTGGGTTGGGGTTAAGGCTACACTTCCAACCGGAAAGTTGGAACTTTTGACACTAAAACTACATTCTCCGACCAGAAGTTGGCAGTCTGTGTATCCTCCGGCCTGAAGTTAAAAGTTTCTCCCATACAATTGTATCATCCTCCGACCGGAAGATGAGAATTTCTCCTACGCAGATAGTATTTTATCTTCCGGCCGGGAGATAATGGTTTCTACCATTATCGAAATATGTCATTCGAGTAGCAAGCTCACAGAGCCTGCTACGTAGATCTCAATTATCCGGCTGGAAAGTTGCATCTTTCCCAAGAGGAACTGCATTCTCCGACCGGAAGTTGAGAATTTCTTTCATGCAGGAAGCATTGAATCTTCCGCCCGGAAGATGTTAGTTTCCACAAGTGTTGAACTAAGCCGTTTGAATAGATAGCTCCCAGGTTCTGCAACGTAGATCTCACTTCTCCGCCCGAAAAGTTAACACTGTCGCAACAAGAATTGCGTTCTCTGACAGGAGGATATCAATTTCGCCTCGCCAGGGAGTATTGAATCTTCCGGCCGGATGATGATAGTTCCTCCCAGCATTGAACCCTAGGTCTATGGAGTAGTGCAGGTCATGCAACCTGCAACTGAATGCTATGGGTTGCATTCACGTTACACTACCATAGCATTCAGTTGCAGGGGGTGCCGACAGGGGTCTGACCCAGCATAGGATTCATGTACAGGGATCCTGACCTGCTGCCATAGCATTCAGTACAGGGATCTGACCTGCTACCATTGCATTCAGTTCCGGGGTGTGAACTACTCCTTCCCCTTTGGGATTAATTCTGGTTGCACCACTCACACCAAAAAAATTCTCGCCAGCCTGCAACATACACATTAACATACAGCATAATATGTCCACAATAGTAAAATAGAGAGACGAAATAATTAAAAGGCATTGGAGATAAGTATCAAGAGAAGCTGCTAACAAAATTTCAGACTCAGAATAGCATTAATTGTGGAGTAGTCATCGATTGCGCTGTGGAAAGTGTGAAAATTCAGCAAAAATTGCGACAGGTGATGAGCTGGGAGTGGTACCCCACCACAAATATATCATGCCAGCTTCAAAACTTCACCCTATCAGTCAGTACTTATTATTTACAACCCTGCATTAGAGAGTAAAAATAAATAAAAGGCATGAGAGATAAGTATT
>Ga0307514_10000998_pt1 | contig 41520 bp, 44 predicted proteins | sample 16_EM_MG_FD_203088 | JGI IMG/M metagenome (GOLD analysis project Ga0307514, IMG submission 203088) | Populus trichocarpa ectomycorrhiza microbial communities from riparian zone in the Pacific Northwest, United States - 16_EM | ecosystem: Host-associated > Plants > Roots > Unclassified | place...
ACAGAGCGTCAACAGAGCGTCAACAGAGCGTCAACAGAGCGTCAACAGAGCGTCAACAGAGCGTCAACAGAGCGTCAACAGAGCGTCAACAGAGCGTCAACAGAGCGTCAACAGAGCGTCAACAGACCATCAACACAGCGTCAACAGAATGTCAACAGAATGGCAACAATTTTGGGTGCTGTATGTTGTGTAATCCAACAGCTGTGCTATGGCATTTACCCAGAATTGAAGTATTGGCCACCTGTATGGGAAATATGGTTAGAGTCGATATCACTACACCTCAAAATGAGTGCCAACACAGCATCACCAGAGCATCAACGATTTTTGTCATTGCATAAGAGTTGTCCTATGGCATATATCCATAGTCCAAGTTTGGCCGCCTTTATTTGCACTTTGGTTAGTGTTGATGTAGCTACCACCTTAAACTGAGAGTTAACAGAGCATCAATGATTTTGGGTAATGTAAGTGCAGTAATTGGAAAGGGATATGCTTGCTATTGTGTGTAACCACATATTGGCAGCCTTTATCAGCAAAAGAGCAAGCGACATGGTCACTTTCCCATTCTGGAAATCAGTGTCAATGGAGCCTCAACGATTTTTTGTGTTGTAAATCAGGTAATTGGTAATTGATTGGCTCACTGTCATCCATGACCAACGCATTGGCAGCCATGATAGACAAACAAGAAACTGACATGGTGACAGCCCCATTCTGAAAATCACCATCAATGTCACATCAACTGAGGGTGTTACTGGGGTGCTTTGACCTAAGTAACTATACTTGGTTGGTTGTATTGACTCATGTAATTACTAGATGCAAGGCTGCAGTTCCTATTGTTGCTCCTATGCGTAGCTCCAGTCGAGGTGTATTCATAAGCTATACAGATCCTATATGGACAGAGGACAGATATAAACTGTCATATCGGATGCCATCAGTAGAATAGGAACTAGCTTGTATCATGGTGTCCAACAATACTGACAGTACATATAATAAATCTCGGTGATGCATGGGAAAGTATATTTGTGCAACTGATCTCGGTGATCATTTATTATTGTGGCGGTAATATTTTGCCCGTTGATAGCGCAATCTACATTGTGACATATCTTCACAATCCTGGTCACCAATATTCTTGAGATATCTCGTATTGAGATACTATCGGCAATATTACATCTCAAGCGTAATCTGCTTCAATATTCCAGGGCGTCTGTTTTAAGAAGGGTCTGGGTTGGCATTCGTTCCTGCTTAGTTCGCTTTCTGAATCGTATCAGATAGTCGCAATACGAATAAATGAATTTCTTATTCTTGAAGATCTTTCAAGAGTGGGTCATATTTAATAAACAATGATTGTTCATTCATTGCTCAGGACGAGACTTCCTTGGACCGGAACAACATTGGATATTACAACAGTTAAAACCTAGTGTAGATATTTCAGATTCTGGTGATAATGCTTCTCACGTCGGTAAAGGTACTTACACCAGATTCTTAGTGTAATCAGAAGGGAAAACTTTGGAGTGTTGGAAATATATAAGTATCTCTGTTAACGGGATTGTGCTTGCCAGCCTCCAGATACACTGTGCTGCAAAGAATCGATCTTCCTTTTCGAATTGATCCAACAATGCAGACAAGGTGAACAATATCACCTTGTATTCATTATTGAAGTTGTGCTCAACCATGGGGCTGGGGAACCGCATACAATCCTAATAGATAATACTAATATACTTGTAGATAATAATAATAGTGAAGAAGAACTTGATTCGTAATAATATTTCAGCTTCCTATCCGCATGTAGATAGCATTCGTCCTTGTGAGGCTGTCTTGTTCAATGCCGGAGCATTGCTGTCTCTTTATAGCTTTTAATTATTGCATGATTGGTTTTAAAGAACTACTCTCCCCCAAGGCGCCATCATCATCAACTGGAATTGCTATGACCTCATCTGTCTTATCGTAGAGTACTACGAACTGAGCTTAAATCTCTCTTGATACGACCACGCCTCCCAAAGGTTATCGTGTTCTTCAGTGATTGGTTTTGAAGTACTATGCTCCCTCTCGAGCCATCATCTTCAATAGGATGTAATGAAACAGTAACTTTAAGTAAGTTATCTCGTAATCTGTATTTTCGGATAGCTGAAACATCTCCTTACCTGACATGGTTATTTGGCAGGCTTTACGCAGATTGGTTACTTAGATTAAAACACAACCTCACGATTAAGACTATGTGGTTTATCTGCTTCGGAGGATTGAGTGGCGGCTTACCTCTGCTTCGTCAACATTTGATTTGACGATTAACCTCTTATAGGCTTGTTGGGTACTTATCTTGACCCAATACCCCAATCAATCAGACATGCCATGCTGAAGCCGAAACTATCCTTACTAACCGGGGACTGCCCAAGGTGTTCGGCTTTCAACAGGGGAAACGGGTCGAGATTCCACATTGTTGCATATTAGCTATCGTCTGCCTAGCACGTTTGTTGCCAACGCTGCTTTCAACATGTCTAGTTCCACTTAGCATAGTGTAGTGAATGTGGTAAGAAATATCTGGCATCACAACCCTTGAAGATATGGGACAGGCCAAGGTTATTGCATAATCAAATCTATTCTACAATTACAGTATCATGAAGTCTCAATCAATCCGGTAGGAATGAGGCTCGCAATCAAATCGACCGGAGGCTCTTCTGAAATTTTGCTAAGGACCATCCGACTGGCCACTTGTATAGTCTAGGCTTAGTGTTATTTAGGTAATTTTTCAATTACATAAAGACTTCCGACACATAATCAAGTACCATTTACCTTTTATCAGGGGAGAAACCCTAACAGGGAGTCGTCAATTTCTGGTGGTGCATATTGGGTAATGATGGCATCGCATGGATATTTGACCTTATAATAGAACTATTGACATCCTCCATTGTTAAAAATACGAATTATTAAAGGAAAATCATGAATTCAAATATTAGTGATATTGCAACTTGCAAGACATACAAAATGTGAATCGTGGATGTTGAATAATCGATTGGGATTAATTACTATTGGCAAATCATAATGGGAAGCGCGTTATATGTATTTACAAATCGACTAGGTGGATAACCCGCTGAGGACCCGCCGAAGTCTGATGGGTAGCGAGATTTTCATTAACCAGTACCCGCATCGATGGGTCCGGTTTATTGATAACTCAGACCGCCAAGATGGTGCCCGGTCGGTTCCAACCCGGACTGAGACCTGAAGCGATGGTCCAGGATCATTGCTAACACTAGCTGCCTTTATGGGCAAAAAATGCGAGGGTCTATATGGCTACCACCCCTTACAAATAAGCAGCAATAGATTGTCCACAGTATTGGTGGGGGCTCTGTAAGCTACCCAGGAACAAACTGCATTGCATTTTTCCGAAAATGAGTTTCTAAATGTCAATCATTTCAATAGGTCTTTGTTTACAACTTTACAACTATGCTGGCAATGTCTCACAGGACTTAAGTTGTTGTTCCTCATAGCTCTAGAGTCTATCTTTAACAACCCACTTTCTAGTTTACTTTCACTTTATACAGTCTCTGTAGTCGAAATATACAGCTAACAAATTCCTACTGTGATGTCAGATTCAACATCTTTCAATACCTTGTTACTAGTGCTTATAATATCCTCCAAACATGAATGGGTCTTTGTTTGTGATCTAAGCGACCTAACTTTCCAAATCATATTGGATGCTTGGTTGGTTTCTATGAATGTGGGCTCAAAGCATTCTATTTCTTGGAATGGTTCTAAACATGTGTCTTCATGGCGTTTCTATTAGCACTGCAGAATTGAGGAGACCGGCAGCCCTGTCATCATGTATGTCGTTTATCATCAAGTTCTTCACTATCCATCAGAATATGGGACCAGCTTACTGGGGAAACACTTACTGGAAATAGCACACATTGCAAAGTTAAACCAATTAACAGAGTTGGAAGTTACTGAATTGACTGGTTCAACAGTCATTGAAACAGCTTTGGCTATAGTGTACAGACAATGAAGTTGAGGAATTGCAATACTATATTTGCAAAGGGCATTCCTATTCATGGTTTAGGTTTTGCCCATATTCACTGAGTCGACATACAAAATGCTTCAAACTGGCCGTGAGAGACTTTCTACAGGCTGAATTTTACAAAGAAACTTCGAATCACACCCTTATGTGAGGATTTGTTATAGCTCATGTTGCATTGAACACTACATCATACTTAGAGCTACAATTGTCATATAATACATTACAAAGTGAGTTAGTGCTACCATCTGCCAGCACTCTTAGCAATATTTGCTGGAGGGAATCATCACTGACAGTGGATGCAATTAAAAAGCAATTGCCAGCAAGAAATAAAGTCAGTATAGCTTTAGACGGGTGGACATCAACGAGTAAATTAGCCATAAGCTAGGTTATTGCATACAATATGGATCGAAATTGGGCATAGTGAGATTTACTACTCGCTTTCGATGAGATTCATAGCCTATTCTTTGTCTATTTCAAACCCTTGTTAAGGATGATGAATTAAGGGTCAACATACTGGAACAAGGCAAGCAGAATAGTCTGAGGAAGTTGGTGAATGTTTTGAGCTTAACGATGGCCGTTAACTTGGTATTACAACTGGTAATGCTTGCTCAAAATACTCAATCAGTTGGGAAGTACAATCAACCCTTGAGGCTTGCGAAATTGAGTGGCCTTGATTCAAAAGCCACATAACATGCAAAGCGCACGTGATTTAGCTTGCATTAGGTGCATTCATGAACAGTCTCAGTGTAAAAGACCACACCAAGTCATGGGAAGCCCATGAGTGCGATCAGCAACAGGGAGAGAATGACAGCATAGAGAATGGGAAAAGTCAAAGTCTTCGAAAAGATGGCAGTGCTCGAATCGACACATAGTTGGCCATGAGACTACATGTAGCACAGATTATTCAGAAGGTACGTATATTAAGACAGTTAGAAAGTCCTGAAACTCATCATCATATTCAAACAAATGCTTCATGTATGGATTATGCTGATATCAGGTCAACAAAAAGAGTTCATTGACTGAAAAAAAGACAAAGTAAAATTTGCAGTAATACCAAATATGGATGTGAAAACAGGGTGGAATTCGACATTGCAGTTGGTTGAGTCAGCTTACCCATTACGAGAATTCACCGACGAGTAGCTCAAGTATCAACCATATAGTGATCACTGGCTACTCATCACAATACAGGATGAACAGATCAATGGCCAGTGTGTCTTCGTAGTTTTAACGCTATTCTGATACTGGACCCTGTGGATGTTGAAAAAGCATACAGGTACTGGTTATCACATTATCACTGTCTACAATGACATGTTGCAGCATATGGCTGGCGATATGGGAGCTTTAGCTAAGAACAAGACTCAATGGAAGCAAGACTTATACTTCGTTGTGAAGTTTGCATGGCAGAAGCTTTGCAACATTTATGCTGAAGTTAATCCAATGACGTGTTTGCATCTCATCTAAGCAGACATACTGGATCATTTTTGGAAGTTGTAATCATTCAGGAACTGCGACATGGGAATGGGTATTAACCCTGAGAATGAGACTTCATATACTAACCAATACCCAGAGGAATTTCTGAAGTTTGTGGAGAATAAATAATGTGCCAAACATAGAGGTTTGTCTGTCATAAAATCTGAAAGAGCAACTAGCAGTAATCTCTTTCCCTCTGCAACAGCCATAGGATCTGCTCAAATTTTGTTTGATCCATATGATTTGTTCAGCAATGATAACGAATACTGAATGCCTAATAGTATGGCCGAAAAGACATCCGAATAAAGTAATCGCACAGTACACTGATTGAATGCTTTCGGGATCTATCTGAATTCGGTGCCTGAATTACAAAAGATCAGGGGCCAAATTCATCTGAATCTTAATGATTACGACTCTGACCCCATTGAGATTGTCAGCACACTTTGGTGACTGCATATCACAGACTGGTGACATCAACATGAGCAAATGCATTTGACATATGCCGATCTCGCTAATGTGGCATGCGATATATCATTCCGTGTGAGGTCGCAGTGGAGGCCAGTTTTTCTCTTGGAAGATCTGTTATTGCTTGTATGCTGTGAGAACCCACAGGTGAGACCATTCATGAAAAAGTCATTGTTGGGCAGTTTGCTCCATCCAACAACAGCATATTGTCATGTAATAACCCAGCATTTGGTACGTTAAAAACTGAAAACAACTGTAAGGTGAAAAGAGTGGCGGAGGAAAGAAAATCACCAAGAATGGCCAAGGTTCACAACTTCTTGGAGAGGTGGCAGTGCAGCCAAACCATATGTGCTATGCAGGAGGAATCTCACACCCAAAACAAGAATATAACAGCTACAGGATATATTTCAGACACTGCAGAGATCATCAAAGCATTCTGCACAAATGGGCAACTTGATGGTGTGGCTGGATTTGAATTGCCAGAAAGACCACCATTGCCACCAGTGTCATCTGCAACCACCCTCCCAGGACGACGAACTCAACTTATAAATGTATACTGAATAAAACGAATCAACCGTCATGCAGCTGAAAGTGAGGAGCATAGCTAGTATTAGCAACGGTTCTGACTCAGGGTTGGACCTGGAACCAAACTGTTTGAATGGGTCATACAATACGCAAAGTCTGGACTGTTGTGTTTGGGCCGGTTTCCACCACACAACCTGGCCCTTTCAAGCCTGCCCTTTTCGCTCCCATTAGGTATTTGAGTGCCGATCATATCGTGAGATATCCTATATGTCAATGATGTAGTTATCGGAGCTCTTCCACCTGCCAGTCTCCGATTGTGAATCTGAATAATATTCGTTTTGTCACAGTTGAAAACACATGATGTAGGCATGAGTGTGAGTGATATTTCATAGCGACTCAATGAATATTGATCGCAGTGCAAACTGTGATTGCAGGGGGTGAACGAGCTCCAAAAATTGCATCGTGTACCTATAGACTATGTTGTGTTTCGATAAGAAGTCAATTTCTTAATTGAAGCAAAAATTGTAGGAATCATGATATTGACCCAGGCTCCAATTCCAACCCGGCCAACAACCTCCAGTTTTCAGTCTGGTTCGGGTATTGACCCAGTGCTAGTTACTCTGTACACTTCCCTTGGCTGATTCTAACCTGGACCAGGGTATCGTTTCTGGGTTCAACCCGTACTGCATCCAGATAACCAGGAACCGTAGGAAATGCTCCCCATAGCGCACCTAACCTCCTTTCAGATACCGAAAATTGGCTGATCTGGAATTGCGGATTCGCAAATCCAAATGAGAGTGAAGATGACTGGGCAGCAGACGATGTATCTGGTATAGTGCTGGAAAACGGCATCAAGGATCCAGTATGCTCTGAGCAAAGGCAAATAAGTGCTGCACCAAATGTTTCTTCATTGATTCGGCCAATCCGGAGGTCAAATAGTATGGCTGACAAGTGGTTGATCACAGTACATGCCATGGAAGCAAGGTTGAATCAGAGATCGAAGAACAAGTAGGACAGAATCTATCAGTATGGATTTGCCAGGGTCTTAACATTCCTCGACCAAGAATTTCTGTTTGAGAAATATTATGGAACAATAGATAGCAGTTGCATGGAAATATTGGTTGATAAACACAAGTATAGTGGGAAAAATGAATCATATGGCAAGATTGAAAACTTTTAATAGAATGTAAGCGACGAGTACAAGACTGTTACTGTGCTCCCCTTTGCCACAGGGCAAAGTCCCAATCAGTCAGAAAGACCACCAATAGGAACAAATCATTATCAATTCAATTATCAATGGCTGCAGATTTTGAATGGACACTACATTAAAATCAGCGTCCATGGAGCATCAACAATTTTTGGACTTGTAAGCAAGGTAATTGAAACACAATTTGGTCACATTTATGCATTACTGCTGTTTTGGCAGCCTTGATAGTCAAACTGTCACAGTGCTAGAAGGTATAGAGATACATAGGATTAGTGATTGGATGTGGAGAGGGTGTGGAAGGAATTGTGTTACGGAAAGACACAGAGGTTCGGAGACAGAGAGAAAGCAGCGAGAAGGTGGGGGTATAATTGCGTATGATAAGGAAGTGGAGTGAGGTGTTGCGACGTCAGATGACATGGTGTGGTTGTATTAATAAGGAGTTGAGTTAAAGGTGTGTAAGATCATGGGATGAGACTCGAAGGCTATATCGGATCCTGGGGAATGATTCGAAGTTCGCAGATGAATTGTATATACAGAAAATGTCGTTTGGGTTGGAGGATTTTCATTTCTTCTCTCTTTACTCATTCTCATGTATAGCAAAGCAAGTTATGACTGTGGAATAGCTCCGACTCTTGTCTTGTCCTGACTTCCTCGAAACCCATATCAAGCCTCATGTTTTGTGATCTGATTTCACATTGATGTTACCAGAATCACCTACGTCCGACCCCGCCTGTTGAACTAGAACGAGCGCTACAACATCTCACCTGATATTGCATGTGCCTACATCTCTCAACAGGGTCTAAGTATTGTGCCGAACCTTGCTCTGTTTCCTTTTCGGTTTGCCTAGCACCGAACTGCGGTTGGGTACACGTCTGCGACGATTGAGTCAACAAGTCACTCCGACATACCGCATTTGATAGTCTTCAGTACCCGGATAGATCACCATACTCGAATGCACCAGTACGACAGTAACTGTACCTTCCAAGTAAATTGGATGGATCTCGCTGGGACCCAGTGCCATGTTTTTGAACCTGAACAATTGAACACCTTCGAGTCTATCAAAGCAATACTAGCCGCACCCTTTGCGGAAGAACCGTTGGAGGTTAATTTTTGGGAACAGTCTGACGTCCCCTTCCCTTGGAGTATTTATTGGACTGATGTAGCCAGGGAAGGCGGAGGACTGGATATTAACGACCCGGTGTGTGGACAACATTGGACAAGGTATCGGGGATTGCATTGGGGAGGACAGTAGATGATTGGACACCCAGCAGCAGCTGCAACAACCGCAAAGTCTCTTGGGATTCCACTGATTGTTGTCACACCCCTGACCCCAACCCCTTCCGAAATCGACACGTATAATTGGCACTGGTAGATATGCTTGATCCGTACCCATGTCAGGATCGAGGGAACCCAGAGATACCCTGGGGTCCCCCGAGGATCAAGGCACCATCACGGCTGTGGTTGACGTACACCAAGACCTCATCAGATTCGAGGAGTTGAAAAAGACATTTTCGCAGACACAGGAGGTGCTAACGAGGGTGGCACAATACTCACAGCCCATCTGTGAGGCACAGATCGCGTGCAACCACCCGAATCAGATTATCGACCTTCAGCGGCAGATCAAGGAACTACAAACGAAGCAGTTCCTGCCCCCTCAGTGCGTTCATACCCCGTTTGAGCAACAGATTCAGACTCTGACGAATGAATGGGACGAAGGTAGGAGACGACCCACAGCACCAAGGACGGACGAGGAATTCCGAAAACCATTTGCGGGAATGACCGAGGACGTAGAGCAATCTGGAAAGGAAGTCCGCAGGTTGAGGATGCAGTTAGCGAACCTCTTAACGTTGTCAGCCAGAGCGGCCTCAGCTGCTCCGTAGGTTCTGGAAGACAGAGGTCAGAAGTTTCCCAACTCCCCAGACTTGTCAGGGCTGGATCGAACTCAGTTGAGAAGCTGAAGTGTTCAACTCCAGATGGTCATACAACACAGGCCTGCCAGCATTCCTGACACACAGTTAAAGGTGTGGTATTCATCCAACTGTCTGAGAGGGATAGCCTTGGGCCAGATCTTGCCACACGTCCGGGAGGATGGAATGATAGGACTGGAAGACCTACCAGCGTTTACACAACTGCTGGAAGCAGCTTTCGGGTACCCCGACCAAGTAGCCACTGCCGAACGGACAATGAGGGGGATTAAGCACAAGAACCGTGAGTTTTCTCAGTACTATGCTGTGTTTCAGATTATTGCTGCCAATCTTGATTGGAACCCATCAGCCTGACCGAATACCCTTAAAATAGGGCTGCCCGAGGAGATGAAGGATTCGTTTACCAATAGTGATATGTCTGAGAAACTTCCCACGTTTGTGATGGTCTGCCAGAAACGGGATAACCAGATTGGTCTGCGACATGCGGAGAAGGCTGCCCAGAATCAGGGGGGAGAGATATGTTTTCCTTCCACAAGACCTCCTCCAGCTCCGAAATCCCCTGAAACTGCTCCTGCTGGGACAATTGCTGGATATACGGGACTTGGACCTATGGATCTCAGCGCAGGCAGGACAAGGATTTCCGCAGAGGAATGGGCAAAGAGGTTTGCAGACGGGAGATATTTGAATTCCGGAAGGTTTAACCATTGGGGTGCGGAACGTGCGGCAAGGAAGCAGGCTCAGACATTTAAGGCGGCTGGAGCGGAGGTTGATGCAGTAGGAACCAAGGAAGGTTCCTAGGAATCGGGAAAATATTTGGTCAACCTAACCATGATGATGCTTTGGTTGACAGAAAAAGTTGTGCTTTAAATGCTTGAAAATGTATTGGAATTTCGCAATTATCAGGTAGCAAGGTGGAGGTATTGGAGGGATCAATGGAAGGGAAACATTTAGTTATAACCTGCACATTGACCGTGAATAACCAAGAGATACCTACACATGCACTGAGTGATTGCGGAGCTACTGGCATTGCATTTATGGATCAAGATTTTGATCACCATTATCAGATACCCCTCCAGGAACTTAACAATACAATGACAGGTCGAAGTAATCGACAGAAGACCCATTGAGTAAAGCGATATTACGCATGTTGCAAATGTTGGCATGAAAATACAAGATCATGCAGAACAATTACCAATGTTTGTTACAAAATTATGACATTATTCAATCATCCTCGAAATTCCCTGGTTACGGTTACATGATGGCAAGCTACACTTTGAATTGAATACCGTTACTTTTGGATTACCATATTGCATTACACATTGCCACGATGCTCCAGTAACGGTTCAAGGTGTCACGGAGAAACCTCCAGAACCAGTATATCATACGAAGGCTATATTTTGGTTACAGATTCGACCGCAGAGACCATTTCGAGGAAATCTTGTGATGGTGAATGGCGATATGTTTTTTCGTACGGTTAAAAAGGAGAAGCTGACGGTGTTTAATGCATCCTTATATGATATCAAGAAGGCCATCGAAGTGAAAGATTTAACGGAACACCCTGTAGAAGAGATTGTTCCGGAACAGTATCATGAGTTCTCCCCGCAATTCATTAAGGTATTGGTGGATAGCTTCCCACCACATTGACCAGGCATTGACCTCAAGGTTCGCCTGAAGGATGGGGAGACAGCAACATGGGGACCATTATATGTCGAGGATAGAGTTGGACACACTGACAGCATAGCTTGAGGAGAATATGTCAAAAGGGTTTATCCGACAGTTGTCATCACAATTTTCTGTGCCAGTATTCTTCGCAAAGAGACTGGGTGGGGTGTTATGATTGTGTATTGATTATCGAGACATCAATACCAGAACTATAATGAATCGGTATCCCCTCCCATTGATAAAGGAGACATTGAATGTTTTAAGACAAGCCCAAATATATACCAAGCTGAATGTATGTGGAGCCTATAACTTACTTCAAGTTAATTGAGGAGATGAGCATAAGTTAGCTTTCTGAACAAGATATGGGCTGTTTGAACGCATAGTAATGCAGTTTGGGACAACGAATGCACACGCAGACTATCAAGGATATATTTAAAATGCCGTTAGAGTAGCTTTGGATGACTTTGCATCAGCAAATTTGGATGATGTATTGATATACAGTAATTCCGAAAAAGACCATGTTGGCCATATTAAGTGGATTATGCAGCAGTTGATGGAAGCAGGATTGTATCTGATGCCAGAAAAATGCGAGTTTCATGAGGAAACAGTGAGGTATTTAGGGTTGATTATATCCACACAAGGTATCTCTCTGGACGAAGATAAGGTTGAGACTGTATGGAAGGGGAGCCTGGAGAAGAAAACAAAGAATGGACTGCTGAATAATTTATTTGAAGTACAACAATTTCTTGGGTTCTGCAATTAATATCAGTGGTTCATTCCTAAATATTCTGAGAAAGCAGAATAGTCTACCAGGCTGACCAAGAAGGATGAACCATTTGTATGGGAATTAGAACAACAATTGGCCTTCGAGACTATGATAACCGCATTTACATCTGCACCTGCACTTCGACATGTTGATCATGTGAGAGAAGTGATTATCGAGACAGATGCGTCCGATTATGGATCCGCAGGGGTTTGGTTACAATGCGATGATGATGAAGGAGTGCTACACCCGGTGACATATTTTTGGAAGAAGCCTACACCCGCCGAGTGCAATTATGATATATATGATATGGACTTGATGGCCATTATCAAGGCACTCGACGAATGGAGACCTGAGCGGGAGAGTGTCCCAGATCCCATACAGTTGATAACCGATCATAAGAATCTCGAATATTATATAACAAAGAAACTGTTGAATCGGCGACAGGCATGGTGGTATGAGTGTTTGACAAAGTTCGATTATCAGACTGTTTATCGACCAGGAAAATCTCGTCGGAATGCGGATGCTTGAACAAGGAGGCCTGGAGACCTCCCCGATGGGGGGGATGAAAGATTATAATATATGGAATAGGTCGTTTTGAGGCCACATTATTTACCGGAACAGTTGTGGATATCGGCAAATGATTTACCCAGCAAGGAACGTCCTTCGATATTAGATCATTTTAATCAGGCGTACCAAGATGACCTGGGACGAAATAGAATATTACAAGCCATATCGGACGATGACAGCTTGAAGTAAATTACTGGGACAGAATGTGCGGAAAAGGATGGACAGTTATTATATCGAGGGAGGCGGTCTGTACCTGGGTGAGATCAGTTACATCTACTATTGATACAGAAGCATCATGATACCGCACTGGCTGGACATCCAGGACAGTCATAGACGTTCGACCGCGTAGGCAGACAGTATTATTTGAAGGCCATGAGATAACAGGTGGATCTGTATATACGGAACTGAAATAGTTGCGTATGATCTTGGATCTCAAGAGATGCAATATTTGGAGTCCGTCGACCTTGGCCGGTACTGGAGAAGCCAAGGGAAGACTTTTCGATGGATGTTGTTGTAGGGCTGCCTGAGTGTGACGCATTTGATGCAGTTTGGGTAGTAGCAAATAGGCTTTCGAAAATGCGACATTTTATTCCTTTTCATACGACAATAGATGCGGTAGGATTGGGAAAGTTATTTGTTCAAGAAGTTGTATGCGTTCAGGGCCTGCCAAAGACTGTTGTCCAAGATTGAGGACCCCAGTTTGCCTTATTCTTTTGGGGTCCGAGTTGCACTCAGCTGGGCATTGATCAATGGATGTCTACAGCATTGCATCTGCAGACAGATGGTGAGACTGAACACATGAATGGTAGCATGGAAGAATATCTTCGGGTATTCATAAACCATCAACAGGATCATTGGGCGCAGAGGTTACCCCTGACTGAGTTCGCTGCAAACAATGGAGTATCTTAGTCAACGAAGTGCACTCTGTTCTTGGTAGTTCAGGGCATGGACCGAGGAATGTCATTTCCGAGAGAATCATCATGTGAATAGAATCAACATCGCCTGGATGCGGATCTAGTTCAAGCTAGAATGCAATAAGTTCATCAACATCTGCAAGTTGAAATGCAGTGAAGTCAAGGATTACTGGAAGAAGGTGCTAATCGAGGCCGTATACCTGCACGCATATTACAAGTCGGATCTCAGGTTTGGCTGGACGCTGGCAATATACAAACTATTAGGCCAACATAAAAGCTGGATCGGAAGCCCCTGGGACCTTTTCAGGTGAGCAGACAAGTATCCCTGTATGCTTATGAGTTGGAGTTACCTGGGTCGATACAGATTGTCCGACTAAAACCTGTTTTGCTATTCGATCCAGAGGTGGCATACCCTATGGTCGGACAACGAGTTGAACCCTCTCCTCTGGTAGAGGTGGACGGAGGAGAACCGTATCAAGTATCCAGTGCGGAGGATAGCCAAGTGTACCGAAACCAGTTACAGTACCTGATCCGGTGGATGGGTTATGATTCCCTCCGCTGGGAGCCGGCGAAGATCGTTGATGGGTTAGACGCAGTTGGGGAATTTCATCCAGGGTACCCCAGAAAGCCTGGACCATTGGAGAATGTTCTCAGAGGACTTCAAACCCAAGGGGGGCATACTGTCACGGTGCTGGACAGAATAGAGATACTGAGGATTAGTGATTGGATACGGAGAGGGTGTGGAATGAATTGTGTTACAGAAAGACGGAGACGTTGGGAGATGCAGAGGAAGCTGAGAGGAGGTGGGGGTATAATATGGTATGATAAGGAAGTGGACTGAGGTGTTGCGATGTTGGATGATATGGCGTGGTTGTATTGATAGGGAGTTGAGTTGAGAGTGTGTAAGATTATGGGATGAGACTCCGAGAATACATCGGAGCATGGGGAATGATTTGCGGATTGCAGATCAAATGTATATAAAGAAAGTGTTTTTGGGGTTGGAGGATTTCCTCTTCTTCTCTCAGTACTCGTTCTCTTGTATAGCAAAGCAAGTTACGACTTTGAAACAGCTCCAACTGTTGTCTTGTCTTGACTTCCTCTAGACGCATATCTACCCTCTTGTTTTGTGTTCTGATATCAAATTATGGTCACCGGTATCACCTAAGTCTCAACCCGCCCGTTACACAAATGACAAAGTTCCACGCTGCCAGCTCCATGCCAAAATGAGCCTCCATCGCGAATCAACAATTTCTGGCTTTGCCTCTTGGGTAATCTAAGTGACAATTGATTGCAGAAATCCATAGATGAGGCATTACCCCCCATTAGGGACATAAACAATACGGACGCGCCCCCTGGGCAATACTGATAATCAGCGTCATCTGGGCATCAAGTATATTTTGACTTGCATCTTGGGTACTGTATGTATCGCTCTGTGGCAATAATTCATATATGACGTAATGGTGGCCTATTGAGTTAAAATTGGGCAAGATAGCTATGATACCTGATCATAAAAATGACCGTGTTTTGGAGTATCAACACTGTTCTCTCGCACATATTGCATAATCAAGGCATTGTGCAGATAGTTGAGATCATGACAGAAATATCGATGGCCTTCCTGGGCTAAAATACAAAATACACCAGGAAATACACAGATTCCAAAATAATCAATATCACAAACTGCACAATATGCAAACCGAGATCACTGGATGTTGAATCAATGATTTTGATAAGATATCATTATTCAACAACGAAACCATGAGTATTATATGAGTCTACAAATGGACCCGCTGAATGACACAAAGACCACAGCCAACTTCGGCCTGGATGAGAGTTATCCACAGAACTTTGCCTGAATCAACGGTTTGGGTGTATTGCCGACCATGACTAACAATTTAGCAAATGATCAGTAATGACTCAGCCCCGGACCCAAAGCGACAGTCTGGAAATGTTGCTAACTCTACCCTCAATTATTCACCTCTATTTTACAGATTGTACAACCAAAATATTACGGTAATTTAACTGTGGTACATATAATGTATTCTGCAATTCATAGATCATATTATATATTCATCCCAATTACACAGTTATTTGCTACACTGACTTCTCCCTTCACATCTTCAACAGGGACTCTTTTAACTCCAACAACCTCACTTGGACAACTCTGACAATCACATAATCTGTCATTTATAACTCTGGCAGGAATGGTCACTCAACTCGAAGATACTTGCTCTCATGACTCTGACATGTTCACTCCCCCATCTCTGACATGCTTGCTGTCACCACTGATATACTTGCTCTCTGAACTTTGACAAACTCGCTTTGGTAGCTCTGACATACTAGATGTCACCATTCTGACCTGTTTACTCTCGCTGCAATGACAATCAGATATCACTGGCAGCAAGCTGGTAGTGGTAAATCTGTCGTCGCTGGAAGCTGTACCAGCATGTGCACCTTGACCTGATTACCTAGGCTTACCTGTAACAATCCAGTACATTGGTTTGGAACCATTGGCAGGAGTGATTATAGGTGTAGATGCATAGGTAAGAATATCGCTAGAGAACTCAGACTCATTGCGAGCTGACAACATAAAACATGGGTTTCCCACCCCTGGACATGTTACATGCAGCCATGCAGTTACTTTATCCCCCTCTGTTAGTGCTGGCCTCCTGGGTTGCATAACCCCCTACAACAGTTGGACAGAAAAGTAATGGAAATGCAGAAACGATCATGCGATGTATGTTTTCTCACAAATTAATTCGCCCTGGTACAAATCGCTCCCACTCAGTGCTACCATTTGATGGAACCGGTGCATGTAGCATCTCCACCTCCACTTGACTGACTTAGGAGGTGGTAACAACCCATGCATATGCCATTTGTACTTGGCTGAGATATACAGATGAGAAGATGAGAAGAGAGAAAGAAGCTACATCAGAAAGTGATCATGTCTCCATGACGTGACTTCTTAATGCATCCTCCAGCCACTTTCTATCATTCCTGTCACTTGTATCTTGGCATATGTCATTGACACATTGCAGTTGTAGTGTGTTCATATATTACTCAAGACCAATGGGAGCTTCTGCTGCTGGCTTCACTTGTAACTATCCATAATAACCGATCATACTGTGAAAATGAATATACTCTCATCAACAGACAACGAATGTGACAGTTGCTCTCAGATGGTTATATGTAGGAACTTCAAACATGACCGCATTCTCTCGCATCTTCATGCAGTACTTCAGCATATACTATTGTGTATGAATCTTGGCAGGGAGTTATCGGATATATGCAATCATCCTTCGCATCCGCTTTGGTGACTATCCAGTCGATGTCAGAGTTTCACTCTCATCAGGTGGCTACTGTAGTATCTTGGTTGATGTGGAACATCACTGTTAACTTCTTTGTGAGTGAGTTGCGAAATTGACACTTGGTTATTGCAAGCTATGGCTCCAAGTTACCCAGCCGCAGTCTGTGTTGGAACCAAATCTGAGAGGCCGGTGAGTGTTAGGAATGGCAAAGGCAACGGTCTGTGTAACTAGCACTTGGTTGTAACCCGGCCAGGACCTAAAACTGCCTGCTATTTAGTGTTAGCAAAGGTTCCAAATTGGCGGATCAGTTCTGGGTCGGGTTCAAACCAAACTGGCACCTCGGTAACAACTCTTACCCTTACCAAATACTGAACTGCATCGAACCCGCTGCTTTTTAGACAGTTCCACATTTTTGCAAACACTGAACTTTCACTCCAATTATGTATTTGAGTTCTAATTGTATGACAATACGATATATATGTAAAAGATACAGTGTTAGATGCTCTTTCACCAGCCATTCTCCAATGTGCGATCTGAGCACAATTCATTGAGGTACTGTGAAATCATGTCGAAAATTGAGTGTTTTGTGATGTGACTCAAAAAATATTGATCAGACCACAAATCACAAATTGGGAGGTGAAAGACCATCTAAAACTGCATCTTTCACATATATATCATATTGTCATACAATCAAAACTGAATTACTTAATTGGAGCCAAAGTATTAAGTTTGCGAAAATGAAGCTCTGCCCTATAATATATGCGGACAAAAAACAGCGGGATTATGTCCAGTCTAGGTAACAACCCCGCTAGGACAGAGCTGGTCAGGTCTTTGGATGGGTCTGGAACAGAACTGAACCGTGTTTCCTGTCCAAACCCGAACAGCTGGTGGTTTACCCAAACACGCTGATAACACAACTGTTTTTTGGCCAGTTTGAAACAAGACCATAGTTCCAATTTACGGTTTCAACGACATTGGCTGCACTGAAGTTTTTGACTATCACAATATGGTATATATGTGGAATATGTAACTTCACAAGTTCTGGCACATCTTGGTGTCCAATTTGTAATATGATAAATATTTACTGAATCAATGTAAAATAAGATTAAATTTTGTGCGCAATTTGCTTTTTTTCAATACCGACTGAACGATTATTGGTCCGATCACAAATCTCAGAGCGGGAAGTGCAGGAGCTGCAAAAGACGCACAATCTACATATTGCTCAAGTCATGATACCATCAGAACTAAGATACTTAAATTAGGCCAAAGCTGTGAGGTTAACATTGCAAGTTTTTGGTGGTAAAACTGGCCCAATTCCAAAGGTCTTAGTTTTTGGTATGGTAAAACATGTTGCAATGATTCGGTTCTGGGTTGGCACTTGAACTAGAACCGAACCTGGAATTTGGAACTCTTGCTGACTCTACTCTTGGTCGGCTTTAATGTATTTGGTTGGATGGCATGGTGTAAATGTAGCTATCTTCCCATGTTGAAAACACATTCCTCAATCAATATCTTCTTCATTAAATCCATTGAGTTTAGCCATTGTCACTGGGTAGCAGGGTAATCACGGTTCGGAACTGAAATATAAATATCTCAAGGATTAGTCATGACATCTTAGTTAGTATTCGTGTCATTGGCACACTGTCTCCTGTCAGCTTCAGTCTTCCCTCTGCTTCACCCTCTGCCCATTGACTACACTGAGTTGGTCTACCTGATGACATACTATCCTATGAGAGGTTTCGATGTTGTCAATCTTGACCTCATTCGAACCGCTGTGGTTTGTCCATTCAGATTCGGGTATCATATCAACTTCGCATTGTACATTGCCAATGACCCTCTTCTCCAGTGGACTGCCATATACACATGTCATCCATTGTATGCTTGACCAACTGATCATCTCATCTGGTTGGGTGCTGTCACCGGCTTTCCTCTGGTGTGCCTGCCATTTCTTCATCAGGTATGCTTGTTGACTCTGCATCAGGGGGGCTTTTTGAGTGATCTCTTGGTGTGCTGGTCATGACTTCTCTGGGCTCATTGATTGCCATGCTCAAATCAATGTATGATGTTTCTTCTCGTGGTGTACTTGTCAACTGTAGTCAGCTCAAGTAATTAATGCCCTTTGCACCGCGTCGTTCTGACACTTTGGCTACAGTGATACTTTACAGTAGGAGCTGTTCATAATCCCAGTACGGTCATTCCCCCCTTGTTTGAATATCCTTGCTCCACTGATGACTCATCTTATAAGACTTTGTTGGGTGACTTATAGATTGGAAAAAGTTGATTCAGTGGTACTTCAGAAGGGGATTGCAGTCTCCAATTGTGTATTTATGGGATGCTGAGACTCAGTTTCGATCAGAAAAGTGACCATATTTGGTATTGTTACTTGCTGATGCGGCTACTAATGTGGAATCAGTGAATAGTGATTGTGATTGTACTCTGTGGAGACATGCAGCCAGAACAACATGTATCTTCATCTCCGCACACAATTGCCACTCTCGTACCATGGATTCAGTAGTATGCAGTTTTAAATAGGGTACAGCTTCACATAACCTGACTACCGTCATATGTCAAATAGAACTGATTGTCTCAGTCTCTCATTCATCTTCCGTTATCTATCTCTGGCATATCTAAGTGCAATACACCATCAGATGACCAAGTATTTGCTCGATCTGGGTTAGCCAAATTCATCGAAACAAATGAATGCAGTAAAGTGGTAATTCAGGAGTCTCAGTACAGTTGGCAGGATACATTGGAGCATTGCCATGATTCACAGTGCTTCCATTGTGACTCGGCAAGCCGGTTGCTGTCATTATACTATGCCAGAGATGTGTGCCATGTCTGCCAGAAATAATACAGCTGCTGCTGATTGCTCATAATCCCTACATAGGTATTCACGATTCTCATGAGTCTGCTCCACAGTAGCTCCCAGCAATCCAATGCTTTCCGCAATTCATAGAATGAAAGCTATACGAACCTCTTTACAATCATGTGAATCACCAATTCTAGCAGCTGAACCCATCACACTGCTAATACATTTCCCAGTTGGTTGCCTGATTTGGGTATTGGCAGCATTGAGCAAACCAAGTGTTAGCAACAGGTCCAGGTAACCCGCCAGTGGCCCGGGTTTGAACTGCAAAAACGGGTCGGTTCAGTTCCAGACCCGGGCAAAAACCCGGCTTGCTGACTCTTGGAGGGCCAAACCAGGACCCGTAACTGTCAACCTGCGGGTTTCGCCGGGTTTGGCTAGACCGGTCAGTTCCAATCTCCGGTTCTGCGTTTCGGGTTTCACATTTATAGTCGCATTCAGATATGCTACTGTGAATCGTGAAATATTGACATTGGTACTGCACGCTTCATTTTGAATGTATTAGCCACCTTGATGTGCAAAAGAAGCATACTCACGCGCCCAACCACATGCTGAAAATCATCGTCAACAGAGCGTCAACGATATATGGTCTTGCATCTTCGGTAATATGAGTGGAGCTTGATCACAAGCATCCATAAAGAAGGATATGGCAGCGTTTATATCCAGATATGTACAGAATATTCTAGCCACATCCTCCGGGACAGTAACAACTGATTTATTTCACAGAGATACCACTAAGTATTCTTGAGCCTTTTAGTGTATAGTAACAGTCAAAACGATGTATACAGATAATAACCGCCACATCGCGCTGTGATTAACCATGATGGAAGGCAAACAATCGTTGACACTCTGTTGACGTGCATTTTGAAGATGGGGCAGGAAGCGTTTCACTTTCATTTTTGCCTATAAAGGCAGCCAATAATCAGTTTAAGACAATGTGCAACCTGTCGCCCCGCAGATTACCCATCATACCTGACCAACAATCGTTGATGCTCTGTTGACGCTCATTTTCATGGTGGGGCAGGGAAGGTATTGCACTCTGTTTTGCCTATAAAGGCAGCCAAAAATTGCTTTATGACTGGCTACAACCTATGGGAGGTGTGATTTCCCAGGACGCATGACCAAAAATTGTTGATTCTCCGTTGACGCTCATTTTCATGATGGGGCAGGGAGGCTATTTCCATCTGTTTTGCCTATAAAGGCAGCCAAAAATTAGTTTATGACTTACTACAACCTATCGAAGGTGTGATTTCCCAAGATGCGTGACCAAAAATCATTAACGCTCCGTTGAGGCTCATTTTCATAATTGGGCAGGGTGGGTATTACTATCTGTTGTGCCTATAAAGGCCGGCAAAAATAACTATATGACTGAGTACGACCTATCGAAGGTGTAATTTCCCAGGACGCATGACTAAAAATAGTTGACGCTCCGTTGATGCTCATTTTCATGATGGGGCAGGGAGGGTATTGCAATCTGTTTTGCCTATAAAGGCAGCGAAAAATTAGTTTATGACTGGCTACAACCTATTGGAGGTGTGATTTCCCAAGATGCATGACCAAAAATCATTGATGCTCTGTTGACGCTCATTTTCATCATGGGGCAGGGAGGGTATTGGAATCTGTTTTGCCTATAAAGGCAGCCAAAAATTAGTTTATGACTTACTACAACCTATTGGAGGTGTGATTTCCTAAGATGCATGACCAAAAATTGTTGACGCTCCGTTGACGCTCATTTTCATGATGGGGCAGGGAGGGTAGTGCAATCTGTTTTGCTTCAATAAAGGCAGGCAAAAATTAATTTATGAGTTACTACAACCTATCAGAGGTGTGATTTCCGAGCACACATGACCAAAAATCGTTGATGCTCCTTGACGCTCATTTTGCCATAGCTGTATCCACAATATGCAATCAATTAATTTGGCACAGTCCATCATTCACATTGTTTTGGCTGCCTTTCTGGTGTTTTCATTCACTTTCTTCTTGATCACTACGTTGTGCTTTAATAATAGATAGATATATATAATCATAATCTCCAAAATCCCGTGTCTTTCGGTCACTGCTCGTCACCAGTTGCAGGATTGCTTAATTTGCTGCTTTTGCCTTCAAAATGAATGTTAGCCGTATTACCACGCAAAAGATAGTGTACTAACCTTCTTCAGTCAGCATATCTGGATCAAAATCGGTATTGTGCTTGGTATCCTCATCATCTTTGAAAAATTCCGCACAGGGAAGAGCTGTATGCCAATACGTATATCCAGCCGGCAAATTGACGATTTCACAAGGTTGAGCTCCGGAAGTGTTACCGGTTGGGGCGGGTAGCATGCCGGGCGTATGTGGAGTCGGCTCTGGAGTCCGCACTCTGTGCTTCGGGCGGGTGGAGGTGCACATGATCCTTTGCATCTCCACCGTGTATGCAGATTCTTTCCGCTGCTATTTTGGCAAGGAAGGCAGCCGGACGTTTGGTTATGACGAAGCATTGCCGGGTGTCTTTGTATCGCAGCCTTCACCTTGTTATGCCCAGGAAACTCAACACCCCACTTCTTCTATTCTCGGACCTCGGCGCATGGTTTCTGAATAAGATATTTCGTTTCCTCTATTGCGGCGTACGAAAAGCCTTTTTTGGCCAATTTGGCCAGATTCAACGCCAGGCGCATGTCGGACTGTTCCAGCTGTACCCGACCTCCTTGCCTTGCCATAGTTGAAGATATGTTGAAAACCTACAAGCCATTAGTTGCTGCTTCTAACAATGAAATTCGGCTGTTACCTCTACCATATACGCTTCCATAGCCTCCTCTGAGGTGATTAACGCCTGTTTCGTCCACTCCCGGGGATGCTTATCAGGAAATTCATCTGCGGAAATCCCAGAGCTGACAACATCATGATGTTCGATTTCACGGACTGTGCGGACAAATGCCTTTGTCGGCCATGGAGGTTTCCCGTTACAGGCAGCAATAAATTCGGTATGTAGCTCTCTACGGACACCCGCTGTACGTTATACAGTTAATTGACCGCTGATTGCCTCGATATGGATACACTCACATCCCACCGCATGCTGCTTCTTATTTTTCCTGCTTCCAGTCTTGCGGACGATTTTTAATTGTGCATCCTGGGTCATATATTTGGTGTCTGCATTGGCAGCGTCGCAGTGAACTAACTTGTGTCTGCACTCTTGTTGTGTGCCAAGAATATCCGTATTTGATGTAGCGCCCGCCAATCTGCCGGTATTGGATCCGCTCTCACCTGGCGGAGGTGGTTGTGTATCCATGATGTGCTGGTGTGGAATAGGAGAGGAAGATGATAATGAGAGGAAGTGGGAAGCCCTGAGGACTATATAGTCAGCCTCATGTCAGAATGGAATAAGTAGCAGCCAACATGATCGTTATGCTCAAGATGAATCGTACTGAGTATGGCTGCAAGTTGCAAGGGTTTCCCACCGTCCCGCAATTTGCAAAGAGTCTGTCTGATGTTGTTTGTTTGTTAACACGGATAAATTACGGTGTAAGACCCCCGGAATCGCTCAATTGCTAGATACAAATAGGATGCAGTTCGAGGGAAAGGACGTCTGCTGATGTTTGTCTCAACTAATCCCCGGGATATTACATGAAAATGAGACTAACAATCATGTCATATCGTTGGGTTAGCGTCGCTATTTCTGATTTCTTGACAGTCAAGAGGGAGATTTTGCTTTGTTCAAGATGAGTAAACGTACCAACCTTGACATAAAAGACGCAGCTTTCCTCCATATTGTCCATAACTTGCAACATCCAACATCTCACCCAACAACAAAGTCCATGCAAACTACAATGGTCAATGCTTCGAAAGAGAACTTTTCGCCACTCCCGGCTGGCAGATACGGTAAATCGACAAAGCGGTCAACCCAACGACGTCATCATGCGAATGAAGGCAAGAGCGGGTTGGAGGCAGAGAGTGTCCGAGCTTTTGGGGCATTGCGCAGCTTGAGATCCAAAAAGAAGCTTGCAGCGGCAAAGCGAGGAGAAACGCACTTCTTAAGCCATGAAGAGAAAGAGAAATGGATTGAGGATTATGTTGAGAGAGAAACCGCTGGGGCAAGAAAGCGAGTTGAAGACGCAGAGGCAACGGTTCAACAAGGGCAGGATGATATGATGCAGGCTGAAATCGCGGGATTGACGTCCAGAGAGCCCGAAAAGACGTTTGAGGAGATGCTGGTTGCTATCGGAGACAGTCTGGGTGATCTTGCAAGTCCCGACGATGGGGAGGATGGGGAAGACGAGGATGATGAAGAGACTGAGCAGGGCAAGCTGAGTGATGATGACGAACCCGGCTGGGTGATGGGCACAATCCCCAAAATGGTACAGCAGCGTATGACGAGCATTCGGCAGAAGCAGATAAAGCTCGATGAACTGACTCAAGCCGGTTGGGAGGATGCAGCTGACTACTTCCGTGAACGAGACAAGAAGTACGACACATCCGAAATGAGGGTTCCGGCAGTCGTCCAGCAGCAGACGAATGATGACGCTCCGGCACCTCCACCGACAACATTTGGAGAGCTTATGGAAATGCTTGACATTGTCCCCGGAATATCGCAAAGGCCACAAGGGACTTCTCGACCAGGAAGTAGTCATATCAGGCTAGGTTCGGCGAAGCCGCAGTCAAAATCAAGCATACCGAGTGGTGAGCCAGCTGCAGAGCCCGATTCGTCCACGTTACTGAATGCAAAGCCAGTTGAACCAGTAAGCTTTTACCCCTGCATATAACCTCCCGCTAATTGCCATATAGGTATCGGAGTTCGACGAAGAGATAGTGACGACTCGTGCGTCTGCGGAAGAATAGATATGCAAAGTGTAATTCTTGACGTCTGATCGTGGTGAAAAGCAAGGTGTTTACCAATTTTGCTACGTATCAGCTGTTTCTTGATCTCAGTGACCCAATTGTCAGACATGATAATTCGTCTGTGCATGTGCAAGGGTCGAACGCACCATGTGAATGTTCTGAAATCCAAATCGCTCTGTAAGACGGCCCAAACGTTCAGTTTCTTTTTGCATGTTACTGTTCAGCAACAAAGCAAAAGCAATATTAGTGACAAAATATGCTAACAAAATTTAAGTGAGTGATGTCATACGTGTCATGGACAGAGCGGTCAGTGCGCACGACGAATTGATCTGAACGACAACAGTCATGCTGAATTCATCCATGTATCCAACTGCATAACTTGCCGCACAGACCTGGTGCACACGGTTGAGATATTTGAAATTACTTGTGGTATGTCATGGAAATTGAGGAGAAGGAGCTGGATTAGGAATGGTGAGGAAGTCGAGCTATGTTTACTAAAAACTAGTGAAATGATCTACATGCCGTTAATTGCCGGCCGAAAGCGCGAGAATGTAATAGGCCAGGTCATTTTTCACTCAGATAGCGTAGATAGCAGTTGATCAGAAATTGAGAGGTGACAAAACTCCTGGATTCAAACGATAATAAATACAAACGTAATACCGGATGTCAAAAATGCGTATATGATACGTTGCATACAATTCTTGAGTGTACAAAGGCTGTTTCAATGTGATTAATGTGAGAGTCAACAGAGCCTCAACGATTTTTTGCATTGCGTCATGAAACATCCAGTAGACTGTGCGGTTACAGTAAGTCATAATCAAACTATCAGCCGCCTTTCTATGGAACAATGGTGGTAGCAACATTTCTACTATGTCCTAAAAATGAGCCTCAATAGAGCATCAACGATTTTTGGCCTTGCATCTTGGAATATGCATGGGCTGTGCGGCGACGTTACTCCATAATCGCGCTATCGGCCGCCTTTCTAGGCAAAAACTCTTGAAACAACATCGCTACTATGTCATATAAATGAGCGTCAACGAAGCGTCAACGATGTTTGGCATTGCGTCATAAATCATCCAGTAAGCTGTGCGGATACTGTAAATCATATTCGAACTATCGGCTGCCTTTCAATACAACAATGGTGGTAGCAACATTTCTACTATATCCTAAAAATGAGCGTCAACAGAGCGTCAACGATTTTTGGCCTTGCATCTTGCAATATGCATGGGCTGCGTGTCGACATTAGTCCATAATCGCGCTATCGGCCACCTTTCTAGGCAAAAACTCTAGCAACAACATCGCTACTATGTCCTAAAAATGAGCGTCAACGGACCGTCAACGACTTTTAGCCTTGTATCATGGAGAATCCTAGGGCTTTCCGGGCGCCATTGTGCCATAATTAGATTATCAGCTGCCTTTCTAGGCGAAAACGATTGCGACGACACCGCTACTATGTCGTAAAAATGTGCGTCAACGCAGCGTCAATGACTTTCGGCCATGCATCTTGGACAATCCGAGGGCAGTGCAGCGACATTAACACATAATCGGACTATAGGCCATCTTTCTAGGGAAAAATGCTTTTGACGACATCGTCACTGTGCCCTAAAAATGAGCGTTAACGGAGCGTCAACAATTTGAGGCTTTCTATCTTGCAACATCACAGGGCTGTGCGACTATAATGATCTATAATTGCACTATCAGCCGCGTTTCTAGGCAAATATGCTTAGGACAAGATCGTAACCATGTCCCAAAATGAGCGTCCACGGAGCGTCAACGATTTTTGTGCTGGGATCTTGGATAATCTTACCGGAATGGAACGCAGATAAACTACAATGAACCTATCGGCAGCCTTTATTGGCAAAAATGCAAGTGGCGATATCACGTCCGCGTCCTACAATTGAGCGCCCACGGTGCGTCAAGGCTCCGAACACTACACAGCAATAAACTGCATTATGCTGTTCCTAAATGGTGTTTTAAGCGGTCATTCGTTGCAATTCGTTCTTGTATTCAACTTCACAAATATGCATGCAATGTCTTACTGATCTGATCATTTTCCTTGTAGCTGTAGAGTCAATATTTAAGAACCCACAGTCTGCTATACAGTATCGTTATTTTCGGGAGTCTTTCGAGTCATATTACCCAGCTTCCTAATTTCTACCGCCATGACGGATATTCAATCTTTGAACACCTCATTGCTCGAGGTTATGATCTCTGCGAAATATAACCATGTATTCATTCGCGATTTGAGCGACCTTACTTTGCAAATCATCTTTGAGGCATGGTGGGCTTCAATTAATGTAGGCTCGAAGCGGCCTATTGCTTGGAATGCTTCTAGACATGTGCCTTCATGGCGATTCTATTTACATTGTGGAATTGAGGAGTCCGGCAGCCCTGGCATCATATGTATCATTTGCCATCAAGTTCTTCGCCATCCATCAGAACATGGGACAAGTTCAATGGGGAAACACTTGTTCGCAAAAGCTCACATCGCAAAGTTAAACGAATTAACAGAGTCAGAGGTCACTGAATTGACTAGTTCGACGGTCGATGAAACAGCTATGGCCATTTTGAAGAGGCAACGAAGTCGAGGAATCACAATAGTAAGTTTGCAGAGGAAAATCATGTTTGATATCCAGTGGAATCCATATTGACCGAAATGACAAACAAAATGTTCCAAACTAGCAGCTAAGGACTTTGAAACTTCCGAATTTCACCAAGACACATGGAATCGCTACCTCATGGTAGGATTTGTTTCGGCACATATTCCATTGAATGCTATATCAAATCATGAGCTACGGCAGTTATACAAGGCGTTACACGACGACCTCGTGCTGCCATCTGCTACGACTCTTAGTATCATTTGCCAGAGGGAATATGCACTGACTGTGGATGCAATCAAGAAGCACTTGCCGGTACGAAATAAAGTGAGTTTAGCTTTGGATGGATGGACATCAACAAACAAATTGCCCATAACATCGGTCATTGCTTACTATATGGATCAAAATTGGGCATTGCATGAAGTTCAACTCGCTTTCTATGAGGTTGATCGCCTGTTCTATTGCCGTTTCGAAAGCTAATTAAGGATGATAGGTCAAGGGCCAACATAATGGAGCAAGGCTAGCCGTACATTTGAAGGACGTGCTTGATCGTTTTGAGCTTACCGACGGCCGTTTGCTCGGTATTACAACTGATAATGCTTCCTCAAATTACTCGATGACACGCGAGCTGCAATCAACACTTGAGGCCTCTGGAATCGAATGGCTGGCATTGAGGAACCACGTTCCATGCATGGCGCTCTTCATACAGCTCTCTTTAGGTGCATTCAGGAGCAGTCTCGGTGTGAAAGGCCGCACCAAGTCTTGCGAAACCCATGAGTGCAATCAGCAATTTGGAGAGAATGAAAGCATAGATGTTGGGAAGAGTCAAAGACTTCGAAAAGAGGGCAATGCTAGAATCAATAAGGTGTCGGCCATGAGACCAGGTTTCGCAAAGGTAATTGAGAAAGTACGTATTTCATGATATTTTGAAAGTCTTGAAGCTGACCTTCATATAGCAAAGAATGGTTGCTGAATTAATTACGCTAACACCTGGTCGCCGAAACGAGTTCATTGACTGTCAAAAAGCCAAAGTCTGCATTGCAGTACTTCCGATTATAGATGTGAAGACACGTTGGAACTCTACACTGGAGTTTCTCGAGCGCGCCTACCGTTTACGGGAATTCACATGCGAGTGGCTTCAAAACCCAAAATACAGTGAATACTGGCCGCTATTCACAACTCAGGATGAATGGACAATTGTGAAATATATCATAGAAGTATTGAGGCCATTTCGATATTGGACCCTTTGGATGTCGAAGAGGTATACAGTCACATTGCATCACGTTATCACTGTAAATAATAACATATTCGATCAAATGGTTGGCGGGATGCGAGCTTTTGCCAAGAAGAAGACTCAATGGAAGGAAGACTTGTACTTTGCGGTGAAGTTAGCTCGACAGAAGCTTTCCAAATACTACGCCGAAGTAACTCCAATGACGGGCATGCTTTTGATTTCTGTACACATCCTCGATCATTTCAGGAAGTTGCGATTGGTTAGAAAGTGGGACAAAGGAATGGATATTAATCCTGAGGACGAGACATCCTACACAACACAATACCAGGAGGCCTGTCTGAAGTATGTGGAGAATGAATACTGTGCAAAACATTGACATGTGCCAGTCAATAAAGTCGAAACCATACCGAGCACCAATCTCGTCCCCTCCGCAACGGCCTCAGGGTCCTATCAATCATCCTTCGATCGATATGACTCGTGCAGCGAAGATGAGGAATACTTAACACCTAACAATGTTGCAGAGACGACCCCCGGACGAAGCGATCGCGCAGCCCGCTTTTTGACTACCGCCAGGCTCTATTTGAATTCGCCGCCTGAATCACCAAAGAACTAGAGACAAATTAATCCAAATCTCAATGATTACCACTCCGACCCAATGGAGATTAACAGTACATTTTGGATACCGGACATAACCGATTGGTGGCGACAACAGGAGGAAACCCACTCTAAGTACGCCGATCTGTCCAATGTGGCGCGTGACCTATTCTCTATCATACCACATGGTGTCGGAGTGGAGGCCAGCTTTTCCCTTGGCCGAGATGTTATTGGGTGGAGGCAGTCAAAAACCAGAGGCAAGACTCTTCGCGAAAAAGTTGTCGTAAGGCAGTGTGCTCGAGCCAATATCGGGATTTCGGCAGGCACTAACCCGGAATTGGGTACTACAAACACAGAAAACGACTTGGAAATGAAGAAAGAGGCCAAGGAAAGGAAGTTGCACAGAATGGCCATGGTTCACGACTTTTTGGAGATGTGGCAGGGCAGCCAAATCCTCAGTGCTACCCAGAAGGAATCTCGCGCTCAACACAAGCAGATGACCGCTGTAGGATACATTTCGGCCACTGAAGAGACCGTCAAAGCATCCTGGTCACTCTTTCAACATAATGGTGGCGCTGCGTTTAAATTGTCAGAAAGATCACCTTTGCCACCAGCTTTGTCTGCAAAGGACCGCCCTGGAGGACCAGCTCAAATCTTAAATGTTCACCAAATCTGGAGAATCAACCGTCATCCGGTAGAGAGCGACGAGGATAGCGCACCGGGAAGCATTTCGGACACCGATTATTGGCCAAACTGGAATGGCAACTTGGATAATCCAAATGACAGCGAAGATGATTGCGCAGCGGATGATGAATCTGATATAGAGCAATACAATGGCATCAAGGATTCGGAATGCCCCGAGCAGCAGGATGTGAGCGCCGTGCCAAATGTGCCCGGATTAGTTCGGCCGACACGGAAGTCAAAGACACAGGCTGAAAAGCTGTTGGTGACGGTCAATGCAGTTGAAACACGGAGAAATAAAGGAGGGAAGAAAAAGTAGGACTGAATGTGTCAATGGTTCACCAGCTTTATGTAGCTTGACCGAGAGTTTCAGTTAGAGATATATTATCGGCGAATGGTCAGAAGTAGCTTCTGAATATCGGTTCATAAATAGATGAATCGCAGACGCAATGAATCTTTTGGCATGATACATCATTTTTAGTCGTGTGAGAGTGAACAGTGCAACATAGTTACGCCACTCGGCTTTGCCACAGGGCCGAGTCTTAATGTGGCAGAAAGACAACCGATAAACTCAAATCAGGATGAAAACAATTATCGACGGCAGCAGATGTTGAATGGACAATACATTAAAATGAGCGTCAACGGAGGGTCAACGATTTCTGGTCTTGTAAGTACAGTAATTCTCCAGTGACTTGGTCGATATTATGCATCACAGACGTACTGGCAGCTTTTATTGGCAAAAGAGATAGCAACATGCTCACCGCCCCATTCTTAGCATGAGGGTCAACGGAGCGTCAACGATTTGTGGTCTTCGAAGTACGGTAATTCAGCAGTGACTAGGTGATTGTTACGCACAACGGACGTATTGGCCGCATTTATTGGCAAAAGAGATAGCAACACGGTCACTGCCCCATTCTTAGCATGAACGTCAACGGAGCGTCAACGATTTATGGTGTGTAAGTACGGTAATTCACCGGTGACTTGTTCGTTGTTATGCATAACGGACGTATTGGCAGCTTTTTTTGGCAAAAGAGATCGCGATATGGTCACTGCCCCATACCTAGCATGAGCGTCAACAGAGCGTCAACGATCTGTGGTCTTGTAAGTACGGTAATTCACAAGTGACTTGGTCACTATTATGCATAACGAACGTATTGGCCGCTTTTATTGGCAAAAGCGATAGCAACACAGTCATCACCCCATTCTTAGCAGGAGCGTCAACGGAGCGTCAATCATATTGAGCTTTGCATCTGGAGTAAGTTATGTTCCGATTGGTTGTGGATATCCATTTATGAGATATTGGCAGCCTTTACTGGCAAAAACAACAGCGACATGTTCCCTGCGGCATCCTGAAAATGAGCGTCAACGGAGGGTCAACAGTTGTAGGAGTTGCATATTTCGTAATCAAGGCATCGTGCGGATCTTCACGTACATAACAGTATTATTGACTACCTTGCTACGCAAAATACCATATATCGAAGGTGAAATACAGATACCAAATTACTCGATATTGCAAACTACTCAACAAGCAAAAGCACATTGTTGGTTGCTTAAAACACGATTTTGATAAGATACTATTAACACACTGCAAATTCTAGAGCCTTATATGAATCTATAGCTGGACCCGCTGGGCGACCCACTGAGAACCCGCCCAATTCAGACAGGTTGGGAGTTTTCCATGGAACCGTACCCGAGTGGGCAGTTCGGGTTTATTGACGACCCGGACCGCCAATTTGGCAGCAGTTTGGTTTGGACCCGGATCTGGACCCGAAGTGACGGTTTGGAACCGTTGCTAACACTATGCAAACGACTAAGGACTGCAAGGGCAGTATTCACATTTGTCATGAAGAGGGTTAGCAACAGGTCCGGGGAACCTGCGGACAGTCCATATTCGAACCACAAAAACAATTTAGTTCGGTTTCGGACTCATCCAGGAACCCAACCTGGCACTGGTTGGAATGCCAAACCAGGACCAAAACCTGTCAACCCGCAGGATTTCCCAGCAATAGCTAGACCGGTCAGTTCTGATCTCCAGTTCAGGTTTTCAGGTATTGCTACATATGGTCACATAGACGTATCCAACTGTTAATTTCAAAATATCGACTTTGCTATATTATTATTCATATTCGATGTGTTGGCTGCATTTATAATCAAACCAAAGAGACACACTCTCACTGCTGAATCCTGAAATTAAGAGTTAATGTAGTGACAACCATTATTCGTCTTGCATCTGGCATAATCTGACTGGCGATTGATTGCAGACATTCATTCCTGCTGTATAGCCCTCCTTAATAGGCAAGAGAGAAAGTGACACTCTCCCTGCCCCATGTTGAAAATGAGCCTCAATAGCGCGTTAACTATTTTCAGTCAGGTGACTCAGGTATTGAATTAGAGACTTGGTGGCTGTCATGCATATCGAACGTATTGGCTGCTTATCTTGGTCAAACCATGACTGATAACATTACAACTGTCTGCTAACAATAAGCATCAATGGAGTGTCAATAAATTTTTGTCTTATCACTCTGCTGATTACAATGTGATTTGGTTGTTGTTATACTTAATCAAATTATCGGCCACCTGTATTGGAAAAACAGAAACTGATACTCACCATGCCCCATTATGAAAATGAATGTCAACAAAGTTTGAATGATTTTTGGTCTTCTAAATCAGGTGTTTTAAGAGTGATTTGGTCGTTGTTAGACATAATCAAAGTATACGATGCGATTATAGGCAATAGAAAAGATGACATTCTCCCTGCGCCATCCTGAAAATGTGTGTCAATGGATCCTCAATGTTTGTTGACTTTGTGAAATCGTTAATCAAAGCGCGATATGGCCATGATTGTCACTATATGCAGTTTTCACTGGTTTTACAGCCTACAACATTTATGAAAACTGAGTTCCACCATCGAATATGAATTAAGTTGTGATTTTCCAGGAGGCTGCCATGGGAATATCTCTTGCTTATCTGCCTTTAAAGGCTACCAACTACTTGATTATAGATGTCTACAATCAATTGCCACTATAATTACCCAAGCTGCAAGACCCAACATCGTGAATGCTGCATTGACGCTCATTGTCAAGATGTGGCAGGGATCATGTAGTGTTCTCTCTGCCTATACACACAACGAATACTTTGATTATGTCTAACAACGACCACATCACGTTTTAATTACCTCACCTATGAAACCAATAATCATTAACGCTATGTTGACACTCCTTTTGCCACAAGCGTAACTGCAATTGGCAACCATTTGATTTGGCATAGAATATCACTAATCGTGTTTTGGCAGTTGTTCTATCCTCTTCATGTAATTTCTCCTTTCTCAGTATATTATTCTTTAATAATACATAGAAATATATCATTGAAAATATACTTTAAAGTGTCTGCTTAATGCCATAGATAATAATGGACTCAAAAATCCGATTCCACTTCATCACTGCATGTCTTCACATTTAGATTCGCGCAATAGGCTGCTCTCATCTACAAAATGGATGTCAGCTGCATTGCCACACAGCAGATAGTGTACTAATCTGTGGATGTTTCTTCGTCAGTCAGCAAATCTGGAATGAAATCTTTATTGAGCTTCCCATCCTTGGCATCTGCATCAAGATTCAACAGTTGAACATTGGGAAGAAGAGGGTGAATATACATACATTTGGGTGGAACACCATTCATTTGGGAACTTTGAGCTCCCTCAATGACACCGGGTGGTGCTGGTGGCATTCCTCATGAAGGTGGCGCTTGTTTCCATGTAGGTGGACCTGTTTCTTTGCACGTTCTGCATGTCTGCAGATTCTTTGGCTGTCATCTTAGCAAGGAAGGCAGCCATCAGTTTGATTGTCACGAACCATTACCCTGTGTTCTTATGTTGCAACCTTCGCGTTTCCATACCCTGGACATTTGACTCCCTGGTTCGTTTCATCCTGGACTTAGAAACAAGGTTTCATGATCAGACATTGCATTCACTCTATTGTACCTTGTGGAAACCCTCCTTTGGCAATTATGGCCATATTCAACAAAAGGTGCATATGGGATTCTTTCAGCTGTACTCGACCTCCTTGCCTTGCCATTGTAGCAGACATGTTGAAAACCTAGAAGGAATTATTTGCAGCATAAATAATGCGATTTGGCTCATTGCTCGACCATATACACCTCCGTAGCCTCCTCTATGTCATCTAAGGCTTGTTTTGTCCACTTGCAGGCAAGTTTGTAAAGGAATTTGTCTGGGAAAATCGCAGACCTGAGAACATCATGATGTGGGATTTGCCAGAGTGTGCAGGCAAATGTATTCGTCAACTGTAGAACTTTCCCATTCTGCATACCATCAATTCAACCCGTAGCGCTGTTCGTACACAAGCCATCCATCAGATGGCTAGTTTACAGCTGTGTGCTTTGATATTGATTTACTTGGATCCGCTCCCATGCTGCGTCTCAATCATGCTGCTGCTGGTTATATGAACCATTTGTGAATGAGTGTCCTAGGTGATATTTTTGGTGGCTGTGTGAGCAGTGTCATGGTAGACTAACTGGTATCCGCATTACAGCTGTGTCCCAGCGTGAGGCAAATGGGTTAAAGCAGCTGGAGGTCAGCTCAATTCGAATCAGCTTGATCTTTTGTGCGGTGTTTGTGGAGCCATGATTTGCTAGTGCCAAAAATGGAAGAAAAATTATAATAAAAAGAAGTGGGAAGTCATGAGGAATATACGTTTAGCTTTAAGTCAAACTGGAATGAGTGACTACCAAGTTCTACATTCTACTCCAGATGAATCTTACTGTGTATAGCTGCAAGTGGTAGGAGTTTCCAACGGTCCCGTAATCAGCAGTAAATCAGTCCAATGTTGTTTGTATGTTTTCAGGGACAAATAATGATGAATCTCAGCTGAAATCTCGTGATTGCAAGATATAAAAAGAATATTCTGCAACTGATAGAATGTCTGGTAAGGTTTGTCTCATGACATCCCAGGGATCTTACATGAAACAGATGCTTAGCATCAACTCATGTTGTACGGTTAGCAGTACTAAACACAATGAAAAAGTGGTGTAAACGCAGATTTTGCTTCGTTCAAGTTAATCAAGTCTAACAACTATGACAGAAATGATTCAGATTGCCTCCATGTGGTCTATATCTTGCAACATCCAACATCTCACACAACAACAAAGTCAATCCAAGATTCAAAGGTCAATATTCTGAAACAGAATATTTTGCCAATTCTGGGGGGCAAATACTGAAAATGAACAAAGTAATTCACATGATGATCTCATTAAGTGACTGAAGGCAAGAGTGGTTTGGAGGTAGATGGGTCCAAGCGTTGGCAGTATTGCACAGCTTATGATCCAAAAAGAAGCTTGTGGTATAGAAAAGAAGTGAAATGCACTGTATAAACAACGAAGAGAAGGAGCAATACATCAAGGATTACATCAATAGTGAAACCACCGTACCAAGAAAACCCGTTGAAGATGGAGAGATAGTGATTATGCAAGAGCACGAAGATGTGAGAAATGCTGAAAAGATGGGATTGACACCTAGCAAGTCTGAAAAAACATTTGAGGTGATGTTGAATGCTATTGGAGACAGCCTGAGTGAACTTGCCAGTTCCCACCATGAGTAGGATGAGGAATACCACAAAGATGATCAAGATAGAGAGCTGGGGAAGCTGAGCGAAGATAATGAACCCAGCTGGATGATGGGCACAATTTCCAAAACTGTAATGCGGCACATGAGGAGTTTGAGGCAGATGCAGATGTGGCTTGACCAATTAATGCAATCTGGATGGGGGGATGTGACCAGCAACTTCCATACAAGAGATATCAAGGACATGATGACAGAATTGAAGATTCGAGTAGTCATGAAGCCACAAACTGAACAGGTTGCATTTGCATCTGTACCGTCAACATTTGGAGAACTTATGGAGACTCTTGATAATGTTCGTGGAAAATCACAAATACCATAAGTGACTTCTCGACCAGGAAGTAGTCATTTGAGGCTTAGTTCCAGGAAAGCACTGTCACACTACTGCATTGTGCCTCTCCGGTCCAACATGCCACCCAATTCATCACCGAATAAGAAATTGAACCCTATTGAACCTGTAAACTGTTACCCCTGGATATAGCATCGCTAGCCAATTACAATATAGGAATTGGCTTCAGATGAAGAAATGGTGATGGCTCCTTTCTTGCCAGAGAAAATGATGACCAAATAGCTATTGATGACAAGGTAGCTCATTGAAATGTGATTCGTGTACTGATTTTGCTACATGTCAGCTTTTTCTGGCTTTCAGTGACTAAAATGTGAGAAATCATAATTTGTCTGGGCATGGGCAACGGTCGCACAGGCCAAGTGATAGTTGTAAACTTGAAATCAAGTTGACAGACAACCAACAAACTTAATGTTGTCCTGCCTGTTTTGCTCAACTGAGAAAACTAAAACTAATACACTGATGAAATTGACTAACCACATTAAAGTCAGTGATGTCATACAAGTCACAAAAAGAGGTGTCAATGTGCAATGCGAACCAGGATGAATGTCAACCAATTTGCTGCATTAAGTCATGCATCCAACTGAATAACACATTCCACAGACATAGCACACCTGGTCGAAGTGGATTGATCTACATGCTGTAAATTGCCGGTCGAAAGCGCTGAAGTGTGATGTGCCATGCCATTCTTCGCTGATGTAGCACGTATAGTGGATGATCAGAAATAGAGAGGCCTCGATGCTTTTGGATGTAAATTAGCATACTTAGAAATGACATGTTGGCTGTCAATAATGACTGTATGAATTTTACATACAATGGTTAAGCATCCAATGACTGGTAGTATGTCTTTAAGGTGAGCATCAACAGAGCATCAATTATTTTTAGTTTTACCATTTTGGCAATCAAATGGCTGCATTGTCATATCCTTCCAAAGTTGAAGTATTGGCTGTCTTTATAGGTAAATATAAAAGGAATACGCTAGATGTCCAATGTGACACCTGGAGATCCACACTAGTTCCTAATCAATACAAGCCCCAAATAAATTCCAGACTGATAAAGAGGATAATAATAAAACTTCACCAAGGATGCATATAAGGATAACCACTAAAAGCGATGTGAGGTAACTGTTACATTCTATGCTTCTAATAGATGGTATTGACTTAGGAGTATCAGCTTACACAATCAGTTTACTGATGTACACAACTCAAGTGTATCACCCTAATGGCAACGCAGGAGTATCGTGCCAGGAAGAGGTACGTATACCCAGGAACAACTAACCAAGAATGCAACAACTGCAAGTATCGACTTGTCTATATGAAAGAGCAAGGTAGTTTCGCCTCTGCAGAAGGCCTACTACTGACTGAAGAGTATCCTAACAGAAGTATCCTTGGAATCACCTTGCAATTGGGTCAGCCCTCAGACTTCTTTCAGACTCCAAAGTATCATTTTTCTCACTTCCCGATTAACGACTTTCTTCAATGAACGTACTTAGAATAACTATTTAAACAGAGTGATAAATATATCTGTGACATAGAACTGAAGAATAAACATACAACACTAGACTTCAAGAGAGAAATATCCTTGTCGACTTTGATGCGGACCTAATAGTGAAGACATGGGAAGAAAGTTAAGGCTTCCACGCAAGTACGAGAAGGTTAATTGGTATCGGTAGACAAAAAATTTTCTGGATTGTATGTTCTCGGTGTCCCTTCTCCATGTCGGTATTGCTGACATAATTGTCAGATGATCCACACCCTTCATAATCTGAAGACTGCTAAAGCCTGCTTCGGAGTTCACATAAATTACTGCCTCATTATCATTGACCGCTACCATTGATAGTCTGGTTCACACTCAGAGGAGTACAAACTGCGTCATCAAAGTGATACGCTCGTATCGGGACACCATTGCTATTAGCGATACTTCATATCAATATAAGCTTTTCTGAAACCAATTTTCAACAAATAGGTTAGTGTCACCAAGAGCTAGTGAGAGTGTGCTCTCATATTCGCACTGGGTACATAGAGCTTTAACAATTGCAGTACATGACAGTACCCTTAATTTGTCTACAATTTATTGGAGCCAAATATACAGTAATCTGCAACTGGGTTGTTTTTGCCATATATTGAACGGAGAGTATCTTGCGCCATTCAGGACATATGAATGCCAGGTTGAATTTGCCTTGCCTAAGATTATGTGGTCACAATTATCGTTGATTCGTATAAGTCTATCCAGTTGACAGGGCTCCAATATACTGATTATCGGTTACTAACCTATCTCTTTTATGACTCTGCATGTGTCAAGATGCCATGGTGGTCTGAAATTGACGACACATCATCTCCTCAAGAATAACTCATTGGCACATGAGTGAATACTAGTTTGGTCAGCCACTAGGAATCAGGTTTCCCACCGCTAAGAAATACCCATTGAGAATCGAGGACTTGCGACCATCGCTGATCCAAAGATAATGTATATGATATTTGGGCTTGCCTAGACTGCTGTTGTGGATTTGTTGTTATGAAGGTCGGCCAATGGCGATATAAGTAATAGTAGAACAAATACAGACGATAATTGTAATGTGGAAATACGAATGATAATTCATTATTTGGGATTCAGTATCTGTATTTGGATCATCTAATAATCCTGTACCATCCCGGAAATATAACTGTAACACCAAAGGCGTTACTGATATATGGAAGCATATTGATTCTTCTGCTCTATAAGAAGGTCAATAGGTTGAGTCTTAGGATAAGATGAGAAAAGAAAGATTTTCATAGATAGGCGGTGTAACGGACGGGGTTGAGCGTAGGTAATATTAGTAAAAATAATATGACATCTGGAAACAAGATGGAACTCGATATTCGTTTCGAGAGAATCAAGACAAGAAATGATTCGAAGCTGTTTCAAAGTCGTAACTTGCTTTGCTATACAAGAGAACGAGTAAAGAAGAAGAAAAGGAAATCCTCCAATGCCAGCAACACTCTCTTCATATACAATTCGTCTGCCACCCTCAAACCATTCCTCATGCTCCGATGTACCATCCGAATTTCATCCCATGATCTTACACACCACCCACACAATACTTGTCATAGCAACCACACCACCTCACCGGACGTCGCAACACCTCAGACCACTTCCTTATGGTACTAAAGTATACCGCCACCATCTTGCTGTCTCCTCCGCGTCTCTCAACGTCTCCGCCTTTCCATAACACAATTCCTTCCACACCACCAGGAACTTCCCCCCATAATTCCTAAGTACCTTCGTACTTTCCAGCGCCGTGACAGGCGGCTGCACTTAACTTAATAATTATTGTATTCATAATTGGGATTAAGTACCCGCGTAACATTAGGTCTGGTACAATTATAGAGTTTTTGATCTTCAGAGATAAATTCAATTGCACAGTACTTCACGTCCAAGGCATAAATCCTAAATTTGTTGACATTATGTCCTTCTTTGGATTTCATTGATAGTGCAATTGTTGTTCTGCCCAAGTGGGCTTATTTGCCTCCTTAGGTTGACATTGTTTCATTTCTATTGTAAGCACTCATTCCCACTGGGCTGCTAATTTTCAGCAGGCTGCTTTTAATTCATTCATAGTCTGTATTCAGCTCCCCAAAGTTGTGGATCATAGACTGTCATGTGAGAGCCCTTCGTTTGTGAGGTACATTGTATGATGTAGGTCTATTGACTCGAGTAGCATTTAAACTTGGTGTACGGCTCATGCTGGTGAATCACTTTGTTAAGGGGCAACATCCCCACAATTGCGCTCCACTGTCAATCAGTGATTGACTGCAGACATTGGTAGGTAATCGTCTATGGTGTTCATACGCGATATATTTCTTCTGGAGGGTATTGAACTTGTTTCTTGGTACTTATAGGAAATGTTGACATTGCCTGTGACAAGGTTCAGTAACCAATGGATAATCACAATTGTATCTTCATCGATCAAATGCCTCGATTGAAGTATGAACATCATCAGACTCGTGCCTCATATATTCGGACGGTTATTTGCTTGGAGTCAATGTAGAATTCTGATTATGGACTTCATATCATTCCTTAGTGTTATAGGGGCCAACTCACAAATCACATGAGTGAATCATTTCCGTTTACTGAAGAGCGAGTATTGTGTAACAGCAGGTACAGCTACGCTCGACAACATATGCTGATATATGGTAGTTGCTTGGATTCTGTTCCAATCATAGACTTAAGTGATTATTGGTCCAGTTGAATGCGTAAGATCATTGATAGAGATCCAAGGCATCACGCGAGCTGACTGTATAAAATTAGAGTTACAGTATCCTGGAGAGGTTACTTGCAGCCGTGCCATTACTGTAGGTGATACTCTGGATGTACTGGGATCAACCTGGTTGCGGTGGATGTGGCTTCGCTGGTAGGGGTGAGATTGCCAATGCTGGGAGTTAGCTGATAGTAGCGGAACCAGCTTCGGTGTTAGAGGTAACACTGGCTTTACTAGCTGGGGTGAAACTGGCCTCACTTGTAGAGGTGGATTCTGCTTCACTGGTAGGGGAAATACTGACACTGCTGGTAGCGGGAGATCTGGACTACTTGAAAGTACGCTGGTAGGGTTGGATGTAGCATTGCTGGCAGCAGAGATTCTGGAATCACTATCAGTTGGGGCCAAGGGTTGAACCTGACATTGCTGGAAGCAAGCTCATCGTGGTGGATCAGCCATTGTTGGTATCCAAAGATCCAGATTCACTATAACCTGACAAGAAATTTAGGAACTTGCTTCACTTTTAGAATTCTGACTTGCTCACTTTCACGACTACTATACTTGCTCTCACAACTCCGACATATTAACTGTCAAAGCTCTCAGATGCATTGTCTCACCACTCTGTGATGCTCACTCTCCCCTCTCGGACCATTTGGTCTTGTTAGGAACAAGCTGATACTGGTGGATCTGGCTTTGCTGTTTGAGGTATGCCTGGCTTTGCTGTTAGCAGTGGATGCAGCCATGGGGGTAGTGGTGAATCTGGCATTGCTGGTAGCGGTGCATCTGGTTTCACTTGTAACAGTGACATCCCTTCACTGCTAGCCGCAGATCTGGGCTTGCTGGTATGGACAGATTGGGGCTTGCTGCAAACTGTGGATCTGCATTTGCTTCAACAAAGTTGGGCAGAGTCAAGTTTACTTCCCTTGTTACTCTCCAACTGGCTACAAATAGACTTGTGCACCTGGCTTTGTGTCTGGTAATGGATTGGGGTGTGCCTGTAAATATCGATCTGGTATTGCTTCTAGTTGGCAGGAGGTGATTACATTGAGCTCATGGAGGTATAATTTAAGAGAATCTTGTAAGGTGGTGGTGATGGAGATAGTGAAGATGGTGAGGGTAATAATGATAAAGATGATAAGGGTGATGGCAATGATGGTGATGGTGACGGTAATGATGGTAAACGTGGTAAGGGTCATGCCGGTGATGGCGGTGATGGCGGTGATGGCGGTGATGGCGGTGATGGCGGTGATGGTAGCAATTTAAAACAAGTGGGTAAGAAAGGAATATACAGTCTGAGAAAAATGCTATATTGTGTACACAGTAATCACACAGGGTGATATTTCGTAACACTCCATTTACCCTCCCATAATGGTTCAATTGTATGGTATGCTACCCTAATCCAGGGTAGGCAACTGTTATTCAGCCATAACCGTAATGGTATGTCTCAGTTCGGCCAGTACAGAACCTCTTCCCAATATACTCAGATCACTCTGACATGCACACTGCCATAACTGTTGCATACATATTCTCTCAACTGTGACTTTCCCACTCCCATCACTCTCACATGCTTAATCACACAACTCTGACATCAGCAAAATGTAAATCGGTCCGGAAGCCACACGCAAACCTCCCAGACACTCCGGTAGACCTCACCGGTGCTCCCAAGTGATTCCAGATGCTCCCAGGCCCCCCTGGAGCTAAGCAAAGTGCTC
>Ga0307514_10000999_pt1 | contig 41508 bp, 40 predicted proteins | sample 16_EM_MG_FD_203088 | JGI IMG/M metagenome (GOLD analysis project Ga0307514, IMG submission 203088) | Populus trichocarpa ectomycorrhiza microbial communities from riparian zone in the Pacific Northwest, United States - 16_EM | ecosystem: Host-associated > Plants > Roots > Unclassified | place...
TGGGCTGAATGCGCGTAATTGCACTGGGCTGAATGCAATTAGTTGCATTGATTAAATTCAGCTGGATATGGCCAGCTGAGTACGCATACATCCGTGGGCATATATGCGTGCAGAGCATTCACCGAGTATACACTCCGTGAATGGACTGGTCCATTCACGGAGGTGGGGTGCAGGGGTACACTCAGCGAAAGAACCAGTCCAGTCACGGAGGGTGGGACTCCGTGAATGGACCGGTCTCTCCGCGGAGGGACATCCTCCGTGACTGGACTAGAACAGGAAATAGTACAGGCGAGAATGACGAATGTGAAGATGTCGACATGTTCTCTAAGTCCGAGAATGAAAAGATAGTTTGGATACTCCAGGGAGATAACCCAGACTAACAAAACAAACGTAGAAAATGGAATGCAACTAAGGCGAGCTTATATTCTTTGTTCCGTTGATATCGCAACCTTCACTCAGAACTTCAAGGCTACCCCCGTCCGCAGACCTCGCCTGTAATCATGATGCCAGCCGTCACAGATGCTGAAGTATAAGACTCATGACAATATATCATCATTGCAAACCATTACTTTGGGCCCCTGGCCCCAGTCTCCCTTTATTTTCGTCCTGAATACTACCATCCCGTTTCCGCTAGCTTCGAAAGAGAACAAGTCCATCTTGACCCACGAGTCACCATCATCTTCGCCCTGGTCAGCTCTGGCGTGATCGTCAGTGTACCTGCACCTGATAAGCCCTCCATCCCGCAGAGGTACAGGAAACAACTTACTGTCTGTAGGACAACCTCCCTCATTCTCGCCGTTTCTACTGGCCTTGCGTTCTCTGGATGCTATGTCCTTCTCCGCCAGCTCATCACCTAGTAGCTTGAACTTAGCGATCTCTATTGGGTCTGTATCCATGGCCTTCCATGCGTTGATAGCAGATAGCGTTCATTAGATGCTCATGTCCAATGAGTTCGGGGTCTGGCTTGTCCGCAAGCGAAGTGAGTGGAGATCCAGCAACGATCCCGGAGTCTGGCTTGTTTTGGGAAAGAGAGGTGGTGACGGGGGATGAAGGCGCTTCCTTCGTTAGCATGTTTGCGTTTGTCGGGTTTGTGGGGATTGCTAGTGTCGGTGTGTCAAATTCGAGATGGTAGGAGAGGGTAGATGGGTGGATGGCTAGGAACTGGTGTGTGAAGTCAGGTTGACTACAGTTGTCGTAAGACAAACTACTCCGCATAATATGGATGTGTACTTGCACCTCTAAGTTGCTGCTCTTCCCACACAGTGTAAGTACATACTTATCATTTGGGTGTCATCAAACTAAACCAATGCCTTCACCCAGACATGCTCTCCTCAACGATTCCCTTAAACGAAACCTTATATCCCTAATGGAAAGCGTAAAATTGTCAGTCCCTCCGCTCCTTCTCCGAACTAATCTTAACTCTGCAGACTACTCTTTACAATCCTCCGCCAGATCTACAACACCATTAGTTTACGAGATTCGACAAACCATCTACTACCTTTCATGATAAGGAGAGGTGGATTCAGCGTTCAGCACGCACGTTCAACGCTCCATCGTCCTTTGCGTCTCTTTACAATTTTATATGACTCACTAAAGACGGTAACCGACGGTTGCTCCGTATCTCTTCGCGGTAGCTGGTACGATCATTGTCAGAAAAACAACGTTCACCTATCTCGCAAAAGAATCCATCTTTGACGACAATTGGAAGTTACTGTGTAATAGAGCTCACCCGTTGGACGCCTTACCGCAGTCGGGTTAGGCTGGAGTACAACTAAGAGGAAGATCAAATCCCCTCTGCTGTGCATCATAGAAGGTACTATACGAGGACGAAAATGCAGTTCCAGGTATTAAATTTCAATTTGAGGTCATAGGCAAGTTAAACAAATATTAGAACATCTAAGGCCCCGCGGTGTGATGGCTTGCACGCGTGGGGTATCTTTGAGATTTACTTGATAATTAAAGTTTACATCGAAAGTATATTTAGAGGTCACGGTTCGACTCTGTGTGGGGCCGTTTCTCTTTGCTCAATCTGGGGAGAAATTAGGGTTTTGGGAGGCTGGGAGTTGAAGGTTTTTGTCCACAACCTCAGCATGAATGTAGACTAACGGAGTAACAGTAGCCCTGGAAATACTGACATTTCTTGCAAGTGCTTCTCCATCGATGTGCCTACCATAGACCCTGTGGAGATCCGCGCTGGACCATAGGAATGAAAGGTCGGAGCTAATAAAATCCAAACACGGCTGGAGACTGAACCATGTCAAATTGGATCCAAATGCGATCTCTACAGCCTCACTGTGTTGAGTTGAAGTTTGTGCTGTATCTGGAGGATACTATTCGGCGCTTTCATTGCTCTCGAGCACTCACCTTAAGCTTTAGGCGGAAAACGGATTGTTGGTTTACGAGAGCAAGGTTATCAGACAACCTAATAGATTAATTAGAGATGCGTGCTGACAAGATTTTAAGATAGATGAATATGCTGTAGCTTGGGATGGTGGCAAGCTTGACTGACTGGTGGTTTTTGATTCTACTAATGGGATTCTTGTGTTCTTGCCACTAATAGACTTCATTCGACACTTTTTTTGTTTACGACGATCTCTGGTTTGGGTGTGCATTGTCCTCGATATACTGGCTAAGCAGCGATAAACTATAGTTCAAAAGATTTTCCATCCTTCAAATTCGGAGGCGTCTCCTGTGGTACGGTACCCGGTCTTATTATACCTTCTCTCCCAGTCTTCTTTGAACATCGCTGCGAATACCGATGTCTAATAAGTAATCTATTTCTGCTCTGAGCAGCGATTTTCAAGTTCTTTTCAATGTTCCCGTGCTGGAGTGTCGTCACTGGCAATCGAGCAACCAATTACAATCCGTGGGTGATACTGCGTGGACCTTACAATCTTAAAATCACGGAACAGTCCTAAAACCCTAACCTGTTCCATACTTTAATTCTCCTGCCCAACGCACAACCAAACAAGGCCAGATATTACGGTAGGCAAAATGTGTATGAGGGCTATGAAGTCACTTTAAGGGGCAGTTTCAAGCTATAAAAGAATTTTCATTGGGCGAGAATTATTGGAGCAAGTAAAAGTTGTGTACAAGGTTGAACGCAGAAACAACCATTGTAACCTACAGAACCGCTTCCGAATCCCCGCACGCAAAACAATAAAAGGAAAAAAACACCGATTACACAGTCCCGAGCGAAAACAGAGTTCGGAATATGTAAACAAACCCAGCCTACAACTCGTTGATCCTATTCGGTATCAGAGGCCAGGTGGTGAGCATTCACATCTGCAATACCATTAATATAAACTTGGTAGGATATGTAAATAGTAGCAACAAACCTTTTCAATGTGGGCCTTGTTAGTAATGTGGATTTCCTCAGAGACTTTGTAGTTCTGGGTAGAAGAAGAATCCCCGGTCTTGTGCTTGGGAGCAGCTACAAAAAACACTGTTAATTATAACCACAACATTGAAAGGACATAACATGCAGATAAGCTATACTCACAGCGTTTCCAAGGATGTTTACCACATTTGCCGCAATGGTTGGAGTCATTTGGATTGAAGTATCCACACGTACACTTCCAGCCCATCGTGTATACGGTGTTAGTGAAAGTGTTAAAGCTGTTGAAGATTGAGAAAAAATATTTGAGACTTTGTTGAGGGTAAGTTGTGTAGAAGCGAAGTTGGTTGATCAGAAGGAGAGAGGGTGAGGGTATAGAAGGAGGGTTTATAAAGGAAGAAGGGTTGACCCCGTGACGTCGGGTTGAACGAGGGCTCTTTACTGCTTTTACAAATGCCAATGATGTCGGGTCTGTCACTGGGCGCGCACTTTGCTTCACAGGACTGTAGAGAAACTTAAGGCAGCCCTCAGAACTGCTTGGAAGTTGGCCCTAGGCACTTGGATTGCCCTAGATCCAAGAACCATACCCACAGCTCAATAATTCTCAGCAGCTACAATATCACGAGATTTGACCGTCGCATGATATAGAAAGGGAAATGCATTTGACCACTGAACTTTCTATCTTCTTCTCAGGGTTCCGCAGGAGAATATGTACTATCCCCTACACGCCAGATTTTCTCGAATTTGTTGTACTTTTTAGCCCTGTAAGCTCATTGATTGATCAGTGTCGGGCTCGAGCCGTTTTATTGGTCAAATCAATCGACCGGCATCCAAAAGAGGAAATGCAACAAACCCGAAATAAGACGGCGTGTAGGGGATAAAGACATAAACCTACTTGAATCTCATTCCAATATCTGTGAACCATAGGAGAGGTTTAAATATACTGCCGTATTCCTAGCCCACAACTCGGTTGCGGAGCGGAGTAGAATGTCACTACCATGCATATGGACTCCTCACTTTGAGTCGTCCTGAACACCAAAAAAAGGGAACAAACAAGTGGTGCATCATTGCAGAGTATTGTGAGTTTCATAGAGCCGCACCTATTGATACCCCAAGGCTGTGCTATTCGAGTCCGGCCACCTCAAGGGGGTGATGCTACATGACGTATCTGTATAATAGGGACAATTCATGCCCAATATATAGAAGGTACAAATGCTAAATAAAGAAAGCAATAGAGCACCTTTGACATTAGAATCTAAGTTTCACGACAAGGAAATAGGTTCGTCCATCTAGATCCGTCAACTTGCATATATGAAACCGCGGTATAAAAGGAGGATAGAGACACCCCGTTTCAATAGTTGGTGCTTCATTGCACCAAACAGAACCAGCTACTCAAGACAGCACTGTGACATGAATGTACCAACAGCCACAAAAAACCTATATCTACACCAATTCAACACCATAAACACGAAAAGCTTTCCAACGCAATGTGTGCTGTTCTGAACTCGTCGTATACAAATCTACATGCTGCAATACGTACTTCTAATCTCGAACCTAGAATTATATCTGACATTATTCGTTAACGATGCCCTTAAGACTTACTTATATACGTATACGAGCGGCTGGGGCCAGAGTTCGATACGGCTTTGAGTCATGCTTCATACCAATACCTCCACAATTGCCGCTAGTTACCCCACGCTTACAGCAAGTCTAACCGTATCACACTAACGGAAATTTCTTGAATTCCACAAAATAGTAGAAGAGGAGCGAAATGGGTATTGATTCACCAGGAGGCAGATTCTTCTCGATCCGGTATTTTATTGCTGGGCATAAAATTAACCCAAACAGACACATTCTCTAAACACTAATTGAACAGTAGCCAAATCACTTGTATACTATTTCTACTAGCTCGAGAATTTGCACAATTACTACCATAGCCATACAGGTGGTCGTCGCAATGACCCATGCGGCTCTGCACTTATGCAGTATCACGTGGTTCGGAGCTTAGAGCTTAACTTAACTCACTTCTCAACTTCACCTTTACGATCAACCAACCACGACCATTCCATCATCAACTGCACCTCCATCCATCTCTGCTATCTACACAATCGCCATGAACCACCTTCCAGAAGCCTGGGGCCGCGTATGTCTCCACCCTTGCCTTCTTGCTCCACATATTGATGGAAATAGCCCCGAGATGATATCTACGGTGCCTATGACTACTCGCATCTCGCCGCCTTGATGCCGAACCAACATACACAGTCGCCCATCGTCACTGGTACCTCTGTGGTTGCGCTCAAATTCAATGGCGGTGTGGTGATTGCTGCCGACAATCTTGGTCCTTCCCCTCCACCCTCTGCTTCCCCTCTCTCCCACCTCCAGTACTAACATTTCACAGCCTCCTACGGCTCCCTCGCACGCTTCACCGACATCGAGCGTCTCCGGCAAGTTGGCACGCACACCATCGTCGGGGCATCCGGCGACATTAGCGATATGCAGTTCCTCTTCGAGAAGCAGCTCGAGAACCTCATCATCACCGAGGAGTATCAGAACGACGGCCACCATCTACGCGCAAAACATGTGTACAGCTACCTCTCACGTGTTCTCTATGCGAGGCGCGGAAAGTTTGATCCCCTGTGGAACGTGCTGATAGTTGCCGGCTGGGATGATGGACAGCCGTGAGTCCCCTTAACCTCATCGCTGAGTCATCGCGCCTTTGCTAACGCTCTCAGATTCCTCGCCTCCGCCGATCTCTTAGGGACAACCTTCTCCGCACCTGCACTTGCCTCCGGTTTCGGCGCACACCTTGCCGTCCCATTGCTCCGCCGTATAGCACCCGATGAAGCGGCGGTCGCCAATATCACACGTGAAAAAGCGATCGAGGTGGTTGAGGAGTGCATGAAAGTATTGTTCTACAGAGATGCAAGGAGTATGAATAAATACTCCATGGCAATTGTCAGCGGCGAGGGCGACAACGTTGATATCGAGTGGAGGAAGAATATCGAGTTGAAGCAGCAGAGCTGGAAGTTTGCGGAGGGGATTAGGGGATACGGTGCGCAGATTATTTAGTGAATAGCCTCACGATGAATGAACTGGATAATGGGCACCGGATATGAAATCAAACGTGTACACAAAGCTCTATAAAGGAATTTGAAGCGAACCAGATTCTCGCGATGAACACTAGCTAGCTAGGCAGCATTTAATTCTGAGTGCAACGCCGTCAGTAAAGTCAAATATAGTGGGCCGAATAACCAATTCTCCAGATATCAGCAGCGTCATCGGAATTTGTGTTGCCTACACCGATAAGCTCCTTGATTTTCAAGATTATTCCTTCGCCTGGACTCTCATAGGTTCGTGCACCCTAGGCTCTAGCTTTCGACATCGTCTCACACAACGATTTCAGTAATTCTATACTCTATCCACCTAAGGGATACCGTGTCCCAGTTGTTTCGACTTAAATTGAGCAAGGGCTCGTAAATGTTTGAAAAGAAAGAAATTGCTGCCAAATGGAGATACGCATATTGGTGCACTTATCTCCACGTGACGATAAAGTCTCATCCACATTTTCCGCTTAGCGCGCCCTTCCCCACCTCCAACCCACCACCACCATGTCCCACCGCGCACCCAAGCAAGGCAACCGCCTCGCCGCCGACGACGTCCGCATCCACGCCCAACCCTCCAACCACCCCAAGCTCGCCCCCAAGAAGCGCCAACCTACGAAAACAAAGCGTCTCCCAACAGCTCCCAAACCCCCGCTCGACCTTGTGGCTTCAAAAGAAATCCTCACCCTCTTCCAACACACTTTCTCCTCCGTCCTTGACCGTCCCGACCTCCATTCGCTCCTGCAAACTGTTAAAGGACACCTCTTTAACCGTGACTACGCCGCCGCATTCGGGGAACACCAGAATTTACAGGCGTACATCGTCCGTTGGAGTCCCAGCCGCGCGTTGTGCTACCGGAGCGTGTTTCTTGAGCTGTGCGAGGAGCTGAAGGAGGTGTTCGATGTTGTGCAAAGAGAGGAGACAGCAGAGATTGTATGTTTTGGCGGCGGGGCGGGTGCGGAGCTCGTTGCGGCTGCAGCAGCGGTGAAGGCGTTGCTGCCGAGGCCGGATCCGAGGGCTGATGCCCCGCCGCCACAGGAGATCACGGGACGGCTGCATATGACGGGAGTTGATATTGCCAATTGGGGGGAGGCGTTTGAGCAGCTACACGGTGGGATTAAGGAGTCGTTTCTTCCCGGTGATATATTCTCTGCCGACTTTGTGCGGGCGGATGTTCTTGCGGCAGACCTGGCGGAGCTGGTGCCGAGGGGGACGAGGTTGATTTCGATGTTGTTCACAACGAATGAGCTGTACACGCAGAGTCGGGCTGCGACGACAAAGATGTTGTTGGGACTGGCGGGGTTGGTGGATAAGGGGTGTTTGTTGATTGTGCTTGAGAGCGCGGGGAGTTATTCGATGGTCAAGGTTGGCGAGAAGACGTTCAGTATGGGGATGCTGCTGGATCATACTTTGGTTGGTGAGGAGTGGGAGAAGATTGTGGAGCATGAGGCGAGGTGGTATAGGCTTCCGCAGGCGCAGACGGTGAATGGACAGATGGTGGGAGCGGGGTTGAGGTATCCGTTGGGGTTGGAGAATATGAGATATTTTGTGAGGGTTTTTAGAAGGCTTTGAGAAGGTGTTTGGAGTTGTTTGGGATGACTATCTGGCGTTTGGTAGATGGGGGAATATAAAAAGTTTTGCTTTGTTTACGGGAAATTCGTTGTACTTGTGATTGAACAATGGAATAATCTACACTACGGGGGGCTCGAATAAGTACATAAGCCTCACGTGAGGCTATCATGTAGTATTAAGTTGATGCGGTGCTGTTTCAATTTGCAGGCAGATGTGTGGAAAACTAATCTGTTAGCAACACCAAAATGTAAGCCTGTCTGATTTGACAGCAGCACAAAGTCTGGGAAGGTTGGTAGAGTTGACAGGCTTGCAGTAGTGTGTAATGCTAGCATAGTGGTTAGGTTAATAGGATTAACAACCTGACATCAACCTGTCGGTAGTAGGGGGTGTTGCTGTGATGAAGATTTTTTCGGTTACAGTGTAGAGCTGCAGATTTCACTAGCTTCCCATCTTTGCTGCAGCATATAGCAGCAAGTGTTGGAATTGAGATGATGGGTTTGTCACTTTTAGGATCTACTTTCATCTCCAGATTACATTCCCACTGCTACCATAATTTTTATGTATACGTGGGTGCAAGGCATGCAGCTGCTGTATATGGTGGTGATTATTGTGATGGTGATGGTGATGGTGATGGTGATGGTGATGAGAGGGTGGTTGTCAACGGCAGAGTCTACTGTGGCGATGCCTGCTACGGTGATGCCTGCCGCTACGGCGATGGCTGCCGCAACGGCCATCTCTTGACAATCTAACAAACCTAACAGGCTGACATAAAAGCCATTAGGCTGTCGCTCAAATACACCTGTAAAGCTTACAATGGACTGTAAGGTCAACAACTGTGATAGCCGAAAATACCTAACAGCTTAGGAGTGAGGAAAACATGTCCAACTAGGTTGTCAAAGATGATAGCCCCATGTGAGGTTCATGTCATGCTTACCTATTTAATCAAACCCCCCATAAAGTATTCCATAAGCTCTATCCCCACATTGACCACTCAAGTACGAATGCCGTAGGGGGTGAAACGAGTTGGTCGACGAAAGAGATCTCGACAAGCACAAACAGGAGCGACCCAACGCCTCTCTAAACCATCTTACAATCCAAAAACTTTTCTCTACTCATCTATCACTCTACTCATCTGTCTACTCATCTATCCATCTACTTTTTTCCCCACGTAACCTCATACCCAAACACCGTCCTCCGCAAATCTCTATCCCCCTCATCCTCCTCAAACATTGGTCTCTCCAACAGTTCCTCCAGCACCTTCACAACCGTTAACCCCGCCTCCTCACACAACGTCAAAAACTCCAAATCCTTCTCCAACAACCACGGCCGATGCGGCGTAAAAAACACCACAGCCCTCCCCCCATCCTTCCTCATTGTCTCCACCACCGTAGATAACAACTTCTTGTGCTCCGAGTGATTAAACAATAGATCCGAGAGTATGACCAGATCACACCCGCCCGCTGGAACCGACGCGGGAAGTTTGTTCCCCCAAACATAGCCCTCGGCACTGATCTCAGCGGCGTGCGGGGGGAGTAGCGAGATGTTGTGCCGGATATTATCGATCAAGGGCGCATCGGGGTAGTCTGTCGCAATCACCTACTGTCCTCCCTCTTATCAGCCCTGGTTTCCTCCCCCGGGTTGGGGTAAGGGGGCAGACCTTGGCGGCACCGCGGAGCGCACATGTCAGCGATGGGAGGGCTGCGCCGGATCCAAGTTCTAGCACGGTATTGTTGCGGAAGATTTGAGGGTGGCGCTCGAGGTAGGCGGACAGGATTATGCCTGCGTTCCAGAGGTGGTGGCCCCAGAGGGGGTTGTGGCCAACGAGACGGAGGACGAGGGTTTCGTTGGGGGGCGTGATGAGGGTGTAGGTTGTGTTTGTTGCGGCGGGGGGAGGGGGTCGGAAGTCGGTGGGTTCGTCGGGGAGGAGGGGGAGCGGATCCGAGTCGCTGTCGCTGTCGGAGGAAGAGTGGAACATTGCGAGGCAGTACTCCGCGACTAATTGTGCGGTGGGGTGGTGTAACGCTGATTGAGATTGGTGGGGTGGTGGGGTTGAGTTAGCGCCTTGATCCTGGTAATGCTGCACCTTGTCTCTGGTGCGCTGTGTGGGCAGAATGAAATGTATGGAATAACTTAAATATGATTTACGATGATAAACGGATATATCAACCAAAGCGGTTCTATCCCAAACATCTACTTCGTTCTCTTCCTAACGAGTGATCCTATGTGTAAAGTTAAATCCACATAGCACCTCAACAATTTCGTGACGTTCAGTAAACTTAGTGTAAAATATATTCACATATATACAGCTCAAAATACGAACACACACGCAGTCACCACATAAATATCATTAACTCTCCACTGGCCTCCTCGCACTAAAAGCGTTAGACTGTAAGTATTGCCTCATCTCCGCAATATGCGGTAGAGAGTGCAATGTTGGTCTTGTTGACAATGTAAAGGAGTGATAGCTGAGTCGACCCTCAGCACTATTGTTATCCAAACCCAGTCGCCCATTACCAGAATCTGGGCCATGTCTGGGAGAGTGGCCCCAGTTGTGGAACACGATCAGGTCCTCCAAGTTACCGTTTTCGTCATGTTCGCCGCTGTGTTCGTCGTCATGTTCGTCGTCATATTCGTCACCAGAATACTCATCCGAGTCGGAATCGCTTTCCGCTTCCGGTTCACCAGCAATCTGGACCCCATTAGTATGTTGTAACACAGAGAGTGGTGGTTCAATTAACCTCCTCCTCGTCCTCGTCCTCGCCCTCCCCCTCCTCCCTCCGGGAGCTGTTCAACACAGAGCTAATCTCTGTGCGGCAGAGAGGACATGTGCGCCCGTTACGTTGCCTTCGCCAGCGCCTGATGCAGGTGTTGCAGAAGGAGTGGCTGCAGGGGAGGACCAACACAGTAGTGGCTTCGGAGAGGGGTGCGATGCAGATTGTGCATTCGGGGTTGATTGGTGCGGTCATTTTGGTTAGGTGCGAGTGGTGGTTGTGATTGTGCAGTAGTAGGATTGAAGATTCGGATTTGATGTTGGATGAGTACTTGCAGAAGGCGAAAAGAAGCGGCCAATTTATAAGCGATATGTCCTGGACTGCTTACTGGTGTAGCAAGTAGACAACGTAGATTGTGTTACTTTTGGAGGAGAATATTAGGGTTGGGAGTGGAGGGTTAGCAGAATAACAAACTTTCTTCACTTCTCAACATCTTACCAAAACTCCACGTGGAATCTCAACACCCAACGAGCCTTGCGAGGCAGCACTTTTCATGCACTTCTGGTCTTGCGTTTCGGTTTCGCTTGCATTATTAATCTTCCAGTCCTGAAGGTCTTGGACATTCTTACTCCGGCTTTTGCAGTGCAGTCCTTGTCAAACAAGGCCTGGTCGGGTCGGTATGAGCACAAAAACTCCCTTCGGTGATCTACCTATTAATAAACCAGCGTTAGATGGTAAAAACTGCATCGCTCTGTTTTGAACAATAGGGATTATGATTTGGCGAGTATCAGGAATATCGATATCATGATGGAGGCTACCTTTGCATTCAGACGTGCTCCTAAGAATCCTTCAGTCCAATATCAATCGCTGCTGCGAATGGCGCGATCTGCACCTCGAACTCCTTTGTCAACACTCCACTCCGAGGTCTGACGACCCGTCCGGTAATCGAAGTACCAATCCCGGAAAATTTCAAATCTTTCGTCGCACCGCTGCCAGGCTGGTGCTCAATTAAGCCACTCCACGCCGCATGTTGTATGCAGAACCCAAAAATTTCAGATACCCGATCTAGTTGATTCTGAAATCCCCTAGCTAAGTACTACTCCTTGGAGGTCGGAGACTGCTATCGCGTAAAACTCAAGAGGACGACGGCAACGAATATATGGAAAACGAGGCTGCCAACAGAGATTACATAGCGTAACAAATGTCAGGCGATAATGTGCTGGTTATAATTGCCAGAGACAGGAAAGACACTGTTTCTACCTCGCGGAAATTGCGCGGCAACCAAATCTTTGCTGTGGTATGTCCATTTCTCAGCCAGATGGAAGACTAGGTTGGGAGGGAAGGCGAGCTCGGTATAAAAGCTATCAGATCAGCATAGTAACATTTCTGCGGACCTAGAACTAATCGATAAAGTAATCAATGAGCAGTTCGAAGTCGTATGTTAGCTCTGAGTGGTGTGTTGCGAGCAATGGAGGTTTTCGGAAGTTAGCATCCTCCGCGGAATTCAGGAAGCGCATGGCTGGAGGCCATGGGTTAGAGCTCCTGACACAATGGGAAGATGAAGAAAAGGAGGAAAGAGTTTTGTTTGTCTTGAGCTACTTGAAAAAGAATGGTTTCAGCATAGTGAAGGCGTTCAGCAAAGCCTTTTTCACATCTGATGACGAGAATGTAGGCGGGGAGACAAATTCTTCCAGTTTGGTAGATTCAAGAAAATATTGTTGTTGTTGATCCGACACAAGAGAATTTGGTCCTAGTCATAGGGCCGTAATTGATGCCATGAGACAGCTCCATGAAGAAGTCGGTAAAGAGAGGACCACATTACACACGAGGATAGTAGGTCTTGAAGTGCCACTGCTCGCTAAAGTGCCATATCCTCGCTCGCACAAAGAGGATATTGAGGCCAAAGATATTGATTCGCGCGTCGCGTCAGCTCTTCATAAGCAGGTGTGATTGGTGGAATGCTTGGTTGAAGTAAGAATCTGTGTACAAGAAAGAAACCATGCATGTTGAGCCAACCGCACCAATCTCCAACCTGGGAGTTTGAACTAACAATCGGAAAGTCCCCACCATTACCGGGAAGCAAGCAGAGGGCTATACCAAGGTCCTAGAAGAGATAAAATCCTTCAAGAAAGAAATCGACGAGCTTAAGGTGAAAATCCAGATTTTACATGATGTGGACGCGGAACGCAAGGAAAGTTGGGTTAAGATGCGGCTTAGGCCACGCGTCTGCCATGTGGTAGACTAGCATGCATAAATCTCCGGCTTGCGAGGGGGACGAAGAGAAAAGATGAACTTGCTTTCACTATTTCCTTTAATTTGCTTTGTTTCAATTTCTTCGTTCTTTTACATCATTAAATGTGAACTCCCCCGACTAGAGAGGTGTTTGAATAATCACGGCGAGGTTGAAGATCTGGGATTTTCACAATTCTTCGGAATATCGATCGTTGCCGTATTTTTGATGTGTGTTCTGAAACGAGCTTGTGATTGTGTTTCACTCCTTGTCCTGGCAATATTAAGTATCACCGGTGGAGTTTAATTGCGAAGATAGTCAACCTGTTCCCGGGTTTTTCGTCGGCCTAAAGGTCCGGCCTCAGAACTCAAGAGCCAAATCCTGATTTACGAGCACATGCAGCTTTAACTCCCACATTATTGAATCCAAACATAAATTATTATGTTACAAATACAACGGGTCGGGAAATGGACACTACGATCAACATGCAAGAAACCATCGAGATCCCCGCAACTAAGATATTGTATCTGCCGTGTAACAGTTTTTTCACAGCAAATACCTCATATGTACGGCCTACACCTTGTCGATATTAGCGGCTAGGAAGTAGAAGTATAATACGTACCTCATCAGTTGAGGTCTCGGTATCCAGGAAGGTGGAATCTTTGGTTTCGTGGTTATGGGGGCGTGCAGGTTTATAGTACCCACTATCCGTCTTAGATCGGCAGCATCGAGTGCAATATCTGCTGGCACCAGGGTTCATCGCCCCGCAAAAGGCACAGTACCAGCTCATGTTGATAATGAGGGGTGTTTGTGAGGTTTGGTGTAGATTTGAAACTTGCTATGGTGTGATTGGTGAAGATATGTGGTAGGTCGTAGTAGGATCGAAGGCGGTTGATGGTGTAGTATGTGAAGGATGTTGTAGAGGTGAGAAAGAGGGGAACAAAGGGGTTTATAACCTGAATCCGGGGTTAGAGGAATTTTTAACAGGGGTCGTTTAATGTAAATGTGTAGTTGATTCAAGGGTGCGACGTAGTTTCTTCCTCCATTCAAATTGCAATATTCCGTACTCTAGAGCCTTGTTGTAGATGGCGTGACGTATTAAGACCCATGATCGTCTCATCCACAACTCAATATCTGTACACAACCGCTTATTCTCGGGCAAGACTGAAACGTAACATATGAGATGAAGTTGACATGATGTAAAAGACGCTGTATGGTTGGAAAGTTGGAGAATACGAATATCACCATGATCAAGATTATGGTGGATAGTTGATCTCCGGCTGCGGTACTTGACTCCAATATGAAATGCAGCTTTCTTGCCCAATAGAGTCTGTTCTGTCAGCGATTATCATATGGTCCATACGCGGAGTCGAGTAATAGGTACTTAGATCAATTGCGAAGAGTAGCTTTAGGCGCTGAAGTTGCACAAGAGTGGATTTAAGCAACTTTGAACGAAGTTAGGTCCCAGGGATGTTACGACATCCGTAACGACATCACGCTGAGTGTGGTGCTGGTAGAGTTGTGTGTTTGTGTGTGTTGTTGGGGTCATTTCCCCTACGCGGGGCGGTGGTCGTCGTCGTTGTTACTGCTAGAAGTTCACTCGATGTAGCCAACAAAGTCACTTGAGGGGGCGGGATTGTAGTGAGACCCCAGCTCCAATAAGAAAAAACCACCTCTAGAGCCCACTCGACAACTCCCGCCCCCAGCAACACGTGGACCATCTGTCGCCTATCTTAAACCTGCTATCATCCAAACAAACGTCCCAACTCTGAGCCTCCGCCGCGAAACCGGTAGGACACCGCTCAATTTCACCTCGGAATCTATTATCAAAATTAACTATGGACGCAGCGTGCGAATCCAGTACCTCGGACACTCGCACGAACTCTGATTTTAAGCAAAACCAAGTCAAGCAAGTACTATTTCATACAAAGGCCCCGTGGTGTAATGGCTTGCATGCGTGGGGTATATTTGAGATTTACTTAACATATAAAGTTTACATCGAAAGTATATTTAGAGGTCACAGTTCGAATCTGTGCGGGGCCGTTTCTTTTTTGCTCACTGCAAGGCAATTAAGGTTTTGAGGGGCTGGGGCTTTGTCCACCACCGAAGTACTGAATGGGAGCTGCAGAAGTAGCTAATCTGCTGCGTATCGTTGTGTCCACGAAGATATTTGGTCAAGAAACGGTCAAGTTTGTTCAGCTCACAGGACGAGCCCAAAGAAGGCCGGTTACTGTCCGGTTTCTTAATCGGGTTGCGTGTCTATTCTAGCATTTCATTGTAGATGCAGTAAAAAGTCAAAGCTGAGTGATGATAGTACAAACAATAGGAATAGCAACTTTACACCCGAGTTTTTGTTCCGAATAAACCCTGTTGAAGGTCACATCCCTCTCTCCCGCCCTCTCTTCCGTAACAGTGATAGTAGGAGTACGAGGTAGTTGTAGTGGGCTTGAGAATGTCAGCTTCTACTCTATTGGCTGATAAACTGAGAAGTTGCATGACACCTCATGCCCCTCGATGGCTGTACTATTGCCGATTCTGAGCCCTTCGAGATGAAGGCCAGTCTATTGTAAGGCAGCTAGTTGCCTTGAAACATGCGGAGAAAGAAGCATGTGAGAAGGAAGAGGACGCGTACAAGATGTGCGGGACGAACGCCGTGACGAAAGGCCCCAAGACGAAGTGTGGGAGGCAGTAGATTGATGGCTTTAGCTGTGCATGGTGGCGCAATGTCTGGCTTCTCTGCGAGCATTCACAGTGGCCAGTGTCATAAGCTGCTGTGTCCTCGTCGGAGAGTGACAGAATGATGAGAGCAAGGTAGCTGAAGGCTATCGTCAGAGAGTCAGACGGATAGGGTGGTGTAGTACTGAGATGCAATTTGCGGTAGATAAAAGTCTTTACTGAGTCATAGAAGACAATAGTCGAAAGAAAAGACGATCGGGAGACGCAATCGGGGGACCATGAAGGCCCTAGTCAGAGACAGGAAACAATGGCCGAAAGAAACAGACGATTGTGAGATACAGTTAGAGGTATATAAGGTTGTATGAAGAGAGATGGTGTACCGCACTCTGAGGCAAAGAGAGATGGCCCCCACCAGACGATGAAGTCGCGGTACATACGCAGTAGCAATGGCGATGACGACAGTACATCACACCCGAATCTGACTTCAACGGCTCCAATCCTTAGCTACAACAATAGCACGGGCACCGACAATACAGAACTTGACGGCGCCGTTAGTGGGCTTGAAGTTACCTACGTCCACACAAGGGTTCCCGGAAACACACCATCCTTTTATAGTATAACACTCTCACAATTCTTCTTCACCCCCTCGCCAACGGCAAGGAAAGCAACGAAAAAAAAGATCAAGCTTCGCATCAGCTGGAGACAGCGCTATACGAGCGACACTCATCCATACCTTAGCCCATAAGTAGCACTAAAGTCCAGAAAGAAAGAAAAAAATTCGAGCCCATTCAAGCTACCTCTCGCAAGGGCTTTTTTCCTGCGAATGCGAGAAATCTGCACCCACCCAGTTACATAAAGATCATCGGTGTGGCCAATGCACTGGGTCGATAGCAGCACGGGGTTTGCCACCGGCCTCTCTCAGCGATTATAGGCATCACGGGGATCAACAATACGGTTTCGAGGTAACCGATCGAAAACGCGGGGTGATACTTAGAGACGAGGGAAATAGAGGGGAGGGGGTGGTATTTATGCCGTGAAGGTACGTTAAGAATTAAAGTTCGCCGGCAGTGACGGGTGTACTTATGACTCTGAGCGGTAGGTAACGATAGATTGCTTCCAAACAAGTCTGGATCCTTTGATGGCTTCTAATTGAAAGAACGGACTCAAGCACCAATCAGAAAAACGAGAAGACAGCTGCAGGTCCTTCATGTTTCATGTTGTCCTCAGTGGGTGTGTTAGGGGGGAAAGGGGTTTAGAGTAGTTGAACAGATGGACACCAAGTAGCTTTCAATCCTGCACCGTGCTGACCAACACATCCCCCATAAACCCTCAGTCGTTCCATCAATAACCCTCCATCACAGCCACCAAGCAGGTAGGATTAATTGAAATGACGCCAGATTGATGGGATGCTTTGGTCGGTCAACGGTAGAACAAACGAGCGCTGTTGGCAGCCTATTCGTGACTTGGCCTCCCATTCACCGTCGCTGACTGAGTCCTTTACGACTACCTAGGACAAAACCGAGTGAGATAGCGAGCCTGGCCTGGAATATGACAAGCCTCAGACAGTTAACATGACGAGCCCAATGTCATCGCATTCCCTCACCAGATGCCAACGCCACCATGTCTTTGCATTGTTGCACCCCACCCGCGGAATTACCCTTCCACGTATGAAGCACACAACAGAGACCGCCTAACAAGTAGGTATTACCATATTTCCTTGTAGTGAATTGTAAACTTGAATACATGACTTGCTTACCGTCTGCTGAAGTGCCTTCTAACATTGCCGATGTGAATCATTGGGAGATTGGCAATGTGTGTGGAAGAGACCCCAGCTGTAGCCCGCTTCACCGGGGATGGTACAGAGCTTCAGAACCTTCACTAGGATGAAATTGTGTCTCTCGTGAATGTTAGTCGCTTCGTTTGTGGCGTCGGTGTCAGATGTTCCAGTAAATTGCAGCGCGGAACTTTAATTTTCCGTAATATTCAAGACAAACAATGTCGTATCATACCAAAGGCCCTGTGGTGTAGTGGTTTGCACGCTAGGGGATATATTTGAGATTTAACTTGCTATTTAGAGTTTGTATCTGAAGTATATTTGTGAGGTCACAGTTCGAATCTGTGCGAGGCCATTACCTTTTTCTGTCCCTGGTAGGAGGGGATTAAGGTTTGGGTCCACTACCAAAGTACTGTATGGCGATTGACCGGTGGGAGGAATAGCAAGACTTCCGGTTATGTATACGCTGCGGATCAAACTCGTTGCCGGTGGTCCTGCCGTAGAGATGGAAACTTGGTATTATTGCAGCGGTTAACCCTCGATGGCAGGCGAGGACGGAAATTGCATCTTCGGTGGGAAGGATCTACTAGGCACGACGATAGTGCTCGGCTAGCTCTTAACCGGTATACTGGAGAGTAAATCAGTCAGACCGAAGGTGAGAGGGTGCGCATTTGGTAGGGTTTGAGGTATTCTTCCCGAAGTCTTCCCGAAGTCTTCCCGAATTCGTATCCTTCAGCGAGAGCGAGCGGCCGACCTCGCGTATCTCGAATAGGGTAGGCTTTGAGGAGCTTCAGTCTGGGAACGTTGAGGAAATTCCGAGGACAGGGATGGAAGTTGGGTTTGATTCGTGGGCGCTTGTTGATTTGTTCATTTACTCTGGTAGTTACTGGACGTCATCTTGGCGTGTGAAAGCGATGATTGTCGGTGTCTTGCAACTTCTTGTCATGCCCAACATACATCAACCACCAATTGAGATATTTCTTTGCCAATTGTGTCACTCAGCGCTTGCATTATATGGCCGATTGTATGAAGATATCCCTCTTAACGGATCACTAAAGAGATTACCAAGGTCAGTCACAATTAGGACCTGGCAGTGGAGCTTGTCGGCAATCAGATTAACGCCGAACACTCTGTTTCTCCTGGAATTAAGTGGTGTGATTTGACTTTATTGACAACCTTGCGGCAGAGCAGGTATATTCTCTTTGTCCCGAGCCCATCGCTAACAAAATTCTTCGCCTTCAAATTCCACAACATGGCCACCAATGCCTTCGTCGAATGACAAATGATTGATCCTACTTGATGGAACCAGAACCGAAACAGCTTTGCAAGAGGGAATGTTATATCTGGCTACAATTCACCGGGACATTACAGCGATCTACAGCTACGGGCGTCAACCCTGATCACATCAACTAAACTGAACTCTGATCAAACCTCGAAGGCATTTTTGTACTTATCGACAAACATAACGCTTTTACTACATAACGAACTTTAATTTCAGGTCATATCCAAGCCAAACATGTACCAGACATCCAAGGGCCCCGTGGTGTAGTGGTTTGCACGCTAGGGGATATATTTGAGATTTACTGCTATCTAAAGTATATTTAAGAGGTCACAGTTCGAATCTGTGCAGGGCCATTACTTTTTCTGTCCTTTGGTGGCAGAGAATTAAGGTTTGGGTCCCCGGCCTTAGTACTGAATTTTAGTCCAACCCACTGGCTACCTTCTCGCCAATTTTTCAGTCATATAACCGTCAGACACCTACGCTACATCTTGGGACTCCGTGAGGACATTGTTGGACGTTAAATAGATCTACAGCGATGGAGACCAAATTCGGATCACAGACAAAATGGAGCCCAGACGGCGTTGATGGAAAATCCAAATCCGACCTATCAAGACATTTCTACACTTGTAGTCACTTATCGAAATCTTGAACAAAAGGAGGAAACTATTTGACTGCTCAAAGTCTCATCCAAACTCCAATTTCAGGTCATCGGCAAGTCAAACAAGTACAGTAGCATCCAAGGGCCCCGTGGTGTAATGGCTTGCACGCGTGGGGTATATTTGAGATTTACTTAACATTTAAAGTTTACATCGAAAGTATATTTAGAGGTCACAGTTCGAATCTGTGCGGGGCCGTTTCTTTTTTGTTGCTGCTTTGTGGGGGGGCTGGGAGGGAGGGGATTAAGGTTTCTACTACTCTAATTTAGTTCGGGAAGTGGCTGGATATGGTAGGCACGGCCACTTAAGCTCGATTTTGAGACAGAAATCTAGAGGGAGTATAGAACACATAGCACTCCGTATATTCCTACAGAATTGAATTCTAGTCCCAGAGCGAAGTACTGAAACGTGAGGGAGTGATAGATTCCATGAGGGTTGAGTGTGGCCTCTTTCGTGATGGGTTGGGTAGCGAGTGGCAGGTGACAAATATGTCTCAACGTATGGGTATTAACGCCGCGCGCTCCTGTGCGAGGGCTGAGCAGCCTCTATATGGCGATGTATCTATATCCATTATCATGACCCATTATGTGCTTAAGCTGGCCTAGAATAGCTATATACTCAAGAGTAACGTAAGAAGACATAAAAGAACGGGAATTATAGAGTATGTAGTTAAGAACAACGTGGAGTTAATCGCTACAAGAATGAAGCTTAGCCGACAGCTTATTATGACCCCGCCGTCTGTGAGGGTGGTAGGCGTGGTAATCAGTAGTGGTGATATCTAATTCGTACCGAAAACTTCCACACTCTTGGGGATTTGAACTGGCATGCTGTGTTGCCATGGCACTTATCAATGGCCAGATATAGTTCGACCGAATGACAGCGCGGTAGATGGGGAATACCGTCCTGGGCTTACTGATGATGCCGCAGTTATTAGTTAGACGGTTAGTGAAAAGTACGTCTCAGTCGGAGTGGTCTTACTCGGACAAGGCAGGAGTATGGAGATGGTGCTAGATTACGTTGATGCCAAAACTGAGAAGATGCTATTCGGGTTGGGGCTGTTGTTTCGCTCATCATTCGAAGCGGCTTGCGACTGAAGGCGAAGATAGGGTGTGTCGGTGCTTGTCGGTACTAGTCGGTGGCCAGCTCTCGATTGGGGTGTAGGCCAGAGGCACCGTTCGAAACTTTAACTGCACACCTGAAAGACAGTGGCGAAAAAGAAACGGCCCCGCACAGATTCGAACAGTTACCTCTAAATATACTTCGATGTAAACTTTATATGTTAAGTGAATCTCAAATATACCCCATGTGTGCAAGCCATTACACCACGAGGCCCCTGGATATCATACAGTTTGTTGGCTTGAATATAACGGGAGTTAGAGTTCCGTAACTCCTTTTGAGAAGCTACCTGCTATTACAGCACCCATAACATATCGCCGTAGACCTTGCGATTCTTTGAAAACGCCGTATCGCCACCATCTGCAGCGTTCCGCTGGTGAGTTTTGGGGAGAAACTCGACGCGTGAAAGGCAAAGTGGGTGGTGAGTTAGTTTTGACGATGTTCTGCTTCTTAGGTGCTGACGGTGATGGTGGTGTGGTAGGCAGCGCAGGTCCTGGGCAGTCGGTTGAGTAAAGTCCCATGTATCAACTCCACCGTACGGCCATCATCACGGGTAGAACTCGACAGAGCACAGTGTAATGAGCAACCCATCTTCCATCAACATGGAAGTGACCAGTCCGCTTTCAAAGTGCACACAGCTACCTCAACATCGAGAATTCTAAGCACTCATAGTCGCCCCGATTCAAGCAGGCCGTTCTTTGTAGTGCTCCCTCCTCAGCCTCTGTCCCATTGAGCCTCCCTTCCGGCAGTGTTCTCCTGTCTACTACATAGAATACCACCATCACTGAGAACAGTGGAAAGTGAGGAAGTTCAATGCGTCTTCCATACTTGGTATGTCAAACATGGAGGCACACTCGCCGTCTCAGCACAACAAAGAACCATATATTGCTCAGCCCACCCCATAGTCCCCAGCCTTAAACTTCCATCTTCGCGTCGAACGGAAGCGTGGCTCCCACACTTCACACATCACCCAAGCCTCTGCCGGCGAAAAGAAGTGTAAACCTTAATCCCCTTCCCAGCCTCCCACAGCAGCAGCAACAAAAAAGAAACGGCCCCGCACAGATTCGAACTGTGACCTCTAAATATACTTCAGATGTAAACTCTATATGTCAAGTAAATCTCAAATATACCCCACGCGTGCAAACCACTACACCACAGGGCCTTTGGATGCTATGTTACAACTTGGCTTAAATATGACCGCAAAATCGGAGTTCTGCTCCCAAAGATACACGCATTCATCAATGAGAATAGGCGTCTTTATGTGACGCAGCTTCACTCCTAATTACCGGAAAATGGAGTGAATGATGCTGAGCTTAGGAAGCTTCGGTACCGAGTGCCCAACAAACCCCTCAAACGATCCTATCGTAGTACCTATAAGCCAGCGCTTTGATCCATTACCGTCGCTGGAGAGGTTTGTCAAGGGAGTATGTACTGCTAAAGAGAATATTCCATCGCGGTCACATGACAATTCACGTGACTGTTCCGCCATCGCTGATGACTCGCTCCCTTGTTGCTACTGACTTTTTGGGGACTAACAAGTGTCAACAAACGAGTCCATGATCATGCCATTTCACTAGACTGCGTATTCTCAGCTTTTGAATGTACCATTTAGCAGACTTTTGCCCAAAGTACGGCTGACAATTACATACCAGTAAAATCATTCTCACCGCTCTGAGCTTGCGAATGAGGCTCTGGTAGCTGGACACGAGACAACTGTGGGGTAGAAAAAGATACAAAACTTGCCACGCATCGATATACAAGATAGAATTGCACTACCCCGTCATTCTTCAAGTAAACCACCATGTATCATACCTATTTCTAGTAAACGCGATGTCTCCTTCACAAGATCCGACGCGTTGTTTCATGTGCGGCTGTAGGGTGACGAAGACTTTTCACACGATGAGGTCCTTGGGAAAAATGGATCTCGTGCCCACGAGCCCAAGACTTTTTAATCACGGCTTCGATTGCAAGATGGGATGTTAAAACCCACCTCGATGGCCTCCAAAAACCCCGGCATCCGCGTTCCTGTCTCCACCTATTCTAGTGAATAAAAAAGTATTTTCTCCATACATAACACTTAATTGCTAGAAAAACCTCCCTTAGATCATAGAATATCACCCACGGAAGCTCGTTTCAACTTTCATAGTGGGATTTCTCGACATCAAATTTCGGTTTGAATCCACACCACAATAATGAATAGCTCGGTATCCTACTCAAGCCCTTCTTCATGTATCACGCTGGAACAAACAGTGGCATTATGCTTCCATGTTCCCTCCGGTCTTTCCAGGAAAGTGTGGCCATCCCTAACACGCCCGTATATTTGAAATCTAAGCTTACGCATAACCATCAACCTCCACCCCAGCTAAACTTGTGGGTCCATTAGACTTCACAATGCAATGGCCATGACAAATCTTAGCGATAAGGCGCGATACCTCATCTCACCTCCTCGTCACGAATAATTCTTGTAACGCCTTGCTGTGGTACTGTACCGGCCACTGCGGTTCGGACGTCAGCAATCAGCACGGGGTGTCTGTCCAGCTGTTTTTACGCCTCTGTCAGCGTCAGCAGGCCAGTGTCCAAGCAGCAAAAGTTGTCAGCACCATCAATTTCAATTCTGCAATTTACAATTATGATACCCTGTGCCTTATGCTATATTATGATGCCCGGTGCCTTATGCACTACCATCATTACCATAACCTTGTCCATCTCTTCTACAGGTGTCAGCACGGGGTGTCCAAGTTCAAATTACCTGTCAGCAACAGACAGTGTCCGAACCGCAGTGGCCGGTACAGTACTAGATACAGTCATTGGTTGCATCACTCGAAGATAAATGCCACTCGGACGCATAATTGGGACATTATTCGTATCCGCGCCCGCGATTCTTGCCTTGGGTAGATTCTGTTTTATTGGGCGTTTAAGCTATCTATTACCCCCACAATCATAGATTGCATTTAGGGTATTTCATTGCCCTTTGCCACTCAGATACATTATTATGTTAGACGTGATGATGCAACGTATCCCGCGGCTATTGCCTTAGGCAAATCTGTTTGGTTGGGCGTTTCAAACATTCCGGTCAAGGCTAACCCAGCCCAGTGGAACCGGTAATACCGGGTCCGTTGTATTGATAGCGCCAGTACCATGGGATGCAGGCGACCCCCCAGTCTTCTCAGCGCTTTATCTTTCCCTCTCTCTCCCATGCATGGACGGTGGTCATCATCAATTCGATGCTGTGCATCCACTCCCAGCCTTGCAACTCGTATCTTCTGGTTATCCGTAACGAACTGCGACCTCCAAACGTGACCCGTATCGAAACAACTCAAGATAAGCAGAGAGCTCGGCCGATACCTCACCGAGCACCTCACCGCCTTGGTCTCGGATTGACTACAAACAAAAACCCCCACACTTATGCACCTTTTCCGCATCCAGAACATCCTGCAGCATCGTCTACCGGTTCTCATCAGAAACATGCATGGCATAGCATCCGTCGCGTGCGTTACTTCCACGTGTGTTGGCATGCATGACTATGCCTCGTCGTGACGTCCATTGGAATACAACCCCGTGATATATCGAAAACCCAACGGCGAGAGGGAGAACTTAATCTGACATCACACCAAGCGTCAATTTACCGGGAAGAGAATAACTAACCGTTGCCCCCACCAATAGCTAAGCGACGTGCATCGAGAAACCTAGTCATACGGCAATGTTTGAAAGTCAGGCAGGTAAGTTAGGCAGGCATAGAAACGTAATCATTTCTGAGCTGGGCGAGTATTACTGACACACGTCTCCAGACCAAGAAAAAGGTGACAGTCATGGTTTGGAGATTGAGAAGGAAGTTGAGGATGTGGAGATAAGCGGCGCCGCGGCTCTGCAGCATGCTAAATTAATTAATTTCACTAACTACATTTAGCCTTGATGGGTTGTATCTAGAACTTACTTATACAGGAGTGGGGGGTTTGGAGATGCGTCCATCGGATGGCGATAGCGGATTGACCAATAAATGGAGGTAGCAGGCCCAAGCAGGGCGCTTATTGTGTGTATATCTGTACCACCCAAAGAAGAGCATACGCGCCACACAGCGGCAAGCATCATATCATAAGCTAATTGTTGAATTCCCTAGTAAATAGCTACTTAAGTAGTCTGAAGGAAAGTCCTTGAGCGCTTTGACTAGATGATGCCGTGAAATTGATAAGAAACCCATGGGAAAAAAGTTCAAGCATCACGACTCCCATATAAACGTGCGCTAACGACGTAACTGCGCTATTTGCTGGGAAAATACAAAGAATCAAGAACCCAATGACCAGCCCTTTGGCAAGGAGAAAACTAACAGTAATATTATAATGCACTGTGCAGGCATGAAGACAAAATCTTCTTCAATTCGCACACCTTTCTGATCGAGTGTCACAAAAGAAATAGCGTGCGGGCGAAAAGTTGAGCGATGGCGAAGAGGAGAGATAGGGAAGTGCATTCGCTTCTTCTCCTCCGTTGTTTCCTCTCGGGTATCAGCCCATGTGACTATTAGTGACTATTACTCCGTTAGTTTACATTCAGTGCTGTGGTGATTGACAAGAACCTTATTTTTAACCCCACCAAAAGAATAAAAGAAACGGCCCTGCACAGATTCGAACTGTGACCTCTAAATATACTTTCGATGTAAACTTTAAATATCAAGTAAATCTTAAATATACCCCACGCGTGCAAGCCATTACACCACAGGGCCTTAGATATTATAGAGTCGTTCCAACTCAGTGATGACCTGAAATTAGACCTAGGGTTCCTTTTTGGAATATGGGCAAATGGCGTCTGCCATGTTGGAGAACATAGCCAGAAATCATAAGAGTAAATAGATATCCTTACCATAGCATAGTGCCAAAGAAGCCCAATTATAGATTCCAACCCGCCAAAGTTTCCCACCCTCCTCGTCGTGCATTCGTTATCGACAATGATAGATTCCAGTTCCTTACGTTCAATTTTAGAGGTCTCGGCCCAGGCTCCAGCTCCTTACCGAGCCCAGATCCACTCTCGCAATAATCGGCCAACACAGTTTGCTAGCGATCATGCATGGAAATAGTCCATTTTGCAATCTACCTATAGAACAGGAAGTATAAGTGCCTGTTTATATGCACAGATAGCTAAATTTCAGTGTTAGTGAGCGTGATATTAGTATTGGCAAATGCTCATACCGGGAATATGGAAAACAGAAGCAGGATTTCTATTCAGGCGCAAAATGATGGTGCAATAAGCCATCTGGGGGCGATGTAGTGCTTTTCGCCTGTTATTCCAATCCTGAAGGCTCCAACATCGTACGTGAGTAGGGCATCTTCACATGATGCTCCGCCATGGCCAATCAGCACCAGGCGAATATCCAGGCACCCAAGCCACGAAAGTTTGAATATTTTGTTGTAGACAACGATAGGTACCTAGGTCATTGGTTGGAAGGAAGTATACTTTATATCACATTTGAACCTTAGAATGGCGTCTGCAATCAATGCAATGCAGCTAAAAACACGTCAGCTATTCGGTAGCTATCGAATTGAAAAGTAAGAGCAACTATGAAGCATCGGAGATGGAGATACCCGCCGTTAATGCACTGATCAATCCTAGTCTGTAGGTCCTTCAGCTCGGCACAGCTCAGAAATGGCCAGCAAAACACACAATTGATGAGCCTTTGAGAGTGAGTAAAGTCTGAACCATGTCTAATCTTTACAAGGCCGGTAGCTGTGGTTGTTAAGGACTAAAGGCAATATGAAGGGAGTCATTCAATAAAACCATAGTTAATAAGTGATTTTTGAATCCAGACGCCGCTTATTGTATTCTGCATTCTGCACCGCAAACCCGCATTAGCTGTCAAGCCATCCCTTGCTTCCTGTACTCTACTTAGAAGCCAGTGTCTTTTTTTTGTTGAATCCGCACAATCCGCCTTGAATTAAGTTGAATTCCATTCAGCAACGACGCCGTAGATATACACACACACTCACCGGATGGCAATCCGACCACTCGGATGGGATCCCAGCCGCCGGCTAGCTCCTTCCCTGTACCACGGCCTCGTCATATGGCTGGAACATGCAGCACCGTTAACTACCGGCTTACCATCGTTGTCATCCAAGAAATGCTTTCATCGTAGAAGCACATCCTGCACTCCTCTAGGCATCAGCTTCTCAGCCCTCATATTTGGCGAGGCAAATTGGCGATTGTTCTGTAAGGCGAAGGCACCGTTCGATTCAAAATATATATTTTCTCGGCCATGCTGGATTCAAAAAAAAAGCAAGTCTCCCATGTGAAAGTCATGCAAAGTCCAAGGACATGAGAAAGCTATGCTGAGAAAAGTTGTGCATACAACTGTAAACCTCTTGGGTGTAAAGAAGTAATAGTATATACCGCCGCCATGTATAGGTTTTGACAGTGTGGCACCTAGACAATTTTGAAACTGCAAAGTAGAACATTCTTGCCTCGATCTGCGGACTAAAATCAAGGAGGTCAGTAAACCTAAGCTGAGAATAGATGTGCATACAATGCAGTTGGTACTTGCGTATTTGAAGCAGCCACCGCGATGTGTGAGTTTTGACAGTAGTGTCAGGGTACTTCAGCGGTGGAAGCAAAAACGTGATCGTCATACACCGACATTACGATACCGTGCATAGAAGTGCATAGACGTACAGATAACGTTATGCATATGCATGCCCACGTTAGAAGCCCCCAGTCCCTTGCTTCCCGAGGATAGGCATTGGCTATCTTCTGCAGGGCCAAAGAAAAAGAAAAGAAAAGTTAAACGCCGAGTGACCTCGTGTGGCTGACTCCAACTCGTATGTCGTTGGCCACAAGAAGCGAGGAAACGAGGAGGTGACGAGAGAATAGAGACTGTTGCTTCTTTTGATGGTGCGCGTGCGCGGGGTTGAGGCGGGGTTGAGGCGGGGTTGACGCAGGATTGGGGCGTGGTATTGTCGTGGTAGAAAGTGGGGTGTATCATGGACTTAGTATGCACATACAACGTTCCCAGAACCTTGAAAGTTCAAACTGGTTGTCGCAAGTCGGCATCTCCGCTGGCCGTGAGAACTCTGGGATTCAAGCGCTGCCGCAGAAGGCTGTCACTCCAACGCCAAAACCAAGTACATACATAAATTCTCTTCTGAGGCAGCCTCGAACGTCTGCCAAATTGGCTTCCAGACGCCTCCTGTATGCCTCTGCGTGAATTAATAACAAAGGCAAATCCGCAGAGTGGCGTTCCTCTTCCCCAAGGCGAAATCCTGCAAACAAATTCGAGTAAGGGTCGCGAACACACCAAGTACTTGGGTGAGGATGTTCATGATGGTGTTGCTTCTTCGCTACTCTAGGCTGGTACCACTAGCGCGCCTCTGGCAAGTGACAACACAAGAGCAAGCAACTGTTCTGAGTACGTACATACCAAGTCCGAGGTAAGTAAGCAAGTACCGACTCCCAGACACAAGCGTAACACCACATCCTTACCCGCGTAGCACCAGACGATCCCCCTTCAAACCCCAAAGCCTATTTCCCATTCTTCACCTGTTGACCTGATGCGGGTGCCTCTCCACCGCAATCCCTCAAGTAAAGTATGCATGTATGCGTGGTAATGAATGATGCTCCCTCTCTCGTTTATGGTCCTTATGCAATCGCCGGAGGAACATGCATAAGCCGTTATGCTCAGGGACCGTTTCTGTGTGCCCATGTCCACCCACGCATAAACTTCAGCGGCATCTTTAGGTATGCTACCCCGCCAGTTTCTCTATACGTGACTTGTGTTGGTAAAAGAAGCACGTATCCATCCATCGTTTGATCCCATGTGTCCAAAATAAGTATTGGCATGCGAGAGAAGCTAGCAGACGTGGAAAGTGCACTCTTTAACCCGGCGGAACAAAGAAAAAACCAAAAAATATTTGCACGAGAAAAAAGAGCCTGCGAAGCACTTGCGGCGTACCAGGGGATCGGCAGGTGCTGATCGACTCGTGTAACAGCGAATCTGTCTGTCGGGTTAAGCGAAAAAGCAAATCGATCGGAAGGCAGGGAGAACATGTGATTGGCTGTACCGATCGGCTGTACGTCAGATATCATTTTCCTCTCTTCAGCAACCTTGGAATGAGGCTTTTCGGTTTGAGGAACGCTTGGGATTGTGCATCTTGAAAAGCAGAAGACAGCTGAGGAGCAATTAGGATAAAGATAGCATGGCAATTGCACGATGGAGCTTGCAATGCCACTCCTCCTGTATTCCAGTGCAGTGAGGAGGAATGACGCCCGTTCCCGGCATGAAAAGGCGTAAAGAACAAACGTCGCCTTTGGCACCTACTATCAAACACACGGCACACCTGTTGCCATCAACATTAATTAGTGTGCAGCTTGCGTATAGTTAATAAACTTATAACAGCTTGGGGATAGGGGACTAACATCGCTCTAGGGATGCAAGGAGTGTTGAGCATGTAATATTTCAAGGTTTGGATATTGGAGAGTCGAATACAAGACGAACGCCGGCTTGTCGATTTAGTCTGACGTTAGACGAGGGAAGGTAGCATTTACCTAGATCTCCACCATCTTTCATTCCTTTCATATGATAGAGACATTATAAGCATAGCGCGTGAATTGAGAGCTTCTGATGTCCCCGTGACAACTGAGAATTATTATAATTCGTACCGTCTGTGTGGATCAACATAAAGTAGCTTTTGAAGATCCACCGCTGTCAATCTAAGACAATACATATGGTCCATGTTGTGGGGACGCAACTCACGGGGGTATCACAGAAAAAACAAGCGAACGTAACCAATTGACGAAAATGAGAAAGCACCATAGAGTTACCGCCGACACCGCATCGAAAACAGAGCCCTAGATTCTCCGGCTCACGGTTGGGAATGGCTTGAGGGATATGGCGCTTCGGCGCTAGTTGTGTTGACAAGGAAGGAGCAAGGAAGTAATGATAATAGTTGCACTTTCAAGGATAGGTGGCACGAAATTCTCGGTGTCAAGGAGACAATTATACGCCGTGCATACCGAACTGTAGACCATGTCAGCAAGTAAGAAAACCTGAAACCAATGTCAAGAGCTCCAATTCGAAAAGCAGTAGCATCCAAGGAATCCCTAATAGTAAGCGAGCCTATAGGAAACGGCGTGTCAGGTCTCTGCCGACAGCTGCAGGCTGCCGCAACCTTCCTACTGCAAGTCCGCGAGTGGTAGTATAGAGAGCTCTGACGGACGGCAAGGTGGCACAGACGTTGACAAAGCGGACCTGAAATCATGCCTTTAGCTCCCCCTACAAGGAGATGGGTCTAGGGGAGGTCGGAAGCGCCGGAGTTCACACACATACCAATGACTGCTTTCTGGCCTACCGGTTCCCGGGAATCTACTTAGTACCTGTATATGCACATAGCTCGAGAGACGCACGTATAAGACGCTTGTATCCTCAAGGCATTGCGATTAGCAGAGCACCTCAGAAGAGGAGAAAGAACGTATACGAGCATTGACGACACGCCCACCGATCCTCACAGCTGTTAGAACTTCAATTGCTTCACCGAATCTGGCTACACGAAAACACCATCGGAATCAACTTGAGCAATCTTTCACGCGCCTTTTCGGTGTTATTTGGCAACTTTGACTTTGGGGTGAGCTTGGGGTTAATGCAAGAACCCGTTGGCCTGCCTCTAGGCTCAAGCCGAACGGCCGGAAGTAACATCCAAAAGAAGACTGTATACTGATTGAGTTGTTTATCAACTTGACGCTGGGTTCAATTTCAAGCAAACAGCCAGAGCACGATACCGCAGTGCAAATATCACTACCGCCCTATTCGAGCTTTAGACAGCACAGCTAGCTCTTAAGTAAAGCTGCTTGTTCACCGGAATTCTGCATTGACACCGCAATTATTAGTAAATACGCCGACGCACCAGTGCTTGGAGTCTTGGACCGCCATCTCCTCTCTCAGACAGAAGCCGTCTGGACTCTGCTTGGGTGTGATCCCAACGACTGTGCCATTCCCGAGATCTGAGGGTATCCGAGAAGCTGGTTGAACCGAGATTTTCAATAGTGGAGGGGTGCCCAAGTAAACACAGTCCCTGCAAACCCTCCCGTGCCCCACTGCCCCTCCTCCCCACCACACGGTCAACAATAACAGCCACACGGGGACGATTCCTAAAGAATCAATTAGCTAAAAGTTCAACCCCAGTGACGTACCACCCTACCGACGAAAAGGGTTCTTGTGCTCCCGTCTTTAAATATCTTAACTTCCTCCTTCCGTCCTCCTTCTTCACTTTCATTTCTTCACTTCGCACCAGCACTCATCTCTTCAGCTTCGACTGCAGCCTTCATCCCCAATAGTTAGCACTTCTTCCTATCTTCTTTAATCTTCGTCACAACCTCCTTTTCTTTCGAGATTTGTCCGTCTCATTTGTAACCGGTTTGAACCTTTGTCCCACACTATCGAGTTAGTTTCGTGTCTCACAAGGTACAACCCACTGCTAACCATTGATCTACCTAATGTGACCAACTTTCTGACAATCATTTGTATTGTAGGACGACCTTCGCAATGTCGGGATCACCAACTCCAGCGGGACCTCGAGTCACAGTTACGGATCACTCTCGTCGTCATAGCGTTTCATCAACTGGAAACAAGTCGAATGATAGTCCGATCAACGCTTTCCCAGGTTTGCAACGCTCTTCATCATGCATCTCCGTTGTTACTTCGAGACCATCTTCACGCGGAGGTGGTGGAGTCTCGATTGTGACTACCGCGGAGGTCCCAGCAAATCGTCGTAACCTTGCACCAATTCCCGAGCGTTCCGAATCACCTACGAAACGATACTTCAGCTTCCGAACAAACCCTTTCAGAGAGTCGCCATACCTTTCCTTCAGTGCGAATCGTCTTGACCATTCCAAGAATAGCTTCATCGACATCTTCAAGTCCAAGCTGGGTCTCAACACCAAGCTCAACTATGGCCGGGATAAAACATTTGAAAAGATCTGCTTCGAACTTGCTAGAGCAGACAATTCCGAAGTTGGTTCCGAGGCCTGCCAGATCTTTGAACCAGTCGACCTTACCTTGAAGATCAACACCATTGGAAAGAGCTACAATCTCGTCCTTCCTCCTGCCACGAACGTGGCTGGTTTGGGTGATGAAGAAGAACAAGGCAAAGGTGGAACATGCGATCAATTCATTGGTATTCTTCCGCCATCTTGTCGAAAAGTTTCGGAAAAGGCTTCTCCTCTTGGCCTGGTTCCTAAGCTTCTACCATATGGTATCATCAGCAAGGAAGCTCGCTATGTTGGAAGCTGTTTTTGGATCTGGTTGTGCATAGTTGATGGTAAGTTTTTCCTGCTTTAGAAGTTGCATAAACAACCGCTAATAGTTATTAGATCTTACTGAAAATCTTGTCGGCAAAGAGTGGGAGGACACTGGTACGTTACCTCTAACTTATTTCGTGCATATCATGATGTTAATTTTACCAGAGGCCGATTTATTCCTGGCGTTTTCCAAGAACACCGACGAATCTCTGTTCAATAATAAGGATAACGATGCCATCAGAGTCTCCATAGCACTTCGCAACGTCATCCATTCCACTAATATTTGTACCGGAATTGTCGACTCAAGCAAAGAGGCCCCTTGGAGGATTGCATTTATGGAGGCAGTGTCAGAGATTCTTGTGGGGTTTCGAGAGGAAAGACCACTGCTGGACGGAAAAAAAATCGCAATGTTCGATTGGATGAAGCTTAGAGCAATAACCATATCCGGTTAGTATCCTTCCTCACCATATCATTGGTTCAAACTAAAATTACCATAGTCCGCCCATTCTTGATCTTAGCCCGCGCTGATCTCGGTCTCATCCCAACTGTTTCAATCCTGGGAAACCCTTTGGATATATCTTACCACCATGTTATAGGAAATCTTGACGACTCCAAGATTTCATCTTTGAGGAAGGTGGAATGTATGCTCGAACTGATTATGGGCCTACAAAATGACATTCTTGGTAAGATTTGACACAATTTTCCTATCATATTGATATTTTACTTACCTCTGCATAGGTTGGGAGAAAGACTTCAGACAAGAGAATCCCTTGTCAGCCATTCAGGTCCTCATTCAACATGGTGCCAAGCAAAACACGGCTATGAACAGAGTTGTCAATGCCCACAATGAGCTTGTACGCCGGTGCATTCAGCATGCACAGCTAGTTTGCGACGACCCCGAAGAAGTTTTGCAAAAGCTCGACTATGATGGCGTCGGATCCGGAACATCTAAAGCAAGGATTTCCCTGACTCGTCCTTCGGTTTTTAATATCTTCCGTCAGCCAGCCGCCATTGAACCGAAAAAGGCAAATAAGGATAACATCATTAAATATGTGCAACTTGTCCTGGGATTTGCGAACGGAATGGCCAATTGGATGGCCGTCTCTAAACGCTATGCCTCTTGAATCGACCTCTCTCCTTTTTTCAGTTTCTCCCTTTTGTTTGCTTTGATGTCTCCTTTTTTCTTCTTCGGAAGTTTGATCCATATACAAATTTCGCTACTTGCTCTTGAAAGCTTACGCTTTTTTTTTCTTGTCAATACTTGTTGGAGGAGGATGAGCGTTCTTACGAGATTTATGATACCATGAGAACAATATAACGATGATGATTCTCAAACTACCTTCATTACATATGATGTGATCTGTGCTACTTCTGTCGCCACTGCTGGTGGAATCCATGGGAGTAAAAATAGGCTTTAAACAAGTTGATATATCTCTATTTCCAGACCAAATCGACGGGTTTGAAACCAATTCTGGCCGATGCAAATATATGCAGAGATTCCGAAAGCGGTCTTTGAATATGAGTCCTAAATACTTCTCCTCCCGACACGTTAGGTGTCGAGCTTGTGTGTTATTTCTTTCATCAATCAGTCGCCATCTCTTTTGCGTGACGTGATGTCGTTTGGCGATTGTTGCAAGACCAATCGCTCGTATCTGGCGGTATCTCTAAGGGACTCATACTATCCGCATTCCGAGAAGCCGTCTCTCCACAGATGGATGCCATCAACGAGTGGCCTAGCTTTCCCAGGTCTAAGCTCCTTCCGAAATAGATGGGCGAAAGCTTAGGCTCATTGGTATGAGTTGGTTTGAGCTGGACTAAGCCCAGATTTATCTGAAGAGTTGAGACACAGGAATTCCGAAGCAGAGTTTTCTAAACAGTGCCCCTGCATCACCGAGGACAGATATCAAGACGGCCAATTCAAAGCTAATCATTTGGATTCCACAGGCGTGGCTTGCTCCAACTTTATCATTTTGTAGGCCGATGATAGTTCGAACATACATTCCACCTTCCTCAGAGACAAAACTTTAGCGTCATCAAGATGTTCAATAATGTGATGGCTGGAGGGATTCAAGTAAAGTAGCGCAAGCCCATAAGAATATGAAGCATACATCCCGCCTTCCTGCGTGAGGATACCTTTGGACGTTCGTGATAATGCGAGGGATCCAAAGGGTTTCCAAAGATTGAGACAGTTGATGTGAGACCAAGATCAGCACGGGCTAGGATGAGGAAGGGGTTGAAAAAAAGGAATCGACTCATGCTCACGGCCATCCAACTCGTCATTTTCTTCGGTGGAGTTGTCGGTTAAAGCTTGGGGCGGATATAGTTGGTAAGTGGAGGCGAGCCCAAGAGACATAGCGTTTACTGACTGCCATTCAGTTGGCCTTCTGTTGGCAAAGCTAAGGATTAGTTGAACATATTTGATTATTTTGTCCTTATTAGCATTTTTCGGTTTATTAGCGATGGAGCTAAACATATCTAACAATGTTGTCTAATCTATCTTCCCCGTTAATCGAGGGTCTAGTGGAGGTACAAGGGAGGGGGGAAGACTTCTTGGGTATCCAAGTGAGTTAGGCGGTCAGTTCACTCGCCTGATGCTCCCCGGTGAGTGCTTGTTTGGTGAGTTCGTGGGCAGCCTTCTCCCCTGCGAGTGCCTCGTTGGTCTGTTGATGAGCTTCCTGTTCCGCCGCCAGTGCGTTGGTGGTTTACTGATGCTTTTTGAGCAAATCTGCGAGGGAATACTGTGTAATATGGTGCACTTTCATAGCGTTTATTGGCTGTCATCTAATTCACTATTCCATTGGTAAACCTAAGGATCAGTTGATCATATTTCGTGATGTTCTCTTTATTGGCTTTCTCGGTTCATTGGGGTTCCATTCGGGAACCCAGATGTCAGCTTGATATATCGGATGATGTTGCCTTCTCCGGTTCGTTGATGGTGGGACCCTGGCGGAAGATGCTGAAAATTGAGGGACCTATCATCACACTATGACGATGACGGCTTCTGGTGCTTGAAAGCAACGGAGCTCCGAACAGGGGAGCTCCGCCATCTAGCCGGCTAGCCCGGAGGCGGAGGGGATATCAGGTCCTGTCATACTCTAGTAAGAGTGAATACAGTATGAATAAACAACAACAACAACAACAACAACGGAGCTCCGAACCAGATCAAAGATCCAGATGGCACCTTCCGGGTTTTCCTTCTTCCTTCGGAAGTCGACACTGTACTCGCTCACGAGCAAAGTTATCCAGGGCGGTCCTCGAGATTAATTGCTAAATAGGTACCGAATGAGCTATAAAAATGCTGTAAAAAGGGCTCTGCAATTCCTTCCTCTAAGATACCCTTCCGGAAGGAAGCTCCTCCCCAGCCAGGAAGGAGATCCTCCAAATACTGGAGTTCTTTGGCAGCAACGAACCCAAGCAGCCTCGATCTGGAGGCATGGGTCAGCCAAGGTCGATTCCAGAATAGCCCGTGAGCAACCCTATTAATGATCGCGAGAACAATGTTAGAATAGATAGAACCACTTGCGGTTGCCCGAAATACGGCCACGACTAACCTCTTCGGACAATGTGTCCGTCAGCGGCGATCACTTCCCACAGCCACTAAGGCTCCTCGGTGACCTCCCAATTCTCGTGAACCCAGTCCTCGAGGCGAGGGTAGTCACATCCATTAGTGTTAGAGAAAGTCTATTCGTCTCGAGGGACACCACGAGAGATAGAACTGATCAAGTTCCCGGACTACATTTCTCGTCAGCTTCCAATTCCAATAGTTAGAGAAAAGAAGCGGGAGAGAAAGACCTTGGACGCTTCGCCGAGAAACAGGAAGGATGGACGACTTCGAACAACTCTGAGTGACCTCACAAACTGTCAATGACTAGGCAAGTATACTGCCGAACAGGGTATGTTCCCAAGTTCAAAGCGCGAGTCTAGGTATGAATCCAGTGAGATGCAGTGTGATACTGAGGAGAACTAATAAAACCAACCTGCCAAGAAATTCACGAGAAGTGTTCGTACCTGTCGTCGATGAAGGTGTCAGCAACCGTGCTAACAATCTCGCGACATAAACGGCAAAAAGGTGCAGGAACGAGACAGGTCAACATTGAACTTACTGAATACTGCCACAGGTGGGCGTTATGGAAAGTGGAAGTGGTTGTTGGAAGCAGGAGGGAAGAAGAAGCGGCGTAAAATACTGACAATTAAAATAAGGGCAGAAAGGAAAGATACTCTAGGAGACAAAGGAGAAAAGAAGGAAGAGGGAACAGGTGACGGGGATCGGCTGGATACTTATGTAGCACAGTTGTCGACCCAAGCTTCCGGAAACTTGCAGACACTATGGTTATAAACACCAGCCAATGTACAGGAAACACGTCACAATTCCGCCGAGATTTTCCCAGAGTTGAGGGCTTGAAGTCTGAACTCTCGGCGTGGGAATGGCCCTGTCATATGGGACGCGGGATACAGGTGCGGGTGGGTACGTATTGGATATAAGGGGCGGGTTGGTTATCGGAAGGCTACGGCATATAGGACGAAGTTTGATATGAGAAGCGGAGGTTTTGGTCATGCGTCCCATGTGGTGAGTTCGGCTCATATCTGACTGCAGCGCTGATTAAATGGCCTATGGATCATAGGGGTGCGGGAGATCTTTTTTCCTCTTCGCTCGAGGCCCGGTCAATTACTCTGGATTCTTTCACAAAACCGGCTCCTAAGAGAGCATTTTTAACGGTGCCGACTATTTAGATGGACTACCGGGATACCAATCGATCAATTCGATGGGACACTGAGGCAATAACAAGCCATCTTATGGGCCGACCGTTAATACGGCCGGACAGTATCGGGATCACGGAAGGGATATGTACATACTTCTTAAGTACCTATGTCGGGTTGGGATGTTGCCAATTGTGTGCTGAATTGATATCGTTTTACGTGCTTGAACCTTTAAATCGATGCTCTCAATTTGATATATCGACCTTAGGAGACTCTAGCCTACAAAGAATGCATAGTCCGAGATCTTCTCCAAGTGCATCGTTGAGTACGCCGTAAAACTCTAATTTTAGGTCAAATTCAAACCAAACGAGTCTATAACATCCAAGGGCCCCGTGGTGTAATGGCTTGCATGCGTGGGGTATATTTGAGATTTACTTAACATATAAAGTTTACATCGAAAGTATATTTAGAGGTCACAGTTCGAATCTGTGCGGGGCCGTTTCTTTTTTTTGTTGCTGCTGTGGAAGGTTGGGAGGGGGAATTAAGGTTTGAGTCTAAGGAGTGGAGCTACAATTAAGGCCTTAGTTCTCCCTGGACTTGAAGATGGGAGATTAAGCTTGGGATGAGATGGCCAGGCAGAACTTGGATACTGGCGACGCTGCTAAGATATCTTGTTGGCGGATATGTGGTATCTTGTAGCTTCTAAGTTCTAATTCACTTTGTTGACACGTACACTACGGTGGGCGTGGAGAGGAGGGAAAGGGAGAGACGAGAAAAGGAGAAAGCTAAAAGACACGATGTCTACAATACTATACTAGAAATAGCAACCCACGTAACAGCTAAGCAATCACATGATGCCCGTTGATGATTTGGGGCAAAAGTCCGGCATTTCCGTCAACACGCTTTCCATGGTCATATATGCACCTTGCGATAACTCACTCAGTAGAAAAACGATATTAGACATCCTATAATTCGACGGCCTCTCGACGGCGGGCTTGGCGAATTGCTTCAAAAGTAGCTTGAGATTTCCGATTAACTACAAGTGAGAGAGGAGTCGCCGTCCTGAATGAAATTTTTCGGTATTAAATCGTGGAGGCGCTTTAGACTCAGGTATATATAAACGACGAAGAGCGGTTGATTGGATAGGGCTGGAGTGCTGTTTGCTGTCTGTAGATTGAGTAGGTGATTTCAGGATTTACGCCGCAGCATACTGGTGTGATTCTGCGACCTCACCCAACTATCCGGTATCTGCACCAGTACCTCAAACCTCAACTGTCACCAGTGAACACCACTTGTAACACCAAAAACTAAACTCAGCGCCCACCATAACTACCACGCACCCCGTCACCCGCCGCGTCAACTTATCGTCCCCCGAACTCTGCCTCTCTACTGAGGATGTAAAAAGAGGCGAGTATATCTCTATGGCGAAGTTAACATGCACAGGACGCAGAGTCGACTGTAGGGTTCAAGAGCAATTGATCGTGAAGTTGGTTGCTTTCGAGACCCAGAACATGATTAAAAGCTAAAACCCCGCGGCTCAGAAACACATAGAAATCTCGGATATCGCAAAGTAACGGCTACATGGAATGGGGGAGTAGGATCAAACGGGAGTGGGGCACCCCGGTGACATGGTAAGATTGAGAGATGTCCACTTCCACATCTTCCCCAGCAAAGCTGAAAGCTGACACAAGCCTACGGGATCCATTAGGGAACAGCCTTGAAGGGTAGGACCCTGAGGAGTCTCACCAGCCGGATGCCTAGAATATTACTATAATTGAAACTCATCCGCATCCCGATGTCCTTCGTCTTCGCTGCGGCTACACAGACGAATGTAGTGTCCATAGCTATCGCGAGTTTCAATAGGCTATACGGGAAGAGGAGGAGGAGAGTAGCGGCGGTGATCCGGAGGGTAAAATTAAAAATTTCGGTCATGATTAAGTTACGCAACACTATAATATCCAAGGCCCCGTCGTGTAGTGGTTTGCACGCTAGGGGTATATTTGAGATTTAACTTGCCATTTAAAGTTTGTATCTGAAGTATAATAAGAGGTCACAATTCGAATCTGTGCGGGGCCACTTCTTTTTGCTCACTTGCTGGGGGAATTAAGCTTTGAGGCGCTAGTTTTTTGTCCGCCACCTCAGCACTGGATGTGAACTATAGCAATAACGAACCATTTCCTTTGTTGCTGCTGTGAGGGGGGTTTGAGTGTAAGGTATAGAGCGAGGAGATTCGTACCACGCTCGAAGATGGGACCACGAAGTATAGGGTAAGTTGGGCGGAGGGATGTGCGGCTGTTTGTTTCGGTGAGTGATGTCGCTGTTGGTGAATGTAGATATTTGTACATATCCTCAATACATAAATGAGAGGAGTGGTTGGGTGCGTCAACGCTGAGGCGGAGTTAGAGTACTGTACACCCTCTTTTTTTGGGGAGGCACATTCCTCGCAATGATGGCTGCTGAGGCATACAACTTCACTCAACCATCAATGCCACCATCACACACTACACACTATACACATCACCAGGAATGCAACTCAACACCCACTACACGTTCCACGTGCCTTAGAGTCTTCGTCGCTCGCTCAGACAAAATACCATCTCCCCCGCCGGGAACAAATATCGAGAACTCAGATGTGTCGGTGAGGAAAGAGCAGTTATACTACTACGGCGAAGCTGACGTCCCAAAAGGTGAAATTGACGGGGGTTTTTGGTTGCGTGAGTAAGGAACCACAAGAAGCTACACCAGTGTACCGTGGTTGGACGCTTTTGAGGTATAGGACGCCATTAGAAATACAAAGGTCTCTGCAGCCACAGAAACATCTCGCTGTCTCGAATATTACGAACTAACTACTACATGGAATGACCAGGGATGGCAGAGCATGGCAGGATAATAACGAGCTCTACAGCGGTGGTGGAGGTGGAGCAGAGTCAATGGCAGCGATACGTATTCATCCTCCTCCTCCCATATGCAATTTTTACGCGGAATTCTACAGCCACGGATTCTAACTAAATCAACCAGTCATCCGTCAGACCCCCATCGGCGTTGACATGTCACGGTTGGGCTTCTACTTTCTTCACCACTTGTATGGATAGTCGTTAGAGAGCATGTCGATTGCAGCATGATTACAACAACTGTTATAGAGCATCATGAATTCCGCAGAGCCGTGCTTAAAAAAAAGAATCATCGAATCTGTGACGCCGAGTATTACCAGTTATACTTTCAAAGCCGCCGCCCCACGCGTCCTAACCCGACCAATTGTCGCACTAAATGAAAAGGGCTCGAGTAGGGCAACATACAATGCCTCACGTCTATAAAATTCTATCTTTATTTTACTCCCGAAGAAGTCATAGTGCGTCGGATGTCTCTACCCCATCATGAACCCCTACAGTGTTGGAGTACAGCCCTGACACTCCACCTCGATCAAGAGTCCACAAGCTCTAGCGTTAGCGGCGCACGAAAGTCTAATTTCGCATTATAGATATGTCGCATAGGTACAATAACATCTAAGGGCCCCGTGGTGTAGTGGTTGCACGCTAGGGGTATATTTGAGATTTACTTGCTATTTAGAGTTTGATCTGAAGTATTTGTGGTCACAGTTCGAATTTGTGCGAGGCCACTTCTGTTTGTTTAGTCGGTGACTAGATCTCCGAAGATTAAGGTATGGACCACCTCTTCAGTACTTTATGTGAGTCACAGTCTTCCAGGCCTTTGACTAAGTAATCGAGCACCCCATTACCACACCTTTACTGACTTGTCGGTCACATACCTATCAGACCGCCTCCCTTTTAGAGTTATGAATATTACACCAGTAGAACGATTTTTTACGGGATCAGGCACATCAACCATCGTGTATTGAAGTTCAACTTTAGAAGAGTGCTTTTCAGCATGGGTTAGGAAGTTCTACGAGGTAGCGCACAGGAACCACCACCAGTTCACACATACGGGACTCAGGAACGAATAGGGACGTTAGCTGCAGAATATCCACCCGCCCGGGATCCCTTCTCCCACTATGAACTCTAATTTCCGATCATTATTATTAATATAAGGACACGACATGTGTCTTTTTCGATTCTGATTGGTCGTAATTCTGTGGCTGAGTGGCTGATTGTGGCAAGTACCTACCACTTAAACTCAGATCCCAAATGACATGCCCTTTTAATTCTATGAGTTTGGCTCTGATTACAAAGTGTCCTATACAAAATATGTGGATAACTATGTCCTCTCACCTCCAAGTCTTAGATTTATGATATCTCTTATATTGAGTCAGAAATTGTGAATCAACAGTATTTTGGAGCATTTTTTTACAGCTGCACTATGAATATTAGTGATATAGTAAATTGGAGACCAGGAAGTGAAAGAGGACCTGTTTATGCATAGTTCATGTATAGAACACTTTGTGATCAGAGCAAAACTCATGGACTTAAATGAACTTGAATTGATTGGAGTTACCCAGCAGAAGGCATCTTGTTTGTTGTTGTTTATTCATATTGTATTCACTCTAATTAGAGTATGACAAAGACCGATTCCCCTCCGCCTCCGGGCAAGCCGGCTACATGGTGGAGCTCCCCACCCACTACCCAAAAACGGAAATTCACCCCCTCCCCTCTTCCACCCCCATTACCCCAAGGCACCATATTCTAGTCCTCCCCCAGAAATGTAACTGTTCGGATCCAGTACCACATTCACCTGAGTGCAGGGTCTTATTGATGTTATCACAGTGGAATACCCCAATCGTCCTACCGTGGGGCCTGAACAGCACCTTTGATGTGTCTACCGATTTTCGCTGTTTAAGTGGGTTGATGCATCGATGGGAACAACTCGTGGTGCTTGTGTGCCTGAGAAGCAGATCTTCCATCATAGCTCCTCCGAGTGTTGTGGGTCGGAGCGTGCTGTCCTCAGAAAAACTCTTCATTGAACTGCTGCGCTTTCACGCCCTAGTTGTGTTGTGTTGTCAATTGCACCGGGAAAAATGACCTTACGCGACGCGTAACTCATAGAGAAGCTGTCTATGGGCCGGTAATCCATAGCATATTTGGCGCGTGGCACTATGAGGTCCTATGGACCTGCAAGTTGACTAGATTACT
>Ga0307514_10001000_pt1 | contig 41480 bp, 50 predicted proteins | sample 16_EM_MG_FD_203088 | JGI IMG/M metagenome (GOLD analysis project Ga0307514, IMG submission 203088) | Populus trichocarpa ectomycorrhiza microbial communities from riparian zone in the Pacific Northwest, United States - 16_EM | ecosystem: Host-associated > Plants > Roots > Unclassified | place...
TCCACGGGAAGCTTTTGGCTGTTGGAAAACTCTGAGTTTGTGGAAGCTTTGGCTAATAGAAGGCTCTAGGTCTGTGGAAGCTTTGGCTAGTAGAAGGCTCTAAGTCTGTAGAAGCTTTGATGCTGACGTTGACGTAGCCAACCTACTTGTCTAAGTACTTCTGATACTATGATCACTATAACTATCACCAACACCATCGCCATCGCCATCGCCATCGCCATCGCCATCGCCATCACAATCACAATCATCACCATCAGCCCCGGACCGAATGTGCACACCACACATACGCCCACAATCGGTGGGAAGCGGGCAGCAGATTCCATTGGAGAATCTGAGTCGGAGATCTGCTCTCCCCAAGATCCAATTGTCTACCGTTCCTGCAGTATCTAAGGCTGCAATTGTCAACACCATGACCGTGAGGCATCGTGAGATCTTGTCGTGGTGGCCGCGCTAAAGATAAGGTTCAGACTACGATATCGACCGACGTCATGATTTTGGCCAACATAAGCTGCCTGCCACCTGGCACACGCCACATGCCACACGCCGCCCGCCGCCCGCCAAACACTGCCCGTCATACGCCACTAGCCTCACGCCTCCCGGTGCCTGGCGTCTGCCACTCTGCAAGTCTCTGGATCGAGCATGCAGAAACATACATGAGAGCATATAGTCAAGTGAGATTGGGAGTGTCTTCCCTCTTGAGAGTGTACTTGGGAGCGTAAAGTCAAGTAGGCTGGGAGTGTGCCATCGAGTGCAATTGGGAGTGTACTTGAGAGCGTACTCGGGAGTATGCTTGAGAGCATCTTGAGAGCTTGCTTGGGAGCGTACAATCAAGCAGGCGGGGAGTGTGCCATGGAGTGCAATTGGGAGCGTCCTGGAGAGCATGCTCTTGAGAACGTACTTGGAGGTGTACTTGGGAGCGTACTCAGAGTGTACTTGGGAGCGTCTTGATAGCTTACTTGGGAGCGTATAGTCAAGCAGGCAGGGAGTGTGTCATCGAGTGCAATTGGGAGTGTATTTGAGAGCGTGCGCGGGAGTATGCTTGCGAGCATTTTGAGAGCTTGCTTGGGAGCGTACAGTCAAGCAGACTGTGTGTGCCATCGAGTGCAATTAGGAGCGTCCTTGAGAGCATACCCGGGAGTGTACTTGAGAACGTACTCATAGGTGTACTTGGGAGCGTACTCGGAGGTGTACTTGGGAGCGTCTTGAGAGCTTACTTGAGAGCGTAAGTCAAGCAGGCTGGGAGTGTACAATCGAGTGCAATCAGGAGTGTACTTCAGAGCGTACTTGGGAGTGTGCAATGAAGTGCATTTGGCAGTTTTATTGAATGCAGCATGATGTATAGTATCAAGCGCTCATAATCGCATGCGTATCAGAGTAATCTAGCCAACTTGCAGGTCCATAGGACCTCATAGTGCCACGCGTCAAATATGCTATGGATTACCGGCCCATAGACAGCTTCTCTATGAGTTACGCGTCGCGTAAGGTCATTTTTCCCAGTGCACATATTCCCACACATGTATGTACACTCAGCTGGCAATATCCAGCTGAATTTAATCAATGCAATTGCATTCACCCCGGAGAAGCTATGCACATTCAGCCCACATCGCGAAACTCGACAGTACTTTGAGAATTCGTGATTTTACTCCGTGATTTCATGATTTTGGCTACGAATGCTCTTTCGCACCCTTTCGGGCTTGATGATATTCTCCTCTACTAGCGACTTTCGCTACGGTGCCCCTTTCGCTGTAGTGGCTCATTTCCTGCAAATGCTCTTTCGCTTTTGAAGATCATTCAGACAGGATGCAGCTGGTCTATCGAAGAGGCGCATCTGGTTTTTTCAAATGGACCTTATAGTGATCCAGCTGGTCTTTTGCACCCTGCGACAGCAATTTTCACCACTATTTGCAAGTATTGAGAGGACTCCCGAAGCTATAAATGAGAGGCATCTTCCACTGAGCAGTATAAGGTTACGTAACAGAAATAGAGAGTTCTTCAGAATCAACTAGCTTAGTGTATTTACAGTTCATATTCGCAAATCCTGATATTAGTAGTCTTTTAGACGAAGTTTATTCCTGCGGCTAACTAACTCTGTGACCGACTCTGGCACCCACACTGAAAGTCTCAGTCTGAGAATCTCACGATATCCAATAGCCATGGTGTGGAGGATTTAAGACAATGGTACTGGGTCAATGGCGATACTTTGACTCATAAGGAGAACAGATATCCTCATCAGATTCGGCAGCAGAATCCACAGATGGATATTCATGGTAGTTGTGCAGGTGTGGGTGCCAGCGTGAGTCCAAGTGTTGAATGCGAATATGAACATATCGTGACAATCGACAGTGTACTAGATTTTCAGGAACATGGTTATGACCCTGATGGCTCTACGATAGTTAGTAATACCACTGAACTTGGACTTTATGGTGATATTAGAAAATGAGTTAAGTCCACATGCTAGGAGGCTGGCTAGTCTGCAGGGCAGAACTTTCAATGCTGCAAAGAGCTTCGACATTGGCCAGAGCTGCACTGGTGGCAAAAGCTGGACCGTCGGATCCAGGCCAGGACCTCGTGTTCGCTTATAAACCAGAGCTTCTGATCTGTTTGCAAGCTCCGAAACGATGAGTGTACCATGCCGGATAACCTTCAGTATACTGCAGAAGGCTCACTAGAAAGAAATCATGAAAGTGTATCTGTGTGAAAGGAAGTATGCAGCAAAAGCACCTATGGTAGGTAATTTTATGACCTCATATGGTCCTTGGCATTGGTAAATACCTCGATAGCACATGGTCTAAAAGTGGTGGGTAGCTACCCGCACGCGAGGTCGTAATAAATTTGTAATGACTTACTTCGTGCCGAGACTCCGACCGTTCAATGCTACGCCATACTTATCACGATGTGTTTGTGTTATATTCCTATCATTTTCTGGTGTGACAGCAATGGGTATCTCTATCCCCGCGCATTTCAGAACTCTTGCGATTTAGCTCTTGTTCTCTCAGTATATTCAAATATGCATCAGTACTGACCTGTATAGGGCCATGTCTGGTTTTCATTCGACCCCATTCAAAATCACTCTCGCAACGTTCAGTACAAACTTTTACAGCCCACTATGGGTATGTACTGTCTGGTATCTGTTGCTGAGCCATGTTCATTGCGCGGAACAGTCCAAGGTCAATTACTTGTGAGACTCCAACTTGTGTATACCGCCTGTTATCGCCTTGTATTCATCCATACTCATTACTGTCTGATTGGGTATTGACTTCATTTCGCACAAGTACAGAGTCTATCGCAGAAAGTACTTGGGTTTATATTCATACGGCTCAACACTGTGCAGTACTAATCTGTACAACTTCATAATAAACACTTCATTGAGTTCACGTCCGACTTCATATGTTTTATATCGCATTGATTGCTTTTGTAGTGCCTGTTACTGTCCAGTATTGGTGTTTATCGACCAATATCAATATATTGACTGGGTTCATTCAATTCATTCTCAGCCTTTCTGCCAGAACAAAGAAAAGTTTTCCCATGCTTCATGTTACCACACAGTATGCAAAAGCAAGGGCCTGAGCTGGAGTGGGAAACCCAAGCATGATAAGGAGCAAGAGTTTGAGCTAGAGCTTGAGCCAGGGCTAGAGCCAGAGCTTGGAGCTTGAGTCTGGGCTAGAGCCTGAGCACTATCTGGAGGTTTTGGCACCAGAGCCTGAGGATGGGAGCGAAGTAAGCAATGATTCCACCAGTCCGGGTTTAGTTCAGTCCATTCCAAGAGATTTTTGGACCAGAATTGGACGAATTCAAGTTTCCACTGGACTAGTACGAACTGGGGCTGGACCAGTCCACTTAGATGGAATTAGCCCGATGTCACTGGGAGTCAGCCATATACTGAGTCAGTGAATAGTGACATAGAAGAGTAGTCATATTTGTGAGAAAGAGCGGTTCTGGCTCGAAGAGCTTAAGAAGAGGTTGAGAGGATGTGATAGGCTACCAGGCTGTGAGAAACCACACAAATTGCGTGGATCTATGATGGCTCGGCAAGATTGCTTGAGGAACAATGTTTTTTGTGTGGATATATGAAGGCTCGGCAAGAGTGCTTGAGGAACCACACACTTTGTGTGGATCAATGAAAGCTAGGCAAGAGTGCGTGGGACCAAGAGCTGTGAACGATACAGTGTGTATTTCGTTGTTTGATGAGATGATGTCTATCTACCCTGGGGTGTCCCAAATATATACTTCCTGTTGTGATAGTGAAGGGGAGAACAATGTGTCCTGGCTCCGGTGTGATAACTAGGTACAGGTCCAAAGGTCCAAAATGCGTAGGGAATGGAAGAGTAGTGTGAAGCCTAAAAGAGCAGTTACGAACCTTAGGCTCTATAAACAGTCCCCGTTGCTCATTCCATCTCGGCTATCCATGTGTAATTGTATGCCCCTCGCCGGCTTCCCCCGGCCAAACTGAGTGGTCCTGGTCGTGAGAAACGGATTTTCCCGCCACGTCACCTGCATGGACTGGTCCAGACTGAGCCCGTCTAGTCCAAGACTGGCAGTCTGCGATCCAGTCCAGTCTGGCAATCCTGTTGGACTGTACTGGACTGAGCCCTATCTGGGACTGGGATCGTCCGGACTGGGAGAATCAGTGGAAGCAAGGAGGCCCAGAGCGAGGAAAGAGGTATATACGAGGAGCGGAGAGGCAGTGGTTAAGACACAGCAGCACGTTCAGCGTCAAAAAACCCGCCCACTCGCATCCTTACATATACCGAGGGAAGATGTGTATGTTTTTCGACGCTACAACCAGGGAAATTGCTTTCGGCCAGATTTGATTAGTCCAGGTAAAGCAGCGGCACCTCTGTTTACGCGTCGTGCACTGTTTTCGTTATGGTCGTTTGTTTTTCGTGACTGTTCTAGCGTGGGATGATTTTCTGTATATGAGTGAATAAAGTACACACGAAGGGAAAAGCGAGTCCACTAGGTATTAGTGGTCAGTTCTAACATATACTTCTTCAACTCAACCTCGGCAATGTTATTGAGTTGTAATATTTGGATTCATACAGTGCTTTACTTATCAGTATCTTGTGGTAATGTCTAATGACTCAAGCGTGCTGTATTCAGTATCCATTTTCGCTGTCTCTGAGGGCACTTTTTCCTTCATTGACAATGACTTTCAGCCGTTTCCTGCTTGTAACCATCAACAAATGATGTAGCCTTGCCGAGTTCAACAAAACCCAATGTCATCACATGGGTCACGTCAAATTATTTAAGTACTTAGCTACATCTACTGGGACCTACACCTCTCACCCCGGCTTGCTCACTTTTTGACATCACCACACTTCACAGAATCTCTCCCACGATGCATACACCACCAAGCACTCCGCCATGTAATCCTGGCCATTCTTTTCGGTCTTGTTTAGCTTGTTTATCCTCCCCAAACTGCTTCGTCGACAAGGATGGTAATGCCCACATCCTCGTGCTTCCGACTGAGATGGGCCGCTGTTTGTCAAGGGCTGTGAGTGGTTTGCTGCACAATAACGAGGCCGACGAGAATAATGCGGTGGATACTGGGGAGGTGGTGGACAGACCCGCTGATGAGGCAGATGGTAAAGCCGTCGAGAGCCTTGTTGACTCACATGTCGATGAACACGCTAATGTGATTGACCATGTGACCAGCGAAGGAGGTAATGTGGAATCTCTGAGTGTTGACGGAGACACCGATGGGAGTGATGACTGTCTGGCTGCCATGAGCAGCTCTCCTCCTACCCATCGATACAAAAATTCACGAGCTGGTACTACAAACTACCCGGCTCTGACATGGTCAATTGTCGTAAGTACCCGCCCCAACTGGCTTCAACGCTCTGATAACTTGGTTTAGTCCATCATCAGTGCAATTACTTCAACAACGGCATGGTTTACGCCAAGGGAAACGCAGAAGATATTCAGACTGACAGTCGGCTGACTAACCTTACGATTGAGTAAGCAAAGATCAGTCTCAGCAAGTACTATACGGGAATCTCTGGTATTAAAGTAATTACTTTCCCTAGCAATGCATGGCCAACGAGCGGAAGCAGTACAAGCGCCGTCCACATCTACTGAACAAGATTGCAGCAACTGCAGTGAGTTCCAAAAAGGTAGATGAGCTGAGGGATGCTGTGGAGGAATGCATCTCAGCCGGCAAGCAACCTGGAGATGGTATTTTAGATCATGATTTATGATATCTGGCAAAGACTTTGGTATGATTCCTCATATCTTCATGAATGGTAGGGACTGAGCCGTTTTAGGACAAGGTATTGGCGTTGCCCATCGCAAGATGAAATTTGTGAATCTCTTTAGCTATTGCTTCATCTACTTCTCGTCATCGGATAGCCATCTGCTTAGCAGCGTTGAAGTTGATAGCTTGAAAACCAATCTGAGAGCCTGTCTATTGTATACAACGGGGAGACCCTTGAGACGTGGATGGCAGGACACTAGCGTAGGATTATACTAAGCTCTGCAGCCACGCCTGTGAGGCAGAAACAGTTGTAAACAAGGCCTTCACTAAGGCAAATATGAAGAAAGACAAAGGCAAAAGGTAAACAGAAGTAGGAAGGTTAAGAAGGATGACAGCAATAGCAGTGGGAAGTGTCGTGACGAAAATGGCGATGATAATGTTGATGGCGATGCCGATGCCGATAGCGATTGCGATAAGGTCGTACTGCCAAAAAACCCAACAAAGAGGCTACTAAAAAAGTCAAAAAGGAAGGTGGAGAAGTAGGGGGGAATTTGGGCACAGTGTTGTAGAGACGATGAAAAACATCATGTGCAAAATTGTACTATTGGGTACTGACAGATACTGAGAAGAATTGATTTGTATTGACGTGTAACAAAGCGTGTTGATAATTCTTTCAGCTGACAAAGCGATACAAAAGAATACCAGTCAGTACTTTCAAGTACTACTCAGTACTGTCACACTAAGCTCGCACTAACTGTATTTATTTACGTATGATAGGGAAGTGTAATGAATAATACCGAAGAATACCAGACAATACTAGTTAGTACTCATTGACCTAATCGCTTGTATCGAGAGTAGCAACAGAACTATTGATTACAAGTGCTTAAATCGTAGAACAGTGCCAATGATCCTACCAAACCTCGAAATGTTTTGTTCCCTCACAGACCGTTCCAGTTAAGCAACACTCTCCTTATCGACAGAGATTCCCATTGCCCTCCAAAGCAGTGATACCCTCATCGACATTCGGTTCAAGAATGCAATGAACAATACGCTTGACACGCTTAGCAAGCATCTCAGTCTCAGCATGCTCATCCTGGAACATCTCCAAGACCTCGCGGCATAGTCGCATGGTATTGCTGATCGTGGTCAATTGAAATCGATCTTGGTTAGTTATGCCACTAATGCATCAATGAAGGAAGACTTACATGGAGTGTGTCGGGCCGAGCAAGTGAAATCTACGGAAGTTTATGGGCGAGGTAAAGCCCATCCAAGAGTTGCTTGTTGTTCATACCATGAAGTCCTTTATCCCAAACGTACTCAATGATGTCCTCGACTTCTTCTTTGCTGATCACATAGTTCTGTTTCTTGGTAAGTATAAGGCCATTGAAAGTAGTAGAAGATATTCAAACCTTTCCACTCAACTCTTCGATGCGGATACATCTGTCAACCTCGGCAGGGTTGACTTCAGTTCACTCATTAGCAATAGTGGCAAGGATGCGAGATCTAGTGGTGTCGCGAGCAATTTTTTCAGCCTTGCTAAGTGTCTCGGTAGCGTTCTGTGCAACAGAGTGCACGATCTATTCAGTTTTTATCAGTAGCGATCAGTACCAGTCAGTATCTGCAGGTAGCTATGTACTTGTACTATTGGCATGCTGGTTCTGAGGCATTGATCGTCTTTGAAAATTGGGTAGCGAGGTGGATATGGAGGAGAAAGTCCAGCAGCGCAGCTTGAAATGGTTGTTACTGCGGGGTTAGCATGGCAAGCATCGGCAATTGACATCAGAACCCCATGAGCCACCACCGACCAGGCTGTGTGAATATACACACCAACGACAACAACAACAGGATGAGCCTCACCATCTCCCAGCAGTCGGTGGCCGAGATATTACAGAAACCCCTACCACCCCGCACAGCCGAGTACATTGACAAGCTTGCCCCAACAATTCTCGAGCGGGGTGGTGGATACACGGAAGATGATGCTTGTGATGCTCACGAGAAGTTAATGGTTGTGCCAAGGGATATCATACGGGTACGTGGGATATTAACCTTTTAAAAACTTATAGGCTCACCAGTACGTAGTCATGGCTTGATGAACATGTTCATGTTTCGGAACCGTTCCTGTCATTCCCTGTCTGTAATGGTGTGGTGGAAATCCCGGATCAAGAGATCACACACTGAAGCTTTGGTAGGATCCAACGAAAATGGAGGTTTCGTTTTGAGGAGCGTATCGAGGGAGTACCTGGAGCGCAATAGTTGATTGGCTAGAAACTAAGAAACAAAACAGAGAAGGAAAGAGATCCGATGATGATTGGTGTGGTCTCCGATGCCATCCAGCGAAGGTTCTTCAACCTTGTCGATGGCGTGGTGCAGAGCCGCGAGAACACTAACCCATTCATGTGCCAACTCAATTGCGTGGCTTTGTAGTTGTGGGAGCAGTTTTTCCACCACAACGGCTTATCATTCCACCCCGGTTCTACGCTCCCATCTCCTCTCTCCCAGGTTTTGATTGGCCCGCCTTGATTCCAATCACGACATTCAGAAAATCGTCCCCCAAGTACAATCCCCGATACCAGCAACCGGTGTCAAGATGAAGATGTGAGCTTGGATATCAGCAACGGGAATCAAGAGGGCAATGGGAGCATTGATATTGGCAATGGCAATCAAGGCAGAGATGCAAGCTTCAACGTACGCGACAGAATTCAGAATGGCAGGGATGCCATTGATGGCGTAGATAGCGAGGTTTCGGAGCGTGCTCGAGCATTTCAGAGTCTCGGTATTGATTGAAATTTTGAATTAGTATGTATCTATACTGTTCTCTACCCGATAGATGTGAATTGCTTTCTACATGTCGGCCGCATACGAAAGTATGTTCCCAAAGCAGACAGGGGGCAAACCGATCCTTCTGGACGCAAATGACTCCCCAGTACATCAGTTGGATGAGTCAAAGACAAAGGTGGAAAAGAAGAAGGAGCTCTCAGAGGAACGCAAGGAAAGGGCAAAGAGATGGTCTGAGAACACTCAGCAGCAGGAAGATTGCCCTCACCTCAGATGTGGGAGGAAGAACTTGGGTAGCAAGGTGGGGCCTTAATGAGCTCTTTCATAGGGATTTCTGAGAGGATTTACCACCTGTATTTTTGGCACACTGGGAGTTTGTGTATTCTTAGCGAGCCATACACCATAATACTATTTTGGACATTATATGTCGAGTAACTGCCATTACTGTTCAATATCTTTTTGTATTGGATAGCTGAAAATCGACAACTCAGTACACAAAAGCAAAAGGTGGTGGATACTGTAAAATACCAGCAGATACCAGGTAGTATTTGTCAGTACCTAGCTACTTCCTCTCTCTGGTACAATCTCTGTATTCTGTTCCATACTCACGAGCCCTATAATACTCATTCCGTTTGTCTACCTGGCTCCCTAAGGAAGTAATCACAGAAGAAAGTCACCACCGCTGGAAAACATTTAACCATTTTTGACCGATCACATGACGGCGCAGGCAAATCGTCGGTGATGCATAGCCTCCAATTCAAGCCCACTCATGGGGTTCACTCATAGTCTCATGGCTTTATGGAGGTGTATAAGGTGTGTTGGAGCAATGTTATCGGTAGAACTCCTTTGAGAAGCTGGAATCTCCAGGCAATATGTTCAAGTATGCAACTCTCTCTGTTAAGGTCAACTACCACTTGGAGGTGGCATGCAAAGCCAAAATATGTAACCCATATACTCGCGTCAAGCTTATGTGTTTATTCCAGAACTGATCTAAGCCTCTAATTCAAACTTTGGAGGCATAGCAACAAAAATATATATAATCAAGGACGGAACACAGACTCAGTCGATGAATAGTCTACAATTGGTACCCAAACCCCTGGACCAGACTATTTATAATGTCCGGGAGTTGAACTAGGTTTTATTGTGCCTATAGTCCATGCCGCCATTATCTAGGTACCTTTACCGTGATTCTCACTGAGGCTTGAAGTAGGTGAAAATTGGTGAAACTCTAAACAGAGGTTTGACACGGTCTGAGAGCTATTACCCTCAAAAATAATGCTCAGCAGAGTATGTGTAGCTTTAAAGCTGGGAATTAGAGTGTATGCAGCAAGCTAGTGATAGTATTTCAGAGAGCGTTTTCACACAGTGACAGCAATGTGATTTTGCCATCTTCGCGACGAGTGAAAGCTGCGTGGCCATTCCATACTGGTATTGGTGGGTAGTGGCCACTACCATCTTATACTTATTGGTATATGCCTAACAACTAACAAGATGATACATCATTTGTCCCCATGTGTCTTGTCCATGCGATCTATTCTTCAAGCTCCATTCTCTCGTGTTCCTCCTCCTCCTCCTCCACCTCCTCCTCCTCCTCCTCCTCCTCCTCCTCCTCCACCACCACCACCTCCTCCTCCTCCTCCCGCTACTCCTTCTTTTCTTCCTCCTGCGACTCCTACTCCTTCTCCTCGATGCTATCGCCATCTTTCTCGTGTAATGCCTCTGCCCATTTACCCTCTAGATCTTCCATGATTTTTGCGGCCAGCTCTTCATCTATCTCGCCATAGTCACTTTCACCGTCTCCTTCATCTGCCAAACCACCATCGACAGCATTAATATCATCCGGTCGTGCAACACTCTGCATGGGATCCAAGATTTGTAACCTGAGTTCTCCGATAGGTTAGTACGTGCACGGATCATGTTCTAGCAGTGGAAGACCTTCGAGCCTTCTCCGTTGATCGAGCGGAAATACAGAATTGTGCATTATCGCAAAAAGAGAGCACATAATTCGGAAGTGATGAAGGAGGAGCTCGTTCAGATGATGGCTATCCATCCTCATTTCGCTGTGGAGGAGGTTGAGAAGAACATTTCCTTGATGTTTGAGCCATTTAATCAGCCTTTGGGCATGCAATTGCAGTATCCTTCTCTCCTCAATGACCCATTGTTGAACGAAGTACCACCGTATACCATCCCTAATATACTGGTAAACCGCCCCAATAGAATTTGACATAACCCTTTCGATATTCCATATGACATTGTTTTCTGTATCATTCTCTCGAATATCATGTCATAATAATTGCCTCAACTTCGCATCGCCGACTTTGTGAATCTCACCGTTGTATTTCTTCCCCAAGTTGTCGAGCTGCTTCAATCTTCCATTAATCATCGCAATGATCTTCTTTGCCTTCTTGTGGCCTCTGACTCGCTTGTGAAGCAGGTCAACTTCCACTCGCCTCTCAGTCAGGATCTTGATGAGCTCTGCCTGCAGGGAACAAAGCTGTTCCAATGCATGAGGATGTTGATGGCCCAAGAAGAGTTCACCATTCCTTCTCGACTCTACACGTGTCGAGATGGTCAATGAGAGGTGTCTCGTCACCATTTGATCTCCTCTTCGTAACCATTCTTCCTTCATTAGAAGCTCAAAGATCCCATCATTATTTGATTTTTGAGGCACCCTGTAGTAGATCAGTAAATAACGATCTTGTTTAGGGACATGTACACCGGCGTCAGGCCGCGTAATGGTCTGGATAGTAATTGAAGGATCACAGTTGCACATGTGGATCTGAGTGTGAGTATCTGTAGAATTAAGTGGGAAGATTCTCGATGCTGATCTAAGACTCGTGGCGAGCCGACTATCCAAAACAGGTGTTACCCGGCCCTGGACACGCCACCTACAACCATGCCATTACATTATCCCCCTCCTAAGGCGCAGACCTCCTAGGCTGCCTATCTTCGTGCCCAACACGGCAATGAAAGAAAACAACCTCCTACGACGTGCTCCCAACCTCTTATCTCCCACTACCGACTATCCCCATAATGGTGACTATTCAGTGGATGTGGCGCACGGGGAAAGTCCATTTCCTGGTGACTGATCCAGAGGTGGTGAAACCTGTGCTAGCGCCATTTGTACCGGGCCGGCATCCAATAAGATAGGGAAGAATCAGAAATGAAACACCTCCCAATCCCGAGCCTGAATTGCTTCCTATGAATATGGATTACTCGTGTGCTCTTGGTGAAACTCGTCAACCAGCTCCGGGGCATTTTCGAAGGTTTCTGCCGGTTTCCAACTCGTGCATATGTGGCTCTATCCGGCCCACTGCACGAGGTCATGGAGCTTCCGATATCGCCATTTGGAGTTGATAATTCGACTGACTTCCAATTCTTCATCTCCCGGTTTATCGACAATCGTCGGTTGCGGCTCCGATGGCAGCTGACCTACAACCGGGGGGGTGTACCGATCAAGTTGTGAAACGTCAAAAACTTTGTGATTCTGCATTATCTTTGGTAAATCTAAATTATAAGCATTCTGATTGATGATCTTACTTACCATGTATGGTCCTGCGCGCTTGTAATCGAGTTTCTCAGAAGGCCTGGTCGTGCGGAAGTGCTGGGGCCACAGCCACACTCTATCTCCCACTTTGAAGGTGATTTCCTTTCCGCCAGCATACTTCTTCTGTAGCTTCTGGGCATCTAGTATATTCTCTCACAGGATTCAGTGAGTCTCTTCCAATCCCTCGAGCAAAGCATCCGTTTGGATCTCCGATTTGAGGTTGGCTGGCGCTTTCGGTGCTCTCAATTGCATCTTGGGATGCCGGTGGTACATGGCCCAGAATGGAGTGATAGTTGTCGAAGCGTGCACTGAGTAGTTGTACGCGAATTCCGCCCGTGGTCGGAGCTCAACCCAGTTATCGTGTTCATAGTTGCAGAAGGCTGGAAGGTACTGTTCCATGGTCTGAGTTTGACGATTCGTTTGCCCATCTGTCTGCGGGTGGAATGCCGTAGGGAGTCGGTGGTCGATGCTCATATGCGAGCAAACTTGCGTCCCAAATCGGCAGGTGAATTGCGTGCCAAGATCGGTGATGATATCATCCGGTACGCCATGATTGCATATCACATACTCAAACAACATCCGGTCCAGCTCTGGTGAGTCGATATCTTCCCGGCAGTGTACGGTAATTGCCATCTTGGTCAATCGCTCGATGACAACCAAAATCCCAGTAAATCCCAATGACGTCGACTTGGGCAGGTCTGTGATGAAATCCATGGTAACTCCTTCCCAAGGTCGAAAAGGTGGTGGCCGCGGCATGTTGAGCCTGTGGCATGCATGGCATGGCACCTTAATTAGGTCGCCTATTTCGTAGCCAGCAACGTACTTTCGAATTGTGGCATGGATCGAAGGCCAATAGAAATCTCTAGATACGAGTTCAGCCATTCTAAGAGCTCCAAAATGACCGTATTCCGGGTTGTCATGGAAAGACTTATCACTTCGCTGCGCCGAGAATTGTCTGCCGGCATGTATATCCTCCCTTCGTAGGACAGAGCTCATCAGATGGCACTCCACTGACTGTCCCCTGGGTCCGGAGGTCCATCTTGTCCACCACTCTCCGACAGATCACGTGTACCAAGAATTGGTATATCGACTATCTTCTCGTGTATGTCGACACCCAGTGAGTCGGTAGTCTGGGCTGCCTTGATTGTCGGTAGGAGATCGTTGTAAGGTTCCACAGTGTTCGTTGTCAAAGTAGCCAATGGTCGTACTGTAGGTCTTTCATATCCGAGCTCGTAATCAGGTGTTCTAGAGGGTCCATCTGCCGGGTTCTTGCTGCCTTCCAGGTGCCCGATAACGAAATCGTATGAAGAATGGATCTCAGCCCACGCAGCCTGTCTCCGGGAGAGCACATTTGACGTTTGAAAGTGATCGAGGTGCTTGTGATCGCATTGTATCAAGACTTTGTGATTAGCTCCGTCGAAATCGTGCCACCATTGTTTCATACTCTCCATGGTCATTAGAAGCTCCCGTTGGTACATATCATAATTCTGTTCGCCCAAAGAGCATCTTCGAGAGTCGAACATCGCTGGTCGGAGAGTCCTGAATCCATTGTACTGATAGAGAATGCTGGCAATCGCGAAGCTGCATACATCGGTCTGCAGAATTATCGGCTTTCCCGTGTCGAAATGCTCTAGGATCGGTGCCTCAGTGCAGGCCATCATCAGTTTGGTAAATGCAAGTTCGGCCTCCCTAGTCCATTCCCATATCTGGGTGATACGCTGCGATCGGGTTGTAGCTTCCTCCGAAAACCTATTTGACTTCTTCCCACCAGGTGCTCTTGACTTGAACAATACAGTAAGTGGCAGTGTAACCTTAGCATATTTCCTAATGAATCACCGGTAGAAGTTCGCAAATCCCAGAAGCACCTGCACAGCTCGAACAGATTTGGGAGTAGGCCAGGCCTCGATTGTCAAGATTCCGGCTGATCCCATGCTAACTACCTCAGAAATGATGACAAACCCTAGGAAACCAATCTCTGAGACTCCGAATTGACACTTCTCGGCCTTACGATAAAGACCGAATTTCCGTAGCCGTTCCAGCAGATTTCGTACGTCATCCTCGTGTTCCTTCTCATTGTTCGAGTAAATCAGTATATCGTCAAGGTAACACACGGCAAAGTCGTCGATGTAAGGTCGCAAGCAATCATCAATGTAGGACTGGAACGTACCTGGTGCATTTGTTAAGGTGAATGGCATAAACCGGTATTCGAACTGACCGTACCGAGTTCGGAAAGTATTCTTATATTCGTCGCCCTCTTGGATCCTAATGAGATGGTACGCGTTCTGGAGGCCCAACTTGGTGAAAATCCGAGATCCGCGTAGCCTGTGGAGCATCTCCGAAATGAGAGGTAAGGGATACCGATTCTTGATAATTGCCGACTTGAGAGCCCGGTAGTCGACCCACTGGTGTAAGCCTCCGTCATTCCTCTTCGCAAACAAGATTGCTGCTGCTGCCCCGGTTGATGACCGCTGGATGAACCCATTAGCTAAATTAGTTCGATGTATGCTTTGAGCATTTAATGTTCGATTTCCGAGTGGTTGTAGATCCGTCCATATGGTATCTGGCAGCCCAGCTCCAGGTGGATTGCACGATCGATTGACTGCCACGGTGCGAGTGTGCCAGCCTTGGTCTGGCTGAAGACCTCCACGAATTGCGAGAACTTGTCGGGTATGTAGCCCTTGTCATCCGTACGTATCATCTGCTCTTCTTTCTTAGAGCTATCTGCCCACATCAGCAGTAATTCGTCATGAGGGAGGAGCGGCAAAGGGTTGTCCAGGAGACGCGGTACCACCGGCCCGACACAATGGAGCATGACCGTGGCGCGCAGAGCTCCCTTCGTGACTCTGCGAGCCAGTAGCAGTCATTCAAGTATACCCGAGTTGGGTTCCTTTTCTGCCGCAACTACTGCCGCTGCTCCTACTCTGTCATCCAGCATATGAGGCTATTCACCTTTCTCGTTAGTCCGTTCTACAATGTCTCCCAGCAATCCAATGCAATCCACTATTCGTAGAGCGAAAGCGCCGGCAACCTCTTCGCTGGTAAGCTGATTTTCAAATGCAGCGGCCGAAAGCGTCTCGATGCTAACACCATTCCCTTCGAGTTGTCCCAGTTGGGAGTCCTAAGTGCCGTGCGATCATGAATCACTGAGGGTCCGCAACCACAATAACCAGTTCCATGACAAGTCTTTCTCCGGGTGCCATGCTCGGAACCATGGCAGTCCTAATACCAAATCCTATGCCTGCATTGGGATGACAAGCACCTACGGTTCGTCAACAGGTACCAAATAGTCGAAGTATCGGGCCGAAATCGTCATTTTCCGACTATCTCTCGCATGCTCCATTACTTGTCCACTGTGACCAAGAGTAATTGTGTGTGCAGCTTTGTGTGGTAGCTAAAGTTTTCGAAGTAGTCTCGGGGCCATAAAGATGCTTGTTGCGCCTCAGTTGATGAGTACTCGTACGTGCTGCATTCCTCTGTGTTGATCTCGTCTATTCACCTTGTGGATTATGTGTGCAGAATTGGAGGTCTCTGTACCGCAGAGATATTGACTAAACATGTGAGCCCTCGGGATCTCTATAATAACCCTGTGGTCTAGTGCTATTCGATGACGTTGTATCGCATTCAGTGTTGCCATCAAGCCCCTTGTGCCTGCCGCCTGCATTCCCAGCCCCATCTCATCCAACCTCTCGCGCCATGCCAGGTACCGGTAGGTGTAGACAAGTTTTTTCGCTTCTGGGGGTCAAACGAGCGTTGGCGTTTGATTTGGCGGTCGTTGAACGAGGTGAGTTGCATTTGATTATTGTTCTCGGATTGGTCATGCTCGGGGTTTCGGGCCCGCGAGCATTTAGTGCATTCGAACATGAGATGGCCTTTGGCTCCGCACCACAGGTATACACCGGATTCTCGACGTCTGCGGCTCGGCCGAAAAGTTCGCAAAGGGAGTCGAATTTCCCGTTAACCTTGGTAAAAGGTCCTAACTTCAGCCACAAATAGAGTTTCAGCCCCGCCAAGACCTTATTGGGGAGCATGATCTTGTGGTATTCCTCATTTCAACCGCATTCCGTCCAGTTTCTTTGTAGTCGATTGGCGTATGCGCGTACGTTCTCATCTGGGTTGTGATAACACTGCCCGATTTCGTAGTATGCCTGCGTGGATGAATTCTGCCTCCGATCCTTATCGCCGTACTGCTTCTGTATTTTGGTAATGAAAAGGTCCAGATCATGTACGCATGGGTGGTCGTCAGTGAGCAGATCGTGGCCCCAGTTTACCAGGTCAGTCATAGTAGTCTTTTGCAGGGTGTGGTCAAGGTGGTTGGCCCAGCTGCCATGGTGGTCGAGTGGGTACTGGACTTTGTCTGTATTACCAAATGGAACTAGGTGTGTGTGAGTTCGAAAGTTCGAGCGAAGGGAGCTGAGGAATGTCTCCAGTTCCTGAGCACCTCCACAGTAGTGTTTAGGGTGTGTGACCTTGAACTTGTCCTTGGCGTTCCATGACGTTGGGTCTTTCGACTTCATTTCAGCATTCTGCAAGAGTGATTTGATGAGCTTTCGCTGCTGCTCAAGCATATCACACATATCTGCCATGGTGACCTCGGATCGTAAGGTGTCGCCACGGTTGCTGTTAATAACTTGTTCTTTGTCGTGATTGTCTTCGGGCTGCCCCTCTTCCTTATCTTCATACTCGGAATTACCTGCTTCTTCATCATCAATTTCGGCCTCCAGAACAACGCGTTGGTTGGCGCCTTCGATAGGAGTGCTGATTCAGCTGGCTAGACTTGGAGTACCGTGGCCAATCGATTTCCGAATTGTTTCTGCACTGCCGCACTCATTAGCAGTGCGTAATGGAAGTCTATTCGCTTGTTTTGGAGGCATTGGAGTAGTGGGGTTTCTTAGAGTGGAATTGTGGACAGGTCACGACACGTCGAGTTAGGCGTAAAATCTCAAGATCCCGTGACCGAAACGCATCCTGTGACTGAAGATGGCGAATAGTGTAAGGACGTGTACACCAGCGTCCGGCCTCGTGAGAATCTGTGTAGTAATTGAAGGATCACGGTTGCACACGTGGATCTGAGTGAGAGTATATGTAGAATCAAGTGGTCAGATTCTCAATCCTGATCTATGACTCGTAGCGAGCCGACAATATAAAACAGGTATTCCCCGGCCCTGGACACGCCACGTACAACCATGCCATTACATCTTGCGTGGTATATTCCAGTACTCACCGGTATTGAGTATAGTACCTGACTTGATCTTCTGATTGCTCCACCGGGTAATCAAATGTAATCCTTCACCGGGGATGCATACACTCTGATTTATTGATTCGTTCTGCTACCACCATAGTAGTTATCTGTGCAAGAGTTTCCTTTGCTTCTTTTGCCATTTCAACCATCTTTGTCCAGCGGCATTCCAGGTTATTGCCCATGTCTTCTCTAGAACGTTGAGCATTGTTGTGGAGAGAGAGGAAAGGTGAACATAAGGTGCAGCTCTGCGGGACGCACAGACAAGAAAGGGGAACATGGGTATCCGCCCAGTTGTGTAGATCAGCACCAAGATAAATTGTGCTCGCTTAGATACATAATACACTATCGTCACTTCATACTACTACATTGGTAGCAACACTTTCATATTGGCTTCTCCTGCACCTTATACGTGCTGGAGCCCAATTCAATTTGAGGAACAGTAGTTAGAAATGATCAAAGACAACTTTTCGACTGCGAAATAGGCAACTTTTGCCCTAACGAAACACCATCACGTCGAACACGATGCCTGCAGCCGCACGCCTTAACTGAGCTGGAGGGCGAATGGACGATGGTTTAGAAGTGGCGCGTACGGTGACAGGTCCCAGGGCCAGCGGCGTCTTCCCAGATGAGCGTCCAGAGGAGTTCAGCGTCCCCGAGCAGCGGACCGATGACGACCCAGCCCAATGAGAAGAGATCATCAGTCACCCGCCGGTAGTCACGCAGGAGGACATCCCTGACGAAGTCGCCATTTGGTTCCATGCTGTCAAACATGAGCACCGCGAACAAGTCGTAGATCTAATCCGACGGTGTCAGATTGCAGATTGGGACCGGGACGCAGTACCTGATGAACTAGTCGATTTACAGTGGCAACTGAATGACAATGTGCAGGCCCTTGCGGCGAATCAGGCGGAGAGCGTCAAATTGGAGCAACATGCCTCCGATGACATAAAAGGCAATGCCGTGCCACACCTGTTTGGAAATTCAACCACAAAGGAGATGGTCAAGTTGAAGCAAGCGATCACCGCTAAGAACGCCCTCAATAAATCGATGCAAACCAAACTGGGCGCAGCCTTACAGGAAGTCGAAGAAACCAAGAAAGCGTTGGCAACCACTGAAGATGAGAGATGTATGATTACAGAACAGATGAATTTCGCCACGATGGAACTGAATGTTACAAATGAGGCCTTAATTCAAGTGAAGGCTAACTCGGCACCCATCAGCACATTCCCAACTAACTCTAGCAACCACATAGTCAACGTCAAAATAACCGGCTTGCCGACTTACGATGGTACGAGAACCCTAGACGCCATCACCTCCTTCCTATCCACCTTACACTGCCAATTTGGACCTTGTGCCCAGGAGTTACGCTTGACAGACAAGTGTGGAATTCTGTTGACAAACGGTTGGGCTGCTGCGGCATTCCTCCAGTTTCGCGGCAAGGCTGCAGTTCGGGCCAACCACCGGTTCCCGGCGCACGCAAGTGCAGGCTTAGCATGGGAAGACTTCTCAGCCACTGTCAAAGAGGCCTTTATCCCTCCCGATGCTTTGACCAGGTTGGAACGGGATTGGGAGTCACTACCTGTCAAAGTTGGCCAGCGTGTTTCCGCTTTTAATGAACATTTCCGAGTGTTTCGACACCAGTTGGAACCACATGCTCCTCCCTCCAACGAATGCCTTCGCAACTCATACCAGTTCAAACTTGAGAGCAACCTAGAAGCGTCCAAGGCTTTGTTTGAAAAATTGGGAAGTCGGCCATCAGTGTCCCTCAACGATGTTATGGAGCGCATCTCTCGACTGAATGCCATGCGTAACTCGAAGCAGCCACTGACGGAAGTAACTTTTAAATGAATGGAAGGCAAACAGAGATAACGCAGTGGTAGAGGAAGCGACGACTGGTGCTGTTATGCTTGTCGAGATGTGGGCTACCCTGGTGGCACGTGCCCAATCAAGGAAAAGGTCCTGGCCGCATAGACTGACAAGAAGGCGGCCGCGAACAAGGGTACAGAGAAGAAGGAGAAAGAGAAGGAGGAGAGGCGTAGAGGTTCAGGTGGCCGCGGCAAGAAAGGCGGCTACAGAGGCCGAGGTGGAGGAAAATAACACAGCCTCCGTTTAGCTCAGCCCTCGGGTGGAGAAAATATCAATGGCAAGGTGCCTAAGGTGCAGGAATTATCCGACAGTGCAAGTGATAATGATTATTTGGATGATACGGGCGCGGGAAATTGAGACGGGAGCGATTAGCTGCGAATCAACTCCCTAAAACTACAACAACTACTGTATCTACAATGAAAAAGTTTACTTGTTATCATGATCTCCGAGATAGTGATAACGATACCAATGATCTTCTCCATTTTGATGGAAAGTTTTGGTACAGAAAGAATAATGACAGATACGGTAGTTGAGCAGCCAAAACAGGCAAAGACAATGTGGCATCGGAGAATTATTTAAAAAGAGAGACTGTAGAAAAGATGAAAAAGGAAGGTGCAGTGTTAGAGGAGAGAGACGGTGGCTGGATGATTGTTGAGACGGCTAATGACAAAGTAGAAAACGGCATTGAGAGACAGCAACAAGTACGCCTGAAATTCAAACCTGGAGATGACGGCTACGTATGTACCGGTTGGTTCACAGTGTGCGACCTGAAAGGATTCAACATCATCCTTGGGAAGTGCTGGGTCAGCGATATGAATGGAACGTGTCATATTGATCACGGAACAAACGATATTGTGGATAACTCACGGCGACATCCCATGGGACGACAGAGAAAAGGCAGCGCGAATCCATTACCTATGTGGCCTTCTGGCAGACAGCGAACAAGACGACAACACCATCAAAGAAGCTGCCCGGACTCTGTGCAGTGAAATAATTGCCAAGAATCAACTCCGTCGCATGGATCACCGAATTTTGGCCATGGCATTTATGGTTCGAGTGCAGTACGAAGAGCCTGAGCCGGCGCAGCCGCCAGACGAATTTCAATGCATGCTTCGCGACTTGGAGATTTGTGGTGCATTCACCGAACTGACATATGACAGCACTCGGAGTAAACCACAATTTAAAGTTGACATATCACCAGAAGATGGTAAGGAAACCCCATACCAACCTCCATATTGCTTGTCTCCCAAAGAAGATGCAGAGTTACAACGACAATTGGAGAAGGCCTTATGCAATGGCTGGATAAGGCCGAGCAGGAGCCATTATGGCTCCCCTGTCTTATTCATATCTAAGAAAGATATTGGAGTGCACATGTGCATCGATTATCGGGCAGTTAACCACTTCACCAGGAAGGATCGAGATCGACTACCTCGCATCGAATAGCTTGTCCAACTGCTGGGGGGTTCGAACTACTTCTCAAAGATGGATTGAGCCTCGGGTTATCATCAAATTCCAATATGTGCCGGCGATTGTCAAAAGACTGCTTTCTCAACCAAGTCTGGGCTGTATGAGTGGACAGTGCTTCAGTTTGAACTGGCCAACGTACCAAGTCAGTTCATGCGCATTATGAACTGGCTGGTGGCATCAAACCCTGGGCTATGTGAGTTCGTTGCTGTTTATGATGACGATGTATTAATCGGTAGCTCGACGAGAGAAGAGCATCTGGATCATGTACGGCTTGTGCTGGACCTTTTGCAGAAAGCTGGCTTGAAACTGAAAAGATCAAAATGGGAGTGGTTTTGTGATGAGAATAAATTTTGCGGTGTTCAGATTAACCAAGAAGGAGTGCATACGTTGGATTCAAAGACACGAGCTGTAACCGAATGTCCTTGGCCACGAAACACAAAAGAAGTTCGTGGTTTTCTTGTTCTAACGGGCTATTACGGCAAGTTCATAAGGCACTATTCACATATCGCCTTTGTGTTATATCGGATGTGCAAAATGAGGAAGATTGTTAAAATAGGCGGCCACCGCGGTGAGCTACGGCTAGTGTTAGCACCGGTTCCATTTTTGGACTGTTTCTACTATAGTGGATACAAGAAAACCCGGAACTGGCGGGTTCGGTTCCGGTTTTTGCCTAACGGTTCCCTCAATTACGTCCACCAATTTTGATTATAAAATATCGAGCTTGGTATATGAAATATGCAGCTGTGCATGACGCATCGTTTGGAGGTCTCCAATGTTCGATATCGTTAAAACTCAGCAAGCGGCTTTGAACATACAGTCATTTTAGGTCCGATAATGATGTCTTTGCACCACCGCTTGCTGAGTTTTGATGATATCGAAAATCGGGGACCTGCAAAAGATGCGCCAGAAAAAGCTGCATATTTCACATACAAAGGTCTGAATTGTCTGACTAAAATTGGTGGATTAATCAGGCAGTTCGCTTAAAAAATGGTCGATTTTTGAAGTGGTAAGGCCGTTGCCATGAAGACCTATAAAACCGGCCGGTTCCAAATATGGAACCGTTGCTATCACTAGCCACGTTTTAAGGACGTGGGTACAGTGCAATTTGTTTCGAATGGATGGGCAGAGGAGGCCTTCAAAACGTTGAAAGATGCAATTTGCAATGCTCCCGTGCTAGCACTACCTGAGGAAGGGGGCGAGTATATGCTGCATTGTGATGCTAGCAAGTATGCGGTCGGAGCTGTACTATCACAGAAGCGACAAGATGGAGAGACCAGAGTCATTGCGTTTTGAAGCAGGAAGCTTAAGAGTGCAGAGAGGAGATACCCTACATACGACAGAGAACTTCTTGCGATTCGTGACGCAGTTGTGAACTGGCACTACTACCTCCATTCGGACAGAAATTTAACAGTCCATATGGCACATCTCTCTTTAAGATGCAGACTCACACAACCTCGACTCACAGCACAAAAAATGGAGTATTTAGCAACATTACCAAATTATTCATACGAGATCTGGTACATCCCAGCCACGAAAAACCAGGCGGCTGACGCTTTGATGAGACGTACGGACTTTAGGCAGGAACACTGTCAAGTCTCCCAGTGTCGACTCACGCAATTGGTAGTGCAGGACTGAACAGAGTAGTTATGAGATGTCGCCCCTGAAACCAAGGACGACAGCTGGAGTAAAGATATTGTACAAATACTATTGTCCAAAGATAGCCAAGATCACCTGCCAAAGGCGTCCGCTCTGGCTACATTACGAAAGGGATCATCCCGCAGCCACTGTTACTCCCAAGTCGACGGGCTGATGTACCTAGACCTCCAGACGCTGGACGTTGAACGACACAAAGACAAACCGCGTCGGCCCTACATTCCGAAACCCCTAAGGAAGAGAATCCTCCAGGATGCACCTGACGCTGCGTTGTGAGGCCTTTTCGGAGTAGTAAAAACACATATGGCTGTGAGGCAGCGCTTCTTCGGGCTAGGGATGTGGAAAGGGGTGCAAGACTACACAAAAAGCTGCGACACGTGCGCGTGACTTAATCAACGGGCTGGGAAAGTAGTCGGCATGTTAAAACCACTACCAGTTGCACGAGGCCGCGGTGAGCGAGTGGGAGTAGATTTCATTACGGCTGTGGCGATATCTTTCAGAGGAAACGACTGCATTGTAACCTTTGTGGACCACTTCTCCAGCCGCGTCCATTGGATACCATGCACTAAGACCATTGACGCCACAGTATTTGCACAGTTATTTTTAAAGGCCGTCATACGACTTCATGGTGTCCCCCGAGAGATTGTTAGTGACAGAGACACGCGCATTAAGTCTGATTTCTCGGCAGAAGTGATTGAGAGGTTAAAGACTAAACTGCTCATGTCAACGGTGTTTCACCCACAAACAGACGGACTGTCAGAGATCTTAAATAACCAGGTCATGCGGTATGTTCACGCATTCACCACTCACCATCAAGACCAGTCGGACACCATGCTTCCACTTGCGGAATATGCATGTAACATGTCTGCACACTGATCCACTAATCGAAGCCTTTTCAAAGCCCGTTCGAATTGGACCCAGGATATACGCCATCTATTCCATTAGACTTTGTGACGTGCCAATGGCAGCATGACAAAATGCGGAGCCTCGCAGGTGCAGTGTTCGTTGAATGACTGCAGGCCTCATGCCAAGATGCCCAGGACCGCCTCCGCAAGGCACAAGATAGCCGGACGGCGGAACAAATCATATGCCGAAGGCCCTGCACCCATGAAGTAGGAGGCTTTGTGATCTTCAGTACTAAAGCCCTGCCGATATCATATGCAAACCATGACCCTTCCTTGTGGAACCTGCAACACCCGTGGGCCAGACCCTACAATATCATAAAGTTCGATGGCCCAAATGCAGTCGAATTGGAATTACCGGCAGATATCACGATCCACAATACAGTAAACATCAGCAGAAACAAGAAGTACACTGCAGGTCGAGCATGAGAAAATCCTCCTCCTCCTCCCATTCGGACCATAAGAGACAAGATGGTAAAATTCAGCATTCGTATGTTGTAGAAGTGATCACCTGGCATAAGCAGGCAACGGGCGTCGAAGGCGGTTACAATTATCAAATCAAGTGGGAAGGTTACGATGACCACGAAATGAGCTGGGAACCAGCCGCCAATTCCTCAAAAGCAAAGGAAATGCTTAATGACTACAGAAAACAACACTGATTGGGAGAAATGAAGGTGAAACGGAAAAGGAGGGATTAAGGCCGCGTAGTCGATGGCCACTGGTTTGGTTAAACTTTGTTGTTGCTATCTTTTTGTTTCTTTTGCCTGTTTTCGTGAGGAATCTCGAACTTTTTCGTAGCAATGCAATGTTGAGAGAGAGGAACAGTGGACATAAGGTGCGGCTCTGCGGAACGTACGGACCAGAACTGGGAACCTGCGTATCGACAGAGTTGCGTGGATCGGCAACAAGATAAATAGCGCTCGCTTAGAGAGAGAATACTCTATCTTCACTTCATACTACTACAATTGTACAGCCCTGTAAGAGGATTCCATTAGCATTGTAATGAATCTAGTTGTATTAGCCAGTACCTACCAAAAGAGTCTATTTTCTGCGTTCAGTGGGAACTTGATGATACTCTTCCTGACCGGATGAGATGTTGCATCATATACCATAGATGCTCGGGCTCTTCACCGACCATCAGGCCGTAATTTGCTGTGTGAAGAAGGTTGAACAAGACATGGCACCGGTACTCATGCCTATAAATATGAAACCTCCTATTTCATACTTCAACTACCTCCATCCAGTCCAGATTGTTGCGGTACAGAGTGCTCTCAAACACACAAGCAACGTTATAACATAACTTCAGCTCGGCGAAGTGGGGAACCTCATGCAACACAGCTGCTATCAGCCTGATACGTTGGCTGTGCAGCTGACCACCACCGTAGATATTCAAAAATCTCAAATTTAGGCCATGCAAGCAGATAATCCCAACAATGCCACCCTTGTCTAACGCCTGATTTGTAGCGGTAACAGTTTCAGGTCAGTTCTAGCCGTCGGTGGCCTTAAATTTCTGCATGCAGGCGTTTGAGGGGATGATGCTGTTGATCTGCACATTGGCGCTGGTTGCCAAGTCAACCTTCTTCCTGCCACAGTCGACGCAGAGTGTTTGTTTGAACATCTCAAAGTCCCACAGTGGATGCCTCTTCGGTCGTACATGCTGAATATTCCCGTCCATTGTTATCCATATGGTACGGTCTTCATCTTCATCGGAGAAGTTAAAGCAGGGTGGACACACGTTCACAAGTTGTTCCTCATTACACGCAGTCCTTTGGTCGGCATCCTCAATTGCTGATGCTCTCATTGCATCTACCTGACATTTCGTGGCAACCCAATGAGGGTAGGCGTCTCGAAGCTGAACAACTGTATATATCATTAATGATGAGTATTAGGCAATATCTGGGCATACCGGGCATGAAATGTCTCGCAGAACCATCTTGTTATCTGCTTCAAAAGTGGCTCAATGGCCTCCAGCCCGATCCTCTTTGGAGATAGAACCCGTGGTACACTGTTCATGTAGAGTGCGAAGCAGTTTTAGTGAGAACACAGTACGAGGTGTTCTTGGCATCGATGGAAAGAATCCAGAGGATATGAGATGGCTTGCTGAAGTTGCACAGCAGCAATGTGGAATGTCTCTCGAAGGATAGCTCCCCATGGTGATGTGCATAATGTGGACGACATCTGGACTGATGCATTCGCAAGCCCTCTCCGACCTGCTGTAGATTGCCTCGAAGAAAATCCTTTCACCTTCTCGCCAGTTTTGAGGAAGCTTTTGCCTCTCGCTGCGCCGTGACATCCTCTGACTGATCATGGTGGGGTTAATCTCGTCAACCCAATGTATACCATCATTTCGAACATCAGGTTGATCGTCTGGCTTGTTTCCAAGCTGCTCTTACTCGTAGTCAAGCTGAAGGGGCAGGAAATGCTGTTGGTCTCCTCCACTGGGGCCATTTCTTCCTCTTCCAATCAGATTTGGAACTTGAAGTTGGATCCTCCTCTCTTCTTTCCGTATATCCATAGTTCGTGCCTTTGAACCACCATATCCACTGAATGCAACCGTCTCCAAAACAGGTGTTTTGCGCCTCCTAGCCATGATATCTGAGTATGAGAAAGTCAAAGGTATGGTGATTAGGCATAGATCGGCAAAAGTGTGACCTACAATAATAGATGCAAAGGGGTAAATGAAATGGTGCGGTAGGTGTCGATATAATGGGGTGAATATGGAACTGAGGTGTCGAGGTGATGAACGTGAGATGGAGGTTTGCCTGCAGCTGAGCCTCTGCAGGACCCTACACTGAAGCCCTACAGACATCAACGGGTTACCTCACCCTGTAGTCTTTACGTATTTACTTGCACCTATAGTTCAATCTTTCATGGTTGAGGGGGAACATAGTTCAACGGATTAAGTATGATGCATTTTGTACTTGCTTATACTGAACTATACCAATGAGTATTGGTTGATACCAATTGAAATCTCGGAGTGCACAGTAATGTGACTGAATTTGAGGTATACGATAATACTTCCAAGTATGAAGCAGCACTGCACAGTAGTTAAGAATTGTTGCCTGTCCTGTTATTATCACTTCTTGATTCGGATAGCAAGCAGTACGATTCAATTGTATATAAGTAAGCACTATCAATTAGAATGGTTGTGCTTTATTGTAATGCGGTGGTAGTGAACCTAATGTAAACTTTATTCTATAATATCTTCTTGGCATGAATGCCATAAACGGACCAGCTTCAACTCCTTCGGTTCACCTTTCACGGCATCGTATGTAATTTTAGAGCTTTTCAAGCCGAGTAGAGAGAATGGTGTTGTAGATTATCTCCTCAGTAACAGCCAACTCGGCACTCCAATGCTTGGGTGCACACCATTTGAGCTTCCTGGCAGTGATATTGGTCTGCAGCCTGTGACAAGGAAGCTTCTGGAATTGGTCTATACCATTTGGGGTCTTCGCATCTGTACATCGCGGTTTGAGTCAGTGTAATTTCAGCCACGTCATTATGGGCTACTTACTGATGATTGCAAGAATTGCAGAAGAAACCAACGTCCTGAGCTTATCTCTCCCTGCTGTTCCTTCAAAGGTCTAAGGTACTGGGAGCAGTTTGCTTGCTTGCTGGCATACATCCGAGCCGTCGCACATAGTTTTAAACTCTTCAAGACTTCTTCCGCTGTTGAGGATGAGATTATAGCAGGCTGCTCTATAGCCGGCACTGTTCAGAGCTTGTGCAGGAATATTGTTCAGTATAACAAGTAGGACTTTATGTACGCCATTGTTCCCGAGGTATGCCACCTACTTGGTCAGCACTGTATATCTTCATAATTGAGTATCAAGACACTTGCTGTTTCTCGGAAATGCTTCACTCCCTTCATTTCGGCTCGTTTGACGCTCTCCGTAGTGCCTACGCGGCACTCTGTATTCTTCTCCTTTACTTTCTCTTCGTAGTACTCCATCTTCTCCTCATAGACATTTGCAACCTCCTTTACGTACTCTCCCTTGACCGCAAGCCGCCCCTTATACCCAAACTCTGCCTTGGGTCTGCTTAGATCGGCGGAAACTGATTCCTTTTCCTCCCTGATTTCAAGGTTCCATACGCTCATCTTGTTACAGGGCAAGCGAGATACTGTAAAAGTGGTCACAGCTCTCGCACGCTCGAGGATCTGCATAGTGGTATACTTAGTTATCATTCTGACGAAATCTTGTGCGATCAAAAGTACTTAGTCAGCAAATTCCTCAAAGATACCATCGTCTTCATCTCCGGCAACACCAGATGCTTTGTTTTCATCCGAGTCTACTTCATCATTCGCACTCTGTACGAATCAGTCGCCGTAGATACCTGTAAGAAATGGAAAGTCGAACTTGAGAACTCTTTGTGGCTCTCAATCTCCTCCTCATAGGTTTTTTCTTTCTCTGTTACCGAGGCGCTGGCGGATGACTCTCTGCTTCATCCTCTTGATCCCCATCTTTCTCGACATCTTCTCCGCCATGCTCTTCTTCCTCGGCATGCTGTACCCGTTAGGATTAATGGGTACAAAGAAGTAATGAGGGGTCTAACCCAGGACCTCCTGGTCCCAAACTTTCCGAGGGTCCTTTGCTCTCGTGTTCAAGGGCTGCGACTGAGTTCCACTCTAGGAGCATCAGCAAAAAATATTTCCGTCTGGGCGGAATGGCTCTGTCAGAGTGTACGTGCTGTCACAGCCGTCAGAGACACCCCGGTGGTGGATTACTCTGCGGCCGGCCTCAATGCCACGCTGAAAACTTGCAAAGCAACAGCTGCCGGTGCTTTTCTCACTTGTACAAAATTCGAGACGAGATCCAAGTCACCCGAGTTTTCAGGTATTGTGGTGCGCGCCAGGGTTAACCAATACTCAACGAAAGCTCAATCCTCGTTTTGGAGCTTGATGTTGAATAGTCGGTGCAGTTGCCACGGCAGATGCCCATTCAGCGCGCCATAACACCTCCCTTGGCATTGCTTTACCCACACCCAGTCGTTCCGTCGATTCCCGCCATGCCAGCTCTGGATTCCTGTGCATCGACACATCTGAGATATGTGTTCACCTTCTAAACCCTCAACTTGAACCTTAATACCCTGGTCAATACAGAGCTCCATTGCATGCAGTTGTTCATCCGATATGTACATCTTGTTACGACTCTTATGCTTTATAAGCCCCCGCGTGGCGCTGTATATTGCCGCGTGGTGCGTTGCGTCTTGCGTATTGTTTAGTAATGCTCTGAAGTCTGTGATCATAGCATCAGGATGCATTCCATCACGGCAGTTATGGGGCCCCATGAATTCATGCTTCGCATATGACTGGGAGCTCAGGGGGGCAGCCATATCAGCAGCGCAAGGGAAGACTTTGCAGGCGGCAGCAATGATCTCCCAACGCTGAGCGAGGGCTTGGAGATTGAGGTCTGTGATTTCAAAGCAGAGAATGCGACGCTGAAAGGTGATTACTTTTGGCAGGTAGTTGAGATTGTGATTGGAGGCGTTCCAACTGTCCTTGAGGTTTGTTTTATGTGCTTGTTCATATCTCTCAGCAGAATACTGTTGCAAGGCTCCGTATCGACAAATCTGTTCGGCCCAATGAGACATCAAGTGGATCTTCGGAAAGTTGAAGACGATATCAAACTCCTTGGACAAATCTATCTCTTGGCTGATATAATCCCGCCAGGCGTTCATTTCGCGCCGCTTTCTGGACGCCATCCAAGTTTCAGCATGTGTTTCCTCGCCTACCTTTCGCATCTTCACGAGTTCCGTTCTCAGGGCATTGGCTTTGGCCTTCGCCTTTTTGCCGGCTCGCCCGAGTAAGAAAACGTCTTTGAAGGTGTGAAAATGATGCAAGGCATCCTCCATGTAGCTCAATGTTGCATCATCGTGAGATTTATATCGAGCATACATATAGAATTGTAAAAATGCCCGGGTACAGTCAATTGCGCGATTGAATATGGGACGCTGAGCGCGGCTTCCTCCTTGTAGAGACTGGGTTACAACTCCAATCAGGTACCGACTCATTTCCTTCATCTCCTTCCCATTCACTTGAGAAACTTCCTCATATGACTTATTTTTTGGTGTGAGGTGGTGGTAAGCAGGCACGGAAAACCAGATTGCATTTTACTTGTCGGGCCATTCGTGCATCTTCATGAAGTGGAAAATCCACTTCTGGAGGTGGTCAAGCATGCCGATCTGAATTGTATGGAGGAGGTCGGGCTTAGGGAGGTGGCTCACAATACAAGGAATGTGTCGAAACACGTTGAATTCTCAGTGAACATGGCCCAACGAGAGTTCGGCATTGGCTACCTTGGTGTTGGTATCATTGAGCATTCTTTATAGGTTGTGATCCCGCCGGGGGTGATGCTTGTCAGGATGCAAATAATCTCCAAGTTCATTATTTGGACACTGGCACCAAAAACAGACATGCCGCTCGAGATGATGTAGGTTACTATACTGTGGGCAATCTGGAAGCCACGCTGCTAAAAGCGGTTTACAACGCCTGAAGTTGCAATCTGCACTGAGAACGTTGTAATACCCGCACTCGGCCCTGGGATGTAGTTTAAAGGTGAGTGGCTGGAGTACCCGCCGGAGTACTTCGTTCAGCACCTCTCGGTTTGTTTGCCGCTGCTCATCCAGCCGCTTCTGAGGAATATTGCGGTTCTTGATTGGCATTGGTAGGAGAGCGACCATTACGAAGCTGTGCGTTGAGGGAGTCTGGCGGATCTTCGAAGATAGATTGCCAATTGTAATATATACAGGCCACTGTTTCTTGTCGCCAGGAAAATTCGAGAGATGTGTTCCGTCGGACGTGATAATCAAGGGAACCCGTGTATCCCCCACTCTGAGTGTTGACTAAACGTTGATTAGCACGGTATTATCCTCGAGCTTCTCTCCTTGCCTGTGTCTCCCACCACCCGTCTGCAGTGTGCATTTCGGTATAGAGGCGTTGTAGGGGCGTATTGCTGTTAAAGTAAAGCTGAGTGGCGAAAATGAGATGCTCCGCGTTGGTTGGCTGCCGCATCAACCATCTCATGCTTTTGCTGATGTCTCGACTCCAGTATTTGATAGGGCGTTGTTGATTGTCATTTCATCTCATATCCTCGAGAGTGTATAGTTCCCACTCCCCGAGAGCCTGATCATCTGGCATGCTAGCCACGAGCTTGTGGACACCATCCCAGTTTTTGAATCTTGGGAAACGCAGAGCGGTGTTTTCTTCCTTCAGTACGTTGTCATAGTATGTCTTCATACCTTTCGTCTTGATCCCACACTGGATATATTTGTACTCTTCACGCGTCGCAAACGGGTAGTAGGGATTGATCTGTAGGTTCGTCTCAAGGCAACCCTGAGCGTCGCATTCCCATGGCTCAGCAATGTAATCGATCAGCGGAGCTCCAGCGCAAGGGTATGTTTCCGTCCGCGGTAGAGGTGGCGGTGGTTGAGACTCCGAGTCTGCGATGTGTTCAACGTGTTCGAGGTAGGGAAACGCGTCCAAGTCTCAGACTGAATCTTTGGTAGCATTGTATTCACGACGCTGAGAGGGTTCAACACGTCGGGGCGAGCTGCGGATAGTCAGATTCTTTTGGCATGCAACTTGAAGTTGTTCAGGATGGTGTAATTTAATATGTTTGACTCGCCAGCTGTCTGAGGTGAACTTCTACCAGCTTGAAAATTCGGGGCAACAGAAAGGGGTCTTTTCTGGCATTGTCGACGACACGCGAGGAGTGGAGTATACACTGTAGAAAGGGACGAACGTTGGTGCTGGGCCTGAGCAGCCTTGTGTGTAAGCTCACGATACTTTCAGCTAACTTATTGAGCCTCAACACCATCACAAGGAGGTTCCTTACACGGTAGGAGTTGAAAAAACGCTGCATGCGTGATGTCCCATAATACTACGAATAAACTAAAACCAATACAAATAACCGATAAATGAAATAAACCTTGAGCGATCCAATAACCTCGCGACGGGTGTAATAATAAATGCCTGAGATAAATAGATTAGAACAAATGAAATGAACAAGACAAGAACCCGACACTAACCTGAACGCAACCACCATCGCCTCCTCTGCAACGCGAGGACTGGTTCACTCCTCGCCTACCGAGCCATCCGGGCGGGCCTCAGGGAGAGGGACAATGGGGAGAGGGACTTTGGGGAGACTGTCGCCACCTGCCGATTCAGTCAGCAGCTGCTGATCCACATCCACAATCTACATCCACATCCGAGGTGTTTCTGGCTGCGTGAGGTTCTCACAGAGTTGGCACCGCCGTGGGAGGTTTTTGCGCCGTCACAAGCCCCACATGCCCCAGCCCACTGAGGGGATGAGGCTCCGGAGGTTGTGGTCGTGGGCGAGGCTCCGGGGTTTGTGGCCGTGGGGCAGGCGCCGGAGGTTGTGGCCGAGGGGTATGCTCGCGCATCTCCTGGCCTTGCTCAGGTAGCACGATTGGCTGATTGTCTACCATGGTATCAACATCGTCAGCCGATGTATTTACCATGTCTCCCTGGCCAAGCGTCCGAGGTTCTTGGCCATCATCCTCATCCTGATCCTCCTCCTCATTCTCATCCTCCTCTTCCACCTAGATCTCATCTTCCTTCTCTTCATCTTCCTCCTCATCATCATCACCATCCCTTTCCATATCCATTTCGCCGTCTAAATCAACGCCGTCCGGTGAGTCCACATCAGGGTCATGTTCTGAGTCATATTCGCCATCCAACTCGGTAGAGTCGGTATCATCATCTGAGGAAATTGACACAGCGGGCGATGCTTCCAGCTCTAAATATACCCGCTCTACTTAGCCCTCCGTGTCCAAGTCTGCCTCATACATTTCCTCCTGCACAGCAACGGCACGAGAGATATCCTCTCCTCCTGGGGTTTGTTTCACAATACATTTCCCTTTACCGTTTCCCTTCCCCTTCCCTTCCACGGTTGCCTTCCCCTTCCCTTTCCCCTTCCCATCCTGTGTACCCTTCCCTTTCCCGGTCCTTTTCTCACCTCCCTGCGTGTCCTCCTCACCCTCGCTGTCATCATTGTCATTGCCATTGTTAGGACGGCTCCTTCCACCGCTCGGCGCTCCGGGATCTGCCCAGTTGTCAGCATCATCATCCTCGTCGAGTATCCCATCCCAAATCAGTGGTCTAACGGCCAGGAAGTCGCCTGGCTTATACTACCGGCAGCTTGGTGGCTCAATCTTTGCTCTGGGATCACCGCTACCGTACCAAGAGAAACGCTCGCCGGTGCGCTTAACCTTCCCCGAGCTGGTTGTCTGCGGATTGGAGCTATCGAGTTGATCCCCGAAGGCACGGGGGTTCTCCCACCTCCAATTGTTCATCTGATCGCCGGTTTTGTCAAACATTTGCCCCATATATCAGCGGAAGGCTGCCCACCACTGCCGAACAGGTGAACTCCTGCTCCTGCGGTGCGGCCACATCCGCTGGAACTGTGAAAAGTGGCGAGTCGTGACTGGATCAATAAAGATTATATAATAAAAGAAGTCCCAGCCCCCCTGATCCTTGATGCCGCAAACATTGTACATCCGGATGAGTCCTCGGATGTGTTCCGAGATGAATGCCTTTATATGGTCCCGATCGAACAACAGGCGTTGAATTATAACCGATATCGGCATTTTTGCCCTGGCAGTTGCCATCCCCTTTCCTTTGAGGCTGCAGTTTGGTGCCATCGCTGTGAGTTGAAAATGAATCTACATCCGAGGCATTAGCATTATGATACAGTTGCATGTAGCGGAAGCAAGCACAGAGGGAATGTACAAAGTTGTGTAGGTTATCGTGTGTGTTTTGGAACGAGAGGCGTTGTTATGTACAAGTCACGCGTTTCGAGAGAGTTGAGGATGCCGGCGGTGTGTTAAATACGGGAGGAAAAGAGAATGGAGGTGAAGGCGGGAAGAAGGGATATATATACTCGAGTTCCTGCGATTTGATTCACAAGCTGCGTTTCATTGTTTAATGAACACAAAACGGCCCAGCCTTGATTTTGCCCAATGACCAGGGACTTCATGAATAGGGAGCCTCGAGAGGAGATTAAGTACTTGCGGTGAACACAGTTTGCGATGCCGGGCGTTGCTTGGGAATCTCATACCAGTTTTACTGCTCAGACCTCGTGCATCTCGGAGCAAACTGAGTAGTTCTCAAGTTGTCCCAACTGTGCCACCATCCAACACGGCTACCAACGCCTAGCGGTGGATAAAGCACATGCAACTGATGTCATAGGATAGAGAATACGTCATTGTTCCCATTGCAATGCTTATAGCTCTGCCAAAGGGGGATTTGCACCGGGAAGCTGAAGATATACATAATCGATGGTTCGAAGTATTGTGCTAAGAACGAGTGCAATACGATGATAATCGCGCCAAGAAGGCTTAAACACCCTTCAACTGGTGACAATAGACCTTCAGACGTTGCTGTAACAGTGAATAGCAATGCTGAGTGTAATCTGAGTTTAATCTGATGGCAGTTAACCCCATAGTTGAATGCTTTTGAAGGGATCTCGTCACCGAGTATTGTCAGGGTTTAGAGTCTAGCGCAGCCTACACTGCGCCTCCCTTTTATGTTGAAACCCTTCCTGGTCGCTCAAATAGGAGTCTACATCGCCTGCCATTGCATATGCATGCACAGCCAATTATTCCTACATTCTTAATGTAGAACATCAATATCGGACTATGCCTTCCCAAAGCCCTCACCTTGACACGACTCCGGTCGTACGAAATGTTCGAAGTCTTGATAATCGTCAGAATCAACAAAAGCGTGGGCATTCGGGGAATTCTCAACTTCCACCGGCTAAGAGACGCGTTTTGGTACTGGCTGGCGTGAGTGATTCCTCTCAAGGAGGGAGTTCCGTAGCCTCTACAATCCAAGGTCAGAACTCCATCCCCTCATCTTGGTTGAACAATTCTCGCATTGAAGATATCACTCAACGTGTGACTGCCACCCCGTCTGCTACACAGCGACGGTCAATAATTACTCCAACCACCAGACTAGTTACATGCAGTCGTGGCACACCGCACCCGGAGGAACATCAACGTGTCGCGTTGCATCCAGCCCCGCATTCGGCATTGCTATCATTCCGACTCCTCCTAGCGGTCTTGAAAACCTGCCGACCCCCATCCCTAATCCAGAAGCCTGCGCGATCATTACAAATCCACTCCGAATGCGCGCTACCGAAAAGAATCACAGACAGAGGCAGTGGCAATTGCAACCGCAGGCGGTGTCTACACCTCGATCAATGGTCTCCGGCAGTCGCAGCATCCATCGATTTGGTCACTCAGACATGACGCGTCTTGTGTTTACAACAGGCAGACTCCTGGAGCTGGACATGTGAAACAGACGGCCGTTTATGAGTGCAAGCGACTTGGAGACCATAAGGTATGCAAAGCAACGCCTTTCGAAAGCATTAGCTGAAGCCCCACACTGGCAGATAATAGAGACTTACTGGAACACCGCTATGCAGCAAAACAACATTTGGTCCATAGCATTTGAGGCACGCACAAAGAAGATCTTGAAAGAGGTATGCTGAAGCTACGGCCCACATTGGATATTACAGGCTCAAACTGGTACCAGGTTCGCGCACAAGTCGATAAGGTTAAATCCCATTTAATTCAATCACCAAGGGACAACATAGCAGAGCTTGATGATCTCCACTGCTTTGAATCAGCTGCAGAGCATTTCGAATTCATTGATTCCCTTCTGGCAGACAATATGTATCTTTTTCCTGTAGCAGAGCGTGTGGAAGGTGGTGTACGTGGTCCAAGGGGAACGCAGAGAGTGTCGAAAGCTGCTAACGAATGGCCAGCGTCCACTTTACTTCCTGGCGGAACCAATCCTGTGGTTTATCTACATCAAATTTTATCATCGGGCGAATAACCGCGGTAAGTATGCTGATGGATTTTATAATTCCATGAATAACGACAAGGACGGTCATATACCCTCGCTACTGATCATGTTTACTTGCACTGCGTTGCGCTATGCTCTCCTGCATTGGCAACAGAACTAAGGTGTTCATCCGAAAGCTTCCAAGTCAAAGCTGAAAGCTGACAGACCTGATCGCTCGAACTACTTCAATCAGAAGAATGACAGTGGTCAGAACGCATCCTGGTGCGCTGCAACGGGTCCCAAGTTGTTAACCTCGCCTGGCGTTGCAGAGACGTATACATTCTTGATGACTACCTGGAACACACTACCGGAGAGCTACCAACAGAGGGTGTATAACAACACTCTTGCTACAGTCAAGCGTCAGATCCAGCAGGCGGAGAACCCAACGCCTGCCGTGGTCATCAGCACGGAAGCATCGAGTGTTGACAATGCTATTCTTCTTGACTATTTGACCTCAGAAGTGGCGCTTGAGGAGCCTGAGATCGGAAGCACTGACCCAAACATCCCGATAGACAACAATTGCACGGATGACGAACTGCATTTTGGGATGCCAGGGGGCAGCGGGAATTATGAAGATGAAGGTGACGAAAGAGACGATCGCGATGCCATCCCCACAGCCATCCGGTGACGACGGCCCGCGACTGAACTCGAGAGGTTTGACTTGGGAACCAGTGATGTCGATAGGTATGAGGGCGAGGTTGCCAATGATGCGGATGCGGATGTGGATGAATAGGAAGAAGCATCGCAAGCCGATGATGGATCAACGCAAATTGTGGAGGACTGAGGGCATAGTAGGTGATGTTGACGGGTATGAGTGCGACGGTGCGGTTGCGGATGAGGAGGAATAAGCATCGCAAGCCGATGATTGATCAACGCAGAATGTGGAGAACTGAGGGCATAGTACTACAGTGTGTGAAGATTGGGCAGTATATTTCAGACATGTAAAATACGATAATGGCGAAGCAAATGCAATGGCAAGCGATGTATCCGAAGCAAAGACTGTATTGCGATAAGTGGCAAAATCTCACAGCTAAACATAATTGACAGTGCAGCATGTGGCTATCGGCCGAAGAAAGGCATAAACATCGCCAGGCGTTGTGTAAACGCCTACTGCATGACTGCAACCCCTGCGAAGAGTGTAACATACGTGTCGTTCTGATGGTGCGTATACATCACTACATTCCGGATGCAAAGTAAAGGAAGCCTGACACCGGAACGGCGAGCGTACTATACAATGCGACGTGTCGCAAGAATATGAGGCATGGAATAATAGCCGCCGGAAGGGAGGCATGCAACGGGACCCGTCCCTTGGGCGACGGGTCACGTCTGATTCTCCGTCAGAGGGTTCGAGCTTCCGTCAGAGCCGTCAGAGCCGTCCGGAACACCCGGATGTTTGAGACTGAACCTAGAGTTGTTGCTGATTAGTCAGTTTCAGCTCTAACCAGGCGTCTTCCTCCGTTGCCATTCATTACCAAGTCGTAACGAGTTTCCATACCATCATGTAGATACCCACTCTCATCATGATCATCATCATCATCATCATCACCATCATCATCAACATTGGCGTCATCGCCATCGCCATTGTCGTAGTCGTCACTTGGCGCAAACGTCAAGCTTCCTCTGCTAAATAAATCGAATAATGGATTCCTCTTTAGAACCGTGTAAGAATAGGTAGAGATAAGTTGTGTAATGTCAAACCTGAGATTTCTTTGCAATTATGTTGTTCGAGTTCCTTGGAGACTCCTCCAAATCACTGTCACCATCGTCACCAGCAGGAAAGCTTTGTAGGCAAGCGTTGAACATAAGATTGTCCTGATCAACTGAGTCAGGACTGCAGGTAAGCTGCACTTGCTGTTTCAGTCGACGGCGAGCGTCGACACAGGGCAGATGGCCAGTTTTCGTAGTGGGGCACATAGTGTTGAGATGGAAATAGATTTAGAGGAGCTTGGAGAGCTTAATTGATTGTTCGAAGCGCTATAGAGGGGTAACTGCGTGTGGTTCACTTAGGGCAAAGCCCAGCATACGATATCACTCACCATGCTCGCAGGTAAAACTGTAAATGAATAATGTATTGACGAGGATGATTGCTGAGAACACTCTGCGATCATTTTGCGGGTTGAAAAGTCAACAACTAAAGCTCTATCAATCTCATGTAATATTGTTATTGAGATATACAGTACAGTCACATATTGACAAGTACTTGTTAGTGTTTTACATTACAGGCTTACTTGGAGGGCACACTGGACATGGTATTGTCATAAGTTCACTGGAAAGAAAATACTGACGGGTACCGAGCTAAACATTCAGGTATTCCAGAATACCTGTATATAAGTCCAACTGAAATCAAGCCAAAAATCTCTGAGGCCGCCAGCACAAGAAAACATGTTATCAATATGTACAGAGCCATACATTGAAGTACTGAACAATACCGGTGCCCCTGTCAAACTCGAACTGAGCCAAAGATTACTTCCAAGGCACTGGTTCTGAAATCAAGGAGTATCTATAGGTACTTAGCTATACAAATTAGTATTTTCCAATACCATTGTGCTATTCAAACTCCAACCAAGCCAAAGACATCTTTACAGGTGCTGGATAGAGAAAAGCCAGTATTTATAAGTACAATGCGATACAGAGCAGTATTTGAAGATACCATCAAACAAATTCAGCCCAACTGAGCAAAGAATTTGTTTGAAGAGGGAGAGTCCAAAAATGGAAGTATCTGCACGTATAGCGCCATACAGAGCAGTATTGGGAAATGCAATGCTATCAGTCAAACTTCAACCGAGCCATGGATTGCTTTAAAAGATGTTGATTGAGAAAGAGACTGTTACTTATAAGTGTGGCGCGATACAGCACAGTATTGAAAATACACTGAGTTTCATCATTTTTCAACAGAGGTAATGATCTCTTTTAAGGCTACTGCAGTAGGGATGATTCTGGTATCATTGAGTACAGGTTTGCATTGAGTGGTATTGTTATGTATTTCAAACAACAACGGCGGGAGAATGATGATGGTTTAACATCGTGATACATACTGACGCTTACCACGCTGTATGGATGAGTTTTCCATTAAACTCAGATTACAAGGTCAGTGAGAGCAGTATGTAAGACGATTGAATTCTGAAGGCACCACAGGTAGTGCTGAGAACAGGAATCATATATGACCCCATAAGGGTCAGCCCTGTTGAATATTTGAAAATACTGATAGAACAAGAGCTGAATCGCGAGAGTTCTACAATGCGCGGAGATATAATCATTACTATTGCACAACAAAATCATGGCCGAACAATACCGACACGTACTGATTAGTATGGCTTAGTATTGAATGGTCGCAGTCTCTGTGCGGAGTTAGTCATTACAAAATTATTACTCCCTAGCGAGCGGGCAGCTGCCCGCCACTTTTAGACCATGTTCTATACAGGCCTTTACCAATGGCAAGGACCATAGGAGGTCATAAAATTGCCTACCATAGGTGAGCAAAAGTTGGCGAAAAGCCGGAAAGTTTGGCATAGTTTCAAAGTTGGCTTCCATCAGTCCTGACACCTTCTGGGTTTGCTTTTGCGGCAGTGAATGCCTGAAAGAGCATGAAAAGGACTCATATGGTTGTGCGATGGCGCAGAGGAAAATCAATAGAGCGATTATATGATGCCTTTGGTGTTACAGATATTCTTCCGGGATCATACAGGGTCACTCGACATTTCAAACATGCATACTGGATCTGCAATTATTAACTATCACCCAGATTTCCTAATCTGATCGACATTCCCCATTTGTTCAACTAGTGGTAATAACCTTATTACACTATTTTCGCATTAATAGATCAACGACAGCGATCGAGCCAAGAGCAATTAAGAAGTGCATTATCTTTGGATCTGTATTGGTCGTATAGTCCCAATTGTGAATGGCTACTCCATAACAGCAGGAAACCTTATTCCTAGTTGCCGAAGAAATGACTATTCTCTCATGCTCCAGTGGTTCATTCCTTATGCGATGTGATGACATCAATATCAAACCACTACTGCATCTCGAGATATGCAGAGTCGTATAGGAGATAAGTTGGTAACCAATGATTGACAAATGAGAGTCCTGTCGACTGAATAGACATATACGAATCAACACTTCTTTCGACCACACATTCTAGGTCTGGGGCAAATCGGACTTATGATTCATAAGTCCTGAGTGGCGTGGGATACTCTCCGTTCAATATATTGCAAAACAACTCAGTTGCAGAATACTGTACATTTGGCTCCAATAATGCGTAGTCACACTAAGGGTTCATGAGAGGGCACTCTCACTGGCCCTTGGTGACACGAAGCTATTTGTTGATAATTGGCTTCAGATAGGCTCCTACCTATACGAGGTATCTCCAGTAGCAATTGCGTCCCAATACGAGCTCATTACCTTGATGACGTAGTCAATACTCATGGGAGTTAGAACTCGACCATCAATGGTAGAAAGCCAGGATGATAAGGCAGTTACATATGAGAACTCCGAAACAGGCTTTGGCAGTCTTTGGATTGTTAAGGGTGCGGATCGTCTGATATAGATCAGCGATAGGCGGGCCATCGGCAAAAGTGCAAATTGACTATTGGCTGCGCGACGAGCACACGCGCACACGCGCAGCTAATAGCAAGCTTCCCGTGGACCCCTGCGCGACGCGTAACCTATTGTCATCGATAGTCGATTCATAGTGATGTGCGCCTGGGCCTATGGAACTATATAAGGCTGCTGGCCAGAGATGGACCTATACTTGTCTCTACTGCCCGCTGTTATACCGGTACTATACACACTATCGCTGCGTGTCTGCATGAGTGCCCGCTGGCGATTGAAAGCCTGCTCCAGAGCCTACTCGAGAGCCTGCTTGAGAGCCTGCTCGAGAGCCTGCTTGAGAGCCTGCTTGAGAGAGCTGCGCTTCGGGAGGAGTAGAGTTTTCCTCCGCTGGAAGCCTTTGGCCGATGGCAAACTCTGAGTTTGTGGAAGCTTTAGCTAATAGAAGCCTCTAAGACCGTGGAAGCTTTGGCTAATGGAAGGCTCTAAGTCTGTAGAAGCTTTGATGCTAACGTTGACGTAGCCAACCTACTTGTCTAAGTACTTCTGGTACTATGATCACTATCACCAACACCATCACTATCGCCATTGCCATTGCCGTTGCCATTGCCATTGTTCTAGTCCATTCACGGAGGCGGTTCCTCCGCGGAGAGACCGGTCCATTCGCGGAGTCCCACCCTCCGTGAATGGACTGGTTCATTCGCGGAGTGTAGATACAAAAGTGCTAATTACGCTCAACCAAAAACAATAATTACTCTGTACACCTTCATCGTGAACCCTACGAGCTGTATGCCTCAACGTCGTCGTACATCTACAATTACACAGTGCTCTATGTCATCATTAGAAACCGTCTCTTGCTAGTTTCCCGCTTCCTCCACATTATCCTCTTCCTCCATCACCTCCTCTTCCTCCATCACCTCCTCCTCCTCCTCCTCCTCCTCCTCCTCCTTAGTAGTGACCTGTTCCTCCTCGTGAACCTCTCCTTCCTAAGTATCTAGTTCGGTCAAATCATTAGAGTGCTTTCCTCAGCGCTATTGTTGCAATCATCAGCGGTAGTGGAATCTGTCTGCACCCAGGCCTCTCCTCGTGTATTTGCTGAGCCGAAGTCGCATTTGATTCTGACTGGGCCAAGGCAGAGCTGTGTTCCGTTTAAGATTGAAAGTACCAGATGGTGCTGCTAGGAACTAATACAACCATCAACTACGATATAGATGGTGAGTTTCGATATTTGGAAGATGTGAATTTAGTTGCGCTGATTGAATTCAACTGGATTTGACCTACCGAGTGTGCATATATGCGTGCGCATATATGCATGCAGTGCATTAACAAAGTGTGTACACTCCGCGAATGAACCAGTCCATTCACGGAGGTGGGGTACACTCAGCGAATGAACCAGTCCATTCACGGAGGGTGGGACTCCG